>Ga0210018_1002180_pt1 | contig 9980 bp, 10 predicted proteins | sample CryGeyCG2014_010_2_FD_183967 | JGI IMG/M metagenome (GOLD analysis project Ga0210018, IMG submission 183967) | Groundwater microbial communities from aquifer - Crystal Geyser CG09_land_8/20/14_0.10 (SPAdes) (version 2) | ecosystem: Environmental > Aquatic > Deep subsurface > Groundwater | place... | reverse complement strand
GTTTGTTTAAGCCAGAGCATATTAAAAGTATGGCCAAAAAACCCATTGTTTTTGCTATGGCCAATCCCGTGCCCGAAATTTTGCCGGACGAGGCCAAAAAAGCCGGCGCTTATGTGGTGGCCACCGGCCGTTCGGATTTTCCCAATCAAATTAATAATGTGCTCGGTTTTCCGGGTATTTTCCGCGGGGCGCTAGATAATAATGTTCGTAAAATAACGCCGCAAATGCGTTTGCGCGCGGCCAAAAACTTAGCCACCTTGATTAAAAAACCAACGCCTACCAAAATTATCCCATCGCCGTTTGACAAGCGGGTGGTCAGAGCCGTGGCGAAGGCGATAAAGGACTAGAATGGATTTATTCCACTCAATAATTCTCGGTATTGTTCAAGGTATCACGGAATTTTTGCCCATATCCTCAACCGGCCATCTGATTTTAGCGGAACGGATTTTGCGTTTGGGACAAGGGGAGTTTTTGAAAAGCTTTGATATTATAATTCAATTGGGTTCAATTTTGGCGGTGGTGGTTTTGTATTGGCGCCAGCTTTTTACCAAGTGGGAGATAATGAAACGAATAGCAGTGGCTTTTATTCCGACGGGAATTTTGGGACTCGTGTTTTATAAAATAGTAAAGGCCTATTTGTTGGGTAGCAGCATCGTGGTGCTCTGGAGTTTATTGCTGGGTGGCGTGTTGTTGATAATTTTTGAGCTTTGGTATAAGGAAAAACCGGCCGCCCACGAGGACTTAGCAAGTATTTCCTATGGCCAGGCGGCGACCATCGGGCTTTTTCAGTCAATTGCGATGATTCCGGGAGTTTCGCGCTCCGCCGCCACGATTTTGGGCGGTTTAATCCTGGGCTTAAAGCGACGCACGATTGTGGAGTTTTCGTTCTTGCTGGCTGTGCCAACGATGCTGGCGGCCACGGGGCTGGATTTAATTAAAAGCGCCGGACAATTTTCGCTTCAGCAGTGGGATTTTTTGTCAGTCGGCTTTGCGGTATCTTTTATTGTGGCCCTGGCCGCCATTAAATTTCTGCTGAGCTTTATCAAAAAATACACATTTATTTCTTTTGGTCTTTATCGGATAGCCGTTGCCGTGCTATTCTATCTACATATAATTAATTAACATAATTATATGGACACAACCAAAAAAATTGGGCCCAAAGATGTTTTTATGCAACTGCTAAGCATCGTCGCGCTTTATTTTTCGGCGATAAGCTTAGGGATGCTGTTTTTTCAGTTAATAAATATTTATTTCCCCGATATTTTATCTTATAGCTATGAGACGCAGTCATTTTTTGATATGCTTCGTTGGGCGGTGGCGGTGCTGATTATTGTCTTTCCTGTTTATGCCTGGTCGCTTTGGTATATGGAAAAAGAGGAGCGTAAAACTCCGGAAAAAAGAGAAATGTCTGTGCGTAAATGGCTCCTTTATTTGACGGTTTTTGCGGCGGCCGGCGTTATTATTGGCGATCTCATTGCGCTTATCTTTAACTATCTGCAAGGAGAGATGACCGGAAGGTTTATTTTAAAAATTGGAGCGGTGTTGTTTATTGCCATATCGGTTTTTGGATACTATTTGTATAAATTGCGGCACAGCGAGCAACCAGCCAGCCATGTTGGTATAAAAATCTTTAATTGGGCTATCGTTGTTATTGTGGCGGCGGCGGTATTTTTTGGTTTTTATGTTGCCGGTTCACCGAGCGCCGCCCGAGAGAAAAGAATAGATGAGCGGCGATTGACCGACCTGCAGGGTATTCAGGAGCAGATAGTTTATTTTTGGCAGAAAAAGAATAGTTTGCCGGCCAACGCGGGTTTATTAACCGACAGCATTTCCGGCTATGAGGCGCCTTCTGACCCAGAAACAAAACTGCCGTATGAGTATAAGGTCTTAGGTGATTTAAAGTTTGAACTTTGCGCGACTTTCACAACCGAACTTGCAGCTAATCGGAACGATGCCGGTCTGGTAAAACCAGTTTCCGTGGTTGAGCCGTCTCTGGAAACATTCAATAATTGGCAGCATAGTACCGGCCAGGCATGTTTTGAGCGCACCATAGACCCGCAATTGTATAAAGTGAAGAAATAGAAAAGGAAATTGGACCTTTTGGTTTAGCCGAGAGCGTAAGTAATTATACTCTCGGCTTTTAAGGTGGTACAACTCTATAAACCGCCGGCGGGCTTGACAGATTTTTGGTAAAGAGTATAATAGTAAGGTAATCTAACTATTTAATATTCTAAGGATATGCCATCCAGAAAAGCCAAAACCAGCGCAGAAGAACTGATAATGCTGTTATTGGGAGTTATGCGTTCAATTCAGATCCATCTAAAAAAGAGCCACGCTCAGGACTTAAGGCCTTGTTCGCCTCTACAAATTCAGGTGTTGGGCTACCTGCAAAAGCACGAGAGGCCTTCTATGAAAGAGGTGGCAGATTTTTTATCTATTACGCCGCCCTCAGCCACGTCAATTATTGATAGCATGGCCAACGACGGACTTTTGAAGCGACAGCTGGCGGCGACCGATCGGCGAACAATTCATCTTTGCATAACTGCTAAGGGAAGAAATATATTTAAATACGGGTTTAGGCAGATTACCCTGTACATGCGAGAAATTTTTAGTTGTTTGACGGATACGGAAAGAAAACAAATGATAAATATCTATAAAAAAATCTTTAATTATTTTAATAAAAGTTTAAAAATATGATGGGTTTTATAAAAAAACATTATATCTGGGCTGCCGTTATTGTCTTGGCGGTGATAATTTCTGGCGGTTGGATTTATTCTCGAGTTACTAAAAAATCAACCTACGAACTTACAGCCGTTCAAAAAGGCGAGTTAGTTAAGGAAGTGAGTGTAACCGGACGAGTTAAAGCGGCTGAAAGCGTTGACCTGGCCTTTGAAAAAAGCGGCCGGGTGTCTTACGTTAGCGTTAAGGTCGGCGATAAAGTCAGCACAGGCCAAACGCTGGCCAGCTTAAGCAATGCTGATTTGGTAGCTCAACTGGAACAGGCGCGGGCTTCATTGCAAAAAGAACAGGTTGAATTAGACCAGTTAAAAGCGGGCACGCGCGAAGAAGATATCCAGGTTAGCCGAACAGCGGTGGCTAATGCTCAAAAATCATTAGTTGACACGCAAAGCGAAGCGACAACTGATTTAAATAATCTTTATGATGGCGTGCGGGAAGTATTAACCAGCGTCTATGACTCGGCCGATGACGCTGTTAATAAACAATCGGCGGATTTATTTTCCAACCGAGCAAGCATTAATCCCCAGCTGACCTTTTATACCGGCTCCCAGGCCGAAGTTAATGCTGAGGTTGGCATGATTAATGCCCAAAGCGCGCTTAATAAGACGAGTGAAGCCATTAATCTCTTGGAAAGCAATCGGAGCGATCAAGACGCGGCCTTGGCGAATGTGAACAGCCAAATGAGAATTGTGCAGAGCGCTCTGAATTATTTCAGTGAGGCCTTAAACAATGCCGCAAATTTAACTAGCGCAACTTTAACCAGCTACAAGTATAATATAAATCTAGGCCGGACTAATGTTAACACTTCGCTTACTAGCATCAATAGCAAACAGCAAGCGATTGCGGCGCAAAAAAATACCAATCAGACTGCCATCACAACCGCCCAAAATACTCTGGCAACGGCTCAGGACCAATTAAATCTAAAATTGGCCGGTAATACCGCGCAAGATATTGCTTCTCAAGAAGCGCAGGTTAGATACGCTCAAGCCAATGTGGACAGCTATGCGGCTCAGCTTGGTAAAACCATAATAAAATCGCCGATCAGCGGCATTGTTACTCAAAAAAATACTAAAGTTGGTGAGATTGTGGCCGCCAATGCTGCCGTGATATCAGTTTTAAGCAATGCTAAATTTGAGATTGAGGCCAATGTTTCAGAAAACGAGATTGCTGAAGTCAGCTTAGCTGACCCGGTTGCTATAACCTTAGACGCCTTAGGCCCGTCGGAAAAATTCAGCGGCCGGATTATTAAGATTGATCCTGCCGAAACGATAGTTTCGGGCGTGGTCTATTACAAGGTGACCTCTGTTTTTGACGTAGAAGATGTCAAAATAAAATCGGGCATGACCGCCAATCTTGATATTCAAACCGACAAAAAAGAAAACGTTCTCTATCTGCCCTATTATGTGGTCAAAGGAAAAAAATGGCGATAAATACGTTCAGGTTTTAGTAGAAGGTAAGGTTAAAGAAAAAATCATAAAAACCGGCTTGGAGGGTGAAACAACGATAGAAATTATTGAGGGACTGAACGAAGGCGATGAAGTTATTGCTTCAAAATAGCGGCTAATACTATTTCTCTATGCTTATTAAATTAGAAAATATTGCCAAGGACTATGTTAATGATGGGTCAGCAACTTCAGCTCTGCGCGACGTGACGATGGCTATCAATGAAGGAGAATTCGTAGCGATTATGGGAGCATCGGGCTCGGGCAAGTCAACGCTGATGCATATTATCGGTTTTTTAGACAAGGCAACTTCAGGCCAATACTTTTTTGACGGCGAAGAGGCGAATCAACTTGATGACAATAAGTTAGCTGAAATAAGAAATCAAAAAATTGGTTTTGTTTTTCAGGCCTATAATCTTTTGGCGCGTACTTCGGTGTTGGAAAATGTTTTATTACCGACCATCTATACACCTCATTTAGACAGAAAAACGAGCGAAAAAAATGCCCGGCAAATTTTAGAAAAATTAAATCTTTCCCATCGTGTTGACCATCAGCCCAATCAGCTTTCCGGCGGCGAACAACAGCGAGCGGCCATTGTTCGGGCTTTAATAAATAACCCTCGGTTGATTTTGGCAGATGAGCCAACGGGAAATCTAGATAGTAAATCGGGCCAGGAAGTAATGGAAATTCTTCAAGACCTAAACGAAGAGGGCCGCACTATTGTGATGGTAACCCACGAAAAATATGTGGCCGAATGCGCCCGGCGAATTATCACGTTAAAAGACGGACAAATTATTTCCGACCAAAAATTAGCCAGCCAGCGTCTGGCAAAAGACGGCCTCGTAAAATAGCAGCGACGTTTATGAACTTGAGGCAAACTCTAAAATATATCTGGGGTAATCTTACTTTAAATAAGACGCGTTCTTTATTGACAATGTTGGGTATAATTATTGGCGTCGCGGCGGTTATCTCAATTATTTCAGTCGGCGCCAGCGCGCAGGACTTGCTTTTGGCCCAAGTAAAGGCCATGGGCACAAATCTTATTGGCATTTTACCCGGTGCCTCTGATGACCAAGGGCCGCCCTCGGCCGCTTTTGGCATAGAAGTGACTACTTTAAAATATGAAGACGCGCTGGAAATTAGGAAATTGCCTAATATCTTAGCTATCAGTGCCTATATTACTGGTCGTGGCACCGTCAGTTATTTTAGTCAGACCAAAGAGCTTAATTACACCGGCGTAATGCCCGAATACCCCGTGGTAGAAGATACTTCTGTTGAGTCGGGTCGCTTTATCAAACAGGAAGATATGGATAGTTTAGCCAGGGTGGCGATATTGGGCAGCAAAGTGGCTACGGACTTTTTTGACCAGGAAGACCCGCTAGAAAAATCAATTAAGATAAACCAAGTGGTCTTTAAGGTGGTGGGCGTGATGAAAGAACGAGGAGCGGCGGGATTGCAGAATCAAGACGAGCAAGTTTTTATTCCGTTAAAAACCGCTCAAAAAATAATGCTGGGCATTGACCACGTGGCTTATATCAGAACCAAGGTGGATAAAGAAGAAAATATTGATCCGGCCATCGTCCAGGTTAAAGAAGTCCTTCGTTTTCGTCACCACATAAAGGATGTAATCAAGGATGATTTTACGGTCAGAAGCATAGCCCAGGCCTTGGATATTTTAAGTTCAATTACCCAGGCATTAAAAATGTTTTTAGGGGCCGTAGCGGCTATTTCTTTAGTTGTGGGAGGAATCGGCATTATGAATATTATGTTTGTTACGGTATCGGAAAGAACCAAGGAAATCGGTCTGCGTAAAGCGGTGGGCGCCAAGAGAAAAGATATTCTTTTCCAGTTCTTGATTGAAAGCGCGGCTATGACGCTAATTGGAGGAATTCTTGGCATTATTTTAGGCGTTTTAATTTCCGGAGCTATAGCGCTAGGCGTTAATTATTTTGATTACGATTGGAGGTTTATCATTACACCGCTTTCAGTTTTGTCAGCGGTTTTTATGGCGGCGGGTGTCGGTCTAATTTTTGGCCTTTGGCCGGCCAATCGAGCTTCCTTAATGGAGGCAATAGAGGCCTTAAGGCGCCAATAAAATAGGACTATGGATTTTCTAACTATCACCAAACAATCATTTATTGCCCTGAAAACCAATAAATTGCGCGCTTTTTTTTCTATTTTGGGTATTGTTATCGGCGTGGCGGCGGTAGTGACAATTTTATCTCTGGGGCAAGGATTAAAAGGCCTGGTTACTAATGAAATGAATGCCTTTGGCCCGAATCTTCTGGACATTGCCGTAAAAATTCCCGGTGCCAACCAAACCCAGTCCATTACTTCAATGGTCCAGGGAATTAAGATCACTACGCTCAAGATCAAAGATATAAAGGACTTAAAAAATCAACAGATTTTTCCCTATATAGTAGCGGTCAATGGCCAGACCATTGGGCAGGAATGGGTGGTCTATGGCAATAAAGAGCGACGGGTGCTGGTTTATGGTTGCAGCCCGGATTATCCGTTAATTGTCAAAACCGCCAAATTGGCTGTTGGCCGATTTTTCAACTATGAAGAAAATGATAGCTTAACCAAAGTCGCGGTGCTGGGCAGCACATTGGCGGAGAAGCTTTTTGGTCAGGAAGATCCCATGGGAAAGAACATCCGGATGAAAGGCATGAATTTTAAAGTAGTTGGGGTTCAAGAACCTCAAGGCGGTATGATGAGCTCTTCAGGAATGGATATGAATGATTTTATTTATGTGCCCCTAGAAGTCACGCTTAAAGAAATTTTAGGCATTGATTATTTGACTGAAATTCACGTTGATGTGAGTGACCAAAAGTATATTGACCGCGCCACTGCCGATGTCAGCCGCTTATTGCGACGCAATCATAATATCACCGATTCCGATAAAGATGACTTTCAGATATTCACTATGGCGGAAATTTTAAGCCGCGTTGAACAAGTGAGCGCCATTTTAAATTTGTTGCTAGGATTTTTAGCGGGCATTTCTTTGTTGGTTGGAGGGGTGGGCATTATGAATATTATGTTAGTTTCGGTTAGTGAAAGAACTAGAGAAATCGGTTTACGCAAGTCGCTCGGAGCAACCAGTCAAAATATTCTCTGGCAGTTTTTGATAGAAAGTTTAATTATTACTGGCTTGGGCGGAATTATCGGTATAATTTTTGGCATTATGGTCTCAATGCTTATTGGTTTGGTCGTTCGGACACAGGGTTTGCCAAATTGGCCGTTGGCTGTTTCGTGGCTGGCGGTCTTTGGCGCCTTCTCTTTATCGGCAATTATTGGTTTAACCTTTGGCGTTTATCCTGCCCGCCAAGCCGCTAAGAAGTCGCCTATGGAATCCTTGAGGTATGAATAACAAAAGCCCCAGCAGAAGCGGGGGCTTTTGTTATTCATACAAATTTTAGGCGGGTTAAAATTAAGTAATCAAAAGTTAATTTTAGTTTATGAAAAAAGTTATTGTTTTTTTGGCTAACATAACGCTGATTCTTAGTTTTTCTTTAGCGCCTATTATGGCGATTGCTCAGGATCAGGGCGGGCCGCCGGCTGACATTAAGAAATGACCAAGCGAGGAAGAAATTAATCAATTTCAGCAGGAAATGGGCGCGCCGCCTGCCGCCTTTGACCATGGCGGACCGCCGCCGGTTGATACAGAAGAAATAAGAAGCATGCCCGAAGACGTTAAACAATATGCCAGCGACCAAGAGTTGGTGGCGATTTATTGCGCGATGACCAAATGGAAGAGCGGTGATTTTTTTCTCGGCGATGGATGCGCTGCAGAAATATATGATGCCGGCCATAGCCAAAGTGAAGGCGCTGGGTGTTGAAGTTGAATCGCCTGATCCGGCCGCGCTTAAGGCCGAAGGGCAGAAAAAAGTAGATGCGATATGCTCGGCCGCCAACGTTGATGAGGCGGCTAAGCTAGCTCAGGAATTTCAGTCGTGGGGACAAACTGAAGCGCGCGATAAAATCGGCAATCAATTAAGCCAAACTTTAGGCGGCAAAATAAAAGCTAAGGGCGACGAATTGCGCGACAAGATTAATAAAGACGTAAAAGAATTTGCCGACCAAGAAGCGGTTGCCATGCAAAAAGAAATCAATGATTTGGTTGAGCAGTTGGTGGAAACCAAAAAAGCCCAAATTCAGGCGGCGGCTAAATCAGCCGGAGCGAGCGGCGTCAACTCTCTGATAGCGGCGGCCACCAGCGATATAGAGGTGCAAGTTCAGTCCTTGGTGGTCGATAGGGCAGCGAAAATGAAGCAAAAGATTCAGGCCAAAGTAGATGAAATCGTCGGATCTCAAAAGAAACAATTTGAAGATATTGGCCAGGCGCTTAGCGAAGCGGGCGGCAAAATTGACGAAGAGATAAAAGCTAATCGTTCCCAATACGACACATATAAAAACGAGGCCTTTACTTTGCGCAAGATCTTGGTATTTAAAATGCTGGATAAGAACATGACAGAGGGTTTGAAGCAGTTGGAAGCGGCGCGTAAAGAAGACCCGACCATCAAAAGCGTAGGCGAAGTTAAAGCGGCTTTGGCGCAAGACAGGCAGGCGCTGGAAGCAGAAAAACAAAAAGCCATTGCCGATTCAGTTAAGAAAGCGTGCAGTCAGTCCTTGCCGCAGTTAAAAGCCGCCCAAGCAGAAATCCAGGGCAATGATTTGACGGTATTGAAAAGCAATTTAGATAAATGTAAAGGTAAAAATACGCCCGAGTGCCAAGGCGTTAACGCTTTAACTGAAAAATATAATATTCTGGCGGCGGCCGTCAGTGAATTTTCGGCCGGCAAAGCGCAAATAGAAAAATTCTGCGTTTCTTCCCAGAAAGCCGACGACTTGCAGGAGATGAGCGCGTTACTGGGCAGCTTAAAAGAACAGGGTAATGCTTTGCGCTTGCGAGCCAAGGAATTGCAGGCCGAGCAGGCCGAAAAAGCCAGCACTAAGGCCTTTTGCCGTGCCGTGACGGGACAGCTGGGCATTATTAAAAGCGGGCTAACCGATGGCTTAAATCAAACAAACTATAATCAAAAAGCTTGTGCCGGCAAAAAAGATGATAAATGCCAACAGATTAATTTCTGGGGTAGTAAGTTTGATAAGATAAAACAGGCAATCGCCGCGACTTTTAACAAAATCAACGATATTCAGGCCGTTTGTCAAAAAGCCGATACTAAGCCGCCGAGCGCCGAACTGATAAGTAAAACGGAGTCGCTTAAAAAGGATGAAACCGACATCAAAAAAATGGCGGCTGACCCAAAGGATGAGATTGATAAAATTAAAGCTGGCCAGGGAATTTGGCTGGAAGCGGAAAGTGCTTCTTCTTATAATACCCGAACCGGTGTTTCTAATCCTATGGCGCGCGAAAATAATCCTCCCTGGCGGCCGCCGTATTTTGGCAGCGGCTCCTGGTATATGGGCGCGGGCGGGGATTACTTAAATTATGACTTGGCGGTGCCCAAGGCCGGCAAGTATAATGTTTGGGTGCGGGATTATGTAGACAAGTTTCAGCCGCGGGGTGTGCGCCGGATAATTATAGAATTTGACGGCAAACGCTACGGTGTTTTTCCGGAAACCACCGTGGCTTCGCCTGGCGATAAGGGAGCTTTTGGCTGGCATAAGGTCAGCTCTGGCGTTGACTTGAGCGCCGGTGCGCATAAAATTAAAATTACCAAGAAATCAACTTCGGTAGGGGCGGCGATTCTGGACGCGTTCTACTTTATCACCGGAGACGATACGCCGCCGGAAAAATAAGTGACGTCACGGTACGTGACTTCGCTTGAAATTTAGTCG
>Ga0210018_1002178_pt1 | contig 9985 bp, 10 predicted proteins | sample CryGeyCG2014_010_2_FD_183967 | JGI IMG/M metagenome (GOLD analysis project Ga0210018, IMG submission 183967) | Groundwater microbial communities from aquifer - Crystal Geyser CG09_land_8/20/14_0.10 (SPAdes) (version 2) | ecosystem: Environmental > Aquatic > Deep subsurface > Groundwater | place... | reverse complement strand
ATGGATTCAAAAAGACTGGGAATCTTAGGCGAAAAAATTGCCGAAAAATATCTGAAGAAAAAGGGATATCGGATTTTGGATAAGAATTATTCTTCAAAATTTGTTTCCGGACCTCAAAGAGGGGAAATTGATATTGTGGCTAAACCCCGAAGGAATATCCTCGATATCCTACGGGGCGAGAAATCAGACACTATTCATTTCGTTGAAGTGAAAGCTCTATTATCTAAAAATGGTCAAGAACCATTTTCGGACATTTCGCCGGAAGAAAAATTCAATTTGGCAAAAAAAAGGAAAATCATTAAAATGGCTGAAGGTTGGTTGATAGAAAAGAAAATTCCCTTAGATTCAAAATGGCAAATTGATGTCATTTCGATTAAAATAAATCTAGGAAATAAAAAAGCAAAAATTTTGTATTTTTCTAATGTAGCATGCGAATAGCCCAACCCTTGCCTTTAGGTCTCGGGGTATGCCTGCCCCGTATAATCCCGAAGGGATTTGTTCGGGGCGAATGGGCCCATGCGAATTATTATGTTTAGATTTCTCTGGATTATTATTAGTTATTTATTGGGTTCTATTCCTTTTGGCTATTTGATAACCAGGTTTTCCACCGGAAAAAATGTTTTAGAAATTGGCTGGAGAAAAACCTCGGGTTCAAATGTTTTTAGAAATGTTGGAAAATGGCAAGGCGCCCTGACCGGAATTTTAGATTTACTAAAAGGATATTTGGCAGTTTTTGGCGCCCAGAAGTTAGGGCTACCAATCGAAGTCCAAGTTGTCTCAGGGTTGGCAGCAGTTGTCGGTCATAATTGGAGTATTTTCCTTAAATTTGCCGGCGGTCGGGGGATAGGAACGATGATCGGTGCCTTTTTCGCCCTTTCGCCAAAAATTTTAGGATTGGCCCTAATTCCTTTTATATTAATGGGAATAATTTGGAATTTTTCAATTGGTACCCTTTTATTTTTCCCGGCCGCCATTTTTCTTTCCTTTTTTTCCTCTTTTTCTGATTGTGGGGTGGCCGGGATTTTTTCAATTTTGTTATTAATACCGGTTTTGATTAAGAGATTAAGTCCAATAAAAGAAATTTTCCCTTTAAAAGAAAAGAAAATTTTAATTAGAAATCGTTTGTTATTTGATAATGATCAATCCCTTTTTGATTTTCGAATTAAAAAAATTTTCAAGAGGGTTGACACCAAAAACAAATTTGCTAAATTTAAGTAATCATTTCGAATTTCCGTTTCAAACGGATTTTTTCTTAACCTGTAATTGCTAACCCAATTTGGTAATAATATCGTTCGGTATTTGCCTCAGGGAGCACGCCATCGGCTTAATTCATAGAAAGGGGTTTAATCCCAGCCGTGGCTATTTCTCGCTGAGCCTCACAAATTAAGCCGTAATTCAAACTAATTCCCGGGCTCAGCTGCGAAATGCTCCCTTCGGCAAATATCCTCACTTATTCAATTATATGGATTTTAAATCTTTCGCTTCAGCCATTGCTCAAATTGCTGAGGAAAAAGGAATAGCCCCGGAAAAGGTGATTGAGAGTTTGGAGCAGGCCTTAGCCGCTGCCTATAAAAAGGATTACGGGAAGAAGGGGCAAAAAATTTTAGCCAAATTCAATTCCAAAACTGGCGAACTTCGGTTTTGGCAGGTAAAATTAGTGGTTGATCAATCAATGATCTATTCGGATAAAGAATTGGAGAAAATGGAAGATAAAGAGGAAAAAATTTCTCTTGAGGAAATCGAGGCAGAGAAAAAGGTCAGATTTAATCCGGAAAAACATATTCCCTTGGAAGAGGCAAAAAAAATAAAACCGGATATTAAACCCGGAGAGGAATTTGTCATTGGGCTGACTCCTAAAAAGGATTACGGAAGAATTGCTGCCCAGACCGCCAAGCAGGTGATTTTGCAAAAAATTCGGGAGGCCGAAAGAGAATCGGTTTTAGGAGAATTTAAATCAAAAGAGGGGGAGATTATTTCTGGTATTATCCAGAGGGTTGAAATGAGAAATATCTTTTTGGACTTGGGTAAAACCTTGGGAGTTTTGCCGAGAGATGAGCAGGTGCCGGGCGAATTTTATCGACCCGGTCAGAGATTAAAGGTTTTTATTTTGAAAGTCGAGGAAACGCCGAAAGGACCTTTGATTTTACTTTCTCGGGCTTATCCCAAACTTGTTTCCAAACTCTTTGAGTTGGAAGTTCCGGAAGTGGCGGCCGACCAGGTGGAAATCAAATCGATTGCCAGAGAACCAGGTTCCAGGACAAAACTTGCTGTCTCTTCAAAAGTTACAGGTGTGGACCCCATTGGCTCGATGGTCGGACAGAGAGGAACCAGGGTGATGGCAGTTATCAATGAATTGGGAGGGGAAAAAATTGATATTGTTGAATATTCTGAAGAACCGGAAAAATATATTGCTAATGCCATCTCTCCGGCTAAAGTTTCAGAAGTGAAAATTATGCCAAAAAACAAGGCATTGGTTTTAGTTCCTGAAGATCAATTATCATTGGCCATTGGTCGAGATGGCCAAAATGTCAGATTGGCCGCCAAATTAACCGGCTGGAAAATTGATGTCCGGCCGGCTGAAAAAGTCGAAGAAAAAACTAATAACTAACAACTTACAACTTACAACTAACTATGGCTTCTTTAATCATCACTTTATTTTTTGCCCTCATTTCAATTGGGGTGTCAATTTATTTATTTTTCTCTCTGAAAAAGAAAGAGCCAGGAACGGAAAAAATGGTCGAGATCTCAAAGGCGATTGAAGAAGGTGCCAAGACCTATTTGAAAAGGCAGAATAAAACCCTAACCATTTTCGTTTTGATTATGGCAATTTTTTTAGGTTTTTTACTCAAGGATATCAGGGTTGCTCTGGCTTATATTTTCGGCGCCTTTTGTACCGCCCTGGCTAGTTATTTTGGGATGATTGCCGCCTTAAGAACAAATGTTCGGACCGCCCAGGGAGCAAAAAGAGGTCTGGCTGAGGCCTTCGAGATCGGTTTTAATGGCGGAGCGATTATGGGATTATCAATTGTTGGGGTAGCCCTTTTTGGTCTTACCATTTTGTATTTAATCTTTAAGTCCGAAGGTTTGGATATTATTTTAGGTTTCAGTTTTGGTGCCTCATCTCTGGCCCTTTTTGCCAAGGCCGGTGGTGGGATTTATACCAAAACTGCTGATATCGGAGCCGATTTGGTGGGAAAAATTGAATTGGGAATTCCCGAAGATGATCCCAGAAATCCGGCCGTTATTGCCGATAATGTTGGCGATAATGTTGGCGATGTGGCTGGAATGGGAGCCGACTTAATTGATTCTTACATTGCTTGCTTGATTTCGGCAATGGTTTTGGGAAGGGTCTTGGGGATTAATTTTATTATTCTTCCTCTTTTGCTCGGAGCCATTGGAATTCTTTCTTCTCTCATTGGAATGTTTTTTGTCAAAGCCAGGAAAGGAGATCCCGGAGCGGCTTTGAATCGAGGAACTTTTTCGACCTGCTTTTTCTTTGCCATCTTTTCTTTCATTTTAATCCGCTCTCTGGATTTAGCCGGTCAAGGAATGAGAATTTTCCTTTCCTCTCTCTTCGGTCTCATTGCCGGAATGATTATCGGAATGACAACCGATTATTTTACCTCTGTTGATAAAAAACCGGTTTTGAAAATTGCCGAGGCCTCAAAAACCGGAGCAGCCACCAATATTTTGTCAGGATTTTCTTATGGTCTCATTAGTATCTTGCCGCCTATTATTGGAATTTGTGTTGCCATTTTGGTTTCCTATTATTTAGCCGGAATCTATGGGGTGGCTATTTCAGCCGTTGGAATGCTTTCAATTGTTTCAATGATTATTTCATCTGATGCCTATGGTCCAATTGTTGACAATGCCAAGGGAATTGCCGAGCAATCAGGATTAGGTGAAGGGGTGATTAAAATTTCCGATAAATTGGATGCGGCCGGAAATACTTCCAAAGCCATCACTAAGGGATTTGCCATCGGAGCAGCCGCCTTGACAGTTTTATCGCTTTTTGCTGCCTATGCCGAATTAGTCAAAATTGATAGTTTGAATTTGATGGAACCAAGAGTAATCGTTGGGGTATTTTTAGGAGCAATGGTCCCTCCCTTTCTGTCAGCCCTTTTGATTTTGGGAGTCCAAAGAAATGCCTCCAGAATGATCGAAGAGGTGAGAAGACAGTTTAAAGAAATTTCCGGATTAATGGAAGGAAAAGCCAAACCGGATTACGCCAGCTGCGTTGATATTGCTACCAAAGGGGCCCTGAAAGAGTTGGTTTTGCCTTGTGCCTTAACCATAATTTTTCCCTTAGGGGTTGGATTTTTCTTAGGGAAATTGGCTTTGGGCGGATTTTTAGGAGGCAGCATTTTTACCGGAATCATTTTTGCCCTTTTGATGTCAAATGCCGGTGGTGCCTGGGACAATGCTAAAAAATATATCGAAGATGGAGCTTTTGGTGGAAAAGGGTCTGAAGCCCACAAGGCAGCAGTAATTGGCGATACGGTTGGCGATCCTTTCAAAGATACGGCCGGTCCAACCATTAACACTTTAATTACCGTGATGTCTTTAGTGGCGACAGTTTTTGCCCCCTTGATTCTAAAATTCGCCTTCTTTAAGTAATATCTCTTCGATAAAAATTCTTGCCTAAGGGTCAGACCTAAGTCTGACCCTAGTCTGACCCCGCCTTGCGATAACTAAAATAAAAACAATAAAATCATGAGAAAACCGAGAGAATTTTACAAAGGATGTTTTTGCCATATTTTTAATCGTGGTGTAAATAAAGAAATAATCTTTCGAGAGAAGGGCGATTTTATACTCTATCTTTATAAATTTAAAGAGGCTCTTAAAAAGTTTCCCGTAATTATCCATTGTTACAACTTAATACCAAATCACTTCCATCATTTATCTCAGCAGACCTCGGAAAGACCTTTAAGTAGTTTCTACCAAGGTTTCCATACCGGTTTCAGTCTTTCGCTAAATAAAAAATATGGAAGGGTGGGCCATGTTTTCCAGGGCCGACTTCAGGCGAAGATGGTTGAGGATACCAACTATCTTTTAGACCTCTCCTTTTACATCAATCTGAATAATATCTTAGAGGAACTTCAATATAGGGGTTTGGCTAAAATTTCAAAAACCGAGATTGATAGATTGTTAAAAAAAGCCGCAAATTACCCTTGGAGTAGTTACGGAGTTTATTTGGGGTTGAGAGAAGATAACATTACTAATGATAAATTTATTCTTTCTATTATTTCCGACGATCTTAAAAAAGCCAGAAAAGAATACCAAAAATTAGCTAAGGAGATGTTAATTTCTAAAAGATTTCTCAAAATTCGCGATTTAACTTTTGATGAGGGTCAGACCTAAGTCTGACCCTAGTCTGACCCTCTTCTGGGTGTATGAGAACGGAGGTTAAAAAGTTGGCAAAGTCGCAAATTGAGATTCTTTTTGAGATTTCGGCTGAAGAATTTCAAAAATTCATCGAAAAAGCAATTTTTGAATTGGCTAAGGATTTGGAGATCGAAGGGTTTCGCAAAGGGCAGGCACCAAAAGAAATTTTAATTCCGAAAATTGGCAAAGAAAAAATTTTAGCTTTGGCGACCCAACAGGCAGTTAAAGAAAATTATTTTCGAGAAGTCATTGACAAAAAATTGGGCGTGATTTCTCAGCCAGAGATAGAAATTTTATCTGAAGTTTCTTTTGGAAGGGGATTTTCTTTCAAAGCCCGCTTCGCCACCTTGCCAGAAATAGTTTTGCCCGATTATAAAAAGATTGCTGCCCAGAGTAAAAGAAAAGAAATTCTTGTTGAAGAAAAAGAGATTGAAGATGCTTTAATCTATCTCCAGAAATCCCGAGCGAAATTTATTTTTGAAAACCGACCGGCAAAAAGGGGAGATTTTGTGGAAATTGAATTTCAATCGCCTCAAATTGAAGGCGGTTTGAAAAGGAAAGATAATTTTATTTTGGGTGAAGGGCATTTTGTTTTTGGGTTCGAAAATAATTTAGAGGGAATGATGCCCGGTCAGGAAAAAGAATTTTCTCTCCAATTTCCCAAAGAACATCCCCAGAAAAATTTGGCTGGCAATATAGTGAATTTTAAAGTAAAGATGAACTCGGTTCAGAGAATGGAATTACCGCAAATCAACGATGAGTTCGCCAAAAATTTGGGGAAATTTGAAAACTTGATTGGTTTGAAAGAAAACATCAAAGAAGGAATAAAGATGGAAAAGGAGAATTCAGAGTCTCAAAGAATTCGGGGAGAAATTTTAGAAAAGATCGTAAGAAAAATGGAAGGCGACATCCCGGAGGTTTTAATCGAGACCGAAAAGAAAAGAATGTTAGAAGATTTGAAAAATTTTGTTTCTGAAAGATTAAAACTTACCTTTGAAGATTATTTGGCAAAAATTCAAAAAACGGAAAAGGAATTGTTAGATAGTTTTTCAAATGAAGCCGAAAAAAAAGTAAAATCTGTTTTAATTTTGAGAGAGATTTCAAAAAGGGAAAAAATTGAAGTTTCGGAAGAAGAAATGAAAATTGCAATCAATGAATTTTTGAAAAATTATCCCAGTCCTGAAAAAGTCAAAAAAGGACTTGCCCGCCAAAATTTTGGAGGGCAAAACTTAGGCGGGCTTGACCTCGAGAGATTAAAGAGTTATTATGAAGAGGTGATAAGGAATGAAAAAGTCCTTCAACTGTTAGAGGGGTTAGCGGGGTAGAAATAGTACAAATAGTAGAAAAAGTAATAAAAGTAGAAATTGTAGAAATAGTAGAAAAAGTAAAATTATGGCGACGATTACTCAATTAGAGGATTTGGATGTATGGAAAGAGGCGAAAGTTTTAGCTAAAATGATTTATATCTTAACAGATAGTCTCCCTAAATCGGAGGAATACAATCTTAAAAAACATCTAAAAGAAAATGCTCGGGGACTACCAGCTAATATAGCTGAAGGATTTTACAGATATTTTAAGAAAGAACGACTTCACTTTTACAGCATTGCTAAGGGCTGTTTAGGAGAAATAAAGAACGACCTCTATTTATGCAATGACCTTAGCTATATAGAAAGTGATATTTTGGAGAAAAACCGTGGACAAATAAATAAGGTAGAGAGAATGCTAAATAGTTTTATTCGCTGCACCTCCAAAAGTAATCAAAAATAACCAACTATTTTTACCATTTCTACCACTTCTACCATTTCTACTTTTAAACCTATGAACCTAATACCTACGGTCATCGAAAAAACTCATTATGGGGAAAGGGCTTACGATATTTACTCGCGGCTTTTAAAAGACCGAATCGTATTTTTGGCCGGTCCCATTATTGATCCGGTGGCGAATTCAATTATTGCCCAGATGTTATATTTGGCTGCCCAAGACCCGGAAAAAGAAATCAAATTTTATATTAACAGCCCGGGTGGAATCTTGACTTCGGCCTTGGCAATTTATGACACAATGCAATATGTCAAATGTCCGGTCTCAACTGTTTGCGTTGGAGCAGCCGCCTCAGGGGCAGCCGTTCTCTTGGCAGCCGGAACCAAAAAGAAAAGATTTGCCTTACCTAATGCCGAAATCTTGCTTCACCAAGTGGCAATTTCAGGTTTGGCAGGTCAGGCAGTAGAAGTAGAAATTGCGGCAAAACAAGTGGTCAAATTAAAAGACAAAATAAACAAGATTTTAGCAAAACACACCGGTCAATCCTTAGAAAGATTGGAAAAAGATACCGACAGAGATTTTTATCTATCAGCTCCAGAAGCAAAAGAATACGGGATTATTGACGAAGTTATAAAAACAAAAGAATAAAGAGGAAATTGATTTTCTCTTTTTTTTCTGAAATTGCTATAATTTAATAAATGTGAGAATTCATTACGACAAATCTCAAGATGCTCTATACCTTCGTTTTTCAGAAAACCCTTACTATGAAAGTGAGGAAATAAAAGAAGGGATAATTTTAGATTATGATAAAAATGGGGAAATTATCGGTATAGAAATCCTCGATGTGTCAAAAAATCTTCCTCAAAAATTTTTATCTTCCTTAAAAAAAGAGAAATTACTTTTGGAAGTTGGAGTTTAGAGATATTGACCAGATTTTCATTTATCAACCCCCAAAGCCAAATAATAATAAAAGATTAACACAAAATATGGCTACGGAGACAAAAATTCCATTAAATCCAAAGGGGAAATCAATTCCTTTAGAGAGATACGCTGGGAAATGGGTGGCTTTTATTGAGGAGAAAGTGGTTGCTTTTGCAAATAGCCTTGAAGAATTGGAGAAAAAAATAAAAAAAATAAAACCTAAAAAAGATAATCAATGGTTTCCAACTATTAATGTAATTCTTTACGGACCGAAACGGAGACGAGCTTTTAAAGCCCTGGTAGATTCTGGGGCTTCTTTTTCAGTGTTTAGGAAGGAAAAAGGTTATTCTTGACAGTTAAAATCTATGCTAAAATAAATTAAAGGTTAAATTTTAACTAATTTTTTTCAAAACTATGTTCAAACACTTAAGAAAAAAAATTCAATCTTTGAGCGAAACTCAACAAAATATCTTAACGATAATTTTAGTTTTAATTAACGTTTTCATCGTCATTTTCTGGATTAATTTCTGGGTCGGTTTGAAAAAAACAACTCCACCAGAAATTACTGAGAAACCAAAACAGGTGGAAGAAATCGCTGGACCTTTTAAAAAGGGAGAAATTGGCGAACCAAAGGGAGAAGAAAAACCTCAAATTGAATTACCGCCAGTTATTTCTAATACTTCAGGCACTGTAAAAGAAATTCAGAAAGATAGATTAATAATTTTAGGTAGTGGATCAAATTTTTCTGATCAAAAAACAAGAAAATTAACCTTAATTTTTACTGACTCAACCATCACTTTTGAACCAGGTCAAAAAGTTCAATATCAAGGTCTCGAAGGTTTAAAACACTTAAAAGTTGGCGATTCAATAGCCATTTCCTCAACAGAAAATATTCGAGGAAAAACAGAATTTATCGTTAATTATGTTAATAAACTTTAATCCTAAATTAGTTAAATTCCCAACTTAATTTATCTTAGGTTGGAGTTTTAACTATTTAGCAAAAATATGTCTAAACTAAAATCATTTACCCGCCAAAATTTTCTAAAGAAAAATTTAGGTGGGCTAGCCCTAATTTTAGGGGTTTTAATAATGAGTTTTTTAATCGGTTATCTAGTCCTTGCCTGGACTGAGCCAAGCACTGCACCTCCTGGAGTAAATGTTTGGGAACCTTTGAATAGAGGCGACGTTTATCAAAAAAAGATTGCTGGACTGGGAGCGGCCGAATTCAAGGACTCTGATGATGAAAGTTATTGGGTTAATCCTGCTGGAGGAACAGCCAATTATTCTGCGAAATTAAAAGGTGCTATTTGGGTTGGGAATTTAGTACCTACCACAAATGATGAGGGAGCAGTGTATTACGATTCGGCTAACCACGTATTTAAATGTTATCAAGGTTCACCAGCTGCCTGGGTAAATTGTGTTGGAGTTGGAGGAGGTGCTCCAACTAATGCAAGTTATATAGTCGTTGGTGTAAATGATGAGTTAACTGCTGAGAGGGCTCTGATTGCTGGAAGCGGTCTTACCTCTACTGATGGTGGAGGAAATGGGAATTTCACCCTTAATGTAGGAGCAGGCACCGGAATCACTGTAGCTGCTGACACTGTTGGACTTTCCTATCCTACCAAGAGCTGTGGGGCAGGTACTGCAATTCAATCTTTTGATTTAGGCGTAGCTGCTGCTCCAACCTGTATAGCAGTGGGTGGTGGAGCTCAAAACATTTGGTCTACTATTTCAACACCTTTAGGAACATCACCCGTTCCCGACACAACAGCTGACACCTTAACTTTAGCATCTGGTAGTGGAATAAGCATAACTGGTGATGCCACTGCCGATAGTGTGACAATCGCCAATACTGGAGATCTCTCAAGTACAAATGAAATCCAGAATGTTATTACTGGTATGGGTCTCTACCGAGATGCTT
>Ga0210018_1002175_pt1 | contig 9992 bp, 7 predicted proteins | sample CryGeyCG2014_010_2_FD_183967 | JGI IMG/M metagenome (GOLD analysis project Ga0210018, IMG submission 183967) | Groundwater microbial communities from aquifer - Crystal Geyser CG09_land_8/20/14_0.10 (SPAdes) (version 2) | ecosystem: Environmental > Aquatic > Deep subsurface > Groundwater | place... | reverse complement strand
CGGATAATTGGTGCATCCGTAGAATATTTTTCCTCTTTTGGTCATTCTTTCTGTTATTTCTCCTTGATCACATTGGGGACATTTTATGCCCAGAGTTTTTTCGATATTTTTGGTGTTTCTGCATTTTGGAAAATTTGAGCAAGCCAAAAATTTTCCAAATCTGCCGATTTTTACAATCATCGGCGCCCCGCATTTTTCGCAAATTTCGTCCGATTTCTCTTCAGTAATTTCTTTTTTGTCTATTTCCTGATATTTTTTCTTCAAGTTTTCCTCAAAAGGTCTATAAAAGCCATCAATTACCGGCACCCATTTCTTTTTTCCTTCAGCAATTTCATCAAGCTCTTCTTCCATTTTGGCTGTAAAACCAATATCAACAATTTTGGGGAAATGTTCGACTAAAAGATTATTAACCAAAATACCAATGTCAGCCGGATAGAGATATCTGGCTTTTTTAACCACATAACCTCTTTTTTGAATCGTTTCCAAAATGGGCGCATAAGTAGATGGTCGGCCAATTCCATTTTCCTCAAGAGCTTTTACTAAGGTAGCTTCGGTATAAGGGAAGGGTGCTTGAGTAAAATGCTGTGAGGGAATAAGCTTTATTAACTCGAGCAATTCATTTTTCTTTAATTCCGGCAGGATTACATCCTCATTTTTCATTGGCCAAACCTTCAAAAATCCATCAAATTTTAAAACACTGCCGTTTGTCCTGAATTGATAAATATGCTTCTCCCGAATTTTATCGGTTTTAATGTCGATTTTGGTGGTATCAAAGACAGCCGGCTTCATCTGACAAGCAATGGTTCTTCGCCAGATTAAGTCATAAAGGGCAAACTGTCCCTTGCTTAAAAACTCTTTTATATCTTCGGGTTTTCTTTCGGGGAAAGTGGTTCTAATTGCCTCATGAGCTTCTTGGGCACCTTTGGTTCTGGTTTTGTAAAAATTAGGTTTTAGGGGAAGATAGTTTTTGCCGAAATCCCTTTCGATTAAATCTCTTATTTTCCAAATCGCCTGACTGGCCAGATTCAAAGAATCGGTTCGCATATAAGTAATTAAACCAACGGATTTTTTCTTTTCCAGGGGGATTCCTTCATATAATTGCTGGGCAATAAACATTGTTTGCTTGGCGGAAAATTTTAATTTTCGGCTGGCTTCCTGCTGAAGGGTTGAGGTTGTAAACGGGGGCAGGGGATATCTTTGGATTTCCCCTTTCTCGATGTTATCCACTCGATACTTGGCTTTTTTTAGGTCTTTAACGATTTCTTCTGCCTGGATTTTGGTTTTAATACTAAGCCTGGGAATTATTTTGTTGTCTTTTTTGGTTAATACGGCAATAAAATTGGGTTTATTTTTAAATTCCGCTTCGATTACCCAATACTCCTCTGGCTTGAATTCATCGATTTCTTTCTGTCTTTCCACGACCAGACGAACAGCCACTGATTGGACTCTGCCGGCAGAAAGACCTCTGGCCACCTTTTTCCATAAAAGAGGAGAAAGTTTATAGCCGACCAATCTATCAAGAATTCTTCTTGCTTGTTGGGCAGTAACTAACTTTATATCAAGACCCCGAGGATTTTTAAAAGCCTCTTCAATTGCTGATTTAGTAATTTCATGAAATACTATTCTCTCAATTTTTAATTTTTCATTTTTAATTTTTAATTCATCAAGACCAAGAGCCTTGATGAGGTGCCAGGCAATTGCCTCTCCTTCTCGGTCTTCATCGGTAGCCAAGATGATACTTTTAGATTTTTTTGCTTTTTCCCTTAATTGATTTATTGTTTTTCTGGCCTTAGGGATAATTACATATTTGGGTTTAAAGTTGTGTTCGATATCTATAGCTAATTCTTGTTCAGGCAAATCCCTGACATGACCAAAAGAGGACTCAACCGAATAGTCCTTCCCCAAAAATTGTTTGATTGTTTTCGCCTTGGTCGGCGACTCGACTATTACTAACCGCATAAAATGTAATTACCGCGACCTAAGTTTCTCACTGCTTTTTTCAATTCCAATATCATTAATACAGAATTAACCGTAGAAGCAGGCAGTTCGGAATTTTTAATTATTTCGTCAATGTGAATCGGCTGAGCCGAAAGGATAGAAAGAATAATTTCTTCTTCTTTGTTTTCTGGCTTGATTTTTTTCTTTTCAATTGTTAATAAATGAGACAGATTTAATTCATCCAAAATATCTTCTACATCTGTGACTAATTTTGCCCCCATTTTAATCAGTTGATTTGTACCTTGGGTATTTTTTTCGTAAATCGAGCCGGGAATAGCAAAGACTTCCCGATTTTGCTCTAAGGCTAAGGCAGCAGTAATTAAAGCCCCGCTTTCTTCTGGTGCTTCAATAACCACTACCCCTAAACTTAATCCGCTTATTATCCTGTTTCTTTGAGGAAAAGTAAATTGAGTGCCCCGCGTGCCTGGTGGATATTCAGAAATCATTGCTCCCTGTTGACATATTTTTTCGGATAGAGAATAATTACTGCTTGGATAAAAACTTTTTTTATCTAAGCCGCTTCCCAAGACTGCGATTGTCCGTCCGCCCTGCTCCAAGGCGGCCTGATGCGCCCAAGTATCAATGCCTTTGGCCAAGCCGCTGACAATGGTAATTCCTAATCTGGCTAATTTTCCCGCGATATCAAGGCAAGCCTGTTTTCCGTATTGAGTATATTTTCTGGTTCCGACCACGCCAATTGCTACTTTGTCTTGATTTATAATTTCTCCTTTGATATAAAGTTCTTTGGGTGGATTGTGGATTTCTTTAAGGATAGCAGGATAATTTTTGTCTTGTAAAGTAATTTTTCTGATATTTTCAACTTCTCCTATTGACATATTTTGAGTATTATGCTATACTTGAATTAGAGTTAAAAATTAAATATTTCTTGTTTCTGATCCTGCCTGATGAGTGACGAAAATCAAATCTACCCTCCTTGATTTGGTAAGTAGTCAAAAAGCTTTCAGGTTTTCTCGCTCCTGCGGGCTAAATCTGAAACACTCGCAGGTGGGATCAGGAACAGGAGTCAAAAAGCAGTTTGATTTGTTCAACTGCTTTTTTGATTATTTCTTTTAATTGTTTTTCCTCTGTTTTTGTAAAGTTTTTTAGAACAAATTTTTCAATATCTACTTTATGGCCTGGATTAATTCCGATTCTGATTCTGGTGAAATTTTGCGTTCCCAATTCATCGATAATTGATTGCACTCCTTTATGGCCGGCCGAAGAAGAATTTTTACTTTCTCTAATTATGCCAAACGGTAAATCTACATCGTCGTGCACCACGACGATGTCGGTAGTTAGTATCTTGTATTTAGTAGTTAGGGATTTAACTGTCCTTCCGGAGTTATTCATAAAAGTATCGGGCTTCAGCAAAATAATTTCCTTGTCCCGAGCATGGTCGAAGGAATCCTTTAACGCATCAATAACCCTGAACCCGATATTGTGTCGGGTTTTTGCGTACTTTTTTTCCGGATTTCCCAATCCCACAATTAAAATCATAAATTAGTTATTAATTGTTTAATATAATTTTTTATTTCCTGATAATTTTCTACTCCTGTTTCGGGCTCTAAAACATAAGCTTTTTCATTGTCCAGCATAATTTCATCGGAAATCAGGAGCTCTTGGTCAAGGGTATTGAATTTAATCGTATCCAGATTTGTTTTCTTGGCTAAATTCCAGGCATATTTTATATCGTCCAGACCGATATTGGTGTAGGTATGAGTATTTATTGTTTTCCAGATATTTAAGATTGTCGGAAAATCCCAGAAAAAATTAAGAGAGAGAATTCTGTTTTTCAGTATATTTATTACTTCTTGTTGTCTTTGAATTCTTGCGAAATCCCCGCCTGTTTGATTTCTGCTGCGGATATACTTTAAGGTGGTTTCTCCGTCTAAATGATGAATTCCTCGGCTGATTGAAAAGACCTCATAGGAATCGTCGGGACCGGGAAATTTCGGGTCGTAAATATTTTCTTTCACTACCACATCTATACCGTTAAGCTGGCCAATCAGGCTTTTTACGCCCTCCAAATCAAAGACAATAAAATAATCAATATCCAGATCGGTGATTTCTTTTATTTTTGTCGTTATCAACTCAATGCCTTGCTTTCCGTCCGCGCCGGCTCCGTAGAGGGAATTGATTTTAACGTAATAATTCTTATCGGGGAATTTGACCAGCAGGTCGCGGGGGATGGATATACCGACGGGGTTTTCGGCTTTCGGGCCGCTGTTGATTATTATGATTGTATCCGTCATTTTTTCGCCATGGTAACCCCGGCCGGGAATCCCCAAAAACAACAGATTGATTCGGTCTTTATCTTGGGAGAGCGAAGATGAATTTATTCGTCCGAAATTAAGGATTGGATTTTGGATGGTAATGATTATTTCTCTCTTCAAAAATTTATTTAAAGGTGAAACGGTGAGAATTAAAATAAGCGGGATGATTATTATCAAAATCAGAACAACGAATTTTTTAAAAATCGGCCCGACTTTCTGTTTTACGGGTTTTGGCACAAGATTTTTTTCCAAGACCTTATTCAATTCTTTTAACTGACGTTGCATTACTTATAATTTTATTATAGCATTTGCATACCGATTGAGAAACTTGTATAATAAATTTATGCCCCGTACCAGAACTCCGACTGGTGCGGAGGCACCAAATAATTTTTAAATAGTCGGAGTTTCGGTACGGGGTATGAACGAGAACAAACCAAAAGTCTCGCCATCTAAATATTGGCTGAATTTTATATGGGAAGTTTTGAAAATTGTCATAATTTCTTTGGCAATTATCATTCCCATTCGCTATTTTTTAATTCAGCCGTTTTTTGTTAAAGGCGCCTCTATGGAGCCGAATTTTTTGGATGGAGATTATTTAATCGTGGATGAAATCAGTTATCGTTTTGCAAATCCCGAGAGAGGCGACATAATTATTTTTCGTTATCCCTTAGACCCGTCCGAATTTTTCATCAAAAGGATAATTGGTTTGCCTGGCGAAGAGATTAAGATTCAGGACGGACAGATTATTATCGTTGCCTCGGGTAAAGAAATTGTTCTGGACGAATCTGCTTATTTGGATAACGTTTATACTCCGGGCAATCTCGAAATCAGCTTAAAAAGTAATGAGTATTTTGTTTTGGGAGACAACCGGCGCGCGAGTTCCGATTCCAGGAAATGGGGGCCGGTTCCCGATAAATATATTATCGGTCAGGCTTGGGTAAGAGCATGGCCGGTTTATCGATTTGGAATCATAGGAGAATAATATGGCAAAGAAAAAAATAATAAGAAATAAAAAGGCGGGAAAACGGGGCAGGCCGAGCAAACCAAGGAAGCCCCGATTTGCCAAAATTAAAGTCCAGGCACCCAAGGGAACCCACGATATTTTGTCCCCAGAGCAAAAATATTGGGATAGGGTGAGAACCGTAGTTGCTCAAGTGGCGGCAAATTACGGATTTGAAAGAATCGATACGCCGATTTTCGAGGATGTTCGTCTCTATATCAAGGGCATTGGTCAGGGCACGGACATCATTCAGAAGGAAATTTATATTTTTAAAACGAAGGGCGGTGAGCATCTGGCTTTGCGTCCTGAGTTTACTCCCGGAATAGTCAGGGCATACATTGAACACGGGATGAAGAATCTACCTCAACCGGTTAAGCTTTACAGTATCGGTCCCGTCTTCCGTCACGATAAGCCCCAGACCGGTCGGTATCGTCAGTTTTATCAATTTAATTTTGAAATAATTGGCGACCCCAGCGAGGTAAGCGATGTCCAAATTATTCAGGTTTTCGTGTCTATTTTAAAAAGATTGAATTTGAAAAAATTCACTCTTTATATTAACAGTATCGGTTGCCTTCTCTGTGTTCCCAAATACAAAAAAAGCTTGCTCGGTTATTACCGTCACAGATTTAACAGATTATGCCCGGATTGTAAAAGAAGATTCGGAGAGGGTTCCCTGAGATTACTGGATTGTAAAAACGAAAAATGCAAACGATTGGCGGGTGAAGCGCCTCAGATGTTGGATTTTTTATGCGACGAATGTAAAAATCATTTTAAAAAAGTGTTGGAAATACTTGATGATTTGGAGATTCCCTATATTCTGAACCCATATTTGGTCAGGGGTTTGGATTATTATACTAAGACAGTTTTTGAAATTTGGGAAGACAAAGAGGATACCAGTCAGGGTTCGTTGGCCGGCGGGGGGCGTTATGACAACCTGGTAGAAATGTTCAAGGGTAAATCCACTCCGGCAGTAGGAGCGGCCGCAGGCATAGAGAGAGTGATTAATTCCCTAAAAAAACAGGATATTAAAATTTCGGGAAGCGAAAAGCCAAAGGTTTTTATGGTTCAGCTGGGCGAGTTGGGGAAAAGAAAAAGTTTGAAATTATTCGAGGAGTTTCAAAAAAAAGGAGTAAAGGTCGGAGAAGCATTCAGTAAACCGAGTATCAAATCTCAGCTTAAAATTGCCGATAAAGAAGGAATTCAAATAGCTTTAATCTTGGGTCAAAGAGAAGCCCTGGAAAATAACATTATTATCAGAGATATGAGTTCCGGCGTTCAGGAAACAGTATCAATGGACAAGGTTATCAATGAAGTTAAAAAAAGATTAAAAAAATAATAAAGTATGGAAGATTGTATATTTTGTAACATTGCCAACGGCAAAATACCCAAAGAATTTATTTATGAGGATGATCGTTTGATGGTTTTCACTGATGTAAAACCCCTGGCTCCGGTCCATCTTTTAATCGTACCGAAAGAGCACATTGCGTCGATTAATGATTTGACCGAGAAGCATAAAGATTTGATTGGCGAAATGTTTTTACTAGCCAAAAAAATGGCCAAGGAACACGGGATAAGCGAGGCTTATAAATTAGCTTTTAATACAGGTCGAAAAGGGGGACAGCTGATTGACCATTTGCATTTGCATTTGATGGGCGGCTGGCATTAAGTAATTTTGTAGACATTTTGTATGGAAGTAAAAAGGAAACCAAAAGAACCCACATCTTTTTTATTGAGACGCTTTACCCAGAAAGTAAGAGAAAGCGGAATTTTGGTTGAGGCAAAAAAATCCCAATTTTACAAGAGAAAGCCGAGCAAGGGGCAAAGAAGAAAAAGCGCATTGGAAAGAGAGAAAAAAAGAAAAGAAAAAACAAGGTTAAAAAAATTAGGAAGATTATAAAAATATGTCTTTACGGGAAAAAATAAACGAAGACATAAAAAAAGCAATGCAGAAAAAGAATGAGTTGTTGCTTTTGGTGTTGAGGGGAGTAAATGCCGCGATTCACAATAAAGAAATCGAAAAAAGGACAAAGTTGAGCAAAAATGAAAAAGATATAAAGAAACTGGAGGAATTAAGCAAGTTAAGCGACGAAGAAATACTGGAAGCCGTCAGCAGTGAAGCCAAAAAAAGAAAAGAGGCGATTATTGAATTTTCCGCCCTAGGCGGATCCGCCTCGGGCGGAGGAAAAGAAAAAATAGATAATGCTATAAATAAAGAAAAGTTGGAATTAGAAATTCTGAAAAAATACTTGCCCGAGCAGATGGATGAGGGTCAGATTAAAGAAAAGGCCCAAAAAGCGATTAAGGAGTCGGGCGCTACAGGACCCCAGGATACGGGCAGGGTTATGTCAGTTCTGATGTCTAAGCTGAAAGGTAAAGCAGACGGTAGTTTGGTAAGTAAAATCGTCGCCGAGTTATTAAACAATTTGTAATTATTAATAAATAAAATTAATAATCGAAGGATCGAGAGTTTTGCTATGAAAAAAATTGTTTTTGGTATATTTTTAGCCTCCTTATTTCTATTGTCCCTTTTTTGGATTAACAGATTTTTATCTGCTCAGACAGTTGGACCAATTTCCATCCCCCCGGCAGACGTAATCACCAGTCTCGATGGCCATATTCAAATTGGGGCGAGTCAGCATTATGGCGGAGCAGTTGTTTATTATAAAGATGACCGTATTCCCGATACTACCGTAGCTCAAGGAAATATTATTGATTACTCTGGTTCAGGAACGCTTTTCAGCACCTTGGTCTGGACTCTGCCTTGGAATAGAACAGAAATGGAACTTTGTTATCCAAACCAGAGATCTTATGATCGGGATTACGGGTTTAATATTTGTCCCAATGCCTTACCCTATAATAATCCAAGACAAGGCGGTTATTCGGGAGATAGCTGGGCCGGGAACCCCAATCCTACATCGGTTACGGTTTCAAATAACGAGATTCACGTTTCCTACCGAGGAGTTAATTATAATTTTGCTTATTCTCCCGTGCCGCCAATGAGTGATGCAAACCGAACTGAATGGCAGACCGATTTTTGGGGAGACGTCAGAATTTATTTCCATCCCGCTCTGGCAGGCGTAGCGGTTATAGAGACAACGATCACTTATTGTAAAGACATGAATGCTTACTGCCAAAACCAGTGGATTGTGACCCAAGACAATCAGTTAAGCACTTTGTTCGCAGCCGGCGACAAAAATCCCAATTCGGCTTTTCGCGGTCCTTACGGCCGAATAGCCTACAGAGATACAAGCGGAAACTATAAAATTATAAATAGTGGTCAAAGTAGCGAGGGTTGTTTTGATAACGGAGAAAACTGGGTGGCCATGCTCCAGCTTTCTTCGGATATAGGTATAGGCATCGGCATTCCCGATTATCAGAGTGTAAGATGGTCAGACTTGGTTGGTCTTGGTAAGGCCGGCACGCCGGTTGGCAGTATTTGCGGTAATACCACTGATAATGTGCCTTCGATTTTTGCCACCCAGCCAAAAATAGAAAACTTTACAACCCAAGGCGTTACCCGAGTAGAGAGTATTATGGTTGGTGGTATTACTTATAATGATTTTTCTCGCTATCAATTCCAACCCGGAGGTTGGTATAAATTTACCACCTACGTGACCACCGGAACTTTGGATGAAATTAGGAGTAATTTGATGAGAGCTCAGGGCGTGGTTGGCTATCCGGTCATTTCCAATGTTCAGGTTACCAATATTACTCCCACTTCCGCCACCATTACCTGGGATACCGATGAACCGACCACTTCTCGGGTCAGATACGGTACAACCAGTAGTTACACCCAGCAAACAACTGAAGATACTAATTTAACTACTTATCATTCGGTTGTTCTGACTGGGCTTCAATCTTCAACCCTCTATCACTTTCAGGTTGTTTCCGAAGACGTAACCGATAATCAATCGTTTTCAGGTGATTTTACCTTTACCACCGCTGTTCTTCCCACCTTATCGGTTACCCTCACAGCCAATCCGTTAACCGGTGTTGCTCCTTTGATTGGAGTGGTTTTAAGAGCAGATGTTTCCAGTAATTTTATTAATACAAATAATTATACTTTTTACTGTAACCGAGCGGATAGCGGCAGCAATATTACGCCTGACTACGACCTTAAATTTGATGCCACCAATCTAAACTCTTTTTCAGCCCCGGCTGGAACCTGCGATTCTGTTTATTCCAGCCCGGGTACCTATACTGCCAAGGTTATCGTGGAAAGAGGTAATTTGGTTGCCGAAGCGAGATTAACAATAACCGTAAGTGCGGCTCCGCCCCCGCCACCCCCTCCGCCGCCCCCGCCACCCACTTTATCGGTGAGTCTTACGGCCAATCCTTCTTCTGGCACCAGTCCTTTAACAGGCGTTGATTTGAGAGCCGATGTTTCGGGCACGGCTACCGGCACCATTAATTATATTTTCTACTGCAACCGTTCGGATTCCGGCACAAATATTACCAATGGTTATGCAGCAAGATACGATGCGCTTTCTTTAATTACCCAAACCGCGGTTAATGTTTGTGATTATAATAGCGTCGGTACCTACACAGCCAAGGTTATAGTTGAAAGGGACACTTTACAGGTCGAGGATAGGGTGGAAATTAATGTTTCGTCCCCACCTCCTCCACCTCCGCCACCTCCGCCTCCGCCTCCACCACCTCCACCACCTCCACCACCTCCACCTCCGCCTCCGCCTCCTCCCCCGACTCCTTATTGCGGAGAT
>Ga0210018_1002167_pt1 | contig 10026 bp, 7 predicted proteins | sample CryGeyCG2014_010_2_FD_183967 | JGI IMG/M metagenome (GOLD analysis project Ga0210018, IMG submission 183967) | Groundwater microbial communities from aquifer - Crystal Geyser CG09_land_8/20/14_0.10 (SPAdes) (version 2) | ecosystem: Environmental > Aquatic > Deep subsurface > Groundwater | place... | reverse complement strand
AAGCTGCTGCTACCTTGCCAGTGATTCTTTTAGTCGGAGGATTGATTGTGGAAATCGGCATTGCCGGCGCTTTTATCGCTTATTTTTTGAACCAGAGCGGTTTTGGAATAAAATTATCAGAAGAGGCGTTAGCCGCGGCCAGAGCCGGCATTGAAGACGCGAAAATTAGAATCGTCCGAGATAAAAATTTCAACCCCAGCCCCAATCCTTACACCTTAATCGTGGGAAGTCGCTCCAGCCAAGTGACTATTTGTAAAGATACTTGTGCGGGCGCTGACAAATTTCAGGTTGATTCTTTAGGAATCGCCTTTAACAAGCGCCGCAAGATCCGGGCAGTCATTTATGTAAATAGTCTCACCGGTGAGGTAAAATTAGAATCAGAAAGAGAAATAGCAATATAAAAATTTATGAGCTTCAAGCGAATATTAACCATCCTAAATCCTCAGCTACCGATTGGCGGTTTGGAAATTTCAGATTCAGCATTAAAATTCGTCCTTATTAAGGAAAATAAGCTGAACTTTATTTCCTTAAATTTACCAATAGGAACTATTGAGGAGGGAAAAATTAAAAATAAAGAAAATTTCAAAGCCGCTCTTTCTAAACTTCGTTCCCAGATTACTTTTAGAACCAAGAAAAAAATTTACATCATAGTTAATATCCCTGATATCGATGTCTATACCCAGGTATTTAACTTGCCGCTCGTGGCCATTGATAATCTTGAGGAGGCGGCTGGATTAAATCTTCAGATGATTTCGCCGATTGATTTTTCCTCGGTTTACGCTGACTGGCAGAGAGTAGGGGAAACCGATATTGACGGCGGACAATTGGAAATTTTAGGGGCTTTTATTCCAAATAAAATCGTTGATGAATTTGTCCAACATTTAAAAGAGACAAATTTCGTTGTCGTAGCCATTGAATTCTCAGCTTTAGCGCTCAGCCGTCTATTTTCGGGACTGGTGAACCTACCTAACTCTTTTCTTCTATTGCATTTAACCGGCAGCGGTTTAAATTTTTGTTTTATCAAAAATCGCAATTTATACTTTAATCATTTTATTCCTTGGCCGGCGGGAGAAGAACGGCAAATTTCTTTGGCTGTCATCAAAGAAATAATTATCAGAGAAACCCAGAAAGTTTTAAATTTCGCCGGCAGTCATTGGCCAGAAACCCAAATCAACACTCTCTTGTTGGCTGCCCCGGCCCTGGAAGAAAAAATAACCCAAATTATTACTGAAAACTTTACTCTGGCAGTTCAAAAACTGACCTTGCCAAGAGAACTAAAAAATGTCAATGGTCAATGGTCATTAGTCAATAGTCAATTGTCTACCCTTACCTCTGATTGGTTTAGCGCCTTGGGCTCGGCTTTAAGAGGCCTGATTCCTCGCTCTAAAGATATTATTATCAGTTTAGCCAGCACCGGCACCGAGGAAGAATTTCGTCAGCACCAGACAATTAATTTTATTAAAATTTGGCGAAACATCGCCTTAACCTCTCTCTCTTTTATTTTTATCGCCTTTATAGTGTTAGAGGGTTTTTTAATGAAAACCGCCAATTCTTTAAATAATCAATTAGCCAACCTGGCTAATTTGCCCGAGCTGGGTGAAGTTAATAAACTTCAAGAAGAAGCCAAGGAATTCAACGAACGAGTGGAGTTGGGGCTTCAGGTCAAAAATCAAATTTATAATTGGTCTCCATTTTTTGAAAAAATTAAAAATTTAGCCGGCAACGACATTGTTATTGAAAGAATTTTTATTCAATCGCAAGAAACACCTATTTTATTTAACGGCCGGGCGACTGACGAAAAAGCCATTATTGACTTTAAAACCAAATTGGAGCAAGATTCTCAATTTAAAGATATTAATCTGCCCTTGGCCGGCATTACTCCGGCAGCCGACGGCAAACTTAAATTTAGTATTACGTTCAAAATAAAGTAAGGGGCTTTGTTCAAAATTTGCCCCACATTAGCACTTTCCTATAGGTAGGAAAGTGCTAAATTTATCTGAGAACCCTTTTCGATAAAACATCGACCCCGCAAATATTTTAGTCAAGTATCTCACGATCGTGAGATACTTGACTAAAATATTTATTAAATAAAAAATTGGCAGTTGAAAAAAGATTTTAAAATGTTTAATATTAGTAGATATGTCTATGTCTAAGGTTTTCAATCATCAAAAAATTGAAAAAAAGTGGCAGAAAAAATGGGAAAAGCAGAAGATTTATCAAGTTAAGGACTCGGTAAAAAATAAAAAAAACTTCTACCATTTGGTGATGTTTCCCTATCCATCGGGTGATCTTCATATTGGCCATTGGTACAATTTTGCGCCAGCCGATGTTTATGCCCGTTTAAAAAGAGCGCAGGGCTTTAATGTTTTATCGCCTATCGGCTTTGACTCCTTTGGTTTGCCGGCTGAAAACGCGGCCATCAAGCGAAAAATTCATCCCAAGGATTGGACTTATAAAAATATTGGAACTATGACGGGCCAGCTTAAAAGCATAGGCGCCGTTTACGATTGGTCGAGAAAAATTATCACCAGTGATCCGGAATATTACAAATGGACTCAATGGATATTTCTGCAATTATTCAAAAACGGCTTGGCTTATAAGAAGAAAGCGGCGGCTAATTGGTGTCCGTCCTGCCATACGGTTCTGGCAAATGAACAGGTGATTGACGGCGAATGCGAACGTTGTGGCCACGAGGTGGTGCAACGGGAAATAGAGCAGTGGCTTTTTAAGATTACCGATTATGCCGAGAAATTGCTTTCCGGACTGGATAAAATCGATTGGCCGGAAAAAACAAAAATAATGCAGCGGAATTGGATAGGGAAGTCGGAAGGAGCGGAAATAGAATTTACAATTAAGGATACAGAATTGAACATTAAAGCGTTTACGACGAGACCGGACACACTTTTTGGCGCGACTTATCTGGTTTTATCGCCGGAACATCCTTTAATTAAGAGTTTAGAATATAGAATTAAAAATTTAGGGGAGGTTAAAAAATATATCGCGAAGGCGAAAAGAAAAACCGAATTGCAAAGAACTGATTTGGCGAAAGAAAAAACCGGAGTGGAATTAAAGGGAGTCAAAGCAATCAATCCAGCCAACAAAAAAGAAATTCCAATCTGGGTGGCGGATTACGTTTTAGCGACCTACGGGACTGGCGCGATTATGGCAGTGCCGGCGCATGACAGTCGTGATTTCGCTTTTGCCAAAAAATTCAAAGTGCCAATTATGAAAGTAATAAATCCCGTGCTGATGCGCGTGCCGAATCCAGCGGCAAGAGCGGACGCGGCAGTTTCTGAATTGGCGATTGGCGGCGACTTTTGGGAAGGCGAAGGCGAAATGATAAACTCAGCTAAATTTAACGGAATGCCTTCTGAAAAAGCCAGATGGCTTATTACCAAATTTGTGGCTGGCAAGAGGAAAATCCAGTACCGCTTGCGCGACTGGATTGTTTCGCGACAGAGATATTGGGGAGCGCCTATCCCGATGATTTACTGTGAGCGTTGCGCCAGAGAAAAAAGAGGAGAACGAAAAGAAATGCCTGGTTGGTATGCGGTTTTAGAAAAAGATTTGCCGGTTTTGCTCCCAAACGTTAAAAATTATCTGCCGACCGAAGAAGGGAAGTCGCCACTGGCGCATTCGGAAAAATTTATCAACGCTAAATGTCCCAAGTGCGGCGGTCCAGCCAAAAGAGAAACCGACACTATGGATACTTTTGTCTGCTCCTCTTGGTATTATTTACGTTATGTCGATCCGAAAAATTCTGAGAAATTCGCGGACGCGGAAAAAATTAAGAAATGGCTGCCGGTTGATATTTACATCGGCGGAGCCGAGCATACAGTTCTCCATCTTCTATATTCGCGGTTTTTCACCAAAGCGCTCTGCGATTTCGGTTATCTGAATTTTGATGAACCATTTTTAAAATTACGGCATCAGGGAATAATTTTGAGTCAGGACAACCAGAAGATGTCCAAATCGCGGGGAAACGTCGTTAATCCGGACGATATAGTTAACAAGTTTGGAGCGGACGCAGTGCGCTTGTATCTTTGTTTTATGGGACCTTATGACCAAGGCGGACCGTGGAACCCGACGGGCATTTTAGGGGTACGTAGATTTTTAGATAGGGTTTTTAAATTAAAATCGCAGCCAGACGCCAAGGAAAATAGCGCCTTAAAACGGCTCTTACATCAAACAATTAAGAAAGTAGGCGATGACATTGAGATATTACATTTTAATACCGCAGTCAGCGCTTTAATGGTTTTTCTCAATGAAATAGAAAAATCAGGTGTTTTGTCTTCCGAATCTTATGGAATATTTCTAAAAATTCTTTCTCCTTTCGCGCCTTACCTCGCCGAAGAACTTTGGGAAAAATTAGGACATAAAACCAGCATCCATCTTGAGCCGTGGCCCAAATATGACATAAAACTAATTCAGGAAGACAAGTTTGAACTGGTGATTCAAATTAACGGTAGGGTTCGTGATAAAATTTCGGTTGAAACAGACATCTCCCAGGAGGAGGCTGAAAAGATTGTTTTTTCCCGTGAAAAGATTAAAAATTGGCTCAAAGGCAAAAAAGTGAAGAAAATCATTTTTGTGCCAAATAGATTAATCAATATTGTAATTTAAGGGATGGCCAATTTTATCAAAATAATCTTTTTCTTGATAATTGTAGGCGGAATAGGAATTTATTTTCTCAGTCAATCGCCGAAAATTTTTCAGGGAAGTCCCCAGGAAAAAGTTTCAGCGCCTTCTCAGACATTCGTCTCGCCCGCTCCAACTTCTTATACTTCTCCTTCTTTATCTCCTGCGCCTCAGGCAATTTCCGATTATCTGATTCCTTCCGGTTTTAGCCGCGGGCAACTTTCGCCTTATTTTGAGAAAATAAATATTTCTGCGTCTTATGCCTATAGCCACTTTAATCCCTCAGAAATCAAACTCAGTTCTAATTTATCAGATAACGAAAAAGTTAATATCACTGGTTGGCAAATAAAGACTAATAATGGAGAGATTATTATTCCTCAAGCAATTAATGTTTATGAGCCTTCTGGTCTTTTTCCCCAGCAAGATATTGTTTTGTCAGGAAATAATTATGTCAATATCTACCTTAGCGTTAATCCTATTAACAAAAATTTCAGACTCAATAACTGCATTGGCTATTTACAGAACGATTACGTTTTTTCCCCTTCATTGCCGCAGAATTGTCCAACGCCTTCCCGTTCAGAGATTTCTTATCTTTCTGGTCAATGCCAATCTTATATTCTTTCTCTATGGGGGTGCAAGGTTCCGGATAAAGATTCCGACTCTTTTTATGTTTCAATAGGCGGTAGCAGCGAAGAAGAGGTTGAATGCCGCGCATTTTTGGATACTATTGACCAAAATGGTTGTTTTCGGAAGCATCGCTTTGATAGCGACTTTCTCTCAAATGAATGGCGGCTTTGGATAAGAGAGCATATTTTAGATTCCCAGCATGACCGGGTTTTGCTTTTTGATAAACAAGGGTTGTTGGTGGATGAATATACTTACTGATTATTTTATTTAAGTTTTTCGTCCGAAAATATAACAAAATCCTGACGATCGTCAGGATTTTGTTCAAAGAAAGTTCTAACTTCGTCTAAAAGACACCGCCAATTTTCAGATTGCGACTTTTGGTTAAAATCCGGAAGACTTCTGATCGTTGGCACGCCACAGGCGCGTCACACCACCCGCACGGCTCCGCCACACCGCTCATGCGCCGCCACCCAAGCCCGCACAAATTTTTTCTAATAAGGAATGAAATTTTTGCGGACTTGGAGTTATGCTAACACGCAGGCGGAGCCACTTTCGCCCCGACAAAAAAAGAAAGTAATGGAAATTATTTTTCGCCTCTTACGGCGTAAATAATATACAAATCGCCAAGTACGGGTAAATAATCTCTTTTCTCATTCCAGCATCCCCTATAAAATACTTTGTGCTCTATTTTATGAAAGCCGACATTTCTTAAAGTTCGCACGATTTTTTCTTTTGTTAGAAAATTGATATTGTGCTTTTTGGCACGCAGGAAACTTTTTGATCCCTCTTGATAATGAATGCCGCTTGCTGCAAAATAACCTTCCTTTTTTAGCACCCTTTTCGCTTCTTTGATTGCATCTTCCATTTTTGGCTCATTCAAACCATGCCAAGAAGACACACTATTAAATGTCTCTTTTCTGAAAGGCATTTTTCGCGCCTCCGCGCATATTATCGAAACTCGGCTATATCGCTTTATTTTCTTTAAAAAATACTGAAGTTCTTGGCAAGTGCCATAGCCATAATCAAGTGCTACGATTTCTCCCTTTGTTTTTGGAATAATATTTCTAAGAAACCTGCCGGTGCCAGTGGCAAAATCAAGATGAATTGTTGATTTGTTTTTTTTAATTACCGACAATAGAAAATTCCACTCTCTCTTTAGCGCGACAAGTTCTTGTTTTGAGAAAAAACGCATCCATTTTTGAGGTATTTCTTGTTCCGTTGTTACCTTTCTCAATTTCTGCGCATCTTTTTCAAATTGTTTTTTACTATAAAACGTAAGGTATGCTATTTCATTCCTAATATAAAATTTCTTACCGCATTTTTCGCATTTTAATTCGCCTTCAATTATTCTTTCTCTTGTTTTTTTATGAATCAAGAGTGTAAATTTTATTCGGCACGTTGGACAGGTAAGATAATTTGTAATATTTATTCGCATGTTGTTATTCTATCGCATTTTAAGATGATTAACAATAAAAAGGCCCTAAATTTTAGTTGACTAAAATTTAGGGCCAGCGCTTTCGCGCTTTGGTACAGCGTACTATCAGCTTCCTTTCTTTGGAGAGAAAGGAATGCCGCAGTACTTGACAGAGGTGGTCGGGCAGTTGAAGGAAAGCTCCCTCGCTTCCTTCTCAGACCTAATCCGGGGTTTTTCATACCTCTTTCTCTCTGTCGCCTCGGCGGTTTTTATCCTCTTCATGGCGTTCACCTCCTTTTCTTGTTGAGGGTTTTCATGTGTTTAGCCTCCTTACACACCCGTGGAGGCGGAGTCAACAGATTTCCCATCTCAACCAAGTTTAATCCCGGACAAGGACGGCAATAAGCAAAAAACTCACACTTTGCGCACTTCAGCATATCAGAGAATCTGATTGCCCGAAACGCCTTGAGTTCATGAGAATTACTCCATACCTCGAAGAACCTCTTCTCTCGCAAACTACCGCACTCTATCGGAACTTGGACACAGGGAGTAATCATACCATACGGCGATATATAGCAGGACATATGCCCTGCGCCGCACGGGATTTCATTGAATACGCCGGTATATTCTTGAACAGGATCAGGATCCACCGTTTCGTATTCTCTCGAAAAAGCCGGATCGCTAAGAACTTGCTTCGCCTCTTGCTCCGTAATGTGATACTGAAGCGGTGTCTGAGAGCCATCAGTCTTTGGAGTAATTCGGTAGTCTACCTGAAATTGAGCCCCTATTTTCTTTGCAAAACTGTACAGCTGGCGATAGCCACCGATATTACTTTGCATCAGTACCGAGGATATCTTAATCGGCACATTTCTCTCACGAAGAGCAGAGATGGCGTTCAGTGTTTTTGCCAGCGATCCTTGCTTTCTCGTTATACCATCATGGACCAAAGGATTAAGGTCGTACACGCTGAACGCAATCATTTCCGGGTGCAATTTGGCGATCTCATCAACTATCTCGTCGTCTATTAGCGTACCACTGGTAAGGAGCCGGACCGCAAAATGCAGTTTTCTGGCTTCTCGCACAATCTCTGGAAGATCCTTTCTCAAAAAGATCTCCCCGCCGCTTAAAGTAAGATACAGGGCACCAGCCTTAGCAAGTTGCTCGAGGATATTCTTGATTTCTGCGGAAGAGCATTCGGATTGTTTTTTACCTCCTATAAGATAACAGTGGACACATCGGAGATTGCATCGGTAGGTGAGGTCAAAGTGAACAACAAGAGGGATTTGCTTCTGTACCGCCTGCTCTCTTAGTTGTTCAAATATCTCCGTACTATCGCCGACCGCTATTTCTTGGTCGTCGCTCTTATTAGATGGAAAATTATTTATCCATCCACGCGAGGCCATTTCCCGAAGTACTGCCAAGATATCGTTAATAGCTTCTTCAGATGGCACTTCGAACTCTCGGCATATTCTCTCAGCAATCTTCCTTACAGTCATTCTCTCGCCCATTCTCTCGCCGACAAGCTGCCAAACTCGTGTTGCTGTTGTATTCAGCATATTTAGTGTTCCTTGCGCTAAATCCACAAGAGCTGTTTGCCCATCAAAAACTCTATATGCCAAAAGTGCATCGTTCCTATAAGGAACCAGCCCTACTAGAGAATCTTCGCCCATTTGAACACCTCCTTTTTATTGATTTGGAAAGGTACTTTTTACTAACTACAGAATAGTCTAAATGTCTTCGTTTGTCAAAACAAAAAAGTGCTCCGAGACGAAAAATAATTTCCATTACTTTCTTTTTTTGTCGGGGCGAAAGTGGCTCCGCCTGCGTGTTAGCATAACTCCAAGTCCGCAAAAATTTCATTCCTTATTAGAAAAAATTTGTGCGGGCTTGGGTGGCGGCGCATGAGCGGTGTGGCGGAGCCGTGCGGGTGGTGTGACGCGCCTGTGGCGTGCCAACGATCAGAAGTCTTCCGGATTTTAACCAAAAGTCGCAATCTGAAAATTGGCGGAGGAGGTGAGATTTGAACTCACGAGGGGATTGCTCCCCAACAGGTTTTCGAGACCTGCGCCTTAAACCGCTCGGCCACTCCTCCATGTGTCCCCACCGGGAGTCGAACCTGGATTTAGGACTTAGGAGATCCTCGTTCTATCCATTGAACTATGGGGACGTCAAGCAAGTCGGCCGCGGTAGGACAGAGACGCCCTAATCCAATTGAGCTACCGGGGCGCTTGAAAGTTTGTAGTTTTTAGTTTATAGTTTTTAGAAATTATTTTCAAATGGGCCTATAGTTTAGTGGCAAAATAAGTCGATGGCATCGACTAGTCGGCAGTTCAATTCTGCCTAGGTCCACTGCTTCGCAGTAGAAGCAGTTTTTATCTTTATTAATATGAATCTACCCCAACATATTGTTTTAATTCCTGATGGCAATCGGCGCTGGGCAAGAAAAAGGGGACTGCCTCCTTTTTTTGGTCATCGCCAAGGAGCCAAGACAACGGAAAAAATTTTAAAAGCCGCTTTGGATTTGAAAATCCCATATTTTACTTTTTGGGGCACTTCTTTAGACAATATTACCAAAAGATCGCCTCAGGAAGTTAATTTTTTGTTTGATATTTTTGAGCGCTGGTTTAAGAAATTGGCGAAAAGTAAGGATATTCATAAAAATTTCGTGAAAATTAATGTCTTTGGTCGCTGGAATAAATTATTTCCCGAGAGAGTAAAAAAGCCCATAAGACAAGCCATTGAAAAGACCAAAAATTACCGGAATCATCAATTAACTTTTTTAATGGCTTATAGCGGAATTGATGAAATGACAACAGCAATCAGGGGGATTGCTGAATTCAGAATTCAAAATTCAGAATTAAGAATTAACGAAGAATCAATTAAAGCCAATCTTTGGACAAAGGATTTGCCGGCCGTTGACTTGGTCATTCGCACCGCGAGCGAACGGGATAACTGGTCCCATTTATCAGCAGGGTTGATGATGTGGGATTTGGCTGACGCTCAAATTTATTTCACCCAAACTCTTTTCCCTGACTTTTCCGTGGCCGAATTCAAAAAAGCCATAAAACAATACAGCCAAACCGAAAGAAGAATGGGAGCATAGTATAAATTTCTAATTTCTAATTTTTAATTTCTAATGGTAAAATAGCTACGGGATGAAGGGCCTATATTTTAGTGGTAAAATACCGCTTTTGCAAAGCGGAGTCGGCAGTTCAATTCTGCCTAGGTCCACAATAAAATGGTGGGGTGGCCGAGCCCCGCCTGTACCAAGCCTGCCTGCCGGACAGGCAGGGTTTCGGCGGCCAGGGGTTTTCAGCCAAAGGCGGCAGTCTTGTTCCCGATTTGTA
>Ga0210018_1002165_pt1 | contig 10028 bp, 7 predicted proteins | sample CryGeyCG2014_010_2_FD_183967 | JGI IMG/M metagenome (GOLD analysis project Ga0210018, IMG submission 183967) | Groundwater microbial communities from aquifer - Crystal Geyser CG09_land_8/20/14_0.10 (SPAdes) (version 2) | ecosystem: Environmental > Aquatic > Deep subsurface > Groundwater | place... | reverse complement strand
TAAGTTAGAACATTAAAATATACTACATAAATTATAAAAAGGCAATAGTTTATTCTAAATGAATGACTTTTTGAAAATTAGCCAATTTTTCGAGAAGCGAGGGGTAATTTTTTAATGGGTAGTCCGTTTTTAAAATTTTAATCGCTTCTTGCCGCGCCTCTTTGATTAATTCAACATCCGTTAACGACGCCATGGTTAAATCGGGCAGTCCCCATTGATTGGCGCCGAAAAATTCGCCCGGGCCGCGCAGTTGTAAGTCCTTTTCAGCCAGCTCAAAACCATTGCGGCAAGCAATTAAGGCCTTGAGCCGCGCCTGGGTTGATTTGGAAGAGGACTCGGTAAAAAGCAAGCAATATGACTGGTGCGGTCCGCGGCCAACGCGGCCTCGGAATTGATGAAGTTGAGCTAAGCCAAATCGGTCCGCTCCCTCAATCATCATTATGGCAGCATTGGGCACATCAATGCCGACTTCCACCACGGAGGTTGAGACAAGAATATCGGTTTTGCCGGCTACAAAATCCTTCATAGTTTTTTCCTTTTCTTTGGCTTTCATTTGGCCGTGGAGCAGGGCAATCCGCAAGTCCGGGAAAATGATTTTTTTTAATTTTTCGTATTCTTCCTTAACCGCTTTGACATCGTCCCAATTTCGCAAGGTGTTTAGTGATAAGTGATTGGTGTCAAGTTTTTCTTTCTGATCACTGACCACCGATGACTTATCGCTGATTTCAATTCGCGGGCAGATGACAAAGGCCTGTCGTCCTTGTTTTGTCTGTTGGCGGATAAAATCGTAGGCCTTGGCGCGGCTGGTCGGCGGCACGACGCGCGTGATGATTTCTTGTCGTCCTTTAGGCATTTCGTCAAGCAACGATAAATCCAGGTCGCCATAAATGGTCAGAGCCAATGTTCGGGGAATGGGTGTGGCGGTCATAGAGAGCAGATGGGGAAATGTGGCGGGAGAGCCGTCGTCCATTTGGGAAACGTTTTTTTGCAGAGCAGCGCGCTGCTCCACGCCAAAGCGGTGCTGTTCGTCCACAATCACCAGCGCCAGATTTTTAAATTTTACTCGGTCTTGAATTAGCGCGTGGGTACCAATAATAATTTTAATTTGGCTATTTTTGATTTGCCGCAAAAATTCTTTTGGCTGGACATTAGTAGTTTTATTTTTGAGGTTGATCTTAGCTCCGCTGCCGGTGAGCAGGCCGACAGGGAAATGGTAGCTTTTGAGAACTTTAGTTATTTCTTGGAAGTGCTGCTGGGCTAAAATTTCGGTTGGCGCCATAAAAGCTACTTGCCAACCCGTCTGGATAACTTGCAGGGCTGCCATAGCCGCCACTATGGTTTTACCCGAGCCAACATCTCCTTCCAGTAGCCGGTTCATGGGTTGGGTCTGCTGCATGTCCTGAAGGACTTCCCAGGCCGAGCGGCGCTGGGCGTCGGTTAATTTAAAAGGCAGCTGGTCAACGAAGTTTTTAATGAGATTTTGCTGGAAGGTAATTTTGGGCGAGCGCGATTTTTGCCACTTGATTTTTTGCTGAAGAGCAAAAAGCTGAATAAGAAAAAGTTCATTAAAAGCCAGTCGGCGTTTGGCTTGTGCCAGAGTTTTAGTTGAGTCAGGAAAATGGATTTGTCGAAGGGCGGTTTGAAGGTCAAGCAGCTTTTGGGCTTTGATGGTGGCGGGCGGCAGCCACTCGGCTATTTGATTAATGGTTGGCCGGAAGAGATGAATTAAGTAGCGCATATAGCGGGAGGTTAAGCCCGAGGTTTCAGGATACACTGGAATTAAGCGACCGGTGTGACGCAGGTCTTGGTCGGTTAAGCGTTCGTAGGCGGGGTTGGATAGAAAAAGGGTTTTATCAAAGCTAATTTTGCCCGATAAGCTGACTAGGGAATCTATTTTGAGGGTGTTGGCCAAGTACGGCTGATTAAACCAGACCGCTTTAATTAAGCCGCCGTTGTCTTGCACATGGGCTTCGGTAATGGCCATTCTTTTTTTCCAAGTGCGGATATTTTTGATATCAATAATTTTTCCCTGAATAGTGGCCACTTCGTTAAGTTTTAATTTGTCAATGGGCTTGATGGCGGAGAGGTCTTGATAGCGATGAGGAAAATGCAAAAATAAATCTCGGAGTGTTTTAATTCCGAGTTTAGCTAACCGCTTCTGGTAAGCGGGCAGGATGCGAGTGATATTTTGAATGGGAGTATTGGGAGAAAAAATCAAAAATCAAAAATCAAAAATCAAAATAACAATTTAAAATTGATTCGCCGGAGGCGAATACCTAAATTTTACATTTTGACTTTTGAATTTTAAATTTGTTTTATGTGCCCTCGTGAGGAGTCGAACCTCAATTGCAAGATCCGCAATCTTGCGTCCTATCCATTGAACGACGAGGGCCCAACTACGCTCCGATTTTCATCGGAGCTTCCTCTTTCGCTAAAGCTACAGAGGACAGGTCGATGGGCAGGCCTGTTTTAAAACTTTATCTTTCGGGAAAAAATATCAATTAACGACTCTTGTTGTTTTTTCTCCGGAATAAACTGAATAAAAGCTTGGCGGAGGGTTTGGGGTTGTTGGTCGCCCAGCGGCAGATGGAGTTGCGGCATAAAGGTTCTTTTTGTTTCTAGGCGCAGCAGTCGAACATCGGGGTCTTCAAATATCCAAAATGACTTCAGGTCGGAAAGATGAAAAATATGGTCGCCGACCTTAAGTTCTTCTTCCGACAAACTAAACTTTAAAGTTCGGGGGTGTTTCAGGGCGTGAATATAAATTAGTCCGCCGGCCATGAGAATTAAAACAGCAAAGAAATAATTTTTCATCAGCAGGGAGATAATAAAAAATATTCCCACCACTATTCCTAGAATAATGAACCAAGCCGGCCCTTTGTCGTGTCGGACAAATTCCGGAGCGGACCAGGATAGAATGATTTTAGAATCGCTTGTTGGCATAAGCTAAATTATTAAATTAAATTGGCGGTGGGAGTGAGATTCGAACTCACGAGACCCGTGAAGGTCTTCTGGTTTTCAAGACCAGCGCTTTCGTCCACTCAGCCATCCCACCCTTGTTTTATGGTTTTTGTCCCTGCAGGACATCACCCGTAGGGTGACAGGACCGTCCCTTTCAATCGCTCAGGCACGCCTCTTAGTGTTTATTGCGGACCGAGGGCGGTGTTTTTTGGACGAAGTTCGAACTTTTTTTGAGCAAAACCCCCAATAAGGAAGCCAGCCCCGCCACTGCTCGACAAGCTCGCCACACCACAGAAAAATACTCTTTGCTCTTTTCATTTTGCGCGCGCCCGATTTCTTTTTCTTTTAATGAAAAGAGTATTTTTCTGTGGTGTTCTGCCTTCCAAGTATTCAGGCAGGTGGCGGGGCTGTCCGCTTTTTGTATTCGCTCGGGCGTGGCGGAATTCCCCCCACACCCCCCTTCCGCCCGCCCCGCCTTGAACCGGAGCGGAAAGGACGATTTCAAGTTTTTAGCGAGTGAAGCCCGCTAGTAAAATCATAACTGATTTTGCTTTTTGGCGGCAAATTCTTTCTTAAAATTCTTTGAAATATATTCAGGAACGATTCCTAAATCTAAATACCTTTTTTGAATATCTGAGGGCAAATATTTAAAATCACGAATGCGCCCACGACAATTTTTGCTATCACAATTACAATCCATTTCCCAGTCGTCCTCATCCATCGTCGTGGAATAATCCCAAGTGATTTCATCGTCTTTCTTTATATCTTCAATAGCGATTAGAAAAACTTTTTTACCATTTATTTTTAACCCGGAGTTCGGATTACATGAATGGTTAAAAAAATCATCTATATTGCCCGATGGTCCCATATATAAATTCTCGCCTATCTGCACAAAATGATCCTCAACTTCATTGTATGGTGTCGGTGATTCTTCATAAGTACAAAAATTTCCATGAAACTCAAAAATTGCTTCACCTTTCTTAAAATTTCTGTTTGCAAAAACACCTCGTCCATTTTTTGTATTTTTAACAATTAAAATATTTTCACTTTTTATAATTATTTTAGCAACTCCTCAATAGATGTATTTAACGCTTTAGCGATTTTAGCAATAATATACACGGTCGGTTTTGTAACAACACCACTTTCAATTTTTGAAAGTGTAGTATATTTAACGCCTGATTTTCTGGCTAAATCGTCTTGCGTTAAATTAAGTTTAGCTCGCAGTTTTTTGATGTTATCCCCAATGTTGTTTTTATCACTTGTCATATCTTCAATGTTTTGATAGCATAAGATTAGAACGATGTTTGATTGCAATTTTATACTACCAAATTAAATGAATTTAATCAATAAAAATTTAAAAAGCCCGCTTTTGGCCTTTATAAAGTCCGAGCCGACATTTTTGACAGGTTCTTTGGCAGTTTGTCTTTCCGCCCCGCCCAGCCAGTTCCGTTCGGATATTTTCAAACAGACACCGCCAAGTTTTACATTCAGCGAAATTGAAAGATGTTGCCTCGGCACTTTGCGCCGAGGCTAATTCTTACGATTTCACAAAAAGTGAAACTTGGCGGAGAGGGAGGGATTCGAACCCTCGATGCGGTTTTACGCGCATAACAGATTAGCAATCTGCCGCTTTCGGCCACTCAGCCACCTCTCCGTATTTCTCGGCGGAGCCTCGGTCAAAAAATTGTGGCTTCGTGTCCGCCGGGGCAATTTTTCATTGCCCGTTGAAAGCTGCATTTATTCGCTTTCAACCCACTCAGCCACCTCTCCTTATGACACATTAAAACCTTAGCATTTTTATCTGATTTTTTCAATTTTCTAGCCCCTAGCGACGACTGCTCCCCAGATTTCTTTAGGCCGGAGAGGTTGCAATATTTTGGCGCAGGCCTCCAGAGTAGCGGTGGTGGTGCAGACATCATCTATTAAAATAATAATTTTATTTTTTAAATAAATTTTTTGTTCTAGGCCGATTTTAGGAGAGAGTGCGAAAGCATTCTGAATATTATTTTTCCGTTGTTGCTTATCGGTGATACCCATCTGCGGCAGGGAATAGCGGTGTCTTATTAAAATGTCATTGGCAATTGGCAGGCCAAGTTCTTGGCCAATAATTTTTGCCAGTAGCTGGGCTTGGTTAAAACCGCGCCAGGCCAGACGTCTTTTATGCAGCGGCACGGGGATAAGAATTATTTCAGTAATTTGTAAGTCGCTAGGCCAATGAATTTCTAAAAAAGAAATTATTAGTTGTCCCAGGGGATTAGCCAACTCTTTAACAAAACGATATTTAAATTCATAAATTATTTGACGCAATAGCAAATTGCTCCAGTCGGAGGCAATAATAATTCCGGTTAAACGAGAGCGGTTTTGTTGGCGGCATTTTTGGCAGGCGTGGCCGGTAGGCGAGCGTTGGCCGCAAATGAAACAGCGTAAACTATTGGTTAGAGGAAGAGAGGCCTGACAGGCGGAACACAAATAAGAGCCCTCGGTCTGGCAACCGAGGCAGTATTTGGGAAATATCAAATCCAGCAAGTGTTGATAGCTGATTTTTAGCCGGTATTTGAGTTTATTCATTATATTAACAATACGACAGATTGAATAAAAAGACAAAAGCCGACATTTTGTATTAAATGAAGCTAAATTGTTAATTTTGTTAGTAATGTTTATTATCGTTTGATTTTTATTTTATTAAAGTTTATCTTCTTTGATAGCAGAAGAAGTTGGTTTTCAATTTGATATTTAGAATCACAAAACATTCTTATCCGTCTCTTTACCTCAGACGAGGCCTGATTGGCTCGTTCTGGCTCGTTGAGCCAGCTACTCAATGTAGAGGGGGGAAAGGTAAGGAGGAAGCACGTGTTTCGCAATTCTTCGTAGTTTAGAGTCCAACAGCCATTGGTCTAGCCGGCGGAGCGGGTATGGAATGATGATTTATGTTTGTGGATAAGTATTTGGCCTCATCCGATATTAGCCGGTTTTTCCCCTTATTTGAGGGATTTTTAATTTATCGGATAGCCGATATAAAGCCCTTGACAGGTGTTTGAAAAAAAACTAAAATTGAGGTAGTAGAAATCAATAGCCGGATTTCCACAGAATAACCGCAGCCAACTTGGCAAGCGGTTTTCTGTTTTTAGTATGGGAATAGCGCAAATTCATGCGAATTAGAGTTTGGCAGGCGCAGGAAATTATGGGATGGTAATAAAAATCCGCCACAAGGACGGATGTCAAGCCGATTTTGCTTTTTGAGCGAATAGTTGACGATTTAGAACACGTCAATTTTACGGTCCGCCTTTTTGGCCCTGCTGCCCTCAAGTCGTCTTAAAAAGGCCTCTATTTGGTCTAGGCGATAGATTCGGTAGTTATTGGCGGGATGGCGATAAGCGCGCAGATGGCCGCTTTTATCCCAATTCCTAAGAGTCAAGGGAGTGACATGAAGAAGTCGAGCCGCTTTTTTTATAGTAATGTATTTTTGCATAAGCGATTTTATTTTGGCTAACGAGGACGATGCGCCAGTAGGCATATCGTCCGAGCGAAGACAAAATACAGGGTTTTGGAATATCTCTACCCTTTATTTGTAGGGTCTATGAATGTTTAAAGACGCGTCTGGACTTATTTCAATTTTAGAACAAGTAATTTTTATGTCAAGTCCTGTCGGTGTCTGGGAGCTATTGCCAATAGCAGGAGAAAAAAATAAATATTTTTAATTTGTCAATGTTTATAAAGGTTTAATTGATGAATTAAGGGTAAATATCATTTTAGCGCTACGTAATTGATTTTTAATATGAAACAACACCCCACCTCCCGCCTACGCCAATGCTTCGGCGGGCAAGCAATCCTCCCCTCGTCTGAGGGGAGGAGGAAATATTGTTTCGTAATTCAAGGTAATTGAGGAGTTGTGGTTTTCCACCGCTTTGTCCGAGGGTAAATCATCAAGGGCTATTTTGTGAGGGGAATAGAGGGCATTTGGGGCAATTAATTTTTATTAGCGCTGTTGGCTATCTGTGGATAACCTCAAAGTGTTAATCCGATAGGCAAGAGTTTTAGCCATTTTTAGATTTAACTAACCAGCGGCTATTTTGCCTTATTTAAGGCATTTTTACCTATAGGGGTGATTGTATTTTGGGGAATATCGGATATGTATCGGTGAGACGATATCGGAGGCATTGACAGCTTTTTAGAAAAAAGAATAAAATAAGAGTGTAGAAAATTAGCCGGAATTTCGCGAAAACCCGAAGGGGACAGAGATGTCTCATCGGGTTTTTGTTTTTGGTAAAAAAGCAGTTAAGGCGAAAAACTACTTTAAATAATCCATGGCCAAAGAGCTGCTAAAGAAAATATACATCTCTCTCATTGAGGCCTCGAAGCTATCTCCTTATTCGCAGGAGTATTTAAGTTTGCGCGCCCGGCAGGGAAAATTGCGAGCAGTAAAAGTCGGCCGCAATTGGATGACAACTAAAGAATGGCTGAATGATTATGTTAGTCAGGTTAAAAGATTTAAACAGGAAAAAATTGTTCGTTCTCCAAAAATCGAAACAGCAGTTTTGCCGGCGACGGAAAAAGTTGCGGTCCAGGAAGGTCTGCCAGCGGCAGTCATCCTTAAAGAAAGCGGCTATGGTCTTTTGGCCAAGGCGGGATTTGCTTTAGAGAAAGGAGCTTTTTGGTTGAGAGAAAAAATAATCCCGCTGTATTGGCGTTTCAAGGCCCTGGAAGAGGACTTGCGCTGGTCAGCTGAAATTTCTTTGGCGCCAAAGAGTTTTGCCAGTGTGCGCGCTTTTCGGGCAACGCTGGCGGCGCTGGCAATTTTGGGCGCGGGTATTTATTTTGCGCAGGGCAATAATTTTAATCAATTCAAAAACAAAGCCGTTGCGAGCTTGGCGAGCGTTGGCGAGATAACAACGCGGGGAGTGGAAAGAATTGGCGAGGCGCCGATAGTAGTGAGTGAAAAATTTATTGTCTGGCAAAAAAATCTGCCGGCCAAAATTGTTTTATCCGCCGGTAAATGGCGGCAAGACGCGGCGGCCAGCGCCGAAACGCTGGGAAATTTCGGCCAAGATATTTTCAAGCAAAGCGCGAGCGCGCCGCGAGAAATTATTTGGCAGACCAAGGAGCTAGGGCGGGGAATAGAGCGGGGCCGGGCAAGATTTTTGGCCGGAGTTGATAGTTGGTCAAATAATTTGATGGCGGCGGCGAGCGCCCTGCCTCAACAAACAGCCAATCTGCCTTTTGTAATGGCGCGTTATAGCGGCCAGGCGGCAGAGGCCGCGTTGGTTTTTAATGAAAAATTGAACGGGAAGATTTTGACGGCTGTTGGGCAGATTGATTTTGCCGCCGCCGCGGATAATATAAGCCGGCAATACGCGTCAATCAGCGAAAAGAACGAAGAGTTAAAACAAACAGCGCGCGAAACGCTGGTTGATAATTTTAAACAGCTGGCGCTGGCTCTCAAAAAAAGCTGGTATTCTTTGGCTGGAATTCAGGAGTGGCCGAGCTTGGCCTACGATTATTATCAAAAAACCGCCTGGACGATTGGGGAATCAATTGTTAGCGCGCCGCAAAACATTACCCAAGTTTTTAGTTCTTGGACAAGCCCCGCGGATTTTTTCCGAAAAGCCGGTTGGGCAGCGCTGGATACTTTAGACCGAACCGGTGGCAAAATTAAAAGTGTTTTGGTTCAGGCCGGTCATAAAGCGAGCGCAACAAAGTTTTCGGCCGGCAGTCGTCTTAGCCAAGTCGGTCAAGAAATTAACCGGGCAGTAAAATTAGGAAGTTGGCGTCTGACGTCTTACGGCCGGCTGGCCGGAGAGATAAATAATTTTCACGCTCGTTTGGCCGCGTATTTTTTCCTGCGGGGCCTGGCGCCGGAAATTTCAGTCAGTGGCAATCCGGCGCAACTGGCGGAGCTCGGCGAACAGGTGTTTATTTTAAAAACGGAACTGGCGCAGCTTAGGCAGACGCCGATGGTGGTCAAAGAAGTAGTTAAGGAAGTGTCGCGCGTGACCAACGTAGAAAATATTCAGCGTATTCTGCCAATGCAGATAACAACGCAAATAGTTGCGCCGACGAGCGCCAACTTTGCCACGCCAAATGATTTGATGGTATTGGAAAATCGCCTGTCTAAGATGATCGGCCAAGTACAAGTGGGCACTTTGCAAGCCGCCAATTACTACACCACGAATAATATCTATGCTTTGGCTGCAGCCCAAAAAGTTGACCAGCTCTATGCGCCAACAATCTATCGGGGTGTCACTTTCTCCGGCGGGGCCATCAGATTCTATGATGTTGATTTAATCACCCAAAGCGGCTCGGGCCAGGTTTCTTTTTCGGGCAACGTTGACGCTTTGGCGGGGCTGGATGTTCAAGGCAACTTAACCATTGCTGGTGCTGCCACCTCCACCTTTGCCGGCGATGCCTACTTTGATACGGATACCTTAATCGTTGATTCATTGAATAACCGCATCGGCATTGCCACTTCCTCGCCTTTTACCACCTTCTCGGTAGTCGGCAACACTTACCTTGACGGCGCGCTCGTTGTGTCGGGCCTCGCTGATTTCACTTCCACAGGCACCACCACCTTTGGCGGACCGCTGGCTTCGCGTTCAGGCAATTTTATCGTGGCCTCGGCCGGCACCACCAATAATTTGTTGCTTAATCCTTATGGCGGGAACGTTGGTCTTGGCACTTCTACCCCTAACTGGTTATTATCTGTCTCTGGCGCTCGACCTTCATTAGCTTTATCTGATTATTCGGCCGCCACTGACCAAAAACATTGGCTTCTTTCATCCATGGGCGGGAGTTTGTATATCGGTACCAGCACGGATAGTTATGCTACGAGCACTCCGGCGGCTCTGACGATTTTGAATAACGGGTATGTCGGCATCGGGACGACTTCCCCTTACGCCAAATTAAGCGTCGCCGGCCGAGGAGTATTTGACCAAGATATTCGCTTTGACTATTTCACTTCCACATCCACCTCGGCGACCTCAACCTTCGCCGGCGGCTTGGCTATTAAAACCAGCGGCCTGGTCTACGATTGGCAGACGGATAATGTAGGCATCAATACCGCCTCTCCCTCC
>Ga0210018_1002157_pt1 | contig 10044 bp, 11 predicted proteins | sample CryGeyCG2014_010_2_FD_183967 | JGI IMG/M metagenome (GOLD analysis project Ga0210018, IMG submission 183967) | Groundwater microbial communities from aquifer - Crystal Geyser CG09_land_8/20/14_0.10 (SPAdes) (version 2) | ecosystem: Environmental > Aquatic > Deep subsurface > Groundwater | place... | reverse complement strand
CAGTTTTTTTACCAATTTTGAACTTCCGCCAATGTCAAAAGAAGAACTTCCCCAGGCAATAACTTTTGAAGCAAGAAAACATATTCCCCTGCCTCTTGGCGAAGTAACCATTGATTGGGAAGTTCTTAAAGGCGAAGTTAATCAGAAAAAAACAAAATTAAAAATTCTTTTAGTTGCCGTTCCTAACGAAGTGATTAATCAATATCGAGAGATTGGCCAGCTGGCCAATCTGGAATTAATTGCTTTAGAAGCTGAAGTGTTTGGGCTTCTCAGATCCCTAATTCCCGAGGATGAAAAAAAGGTAGTCAACTTAATCGATATTGGAGATAGAAGTACAACTTGTAGTATTATAGAAAAAAGAGTTTTGGTAAAATCCCATAGTTTTGATATGGGAGGGAATCAATTAACCGAACAGATAACCAAATCCTTATCAACCGATTATAAAACCGCCGAAAATTTTAAAGAAAAATATGGCCTGTTGATTAGCCCTGTGGGATTAGGGGAAGAAAAAAATATTCGCCAAGTTATTCTCCCCTTGATTGATCTGGCTTTGGGAGAGATTGACAAAATTTCTAAAGACTTTTATCAAATTGAAGGAAAAGAAATTCAAAAATTTATCATTGCTGGCGGAACTGCTCTTTTACCCGGATTAAAAGAATATTTTCAAGATTATCTTAACCCCGCACCAGAGCAAGCTCGGTACGAGGCAAGAAAAGAGGTAGAAATCGCCGATCCCTTTTCCAGGATTTTTTACCCACCAATTTTAGAAGAAAACTTAAAAAAGATGGGACCTTCTTACGCCATTACCGTAGGCATGGCCCTTAGAGGTTTGGAATAGCAACCCACATCGGAGAGGGGTCGGGAGAACCCTTCGGTTGCCGAGTTGCATCGCAACGAGGCGAGAGAAGAAGCGATAGCTTCTTCGAACCTCCCGTATAGGAAAATATTAAAAACCGAGGGTTTTTAAAGAGCGAGCCCGAAGCGAGCGAAAGCGAGCGCCGGCACGAAGTGCTGGAGAGGGCGAGCGATTAACTTGGTAATACCTATGATAGAAATAGCGATAATTCCAAAACCAGCTAAAAAAGTGCCTTTGTGGCAAAATATTTTGTTTTATTTTTCAATAATTTTATTATTGATTACTATTTTAAGCTATTTTATTTTGGAACATTTTCTAAAAAAATCCGAAAGGGCACTCCAAGATTTAGAAATGACTTTGGCCCGAGAAAAAACAGATGAAGAGCTCTCCCTGGAAAAGGAAGTTTTGGCCTGGCAGAAAAAAATCGGGGATTTCTCAAAATTAATAAAACAACATATTTTTGCCTCAAATTTCTTTCTTTTTTTAGAAGAAAATTGTCATCCCAAAGTTTTCTTTTCTCAGGTTAATTTAAAGCCCCTAGATTCCCAAGTTATTCTTTTCGGTCAGGCTGAAAATTTTTCTGTACTCTCTCAACAAATTTCAATTTTAAAATCAAAAAAAGAGATTAAGGATATTAATTTATCAAATGTCTTAGTTGGAAAAAAAGGGAAAGTCGATTTTACCTTAAATCTTTCTCTTGACCCAAATATTTTTAAGTAACCACCATGAGTCGACCAATTACTATTTTTGCTTGTCTTTTGCTCACTGCCATTTTAACAATCACTTTGATTTTGCCTAAAAAGGAGATCTTGGATTCAGTCCAGAAAAAAGTGGCGGAAAAAATGGCAGAAATCCAAGGCAAAGAAGAATATCTCTTAAATCTTTCTCGTCTCTCAGCCGAACTTAAAAATTATCCTTCCTCACTTTCAAAAATTGATTTAGCCCTTCCAGCCGAACCCAATTTACCTGGTCTTTTTGATTTTCTTCAAAAAGTGACCTCCCAATCTGGCTTAATTTTAGTAAGTCTTAGACCTTCAGCAGCCTTTCCAGCCGTGGTTTTAGAGGAAAGGGCTCCTGAATTCCAGGAAACCAGATTTAATTTAGAGGTATCGGGGAGCTATCCTGCTTTTAAAGATTTTCTTTCTCTCTTAGAAAAATCGGCCAGGCTTATTGAGGTAGAGGCCGTTTCTTTTTCTAGTGGTCTAGGAGAAGGGTTAATTAAATTTGAGTTAACAATAAAAGTTCGTTCTTACTAACGTGGCGATAACTTTTTTAGAAAAAAGAAAAAGATTACAATATTTATTTCCAATTTTAGGGGTGGTAATTTTGATTACTGTTTTTACACTTTGGAAAGGTTTCTTTGCTAAAGAAAAAATAGAATTTATTGAAGTGGGGTACCCTTTGGATCGTGTTCTGGTTAAGGAAATAGAGATAGATTTCGAAACTCTAAAAAGCCCTGAGTTAGAGGAACTCCAACTTTTTGAAGAGGTACCTCCCTATGAAGGCGAAATTGGAAGGGAAAACCCCTTTACTCCATACTGAGCTAATCGCTCGCCCTCTCTGGAGCTTCGCTCCAGCGCTCGGCTTTGCCTCGCTTCGGGCTCGCTCTCCAGAAACCCTCGGTTTCTGGCGGTCACTTCTCTCCCTGTTTTCCTACACGGGGAAACCGAAGGGTTTCCCCGACCCCCTTCCTCAACCTCATTTTAGTGGTAATATTATAATATGACTTTACTGCAACAATTGGTTAAACAAGGAATATTGGAAAAAGAAAAAGCCACCGCTTTAGAACTTGAGATTAAAGAAAAGGGCCTTCCAGAAGAAGAGGTAATTTTGGAAAAAGGAATTGTCAGCGAAGAGGTTTTGTTTGATTTAAAGAGTAAAAATTTAAAAATCGCTTTAAAAAAAGTTTCAGCTGATGAGGTTCCTTTGGAGGTCTTAGAATCAATTCCGGAAGAAACGGCTAAATATTATAATATGAGCCCCCTGGCTAAAAAGGAAAATATTTTGGAAATAGGAATGGTTTATCCAGAAGATTTAAAAGCCCAGGAGGCTCTTAAATTCCTGGCTCGGCAGGGAAAATTTGATTACCGGGTTTCTTTAATCACCCTCAGCAATTTTAATGAGCTTTTGAAACAATATCGTAATTTAAAAAGAGAAGTAGGAATGGCTCTGGAAGAATTAAGAACCGAATTAAAAGTGGAGAGAATTCCCAAGACCACAGCCGAATTTGAAAGATTAGCTGAGGAAGCCCCCATTACCAAAATTGTTGCCGTGATATTAAGACATGCTGTCGAAGGAAAGGCTTCGGATATTCATATTGAACCAACCCGAGAAAAACTGAGGATTCGTTTTAGATTACTGGGAGTTTTACACTCTTCAATTTTTTTACCAATGAGGATTCATCCAGCTATCATTTCTCGTATTAAAATCCTTTCCAATTTAAAAATTGACGAAACCAGGATTCCTCAGGATGGCCGATTTTCGGCCAAAATCGATGACCGAGATATCGATTTTCGAGTTTCTACTTTTCCCACTACCCTGGGAGAAAAGGCAGCCATCCGAGTTTTGGATCCTACTATTGGTTTTAAACAATTTACTGAATTGGGATTGGAGGACCGAAATTTTGAAATAGTAAATCGGGCAATTAAAAAACCTTTTGGAATGATTTTAGCCACCGGTCCAACCGGTTGCGGAAAAACCACCACTTTATATGCCATTTTACAAATTTTAAATAAAGAAGGAGTTAATATTGTTACCCTTGAAGATCCGGTGGAATATTTCATTGAGGGAATTAATCAATCTCAAGTGAGACCGGAAATTGGCTATGATTTTGCCAGAGGTCTTCGCCAGATAGTTAGACAAGACCCAAACATTATTATGGTTGGGGAAATTAGGGATGAAGAAACTGCTTCCCTGGCTACCCACGCTGCCTTAACCGGTCACATTGTTTTATCTACAATCCATACTACCAATGTTTTGGGAGTCGTTCCCAGATTAATTGATTTGGGAGTTAAGTCCTATTTAATTCCGCCGACCCTGACTTGCGCTATCGCCCAGAGATTGGTTAGAAGATTGTGTGACGATTGCAAAGAAGAAATAACCCCCAAAAAAGAAATCAAAGATTTAATTTTAAAAGAAATCGAAAATTTACCCGATCAGGTAAAAAAAGATATAAAAATTCCGGGGTACCCGGGGCACCCACCTTTGGTGGGTCCGGTGGGTCGTTTTAAAATTTTTCGAGCAGTAGGTTGCAAAAAATGTAATGGAGAAGGTTTTTCTGGTAGAACTGCCTTCTTTGAGGTTTTAGAAATGACCGATAAGCTATCGGAAATAATTTTAAAAACACCTTCCTTAGGGCTTCTTCACGAAGAAGCAAAGAGACAGGGAATGGTTACGATGAGACAAGACGGCATCTTAAAAGTTTTAAGAGGCATTACCACTATTGAAGAAGCATTGCGAGTAGCTGAAGAGAAGTAATTAGCTTATTAATCCATAATGAAATAATTTTAATAACGATGGTAGATTACATCACCCAACTAAAAGAACTCTTAGCCATAACAGTTCAGGAGCAGGCTTCTGACCTACATTTATCAGTTGGCCATCCGCCAGTCTTGAGATTAGCCGGGAGATTAGTGCCCCTGGTCAAAATGAAAAAATTAACTTCCCAAGATTGCCAGGGCCTATCTACTGCCTTGATGAGTGAAGAACAAAGGCTCGGATTTTTCGAAAGAAAAGAAGTTGATTTTTCTTACAATTTCGAAGAAAAGAGAGCGAGATTTAGAGTAAATGTTTTTTTTCAAATGGGAGAATTGGCTTCAGTTCTTCGCCTGATTCCAGCTAAAATTAGAACAATTGAGGAATTAAATTTACCACCAATTTTGCATGAATTTGCCCAGGCCAATCAAGGATTTGTCTTAATTACCGGGCCTTCCAGTCATGGAAAATCAACAACGCTAGCGGCGTTGATTGATGAAATAAATCATACAAGATCAGATCACGTTATCACCATTGAAGATCCAATTGAATATGTTTTTGAAGATGACAGAGCAATCATTGATCAAAGGGAGGTTTACCAAGATACTCTTTCTTTTGCCAAGGCCTTGAGATCGACTTTTCGCCAGGACCCCGATGTGATTATGGTTGGTGAAATGAGAGATCCCGAAACCATAGCCACTGCTATTACCGCTGCTGAAACTGGACATTTAGTTTTTGCCACCCTTCATACCAACTCAGCCGCTCAGACCATTCATCGAATTGTCGACTCTTTTTCTCCAGCCCAACAAGACCAAATTCGGGCTCAATTATCGGGTTCTCTTTTAGGAGTGGTTTCTCAGAGATTAATTCCCAGAATTAAAGGGGGATTAATTCCAGCCTGCGAAATAATGACTAATACTCCAGCCATCGCTAATTTAATTCGAGAAAACAAAACTCATGAAATTCCCTTGGTGGTTGAAACTTCGGCTGAATTGGGAATGATCTCTTTGAACAGGAGTTTAGCTAATTTGGTTAAAAGAAAAGAAATCTCTATCGAAAATGCCCTTAATTATTCTTTGAATCCCGCCGAGTTAAAGATACTACTAAGATGAACCCCGTTAGAAGTCCTTGGCAGAAAAAAATTGTTATTTAATAATTTTTTTCTGCTCTGCAATAACGGGGTTTACTAAGAGATAATTGTCTGTCTGAAATTAGTTCTAAGCTATATAATGACAGACTTCTAACGGGGTGAAATTCAATTATCAGGCCAGAACTCCAACCGGAGAAGTTCAATCGGGTCGGGTGGAGGCTTCTTCCAGAGCAGCCGCCATTTCTCTTTTACAAAGACATGGATTATATATTACCTTTTTGGAAGAGGTAGCCGCCCCCCCTCTTTTTGCTCGAAGAATAAAACTCTTTGAAAGGATTTCTCAAAGAGATATTGTTTTGTTTTCCCGGCAACTGGCGATTATGTTTAAGTCGAGAGTGCCTCTCGTTGAAGCTCTTGAAGTTTTAGCCACTCAAAGCAGAAATTCTGATCTGAAAGAAAAAATTCTCAAGATGGCTGAAGAAATAGAAGGAGGAACCAGCCTTTCCGGAGCCCTTTCTAAGTATCCAAAAGTTTTCCCGCCTTTTTATACTGCTATGGTCAGGTCTGGCGAAGCATCTGGGAAATTGTCTGAATCCCTGAGTTATTTAGCCGAACATTTGGAAAGAGAATATCATTTAACCGGTAAACTTAAGGGAGCAATGATTTATCCGACCATGGTGATCTCAATGGCTATTATAGTCCTGGCTTTAATGATGTTTTATATTATCCCTCGATTATCTGAGGTTTTATCAGCCTCAGGTTCCGAGCTTCCGGCCATTACTAAAGGAATAATTTTTCTTTCTCTGTTTTTAAAAAAACAGGGTTGGATATTAATTTTGGTCCTAATTAGTTTAATAATTTTTGCCTTCAGATACGCTCGGACCAGTGAAGGAAAGAAATTTTTTGATCAGCTTTCTCTCCGTCTTCCCCTGGCTTCAGAGTTATTAAAAATGATTTGTCTTTCCCGGTTTGCCGAAAATCTTTCAACTATGATTTCCGGTGGTCTACCCATTGCCCGAGCTCTGGAAATTTCCGGAGAGATTGTCGGGAACACAGTTTACAAAGAAATCATTTTTCAAACCAGAGATGAAGTTAGAAAAGGGGAAGCAATTTCTTCAACCCTGGCTCGTTATCCCGAAGTTTTTCCACCGGTTTTTATCCAAATGACTTCAGTTGGTGAAAAAACTGGCACCCTGGATAAAACCCTCTTAGATATCGTTTCTTTTTATCAAAAAGAAGTAGATAGAACTGTTGATAATCTTTTAAGTATTTTAGAACCTGCCCTGATTGCTTTTTTGGGCTTAATTGTGGGAGGATTAATCGCTTCGGTGATTATGCCCCTTTACCAGACAATGGGGATCTAGTTATCCACAGCTTGCCCCGTTTAGAAATTTGTGCTAGAATTTCAAAATATACTGAATATCATCGTTAAACTTCTAATTCTTTCGCGACGCATGTGGCCGGATAGGCCAGTCCCGCTAAGCGGGACAATGCTATTCGCATTAGTGCGTCGCCCCAGAACTTATTGGCAAATTTCTAACGGGGCTTGCCCGCCAAAATTTTTGGCAGTATAATTTAATAATACACATTACCAATAGAAAAATTTAGGCGGGCTTGACTCTTTGAAATGTGATATAATTATTAATATGTTGAAGATTTTTAAAAAAGGGAAAAGTTTTACCCTAATTGAATACGAACGCTCAAAGAGCGTGAGGCGAAATGAGGGTTTTACCCTCATTGAGCTATTAGTTGTTATTGCCATAATTGGAATATTAGCGAGCTCGGTTTTGGTTGCCATGGGTGGAGCGAGAGCAAAAGCCAGAGATGCCAGAAGAATAAGTGATCTCAGGCAGATTAATTTAGCCATGGAGATGTGTTATGATGATGTAACCTGTGCTGAAGCTGAGCAATATCCGGTCACCTCAGTTGGTGCCAATACCCTCACCACCATTGATTCAGATGGAACACCTTTATATTTAATTTTACCCAAAGATCCCCTTGACGTCTCTCCCCAGCAATATACCTGGACGGGTAATGCTTCTCCTTACCAATATTATTGTGTTTATACGAAATTAGAAGTCGAAGCTGATACCTGGTTTTGCGCCTCAAATAAAGGGGCAATGAAGAAAACCCTGGCTGGCTACACTCCCTCAAATAGCGATTGTTGCGGTGTCAATGTAACCCAGTAAAAAATGGGGACGTACACATTTTTTAAAAGGTCGAAAAATTTACAATTATTCAATGTATTAAATAATAACTATTATGCAACTTTTTGCTAAGAAGAAGAAAAAATGTGGTTTTACCCTGATTGAGTTGCTGGTGGTGATTGCCATCATTGGAATTTTAGCTAGCATTGTTTTGGTTTCAATGGGTGGAGCAAGAAGTAAAGCCAGAGATACGAAAAGATTGTCTGATATGCGTCAAATTATTTCTGCCCAGGAGATGGTGATGGGTGATGATGAGCAGTATATGCTAATTACTGTCGATGCGGCTGGGAGTGTTACCAATACTAACATTGCCTCAGCTGCTGGTAATACCTACCTTACTCCCTTTCCAAAAGATCCTGGTGCTGGTACCCCGGCCTACAAAGGAATTTCCAATTCGGGCGCTCAGCAGGAATTCTGCGTTTATGCTACCCTGGAAAATAAAGCTGGTGGTTGTACTGGAACAACCTATTACGTTGGTTCTTATAAAGGAAGCGGATATGCTTGTGCCGTTCCAGTTGATTTAGAGTGTGGATTGTAATAAGATGAAAATAGAAAGATTTTGCTGATTTTTGGATTATTAGAAAAACTGGCGGGATTCCCGCCAGTTTTTATTTTGGTCAAAAAGTGCTAAAATTTTAAAATGATATTTAATTTTTTAATTGAGCTCTCTATTTTTATTTTTGGTTTGGCTATCGGCTCTTTTTTAAATTGCGTCATCTATCGTTTAAAAGTAGGGGAGGGTTTTTTAAAGGGTAGGTCTTACTGCCCCCATTGTAAACATAAATTAATCTGGCAAGATTTAATCCCCATTTTTAGCTTTTTAATTTTGAAAGGAAAGTGCCGCTACTGCCATCAAAAAATTTCCTTGCAGTATCCATTGGTTGAATTAGTAACTGGGACGTTGTTTCTTTCAACTTTTCAATTAACAATTAACAATCAACAATTAACAATTTCCTCAGTTCTAGATACTTGTTTCTTATTTCTTGCCTTTTGTTTCTTGATTATTATTTTTGTTTACGATTTAAAATACTATATTATTCCCGACAAAGTTATCTACCCCGCCATTATTGTTGCTTTTTTTTATAATATTTATCAATTGACAATTAACAATCAGCAATTAACAATTAGCAATTTTTTATCTGCTTTGGGAGCAGCTTTATTTTTTCTGGCAATAGTTTTGATTTCTGGCGGTAAATGGATGGGTTTTGGCGATGTTAAATTAGCTTTTTTTATGGGACTATTTTTATCTTTCCCAAATATCTTGGTTGCCTTATTTTTAGCTTTTTCTATTGGCGCTATAATAGGATTAGGACTGGTTATTTCAGGTAAAAAAAGTTTAAAATCAGAAGTACCATTTGGTCCTTTTCTAGTCACCGGCACTTTCATTGCTTTATTTTGGGGAGAAAAATTAATTAATTGGTATTTACCCCGTTAGAAGTCTTGGGCATAAAAATTTTTCTAAGAAAAATTTTTATGCGACATACTAATAGGGAATAAAAAGTAAATGTCTGTCTGTGCTATAATTAGACACAATACCAGAACAGCAGACTTCTAACGGGGTTTAAATCTTTTAATAATTTAACACGAAGATAAATCTCTGATTTATCGAGTGTGATATGAATCTATGATTCATAGAACAATGAAACCCCGTTAGACATTATAGAATTTCAAAACTCTATAAAGTAATGGCTAACGGGGAATCAATAAGAAATGTCTAACGGGGTGAAACAATTTAACAATGAAAAATCCTTTACCCACCTAAATTTTTTGGAAAAAAACTTGGGCGGGTTTACCCTAACCGAGCTTTTAGTGGTGACTGGGATAATTATAATGTTATCAGCAATTATTTTGCCCCAATACCGAACCGGAGATAAAAGCCTCGCTCTTCAAAGGTCGGCTCATAAGGTATCTCAGGATTTAAGAAGGGCACAAGCGATGGCAATGTCAGCCCAGGAGATTACTAATCCCAATAATCCCAGTGAAAAAGTTCTCCCCCCGGGTGGTTACGGAATTTATTTCGGTCCCCTGGCCAGCCCAAATTACTATATTATTTTTGCTGATTGCAACCAGAACCAAAAATTTGATTCAGGCAATGTTTGTGGGACACCCCTAAAATTTTCAGAAAAAATAGAAGAGATTAAATTAGAATCAAAAGTTCAGATAGCGAGCTTTTCGCCATCACCTCTCCATATTACTTTTGTTCCTCCCGACCCCACCATTAATATCAATGATTCTCAGGCAACGATTATTCTTTCTAATAATGTCCAAACTAAAACCATTATTGTAACTAAAGCCGGTCTCATTTATGTTGAGTAAAATATTTCATTCCAACATTCCAACATTTCAACAATCCAATAATAATGGCTTTACCCTGATGGAAGCCCTGGTTGCTATTTTCTTAATTACGGTTGGGGCCT
>Ga0210018_1002156_pt1 | contig 10049 bp, 14 predicted proteins | sample CryGeyCG2014_010_2_FD_183967 | JGI IMG/M metagenome (GOLD analysis project Ga0210018, IMG submission 183967) | Groundwater microbial communities from aquifer - Crystal Geyser CG09_land_8/20/14_0.10 (SPAdes) (version 2) | ecosystem: Environmental > Aquatic > Deep subsurface > Groundwater | place... | reverse complement strand
CGTTTTTTAGAGCAGTTGATAAAGTATTTGCTCATCCATGGCCAAATGGACTTTACCTTGCTTATCTTTCTATTTTCCCTTGCGGACCAAGATTCCTGGAGAACAAAACTTTCCAAGTATTCTATCTTGCCAAAGAAGATGCTTCATTGCGGACAGCCCACGAATTACTCCACTTCCTTTTCTACTATTATTTCGAAAAAAACTTTTCCGAGATTAGCTCAACTGAGGAGAAAGTTTGGATTCTCTCTGAGGTATTAAACTTCCTCATTTTAGACTCACCCAAGTTTTATGCTATATTTGGAGCCTCTCATCCTCATCCTTATCCCGATCATCTTAGTATTATTGAAAATCTTAAACCAGAGTGGAAAAACAGAAAGGATTTAAACAGTTTTCTAAAATCCGGCTTAGAGGTAATCGAAAAAGCAATAGTCATACAGTAGCTTCACACCCTAGCTTCGCACCCTTAGGGTTAGATACTCCAAGACGTCGTCTTGGAAGGCTCAAAAATGCAGAAATACCGGAGGTGTGAAGCTATTTAACCTTGAAGGTTGGGAAACCCCCGCGAGACTGTAAAAGGAGAAACCACGGCCGTGGGTTCTTTTGTCACACCTATGATCTCTGTTGATGATCAGCGAGAATGTTAATGGGTCAGATGGGTTTAGATTTTGGGTCTAAGGTGCATGGAGACAAATTCACCGGGAGTTAAGATTTTCAACGATTTGGCGAAAGCCATTACTTCTGGTTTTAGAAAATGCTTTCTATCTAAGGTAAGGAGAAAGGAGGCGGGACTTTTTACTGCCGCTGCTAGAATTGGGGCATCTTTGGCATTGATAACCTTCTCGCATTTGGCAGTTTCTTCAACTGACGGATCTTCAACTAGGAGAATATTTGCGTGTTTGAGGAAAAAGGCGAAACGGTTTTGAGAAAGTGGCTCGAGTTTAAGTACGACATTCTTTTTCGCTTCACCAAGAGCATCTAAACTAGTATATCCTAGGACTTTTTTCCTTCGGCAATAACCTAAAACAAAAGCAGAGGCACCGGTTTTTGAAGCGCTAGCAGCAACTAAAACAGAAGAATCTAGAAAGACCTTCATTATTTTAAATCAGGCCATAAAGAGCTGGCCTCGCTTGCCAACTTTTTGGGGAGCTTGTCCTCTTCAAGCATGGTCTTTAATTCATCATCAGAGTAGACTTCGTAATCGGCGATTTCCCTTGGTTCGATAACCAATCTTCGACCAATTTTTTTTATTCTGGCAATTTCGCCCTCTTTTATTCCTAACCCATCACGAAAAGCCTTGGGGATAGTAATCATTCCCTTTGAGAGTATCCTTATCCATTCAGTGGGGAATTCTGATTTGGTCGGTTTAGTCGAAACTTGCATATTCCTCCTTCAAGTAAACTTTCTAACTTTCTACATTGTAAACTTTTCTCCTGCACTTGTCAAGGACGATTCTTGACAACCCCAGAAATACTATGGTACGCTTTTGTTACAACAGAAAAGTACATTAAATTTGGGGACCGCCGACGCTAAAGCTTTGGCGGTTAAAGAAAGGGCCGCCTTCGCATAAAAGCTACGGCGAGCCGAAGGGTTTCACAAAATTTGATAAAGCCTGTAGTATTTAACTCTTGACAAATGCCACAGGATATGATAAAAGAAACAACAGAGAGCCGGTTGCGGCTTTGAGTTTAAGAAAAAACATTAAATTAATAATAAAGTATGAAACCGAGCTTGGAGTTCGGTTTTTTGATGGACTTTTGCGAGATTATTAATAACATGACTGATTCTAGGGATAAGCCCTTGGAACCAGAAGCTCTTTGAGATATTCAGTTGGGCAATAGTTCTCCGCTGCAAAGGCGTGGCAGTCGAGCTATAAATACAGAGATCCTCGGGGATAAACCAAGATAGGAAGGGAAAGGCGAAGTGGACGGTAACTCTTGGATACCCGTCATGGCGTTCCTGCCTTAATTGGCAGCCAAAAGCCACTGGTCTTTCACAAGACCTAAAGATTGGGTAAAGAGGGAATCCTGAAAACAAACCGATTCTGACCAAGCCTTGGTGATCTTTCGAGCAACAGTGCCTGTATGGATGCAGGAAACGGTTAGGCTTGCGGGTCTAACTGTCGACTCGGGCTAACAACCCTATTTATCGTTTCACCTTTGGAGGTGAAAAATGCCTGGGCCACAGTTACCGTCGGGGTTCATCCCGCTTGGTGATCTCCTCCGTCGCGACATCGATGAGCGTTGGTTGGCGGACAAGTTCACCGACATTCAGGGTGGTATTCACCGAACCCAGCGAGGGATGTGGGAGGCAAACGCCCGAATCAAGGAAGCAAACGGCGAAGTTGCGTGCGAGAGGAGACTCGACGAGCCTGAGAAGAAGTAGCTTCTAAACCAAAAACTGAATAAGTGATCAAGATTAAGGAAGGGTACTCCAATCGGAGATAAAGCGTATCGTCACTACGCAAGAACACCAGTTCTACCCTTCCTTTTCCCTTTTAGAAAAATGTTTTAAAATATCGGTAGAGCAGAAAATGAATGATTTAAAACAAACCAAATTCAAAGTAAAGGTTCATCCATTTAACCAAAAACAAAAAAAATATTGCAGACTGCTAGAAAAATATTACGGTATTGCCCCTTCGGAGCTGATTGATGCCATAAAAATAGAGATTTTTCACCCGAAAAAGAATTTAAAAGAAAGAAAAAAAGCCTACAAACAGTTTGAAAGTGTTATCTTTGCTCTTAAGCCTATTTTTAAGGAGCTTGTTTATGAAAGAAACAGGATTTTTAGGGAGAACGGAGACAAAAATTATTTTGATTTTATAACCAGGAGAAGAGGGATTCCTCCTGAAAAATTGACTTTGTTTTTCCAAAGAGCAGACGAGGTTATCAAAGACATTAATCAAAATCTTCCTTTGCCCAAAAGGCTTCCGCAATGGTATTGGTCAAAGTTTAATATTCCTGATTCCCTGTATTTTTTTTGTGAAGCTCATAGATATTCAATTCCCGATGATATTTACCGCTTGGCTAAAGGCGTCTTTCCTGAAGTTGAGAAAATTATCCCTCGAATACAGACCGGGCCAGTAACAGATTTTAATCCTTCAGCCAAGTTTATCAAAGAAACAAAATCTGTTTTCATAAAAGTTCCGAGTAAGCCAAGTATCTACAATGCCCTAAGTTTTGTTCATGAACTCGGGCATGCTTTATCTTTCATTAGATTGGCCGATGAAGGGATAGACCCTTTGTCTAAGAGCTATTATTGGCACGAGACAGAAGCTTACAAATTTAAGTTCCAGTTTGAAGAACAGTGTTTACCAGAAGAGATCAAAAATGCTTCTAAGGGGGAGATCTTGGGGAATTTTTTTTCTACATTTTTTGAGTATGAAATCTATAATAATCCTGATCAGGATTTTGACAAAGCCTACGCCAAGGCAAGAAACCGTTGTTACCCGGGTAGAGCAAATCAGGAGGAGAACCCTTTCTATGTACTTGAAAGCGGCTTTATGAATAGGCCTTGTGATCCGACAGCTAGTGTAGTTTGCACTGAGTTGTTAGCTTCACACCTCCGCGAGATTAATACATGCTAATTTTCCTTAAGGCGTTTCCTCAAGGCGACGCCTTGGGGAATTTTGTGCCTGCAGGGTGTCACCCTGCAGGCACACTAAGGAGGAATATTTGGGCTTGACAAGGGAAGGATTTTTATGAGATATTGGGGATAGAAAAAAATACGGTAAGAATTACGGGGTCGCCTTCTCCTTCGACTCCTTCGATTACACTCAGGATAAATTCGCTCTTGATATGGCGGGCTAAAGGTTGCTCAAAAGGGGAGTTGACAAGGCCTGTAGTTATTTTTGGTCATTGGTTATTGACAAATACGTCTGATTTTTCTAGAATCTAGTTATGCCCAAGGTATTGAATTTTAAAGTTGTTTTGGAACAAGACGAAAGAGGCTATTTTGTGGCCTCTGTTCCTGCTATCCCTGGCTGCCACAGCCAAGGGAAAACTTACGAAGAAGTATTAAAAAATGTTAGAGAGGCGATCGAGCTTTGTCTGGAAGTTGCCAATATTGACCTTAGCTACAAAGAAAAAATTGATTTGGGAAAAACAGGCTCTCTTCCCAAATTCCTTGGCATTACAGAGGTGCCAATTCGCTTCCAATTTTCATAAAAATGGCGAGACTTTCTCCTGTTAAGGCCAAAGTTCTCATTAAATTCTTACAAAAGAAAGGTTTTTGCGAGATACGACAAAAAGGCAGTCACAAATTCTTCCGTCATCCCAATGGAAGAACAACAGTTGTTCCTTACCACCCAACTTGTGAAATTGGCCCCGGTCTTTTGAGAAACATTCTAAATGATGCTAAAGTCACTCCTGAAGAGTTCAAAAGAGAAAAATGATTTTCCCCATTTACTCGAAGCGATTGCTTAGCTTCAAAGCAGACAAGCAATGAAAAAATCCATGAGTATTGAACACCATACAAATCCAAAACCACTTTCAGAGAATAACATTGAAGGGTATCTAAAAAGTATTAAGTTTGACGAGCGTTCTGAACAGGGAAATCTTTCTGACGAAGAGTTAAAGAAAATCTTGCGTGATAATCTAGAGAAATATTTTCAGGGCAAAATCACTCAAGGCTTCATTATGGGTTTAGGTTCAGCGATTTATGAGGAATGCCCAAAAGACGACATTCTTTTGACGGTTACATGCATGATGGAAGACATTCACGATCCACACTTAAGGAAATCGCCAATCAAGGAAGTTTTTCGTTCTGCTCTTGATATGTTGAAAAAAGATAGAGACAAAAAAATAGTTCAAGATAGAAATCATGATCAAACTTGACTTGTGGAGCTTCCTTTCTAACCCTTTCATATGCATCATGAATTTGTTAAAAATGATGACTGAACGAGTACAAAAATTTGACTTCTGGTCAACTTGGTTTTAAAATCAAAATATATGTTGAACTTAGCTTTTCATTCTTTACATGCCTTAGTTTGGAAAGAAGGAAAATATTTTGTGGCCAAATGTTTGGAAATTGAGGTAGCCAGCCAGGGTGAAAGCAAAAAAGAGGTCCTGGCTAATCTAAAAGAGGCAGTTGAATTGTATCTTGAAGATGAGAAAGTAAGCAAATTGCCTCCTGGCTTTTTCTTAAAGCAGCCTCAACTAGAAACATTTTCCTTCAAAGCCTAAAGTGCCCAAGTTTTACTCCGGCCAAAAGATTATTAAAACTTTGGAAAGAGCCGGTTTTTGGGTTGTTTCCCAAAAGGGCAGTCATGTTAAACTTCGGGGAATCAAAAACGGCAAATTACAAACAGTTATTGTTCCCAATCACAAAGAAGTGGCCTTAGGCACCTTCCGGAGTATCTTAGCTCAAGCTAGTCTAACACTGAATGAGTTTGAAGGATATTTAAGATAATTTTCCTCAAGTTTTCCTCAAGGCGACGCCTTGAGGAACTTGAAGACAAATTTTATTGAGATCATAATATGACAGATTTTGGATACATAGCGGCAGAGTTTGAGGATAAAGAAATAGTTGTACTTCAAAAATTAGTAAAAAAAATCTGCAAGCAAGATGATTTTTATTATTCCAATGTGGTTGATTACATCAAGGGAGACGTAACTAAAAATTTACATCTAACTATTTTTTATGGCCTTATTGACAATAAGATAGATAAAGTCAAACTAAACAGATATATAAGAGGCATCAAGCTGAAAACATTTAAGCTCGGAAAGTGTATCCTGGTACCAGGATACAAGGATTTGTATCAATCTCTCCGTATTGAGGTTTTAGATAAAGATAAAAATTTGCAAATGATATCCGATAGTTTTAAGAAGTTTAACTATGAAAAATCTGTTCAACTTGAATTTAGACCACATCTTACTTTGGCATATGTAAAACCCGATTTTAAATTGGGTAGTTCCTACGTTTTTCCTAAGGAAATAAAGATAAAAGAAATCAAATATTTTGAGAAATAGAGGACCTTACCGATAGAAGTGCATGTAATTGTATCTTCACACTGGTGTAACAGCTTTACACTTCTGCTAGATTGAAGAAGGATCTGACAAATTCGTGATGTACGTGCATAGTGAATTTGTCTTTAGTCTCACACACTAGCCTTCACACCCCACGAGTGATACATGTATAAGCTAATTCTCCTGAGTGGACTGAGATACATCGGTTACACTTCTATCTCTAACTTCAAAAGAGGACTTTGTGCCTGCAGGGTGGTGCCTGCAGGGTGTCACCCTGCAGGCACTGCGGGCACACAAGGTGGGTGTCACAGCTGGATTTCGGCGGAGAATTAAGCGCGAACTTGACAAGGGAAGGATTTTTATGAGATATTTGAGATAGAAAGAAATACGGTAAAAATAACGGGGTCGCCTTCGTCCGCCAACTGGCGAGACTACGGCGGACTAAAAGAGGGGATGTACAAGTAAAAGCTTGACTTATAGTAATAGCTATACTAAAATGGCGGTAAATGAATCAATGCGAAGGCTGTCCTCGGAGTTGCTGTTTAGATTTTAAGATTACATCTGAGATAAGGGATTCGTTTAGTCTTCAGAAAGAATTGAGTCGATTTCCTTTTATCAGACGAACGGGGAAAGAGTTAATTTTGGACCCTCAAGGTCATGAGTGTGTGGTTAGCGTTTATAATTGTGATCGTTTTGATACTAATAAAGGTGAATGTCGTGATTACGGAGTTAAGTCGCGTCCTGTTTTTTGTGAAACTACCGGAATTAAAACTAGTCCGCATGGGCAATGTTTGTTAAAATCAAGAGATGGAGATAAAAAAGCGGCATAACTTGGCAATCGTTTTTGGAGGCAAATCTCCTGAGTATGAACTCCCAATCGTAATTTCTTTTCAGATGTAGAATTGGATTAACCAACAAAAACAAGGTGTTTAAAGATGATAAATAACATTGAAAGAAGAGAATCTGGCCATTTGTTTGAAGAGCTTTTGTGGTTTTGTGGGACCGAGGGACATTTGGTAAGAGGAATTTTAGTTGCCGATTCTTTAGAAGAAGCAAGGGGGTTCTTGTAGCTGAAGAAGGAAGGGTGGCCATGACGGGCAAGCTACAATATTCCAGAGGGAAAGGAGAAAGAGGTCAACCCATGCGTGTTTTACGGTTTGTACCTAATGAGGGAACTCGCGATTTGATTGTAAAAACTGAAGTGTTGTCTGCTCCTGGCGAATCAAAGGTATAAATTAGAGTCGACGTATTTTTTTTCTGGCAACTTCGAATAAATAAGTTGGGAGGTACTTTAGATGATTGAGAACAAGATCGTGGGCGGGAATATATTTGATTTCTTGTCCCCCAAATCCTCTTTTGAAGATGGAAACTCCGTAAAAACGATGTTTAGTTTGGTTTTCGTCAACAATTCCCCAAAAGTTAAATCTCGGAATGTTTAATTTTTGCGCGTCACGGATCGCTTGCCATAGAAGAGCATAGGCTCCCGGTAAACGACGGCCTTCTTGGCTGCTGGCGCCAAAATGGTAGCTGGATTCGGTCGGATAATGAATAATCAGGGCATAAGCGAGGGGTTTTTCGTCTAAAACTGCCTTATAAAGTAGCGCTTGACTGCGATTGGCAAAGCAAGAAAACTCTGAACGGATTAAAGGAAGTGAAAAAGGGACAAATTTTTGCCTTTTGGCGGTCTGGATTTGGGCCTCGTAAAATTCATCAACTGCTTTAATGTCGGTCGTGGAAATAACTTTAATACCTAGTTTTTCCGCTTTTTTGATTTCATATCTAGTTGTTTTACGCATCTGCGACAGGATTACGTCAGGTTCTTGATTGAGATTTAATTGCAGGGTGTGTTCGGCCGTAAGGTGCATAGGAGAGGGTTTTAAATGGTTTTTCTCCATAATTCGTCGGTTCTTCTCGGTATCCTCGATTTGGGGACGAAGCCGGATGAAAATACATTGGTCCTTCTTGGCAACTTTAGATATTTGTTCAAAAAAGGACTTCACTAAAGATCGATTATCCCAATTTATGAACGGACCTCCGGGGATTGATAAATATCGGCCTCTTCTGGCGTTTTCAACAATACCTAGAGCCACTCCTACCAGCGATTGTCCCTCAAAAATTCCCAAGTAATGAACCTTCTTACCTAAATTTTCGTGTGTTTGACCGTGATAATAGGACTGGAGAAAGTTACTTTCAGGCCGAGAGATAATATTTTTTTCCCACTCTTTAGGGTTGGTAATTGTTTTTAAGGTTGCCATTTATTAATTAATTCAACAATATATTTCGCGTCCTTCATAGACATTAAGGGATTAGTTGGTAGGTTTAAGCATTTTTGGCAGACTTCTTCGGCCGCGGGGCATTGGCCTTTTCGATAGTTTATTAAAGAAAGATTGATCGAGGGGGTGATTGGTTGAGTATACCAGTGTTTTTTCTCAATAATAATGCCGTGTCTTTTAAGATAAGATTTTAATTTTTCTGGTTGGTCAAGAAGTATGGTATAGCGTAGATATATACCTTCAGGGTAAAGAGTGGGTTTGGAAATGAAAGAGTGACGCATTTTTTCATTATAATAGAAAGCGATTTTTTGCCGTTGCTTGTTGAAACGGTCAAGTTTTGAAAGTTGATGGCTTGCCAAATCAGCCAACGGTTCAGGTAAGCGGGAGGGGAAGACAGCTGGAACTTGGTGTAAATATTCTTTTGAATAAATAGCCTTAGAAATTAATTTAATTTTTTGCGCGACGGTCAGAATTACTTTGCCCAGATAAAGACGATATGTCCTTCTTGATAAGTAGGTGATTGAAGGATGAAGTAATTGCTGAAACGTCCAGAAACTTGAAGGAGATGCTAGGTTTTGATAAAGATTTTCTATTGGTTTTACCAGATTTTCATTATTAACAATCAGGGCTCCACCGAAAACAGAAGAAATAACTTTGTCCCGACCAAAGGTTAAAATAGAAAAATCGCCAAAGGTACCAATAGCCCTACCGCGGTAACTTGCCCCTAGACTGTGAGCGCAATCCTCTATTAAATAAAGTTTATTTTTTTGACAATAATCAATGATTTTGTCTAAGTTCGCTGGTTGACCAAAAGTATGTTGGACAATCAAGGCTCTGGCGGTTGGGTTTTGAGGAAGGTTTTTGGGGTTTAGATTGTAGTCGGTTTTTTTGATGTCGAGATATTCTGGCACTAATTGATTCCAAAGTATTGAATTAGGAACAGCGCTGCAGGTGAAAGCCTGCAGCAGGATTTTTGAATTTTTGGGAAGATTTAGGGCCTTTAGTCCAAGCATTAAGGCTGATCGGCCAGAATTGAAAAGAAAAATCGCTTTAGCTTGGGGGAACAAAGCAGAAAGTTTTCTTTTCAATTTCTCTTGGCTATTTTTATCAGACCAGCGGAAAGGAGAAATTAGCCACTTGAGAGATAGCCAAACATCATCAATTTCCAAGTTAGGCGATAAAGAGATATGAATCATTAGATAAGTTTATAAATAGTATTGGATAACTGTGATGGTAAACGTCCTTCAATGAGGATTACTGCCGGGGTCTTAATTAACCTTTTCAATTCTCCAATTTTAATGTCTTGCTTGATTAAACGAAGTTTCTTTTCGCCTTTGCTCAAACCTGCCTGAAACGGTTTTATTAAGGAAGGTGAGGTAGTTAGAATCAAATCGGTCGGTCTTAATCGTTCACCCAAGTTTTTATGAATAGAGAAAGCTTCTTTCCCTAGCTCTTGAATTCCATCAGTTACAACTACCTTAAACTCCCTATTATTTAATTGAGTGTTAAGAGCAGCTTCAAAACCAATGGGATTACTATTATAAGAATCATCAATAATGTTTATGTTTGGGGAAAGCCTTTTAATTTTTATTCCTGAGTCAATCTTTGTAAGTTGAGTGACTGTTTTTTTCAAGTTTTCTTTCGTGATTTTTAGACTTAAGGCAATTGCCAGAGCCCCTGTTAGGTTTTCAAGCTCTGTGGGACTAGTTAGGTTGGTAACAAATTCAATTAGTCCTCGAGGGGTATTTATTCTTAATGTGGTTGAATTTTTATTTTGTTTGGTAATCGAAGCAAGAAAATCGGCACGCTGACT
>Ga0210018_1002152_pt1 | contig 10056 bp, 11 predicted proteins | sample CryGeyCG2014_010_2_FD_183967 | JGI IMG/M metagenome (GOLD analysis project Ga0210018, IMG submission 183967) | Groundwater microbial communities from aquifer - Crystal Geyser CG09_land_8/20/14_0.10 (SPAdes) (version 2) | ecosystem: Environmental > Aquatic > Deep subsurface > Groundwater | place... | reverse complement strand
TTATTTCTATGCTTTCCTTCTCCTTAGTTGAGTCTTTTATCTCGACTATCTCTATTCTTCCTTTCATCCTCTTCAGGTATTCATGCATGCCTTCAAGTATGTAGTTCTCCTTGACTTTTCCGACTGCTAGAATTTTTATCTGCGGCATCTGAATCACCAAAATCTATATGTCAATTTCAATAACCAATGCTCATAAAGTCTTTGGCTTGGATTTCAATAAAACAATTACTACTCCAATTATTACGACGAGTGTTAAAGCTATAAAAAGAAATATGGATGTTTTGGTTTTAACTTTCTCAGTGCAGCTTCCGTTTGAACACTCATATCCAGAAGGGCAGGCGCAATCGCCTTGGCAGTTCATGCAATTTTCTCCAGCTCCGCATACATTATTCCCGCATACTTCTGGTGCTGCAGCTGCATTTTCGCTTGTAGTCGTAGTTTGAACTGCCGCCTGATTATCTAAAGTTGTGGTTATTACTTCCCCTGAAGTTGTAGTTGTTACTTGGGGCTGATCTTCTGGGGTTGATGCAGTTGTTGAAGTTGCGCCTCCACAGTCCTCAGGACATGACCCCTCCTCTCCAGGGTCGCAGATTCCATTTCCGCAAGAAGGGACAAACATTTCTCCGCCGCCTAAACATTCAGGTGGGCACATTGCGGGATCATCCGCCATGCAAGTTTCGCATATACCCTGTGATAGGGCTAAAGGCATAAGCAAAGATATTATTATTCCTGTTATTATCGCTTTCATTTTTACACCTCAACATGTTGTATGCGGGCATTGGGGGCCGCTGACGCAGATGCTACTTGGATTTGTATATTTGCTCCCATAGATTTCGGACCAATCAAAAAGCTCGGTATAAGTATAAGCCCTGCCGCAGAAATTCAACTTTAAATTACTGCAACTAAAGTCATTGATATTGGCAACATACCTGCTGTCAGGGAAAGCCTCGCTGAATGTTTTCTCAAGAGAATAATCCATGTCATTGACCCAGAACTTAGTTGCCCCTGCTACGGTGACTGTGTATTTTTTAGCAGTATTGCCAAATGTTGCTGCTTCTCCGTTGGGGCATTCTATGTAGATTCTTGTATCATCATAATTATCGCCAGAAGCGTCAAAATGATCCGTAATAGTTACAGTGCCGCCATACTGGCCAACAACCTGGAATTTATCGCAGTTGCCTGTGTCAGAAGTGCTCCAGCCTGAAGGGCAGCAATAAGCAGTTTTATCCACGCCGTTTACATCATGATACCAGCCGCAGTTATGGTGGTACCATGCATAATTATTATTCCCACCCCTATCTCTGAGAAAACATGTGTCCGGAAGTTTTATAGTAGCGGTAACCGCACGATCTCCCGCCGGCTGAGAAGAGCTTATCCCGAACATAACACCCATGTAAGCCCAGTAATTATCCCATGTTCGATGCCTTGCAAGTGTAGCAGAAGGTGAATTATCTGTGGAGGGGTTGTGCTGCCAGTTCCATGAGTATATCGAACAACGTTTTTCAGCATAGCCGCTTAAAACAGGCTGGCTATCATATCTAGTCTTTACATTATTAACTAACCATGAAAATGCAGTTCCGTAATTCTTATTCCCGCCGGTACCGCTGGCCAGATCCATGTCCAGCCATTCTGAAATAAAGTCCATGCATTTAGGGGCAGTATACAAGCCACTGCTGTGAATATATTTAACGCACAGCTTATATTTGCCATAGCCGCTCATTGCATTGTAATAGAAATAAACCCTTGCCTTTGAATTATAATCGTAAGGTTTAGTTGTGTAAAGCAAATAAGGGTTTCCTGTATCGCAGTCCCGATAATTATTATCATAAAAAACAGTGGCTATATCAGGCTCTAAATCTCCATATTCCTTGACAACTCCGTCAGTGCATGTCCCTCTGTTCCCGATGGTAATTGGAGTGCATCCTGTAAATAGGCCGTCATTTTGGCATCTGACAATCTGAAAATCTACATTACCTGCACTATTCGGGCTTGTCAATTGCTGCACCTGCACTCCTGTCACGGCATCTACATACCATATCTCCTGGTCAACATAAAGGGGCCACCAAAGATAATGTGAAGCATGTCCGTTGTAGGTATAAACAGAATTTTGATTGGCAATATTCAATTCAACAAGCTGGCTCCCTAAATAGGCTTCATTTGCCCCGTCCCCATCATTATCAACGTATTCATTCAATTCTGCTTTATAGCTGACAGCATTGCTAGGGCTAACTACTGTGATATCAACATTCCCCCCTTCTGGTGGAGCAAACTTCAGAACAGCGCTCTGGTGCGGCTGAATCGCCTGCGGGTTAAGGACAGTCGCTTCTTTTCCATTGACAAAGATTTTTATCTCTCCGGAATTGATTGCTTCTGTCCCGTCATTGCTTACTACTACTGTGTTGCCGTCTGAATCCGCTATGCTGATTGGCTTAGCTGTCCTCCCTCCAATCATCCCTGAGAAGAAGACATAGGCTACTCCAACCAGCGCTATTGCAATAAGCACGAGAAGAATTGTTGCAATTATCCCTGATATTCCTTTCATATAACCAATAATTGGATTTCAGTGCTTAAAATAATTATACCTTGTTAAAGTTTATCTGGCCTTCTTTTCTCTTCTTTCATCATGAAAGCAAGATACATCAAACCTTTTCCACGTTCTGTAAACAAGAGAATAGGTCAGTGGCTTGGTCTCATTTCCGATATAGTCGAGGATAATATGGCTGATAAAGCCAACAAGTACCCCATAGGTTATCAACTTCCCAAAAAGAAAAAAACCTGCCAAAGCTATTATCGGAATGAACTCAACTGAATGAAAAAGTACTGATGCTTTTTTGTACTGATAAGCATAAAAATAGTCAAAAAAATCTTTGAAATCAAATGATATTCTTTTCTTCGCTATCCAGTAATCGATGAAATGGTCTAAATCAATGAAAACCCCGACTAGAATCAATGAAACAGACCCAAGAATAGACTCAGTTAACAAATAGAATAGAATAGACAATGCTGCTGATGCTGCAAGATGATATTCAAGCCTCAAAAAATTACCTAGGGAAAAGATAGGGGAATGTAAAATAAAAATCTTTCCTTAAGCTATTTAAATCTAAAAAATATAACACTGTTATACAAAAAGTTGATAATTATGAATATAAAAAAACTCCGCAAAGATTTCCCTATACTCCAAAAGAAGATCAGCGGCAAATTTCCAATCTACTTTGACAATGCCTGCCAGACTTTAAGGCCGAAGAATGTGATAGACAAGATACTCGAATATTACACACAATACCCAGCCTGCGGAGGAAGGAGCATCCATAAATGGGGAGACAGGACAACAAAAGAGTTCGAGCATTCCCGAGAAATAATCGCCAAACTCATTGGAGCAGAGGACTCAAAGGAAATAATCTTCACCAAGAACACAACCGAAGGGCTAAATCTAGTCGCGCATTCACTCAATTTCAAGAAAGGGGACATAGTCCTCGGGTCGGACAGAGAACACAATTCCAATCTTATACCCTGGCAGATCCTAACAAAAACAAAAGGCATCAAGCATAAAGCAGCCCCTTCAAAGCCAGATTCAACTTTTGACTTGGAAAAATTCAAATTCATGGTGAAGGGAGCAAGGCTAGTTTCAATAATTTATACGTCGAACATAGACGGCTACACTCTCCCTGTCAAAGAGATAATCAAGACAGCGCATGATCATGGCGCTTTAGTTATGCTGGATGCAGCACAAACCATTCCGCACAAAGAGATTGATGCCAAAAAATTGGATGTCGACTTTCTCGCTTTCTCAGGCCACAAAATGCTTGGCCCGTCTGGGACAGGCATACTCTATGGCAAATACCATTTGCTTGAAGAATTGAATCCAATCTTCACAGGAGGCGGAGTAGCAAAAAACACCACTTACACTGGACATGAATTGCTTGAACCCCCTGAAAAGTTTGAGGCAGGATTGCAAAACTATGCTGGGATGATTGGTTTAGGCGAAGCTGCAAAGTATCTGATGAAAGTAGGGTTGAACAACATAGAAAAGCATGAATTGGAGTTGAACAAAATCGCAACAGAAGGCCTTCTAGAAATAGATGGCTCAAGAATAATCGGTATTCAAGATTATAGGCTCAGATCAGGCGTTATCAGCTTTGGATTAGATGGAATCCACTCGCATGACATTTGCATGATTCTTGATGATACTGAAAATATAATGATCAGGTCAGGGTCGCATTGCGTCCACTCGTGGTTTAATTCTCGGGGGATACAGGGATCAGCCAGAGCCAGCTTCTATTTGTACAACACCAAAGAAGAAGTTGAGAAATTTGTTGACGCTTTAAAAAAGGTTAGAAAAGCTATTTGACCCCCCACATTCCCTTGATCTTCTGCATGGAGATGCTGGCGTAGTCCTTGTCTTTAGTGAATATCTCAAAAGTTATTGTTTTATCATATTTTTTCTTTTTCAGGAACTCAACGACCGACTTATAATCTATGCTGCAAGCGCCTATAGGCAGATGATCATCCTCTTCGCCGTAATTGTCATGGAAGTGAAGATGGTCTATTTTTGGCATGAATGCTTTGAGATACTTGAAGACATTATCCATCCCATAATAAATGTGCGCATGGCCGATGTCGATCAGGACTTTTAAGCCGTCAACATTATCAGCCAGATGCTTGAAGTCGCCAAAGCCAAAAACACTCTCCTTCCTCGGGACGTTCTCCAGCACTATTGTCACCCCATGATCTTTTCCATAATCATTGATTTCTGTTAGGCTTTGGATGTTATTCTCTCTCATCTCCTCTTCAAATGATTCGCCTTTCGGGTATTTTTTAGTGTGCGGGTGGACGACCAGTTTTTTTATCCCAAGCTTCTGGGAAATTTCTATTGACTCCTTGTATTCGTTGACCCATGCCTTTCTGATGCCTTCGTGCATAGAAGCTATCTCACCCCAGTGGGGGGGATGCCCCAACAGGAATAGGTTGTTCTCCTTAACAAATTCTATTATCTCTTTCTGCTCCTTCATTAATTTACCTGGAGTCCCAAAAGGCTCTTGGACAAGTATCTCAAAGAAATCGAAGCCGTATCCTTGCAATTCTTTCATTCCTTCTAATGCAGTTTTGAAAAGATCTGTGCTTGCTCCAAATTTTGGCAGAGACATAAGAATAGTTGGGTTGATAGAGTTAAATTAATTTCACCTTCCTAATTTTCATCCACCCGCTATTAGCCTTATCATCCCAAATAATTTCACTGTCGATTGTCTCTAATCTCTTCTTAAAAATGGGCCCATCTAAACAAATGGATTCAAATTCTCCGCCCTCTCCAACCAAACTAACTCCATACTTACTATTCAACTTAATCAACTCTTTGAGAGACTGCTCATCCAGTTTTCTTCCCAGCCAGCTCTTGTCAAACCCGTCAGCATAAACGCCAACAAACCTGACATCAAATCCCAGCCGAATAGTCTCTCGCATAAATTTTTCAGGATCAACTCCCCAAAATGGAGCAAGCAACTCCAAGCCTAACTCGTTGCAAACTCTCTCTATTCTTGTCTTCTGGTAATTGCTTGCTATTCCTCCGCATGCCACGCAATCCACATCCAATCCACTCAAAGCTTCCTTCATATCATCAACTTCCTTTTCTTTGATGCCAGATGACGGCTTTTTCACAAGCGGTATTCCAATTGCTTCTGCCAGCTTGTCGACCAGATTGATATTCGGGACATGATACATCCATGAGTCATCCCTTTCAGGAACAAGCGTGACCAAGCATTTGACGTCATAGCCACTTTCCAAGCACCAGTGGATTGTTCTTGTTGAGTCCTTCCCGCCAGAAAACAGAACTGCTGCCTTATCCATGTTAAAACCCCATAATATCATGTCCCTAAAACTTATTACCTTTATTGTTTAAAATAACTGAAATGCAGCAAACAGAGCCGGAAGAGGAATATCAAAAACTCCAGAAAAAATACTCTTTGCCCAGCCTAAAGGAACTGGCGAATAATTTCGGCGTGCCGTCTTCAAGCGGGGCTATCCTAAACGATGTGATGGAAAGTATGCTGGAAAAAATAGCTGAAAATGCAAAAATGCTTGAATCTATGGTCTTTGTAAATAATTCTGCTTCTATTTCCGACATGTATGAGAACCAAATGCTGAACGACGAAGAGAAGTTGTTTGAATTCTACAAGGGCCTGATGTCAATGCATTGGGAAGGAAGAAAAGTAAAAATAAATGGAAAGGAAGAAGAAATGGCAGAATTTATCAAAAAAGCCAATAAAAAATGGGAAAAAGACGTGAAGCCTGTCCTTCTCAAGTTATGCGATTCCTTGAATAAAGGATGGAAAGAAGCTGAACTTCACAATTCTGAATCTGACTCTAATATGACTTACCATGGCTGAAGCAAGAATGAGTTTACTCTACAATTTCCACTTTAGTGGTAACAGCCTGGCCAGGGAGGTTTCTCTCAAACTTAGCCCTTAAAACACCCTTTCCGCCATGCACTGCGGTTATTTCCCCTTTTATCTCTTTATCTCCAGGGCTCTTCCAGACTAGTTTCTTGCCTATCATTTTCTCGGCTTTTTCCTTGCTGTCTACCCCTTCCAATTCTACTAGCATCTGGTTGACATTTTGTGTGTGTTTTCCTCGCCTGTAGCTTAAGATTATGCCTTTCATAACTATCAATTATGAATAGATATGTTTTTATTATTTAGCATGAAACCATTTATTTAAGCAAAGTTTAATATTTCTGGATATTATGCTTGAGCTTGAACTATTCCAGTTGCTTTACCTTTTTATAATCACTATTATAGTCTCTCTCATAGCAAAGCAAATCAAATTCCCGTATACGATAGCATTAGTGCTGATAGGCTTCCTTATAAGCGTTTTAAATTTGCCTATAAAATTTGTCTTTAACCCAGAAGTAATCTTTTTCATTTTTCTGCCTCCACTCATATTTGAAGGGGCGTATCATATGGACTTCCAAGAGCTCAAAAGGAACATAAAGCCTATATCAGCATTTGCAATCTTTGGAGTGCTTTTGTCTACTTTTTTTGTCGGCTTTTTGTTAAACAAATTTCTTGGTTTTCCTTGGCACACAGCATTTCTTTTTGGGGCAATAATATCTCCGACAGACCCTATATCAGTCCTTGCAATCTTCAAAAAAGTCAGGGTTCCAAAAAGGCTTTCTGTAATTTTGGAGGGAGAAAGCATATTTAATGACGGAGTAGGCATTGTTCTTTTTAGGATAATTTTAGGATTGATAGCTACCGGAACTTTTTCCATCATAAACAGCATTTCAGGATTTTTGGCTTCCTCTGTAGAGGGAATTGTGCTTGGGATAGCCGTAGGCCTTTTAGCGGTGGAAATAATCAAAAAAGTGGATGACCATCTTTTGGAGCTGCTGATAACAATAATAGTTGCATATGGGTGTTTCCTTCTTGGGGAGAGTTTTCATATCTCTGGAATAGTCGCCATAGCCGTTGCAGGACTGATTATAGGGGACAAGAAAACAAAAATCATGAAGCCCTCGGCGCAAATATCAATATTCACATTCTGGGAATTTGCCGTTTTTATCGTTAATTCTTTAATTTTCCTATTAATAGGCTTGAAGCTGCGGATAGGGACTTTTATCAGTAATTTTAGTTTAATTTTAGCAGTTTCGCTGATAGTGCTTCTTTCACGCTTCCTCAGCGTCTACCTCTTAAGTGGAATATTGAATAGATTCAATCAGAAGATAACCAAGAAATGGAAATTTGTGATTTCTATGGGGGGCTTGAGGGGCTCAATACCGATCGCGCTTGCGCTTAGCTTGCCTATAACATTTGAATATTATGATATATTCGCTTCAGTAATATTCGGGGTTGTTGTCATTTCAATAGTCTTTGGAGGATTGTCATTAATACCCATAATAGATAAGCTGAAGCTGAGAAAGAGGGCTGACATAGAGTTTGAATATGAGTACAATGTCGGAAAAATAATAGGCTATAGAAGCAGTTTGGAAGAGCTTGAAAGGCTCCTTAACAGCGGCAGAATCTCTAAGAAGGTCTTTGAAAATATAAAATCAAATTACATAAAGAAATTAAAAGAAACTGAAGTGAAAGTTGATGACCTTTTTCTAAAGGAGGAAAATATAAATAAAAACCAAAGCCTTATCATAATGAGAAGCCTCCTTTTAAGCCAAAAAAGCGCCATAAAAGAAGCTGAGATTAACGGATTGATATCGATAAAGATTTCTAGGCAGCTGATAAACGATATTGATACAAAACTCAGTGAAATTGAAATCAAATTGGAAGAATTGCTATAATTTACCAGTTTTTTAACTTAATATTATTCTGTTTGCAAAACTTAGTATAATCACTGTCATCAGTTAAAATCGCATCGCATTTCATTAATTTAGCCGTAGAAGCTATTATTGAATCAACTGTAGGTATGCCGAAACTAAACGAAATCTTACCAGCTTCTAATACCAGCTCTTTAGTAGTATTCGATATTTGTGTTTTATTGATTTTTTCTAATTTTCTGATACTCTCATATATTTCTTCCATCTTTTTACCTTTATGAAGCAATATTCTTGTCAACTCAGTAAATGTTATAGAAGGAACAACTAAATGATCTTTTCCATCTCTGCTCTCCTTTAATATTCTTTCAGCTTTTTCCTTCTTTTCTGACAACTGAATAAGAAACCATGTATCAACGCAATACCTCATCTGTCAGCCTCTCTTCGCTCTTTTTTTATTTGCTCCCAATCTTCATCAGTTAATTCTAATTTTGCGAAAGAATCCATTATATCCTGGACAACATCTTCATTTCCTTCAACTTTATCAACAAAAATCATATTTGGCACATAACTGACTCTGACAAAATCATTTGGCCTGATGCCTTCTAGCTCTCTCATTTTCACAGGCAAAGTTATCTGGCCTTTTTCATTGACTTTTATTATCTGGTCTTCCATAAGAAATTAGATGAATTAACTAGCATTAATATTTTACTATTTTCCTACTTTCAGAAATTCCTACTTATTCTTTTCCTTCCTCTTTCAGAACCCTAGACAAGTCCCTTATCATTGTTCGGACATACTCCCTCATCTGGTAGACATCCTTCTCAGGGATCTTGTCGGCTTTCCCTTTGCCAGCCAAGTCCTTCATTATGCCGACTTTCTTCCAGACATCCCAGTAGTAGCCGTCTATCAGCTTGTTGTCGATGAACTGCTTCCTGAACTCCTGAGGAACATCCTCTTCCTTTTTCGGGAGCTTGTTGACAGACTTTAAAGCGGCAGCAGCAGCCTTTCTCATAACATCCTCTGTCCTCTCAAGGACTTTAGACTTCTTCTTTTCTTCGAGGACTGTAAGCAGATCGTACATCTTGTCTATGAACTTGTCGGATTTGTCTATCCAGTCATCCACAAACTGGCCTGCTGCGTCCATCATCTCCTTGTGCTCGATCTTCTTCCTTATTTCAATGATTTCCCTTAACTGCTCTGCATATTCCTCTTCAAGCAAGCCAGGCTCGACCAGATACTTGTTGACAGTATCATAAGCCTTGTTTGGCACTGGCGGCTCCACCCCTAGAAACATGAGCACAGCCTGAGCCGAATTTAGCATGGCATAAAAACAATCTTCTGCCAGCATGAGCAGCTTGACAGTCTTCGCCCTCATCAGCTTCTTGGGAGCGCCGTCCATGTAAGCCTCTATAGCTTCCCTGGTCATCGGTATTCTCCCGTCGTTCAACAGCCTTTGAAAAGGCGTGAAGAAGCCCACGTCAAACACGGCATGCCCCTCCTTGATGAAGTTGTAGATGATAGGGTGCCCTATTCTTGCATAATCCATAAACTCGGTTAAAGTGTAAAGAGGCTGGAAGGAAAGGTTGGGCGAGATATCTTTCGCCATCTTCAAAATATCAGAATCCATCTTCTGCTTCTGGCCGAAGCTCATAGGCTTCTCAGTATCATCGGCAACAATGAATATGTCTATGTCAGATTTCGGCTTGAACTCGTCCCTCACAACCGATCCCATAACAACAATGCACTTGATCTTGTTCTCGTATTTCTTCAGAACCTTGTCTTTGAGCTTGTTGACC
>Ga0210018_1002144_pt1 | contig 10086 bp, 10 predicted proteins | sample CryGeyCG2014_010_2_FD_183967 | JGI IMG/M metagenome (GOLD analysis project Ga0210018, IMG submission 183967) | Groundwater microbial communities from aquifer - Crystal Geyser CG09_land_8/20/14_0.10 (SPAdes) (version 2) | ecosystem: Environmental > Aquatic > Deep subsurface > Groundwater | place... | reverse complement strand
TCAACAGGTGGCAAATCCTTGGGTGAAGGCAAATACTCAACTATAGCATCAATCAAAGGTTGAACACCTTTATTTTTAAAAGATGCACCGCATAAAACTGGCACAATCGCACCGCTAATAGTAGCTTTTCTTAAAACTCTTTTTATCTCTACTTCGCTTGGATTTTGACCTTCTAAATATTTGCTTAATAATTCTTCATCGTTCTCTACTACCTTTTCTATCAATAATTTTTTCCATTGTTCGGCCTGAATTTTCAAATTTTCTGGAATATCTTTTAAGGTAACATACTGACCGTGATCACCTTCAAAATACACTGCTTGCATTTGAATAAGATCAATCACTCCTTCGAATTTATCTTCAATGCCAATAGGAATATTTATTGGTTGAGCATGAAGGGTTAATCTTTCTCTTATGGATTCTAAATCTTTTTCAAAATTGGCTCCTGTTCTATCTAATTTATTGATGAAGCACATTCGAGGAACATTAAATTTATCAGCCTGGTGCCAAACTGTTTCTGATTGAGGTTCCACCCCAGCCACGCCATCAAAGATAACTACTGCCCCATCAAGAACTCTCAAAGATCTCTGAACTTCAGCCGTAAAATCAATGTGCCCGGGGGTATCAATAATATTAATCCGACATTTATAATTCTCATCTTTATTCCGATAAGTTGGAATCCAAAAACAACTGGTAGCGGCAGCAGTAATAGTAATTCCTCTTTCCCGTTCTTGATCCATCCAATCCATAATAGTTGTTCCTTCGTCAATTTCTCCGATTTTATGGGAAATTCCAGTATAAAATAAAACTCGCTCGGTAGTAGTAGTTTTACCAGCGTCAATATGGGCAATAAAACCAATATCCCTAAGTTTTTCTATTTCTATAGGAGAACTTTCTTCCATGTTTTTATCTTCTGAAATGGGCGAAGGCGCGATTCGCTTCAGCCATACGATGAGTATCTAATTTCTTCTTAATGGCTGCTCCTTCATTCTTAGAAGCTAAAATTAATTCTTCGGACAATTTGTCAGCCATTGATTTGCCTTTTTTGGATCGACTAATCTCAATTAACCAACGAAAAGCTAAGGTAGTTTTGCGATAATCAGGCACAGGTTGAGGTATTTGATAATTAGCTCCTCCAATTCTTTTACTTTTGACTTCTAAATCCGGGGAAACATTTTCCACTGCTAAATTGAAAATATTTAATGGATCTTGATTGGTTTGTTTTTTAATTCGCTCCATCGTTTGATAAAACACTTTTTGAGCGACTGATTTTTCTCCATCTTTCATCAAATAATTAACAAAGCGAGTCACTAAAGGACTTTTATAAATTATATCTGGTTCATAATTTTTTTCTTCTCGATGTTTTCTTCTCATGCGAATGTTGTTAAAATTTTTGAATGAGGCTCAATGCCGAGTGATAAAATTTTTATTACAACATTGAGCACCCAGCACATATTTTGCCAAACATTACAAACTAATATCTTTATAATTGAAATGTAATGTTTCCCTCGGCAAAAAAGTCTTTTAGACTTTTTTGCGATATTATCTTTTAGCAAAATATGTGCTGGGTAAAGGTTTTGTTTCTGCTTAGGCTTCGTCCTTCGACAAGCTCAGGACTTGCCTTCGACAAGCTCAGGACTTGCCTTCGACAAGCTCAGGACTTGCCTTCGACAAGCTCAGGACTTGCCTTCGACAAACTCAGGACTCGCCTTCACAAACAAAGCCCTTTATTCTTTTGGTTTTTTGGCGCCGTATTTACTTCGCTGTTGTTTTCTATTCTCTACGCCGCTAGTATCAAATTTACCTCTCACAATATGATACCTTACACCTGGTAAATCTTTTACTCGGCCGCCCCTGACCAAGGCAATGGAGTGCTCCTGCAAATTATGTCCTTCGCCGGGAATATAAGCAGTAATTTCCATGCCATTAGATAATCTGACCCGAGCCACTTTTCGCAAAGCTGAGTTAGGTTTTTTCGGAGTAGTGGTAAAAACTTTTAAACAAACCCCCTTCTTTAAAGGTGAGGGATGATAAGTTGGTCTATTTTTAATTGTATTAAAAGAAAAAGACAGAGCAACTGATTTGCTCTTCTTAATAATTCGCTTGCGACCTTTTCGAATTAACTGACTAAATGTAGGCATAATAATAAATTCAAAAATCAAAAATCAAAAGTCAAAATTAATAACAAAACAACTAATCATCAGTTTAGCAAATATGCGATTTTTTGTCAAAACTAAACTATAAACCTAAATGAAAACCGGTTAGAATCAAGAAAAGCCCCTTAATAAGAGGGTAAATTAAATTCCAACCAAACATTATAAAAACCAACAAAATGATAAAACTATATTGATAGAGAAATATTTCTAATTTAGGAGAGGGGAAAAAATAAAACAAGATTTTTGAACCATCTAAAGGAGGAATGGGTAATAAATTAAAAATGGCTAAAATCAAGTTAATCTGAACAATTACTCCTAAAAAGGAAAGAAATGGCAGCCAGAGAGTAAAATGAGTTCCTATCCTCATTAAAAGGCCAAAAACTAAAGCTAAACTGAAATTAGCTGCTGGTCCAGCCAAAGCCAAAAGAGCTGAATCACGCAAAGGATTTTTTAATTTCAAGGGGTTATAAGGCACTGGTTTTGCCCAGCCAAAAATAATACCAGCTCGACTAATAATAAGAAGTAGAGGCAATAAAACTGAACCAAAGAGATCTAAGTGAGGAAGAGGATTTAAAGTTAATCTTCCCATTTTTTCAGCTGTATCGTCTCCTAATTTTAAAGCTGCCCAACCATGGGATATTTCATGAATAACTATTGAGAAAAGTAAAACTATTATCGAAAAAATTTGATTTGGCTGAATCATAGCGTAAAATTTTCAATTGTCAATTTATAATTTACAATAAATGTTTAATGATTCAATTTCTAATGTTTGAAAATTATAAAATTGTAAATTCAATGAAAATTGTAAATTGTAAATTATGAAATGTTTTTTATTATTTTGTCTTTTTCAATAATCGGCAGTTTAGTTTTTTTAATTAAATTTTTCAAGGTGTTAATGGTTTCATCATAACTGGCTCTATCAATTGGGTAAGGCGTATTATCTTTACCACCAAGAGCAAAAGAATATCTAGCCGGATCTTCATAAGATGGCTTAGCGCCATAAATTACTTCAGCCACCAAAGCCAAAGCTCTAATAGTTTTTGGCCCCACGCCATAAATAGCCAACAAATTTTCATAATTTTTAGGTTTTGCTTCTGTTAAGTGGTACAAAATCTTTTGCAGATAGCGATTCACCAAAAAATTTTCATTGACTACCGGATGATATTTAAATTCTCTGCTCTCTAAATTCAAAAGAGTCAACTGCTGTTTTTTATTTCCTAATTTTACCATCTGGCTGAATTCTGACGAATGCTTAGCTAAAAGCTTAACATCCTTTAATAATCCTAGAAAATTTTGATTAACTAATTCCACACTAGTATTTTGGGTAGGCACGCTATCTTTAGAAACAAGATTTAAAACTTTTTTCCTTTGATCTGCCACAATACCTTGATGAGGTTCTACGACCATAGTTTTAGAACCGTTTAGCGAATGAAAATTTAAGCTATCAGAAAACCAATGATAACGCCTCGCAGTCACACTCTGAGTATTCATCCCCTGCTGAACAACTGCCCAAGCTCCATTCTTGGAAAAGAAAAAAGTATGATGGTAAATTTGGAATCCGTCTTGCACTAAACTGTTATCTACCTTAGCTACCATTTTGGAATTATAAACTAATTGGTTGGCTTTCTCAAAAGGAATGCTTAAAGTATGACCCCAAGTCAAAATTTCATCTGGAGTTTTCTTAGAAGTTTTCCCTTTGCCACCACAGATAAAAATCCCCATTTCTTTTTCTTGTCCTCTTATCGCTTCTTTGAGAGCCGCGGTTAAGGTAGTGGTTAATCCTGAAGCATTCCAATCAAAAGCCAAAACCGTGCCTAATGATTGAAACCAAACCGGATCAGCAATTCTTCGCAAAAATTCATCGGCTCCATATTCTTCTATCATTACCTTAATCATCTCTTTAGATAATCTAACCATGCGCTCAAAAAGCCATTTTGGGCACTTGCCATAATCCAAACCAAAAGTTGCTACTCCCCTTTGAAACATATTTATTTATTAATTTTAGCATTTTTCACTTAATAATAACATAACAACAGGCACAAAAAAGTGCCTGTTGTTGCAATTCAGTGTAATTCTTTCCCAGGGTCTTTAAATCAAAATCTGAAAAATATAATAAGCTAAAAGTAAAGCTATAATTCCTAATATTCTATAGACAATATCGGAAAAATTAAACCAGGATGCTAGCCAATTTCCCAATTTATTTTTGGGGACAACGATTAGCACTAATCCTTTGATTCCAGCTAAAATCGCTATTATCTGAATCACCAAAGGAGTAGTTGTCAAAGCTTGAGCTTGCCAAAGAAAATAAGCCAAAGCTAAATGAACCAAACTCCATAACCAATAAGGTAAAAGAGTTAATCCCTTGCTTAAGCCTTTAACTTTCTTAGGCAAAATTAAGGCTATCACGCCAAAAATCGCCCATACCGCTATAAGTAGATAAAGAGGCCATTTCATATTCATAAATTTTAATTAAATTTTTCGACCTAGCTTTATTATACTCTTAAAATAACTGTCAAGCCAATGAAGAAGCAATAATAAGCAAAATAAGCTAATTTCTTTTGATTTAATTTCAAAATCTTGATTAAAAGTTTAAGGGAAAATAAACTGACTACAAAGGAAACCAGAACGCCAATAAGATAAATTAAAATTAAGCTGGAAGATATCTGAGTAAGTTTTGGCACTTCTAAAGCAGTAGCGCCGGCAATGATAGGAATAGCCAAAAGAAAAGAAAATTCTGCTGCTCTTTCACTTTTTAAGCCAGAAAAAATTCCAGTGCTAATGGTAAGACCTGAACGAGAAATTCCTGGCAAAACTGTTAAAGCTTGGCCTAAACCCACAATGATTGAGTCTTTTATATCAACTTTGTCTTTATTATTTTCTTTCTTTCGGCTGGCTAAAAATAAAATGATACCTGTAATAACCAACATGATTCCGGCAAAACGAGGATTAGAAAAAGATGCTTCTACTGTTTTTCTAAACGGAAATACTATAGCCAGCGTTATGATAGTGGCTAAAATAATACAACTGATTAATTTCCTATCAGCAAAAATATTTTTTATTTTTGGCCAAAAATAAACTAACAGAGCCAGTAAAGAGCCCAAGTGCAACATCATATCTAAAACTACTGGCTGTTGATTAACTAAGGGTAAAAAATGCTGGATAATCACTAAATGGCCAGAACTAGAAACTGGCAAGAATTCTGTTAACCCCTGAACCAAACCTAAAAAAGAAACTTGAAAAATCGATTTTAAAAAATACATAAAAATATCTATTGAATATAAGAATCCTCGCTTCGCCCCGTTAAACGGGGCTTCGCTCAGAACCTTTTTTCTCGTTTCACTCGAAATGGTACAATTCTGTCTTTTGCAATTCAGCCAAAGCTAAATGTAAACGTTGCTCATTATCAGTATAAAGAGTTATTAAAGTCTCACCAGCTTCGACTTTTTCTCCAACGGTTTTATGAAGATAAACCCCAGCTTCTTTAGTAATCGGCGAACCTAATAAACGGACAATTCTAATTAATTGTTTTAAGTCGATTTTCTGGATTATGCCTTTTTTATCAGAAGTTATTTGATAAGTATCGGCTCCCAAAATCAAATTTTCTGAATCTATGCCTTTTTTTCCACCTTGAGCATTGATAATTTTTTGAAATTGTTTGAAAGCTTCACCAGAAATTAATTGTTGTTGAGCTAATTTTTCTCCCTGATCCCTTCTGGCTTTACCTATAATTTCTAAAAGATTACCAGCTAATTTTATGGCTCTTTTTTCTAAATCAAGAGGACGATTTTCTTTTTGTTGTAAAATCCTCAGGACATCGCGCATTTCTAAAATGGGACCTATCCCCCTACCTACAGGTTTACCAACATTTTCTATCATTACTCTCACTTTGATATTAAATTTCTTGCCTAAAAATTCAAAAATCTTTTTTACTTTTATTGCTTCTCCATAATTTTCAATTTTTGCTCCTTCACCAATGGGCATATCAATAACCAAATGAGTGGCGCCGATAGCTACTTTTTTCGCCATAATACTCACAATCATTTTGGAATAGGGTTCTATGCCTAATTCATAACTCACTTTTAAAATTCTATCATCAGCTGGTGCTAATCTTAGAGCTCCACCCCAAACTATACAAGCTTTTGTTTTATTAACTATTTCTCTAATTTTATCTGAATTAAATTCTACTGAAGCTAAAACTTCCATCACATCAGCTGTCCCAGCTTCAGAAGTAATAGCCCGAGAAGAAGTTTTAGGCATTAATATTCCTAAACTTGAAACAATAGAAACAACAATTGGGGTAGTGCGATTGCCTGGCAAACCACCAATAGAATGTTTATCAGCCACTATGCCCTCCCAATGCATCATCTCTCCTGTTTCTGCCATAGCCTTAGTCAAATAATAAATTTCTTCTTTCGAAAATACTTCTTTCCCAAAAGCCGAGGCTACAAAAAAGGCAATTTGGATATCATCCAAATGATAATGAACAATATCATAAATAATAGATTTTAATTCTGGATAAGATAATCTCTTGCCAACTAATTTTTTCTGAATACATTCTAATGATGGTGCTGCTGGAGCTAAAGTTAATTCCAAAACATCGCCTTCTTTAATTTTGTATCTTTCAACAATATCTCTAAAAAGACCTATTTCTCCTGGCTTGACTAAATTTCTGGTAATATCAACTCCCACCTCAGTTTTTCTATGATTCCATTTGACGCTTAATTCATCACCAGCTCTCACTCCATAAACCTTGCCATCATCTTCATGAATTAAAACTACCCAGGGATGGCCAGTTTGGATATCCAAATATTTGGCTTTCAAAAAGAACTCACCATCTTCTTGAATTTTTTCTTTTTTTCCTTGAATCATATTTTTTTATTATCATGATATCTTTTTTAAAAATCTTGCTAAAGGCTCAACAATATCCAACTTATATTTTGAGTTTTCTAAAGTATTAGTAGTAATTATTCTTTTGGGGTTTATTTTTCTTAAGGATTCAATTGACTGATCGCCAAAAATAGGATGAACAAAAGCAAAACTAATGGTTTTGGCTTTGAGCTTATGAGCAATTTTAGCTGCTTCTAAAATAGTTCCACCAGTAGACACTATATCATCAACAATAATCACCTCTTTGCCTTGCAAATCTTTTTCTGAATAAGAAAAAGTAATTTTACCAGTTTTGGCATCTCTTTGTTTAAGAAAAACTGATTTTTGGCTAGGAAAATTTTGGCAAAAATCATCAACAAAAGTTTTTGCTTCCCTATCAGGACCAATGACTACTGTTTTTGCCAATTCGAAGTCTTGAAATTTTTCTGCTAAATCTTTGAATAAAAACAAATTATGAGCAGGAATTTTAAATAAATCTTTGATTCTTTTGCGATGCTCATGCATATTACAAGTAATAAAAACATCTAAATTCTTTTCAATTAACTCATCAATATATAAAGCAGAAAGTGATTCTCCTTCTTGAAAAACTGCATCCTGTCTCGCATAGGGTAGATAAGGCATAATGCCAACTACTTTTTTGGCTAAATCTTTTGCTTTTCTCGCCAAAAGAAAATATTTCAAAAGATAATCGTTGATATTTTCATTTGTCCTTTTTTGTAAAATTAAAATTATTTGATCGGCTTTTTTCTCTTTTTTGAGTCGCGGCTGTAATTCACCATCAGGAAAGATTCTCTCCTCAATTAAAATAACTTCTAAACTGAGAAGTCGGGCTAGTTTTTCGGCTAAATCATCACCAATAACTAAAGATTTCATATTAATAAAAAGATTAATAAAAAAGAAATTTGCGGCACAATTTCTTGACTTCTTTCTTGATTATAACTGGTTTTTCCTTTTTTATCAAAACCCGATAAATTAATTCAGCGATTTTCTTCATTTCCCTTTCTTTCATAGCTCTCGTCGTTACTGCTGGCACCCCAATTCTTATGCCTGAGGGATGAAAAGGACTAACATCACCTATTACCACATTGCGATTAGCAATAATACCTGCCTTTTCTAAGAATTTTTCTGCCTCAATCCCAGATACTCCAATACTTTTCAAATCTACTAACATTAAATGATTATCAGTGCCATTGGTTGTTAACCGAAAACCGAATTTTTTTAAAGCTTCAGCTAAAGCGCGGCTATTTTTCAGAATTTGCGTTTGATAATTTTTAAAACTCTGTGTTTGAGCTAATTTAAAAGTTAAAGCAATGGCAGCAGTAACATTATTATGAGGCCCTCCTTGCATTTGAGGAAAAACAGATTTATTAATGGCGTTTTCTAAATCAATTTTATTTTTTTTGGCAATTAAAGATTTTTTATTAATAAAAATTATTGCTGCTCTGGGGCCTCTTAAAGTTTTATGAATGGTAGTAGTGACAAGATCGCAAGATAAAAATGGATTAGGATGTAAACCGGCTAAAACCAAACCGGCAATATGAGAAATATCAGCCATTGAATAGGCATTAATTTTATGAGCTATTTGACTAAATTTTTGAAAATCGATTTTTCTGGGATAAGAAGTTAAACCAGAAACAATAATTTTAGGATGATATTTTTTCGCTAATTTTTCTATTTCAGTAAAATCAATCAATTCGGTTTTAGGATTTAAGCCATATTGAATAGCATGATATAATTTTCCTGATAAATTCGCTTTATGACCATGGGTGAGGTGCCCACCACTGGTTAAACTCATTCCCATTAAACTATCACCAGGCTGAAGGATGGCATTATAAACCGCCAAATTGGCTGGCGAACCAGAATAAGGTTGCACATTAACGCTCCATTTCTTCAAATTTAAGCCAAAAGCTTCTAAGGCTCTTTTTTGAGCTAATTCTTCAATTTGATCATAATAAACATTACCCGGATAATAGCGCTTATGGGGATAACCTTCTGAGTATTTATTAGTTAAAACAGAACCTAAAACTTCAAAAATCACTTCTGGTACAAAGTTTTCCGAAGCAATTAAATCAATGGTTTCTTTTTGTCTAATAATTTCCTTTTGAATTAAGCGAAAAAGTTTAGGATCTGTCTTTTTAAGCAAAGAAAAATTCATATGAAGATGCGTATTATTTACCCCGCACCTTTTTAAGATAAATGCCAAAGGCATATTTTGATGAAATCAATCTTAAAAAGGTGCAGGGTTTATTTCTTTGATTCTAGATATTTCTGATGAACATTTTGAATGTATTCTTCGGCTTTTTTCTCATCCTCCCAACCTGAAATTTTTGTTATTTTATCTTCTAGTTTTTTGTAATTCTTGAAAAAAGTTTCAATTTGTTCAAGTAAAAAACTAGGCAAATCTTGATAATTATTAATGTCTTTGTAATTAGGATCGTCAAAAGCCACTGCCAAAACTTTATAATCCAATTTCCCTGAATCTTCCATTTTTAATAAACCAATTGGTTTAGCTTTTAATAAGCATCCAGAGAAAGTAGATTGGCTGATTAAAACTAAAATATCTGCTGAATCACCATCATTAGACACAGTTTCCGGCATAAAGCCATATTCCCCTGGATAATCAAAAGGCGGATAGAGAACTCTATCCAATTTTATAGTTTCAAAACGAGTATCAAATTCGTATTTATTGCTCGAGCCTTGAGGAATTTCAATAACTGCATAAACAACCCCTGGTGCTTCATCACCGAGTTTTAATTTTAAATAATCCATTAAAAGAAAATTAAGATTTTTTTTCTTCGGCTTTAATTTCCATTATTTGTTTATCTTTCGGGATAGTTTTCCTCCCAAATTTGCTAAAAACAAATAAATACAGAATTTCCAATAAACCAAGGGTATTAACTATTAAAAGTATAATAAACCACCATTTTTCTCCTCTTCTGGCTGATTTCCATAAAGCCAAACCTTTCCAGAACAGAGACCAGCCTAAAAGAAGCCAGATTAGAAGAGAATTAGAAGCAAAAAGCGCATTAAGACTAGAATATTGATT
>Ga0210018_1002142_pt1 | contig 10087 bp, 12 predicted proteins | sample CryGeyCG2014_010_2_FD_183967 | JGI IMG/M metagenome (GOLD analysis project Ga0210018, IMG submission 183967) | Groundwater microbial communities from aquifer - Crystal Geyser CG09_land_8/20/14_0.10 (SPAdes) (version 2) | ecosystem: Environmental > Aquatic > Deep subsurface > Groundwater | place... | reverse complement strand
AAACTCGTAGAATTTCTGTTCGTCGAAGAACTCGCGGAGGTAGCGAATGACGTGGTGGCGCGCCTTCAACACGTTCGTCATTTTCTGGGAGCGCAGCCAGAGGTGGCGCACGTCGAGCAGGAATTCAGTGCTCTGGTCCTTCGAAATCGGGTAGGTTTCCCCGTAGTGCGTGACGACGAATTTCTCCGCGCGCAACTCCCACCCGCCGGGCGCGCGCCCGTCCTGAAAAGCCTTTCCGGTTACTTGGATGGACGACTCCACCAACGCCTTCTGGGCGGCTTCGCAGGACGAGTTGTCGGCCACGCCCTTCTTAACCGTGCATTGGATGACTCCGGAGCGGTCGCGGACAACTACGAAGGACACCCCGCCGCTTGAACGCGTGCGGTAAATCCAGCCGCGGATGCTGACCGGGCTGCCTTCGGCGTGCTTCCCCGACAAGACGTCTTCGACGGCGGCGTACTTAACCATGGAATTGTTTTCTCCGCGAATCCTTTTATTTCATTCCCTGCCTATTGTTTGCGTTATGTTCAAGCAAGTCGTCGTGCTGCGCACCGACCTAGGAATGGGAAAAGGCAAACTCGTTGCCCAGGCAGGACACGCGTTCTTGGAGGCCTACAAGAAGGCCGACGGGAAAACCGTCAAGGAGTGGGAGGCAACGGGTTGCGAGAAGGTGGCGGTGCGCGTTTCCGGCGAGAAAGAGTTGTTGGCGTTGCGTGACGAAGCGCGGCGGCTAAAGCTTCCGAACGCCTTGGTGAGGGACGCTGGTTACACCCAGATTCCGGCGGGTTCAATCACCGCGCTCGCAATCGGGCCCGCAAAAGAAGAGGAAGTTGACCGCATAACGGGAGACCTCAAACTGCTTTAGACGACGTCTTCCAGCAACAAGCCGCACTCGTAATCGCGTTTGGAGAGCGTGAACGACTTGCCGGCGTCCCGCAAAACGCCCAAGGGAAAGAACCGCCATTTTTGCCTCGGCAGCTTCCAGGCAACGAACACCTGCATTCCGGTTGTGCGCTCCCAGTCGCGGAGGATGGCAACCTTGGTTTTTTCCAGGCGCAAATCGTTTTTCCACGCCTTGCATTCCACGCCGAACTTCTTCGTGGTGTGCAAGGCAACCAGGTCAGGCGAGACCCCGTCCGCGCCCGAACCCGAGGCGCGCACCACGTAGTAACCTTTTTCGTTGAGTCGGCGCTTCAGGTCGCGTTCCATTGCGGTTCCGCGGTTGTAGGACACTTGTAGTGGTTTATGTTTGCCGCGTTTTTATTTGAATCAGCCACGTTTATTAACTGCGCCCGTCCAATCCTTATCGGAGTCATGGATACAGGCATTAAAGTTGGAGAGTGCATGCAGTCATCCTTGGTCAAGATTAAGGATTCCGCCAGCGTTTTTGACGCCGCGCGGAAGATGAAGGATTCCAATATTGGTTCCCTCCTCGTGGAGGATTCAAAGGTTTACGGCATTGTAACCGCCGACGACATCGTTTTCAAGGCGGTTGCAACGCGGAAAATGGATTCAAGCGTCAAGGACCTCTTGAGCAAGCCCTTGATTTCGGTGTCAATGGACGCCGACCTGGCCGAAGCGGCCAGAATAATGGGTGAAAAGGACGTGAAGCGCTTGGTCGTGAAATCAGGGCAGAAAATAGTTGGAATCGTTTCCCAGAAAGACATAATCCGCATCTCTCCTTCTTTGTACGGCGTTATCGCGAAACGCGAGTAAAACGCCCGCGGTAAGCCTGTTTTAGAGCGTTGGATGGCCCCCCGGATCAGTGAAGGGGTTTTGGTTCAACAAACGCTCGTTCCAAGGCCCGCAAAAGGCGTTTTGAAGATGAAGAACTTGGATGCGTTCCTGCGCTCCTCCCTCGAAGACGACGAAAAAACCGTAATCGTGGAAGGAAAACACGACGTTGATGCGCTGCACCGCCTCGGCTTGCGCCCCAGCTTGCTGAAAGCCGTGGGCAAACCCGAGAACGTCGTGGCGCGCGCGCTGGAGTTGTCGGGAGCCCGGCCCAAAAGCGTGGTGCTTCTCTTTGATTACGACGACGAGGGAAAACGCAAGAACGAAGAGTTCGAGCACCTTTTCTCTTGCGGGGGTTTCGGGTTCGTCTTGGACCGCCTGCCGCGAAAACGCTTGAAGACCTTTTTGGGGCTTCGCACAATAGAGGAAATAGCAGCGAAATACGAAGAATACAAGGTGAAAAAAAATGGGTAAATCATACATTGACACGGTCAAATACATGGTTAAAGCGGATTTTGAGGTGAATGGAATCGTTGAAAAGCCGGACATCGTTGGAGCGTTGTTCGGCCAGACCGAGGGACTCCTCGGCGACGACCTCGACTTCCGGGAACTCCAGAAAAACGGCCGCATCGGCCGCATTGAGGTGGACTCCAGGGTTCACAAGGGCCGCACAACGGGTAGCATCGCGGTCCCGTCGAGTTTGGACATGGTGGAGACCAGCATCCTCGCGGCGGCATTGGAGATAGTGGACCGCGTGGGGCCCTGCGACGCCACGGTTAAGGTGGCACGCATAGAGGACACGCGCTCGTTGAAGCGCAAGGTCCTCGTTGACCGCGCAAAACAATTGTTGTCTTCGCTCGTGCACTCCGAGATTCCCGAAAGCAAGGAATTGAGCGAAATAGTGCGCAAGGACGCCAAGGTCTCCGAAATCGTTTCCTATGGAGCCGACAAGTTGCCTGCCGGGCCCGAGGTTGCGGCCAGCGACGAAGTAATCCTCGTGGAGGGAAGGGCGGACGTGGCCAACCTGTTGAGGAACAGCATCAAAAACGTGGTCGCCATAGGCGGAGCCAAGGTGGGCAAAACCGTTTCACAACTCGCCCGCGAAAAGGAGGCCACGGCGTTCCTAGACGGCGACCGCGGAGGCGACATAATCCTGCGCGAACTCGTTGCAGCCACCGACATTGACTTCGTGGCGCGCGCCCCCGACGGCAAGGAAGTAGAGGAGTTGACGCGCAAGGAACTCATCAAAGCGTTGCGTTCAAGGACTCCGATTACCGAAGCCGTTTCAAACCTGGACAACAAGCGCGAACAACGCTTTGAGCGCGGGGGCAGGAACGACTATCGCGACCGCTCCGCGTACCACTACCGCGGAAGCCAAGACGAACCACGTGCGGAGCCAATCATCGTTGAACCCATCCTGCCCCGCCAACCCGATTACTCTTTGGAAGACCAAACTTCTTCGGAAGACCAAACCAAAATCGGCGCGGGTAAAAGCGTGTTGAAGGGGTTGGAGGGCTCGCTGAAGGCGAGGTTCCTTGCCGCCGACGGTTCAACCATAAACGAGGTGCCCATCAGGGAAATCATGAAGGCCCTTGACGTAGCGGAAGGCGTGGATATAGTCGTGTTGGACGGCATCATAACGCAGCGCCTCGTGGACTTGAGCGAGAGCAAGGGCGTCCAGTGCCTGGTGGGAGTGCGCGCAGGAAACCTTTCACGCAAGCCAGCAAAGCCCGTGATTGCCTTAGCCCAATAACATTTTATTTTCCAATTCTTTTCTTTTCATATGCGTAAACTGATAAAGGAAGTCAAAAACAAGCGAAGCGTTGCCTACGCCACGGTTTCGCCGCGTGGCAGGGGAATCGTGCACTTGAAGAAAGAGGTCAGCGAGGCCGGATTCAGGAAGGCGTGCGCGCAACTCGGTTTGACCCCCTCTTTTGAGGGCTCGAAAAGGAATCTTACGGCGCTTGATTCCCGGGGACAGATGGTTGCGACCCTCGTGGACAACAACTTGTTGATTTTATCCAACGAAGGCGGCGTCAAACGAGCCGCGATGGAATTGGCGGCGTTGATGATATGAATTCAACGGCGGAAGTGGAAATCCCTAGGGACCCATTGGAGCAGGTAATCGGCCAGGATAATGCAGTGCACATAGCCAAAATCGTTGGCCACCAACACCGCCACCTGCTCATGGTGGCCCCGCCGGGCACCGGCAAGAGCATGATTGCGCAGGCAATAGCATACCACCTCCCCAAACCAACCGAGGAAATAAGCGTTTTGCATAACTCGGCGAACCCCGAACGCCCCGCACTGGAAGTGCGTTCCCTGAAGCAAGCTGAAAAAGAGAAACGCCTCGAAACCGTGACGCGGGGCCGGCTCGTGGAACCAATTGAAGCGCCCTCCTTCGTTGCCGAACGCCTCGGCTTCCGTTGCCGCAAGTGCGGTTCTTTGAGCCGCGCCGCGGAACAGGCCTGCCCAAAGTGCGGCTTGGACAAGCGCTTCTCTGAAAACCCATTCCCCAACATTTACGTGGGCGTGCAGGAAAAAGCGGAGCGCGTGCACACCACGCGCCTCCTCGACGACAACAGCGAGGAAATAATCGTTTACGAGCGCGCCGGCGAAAAAGTGCGCATACTGGACCAGAAGTCAATGGAAGCCGTCGAGGAATTAAAGCGCAAAGGCCCACGCAAGGTGCTGGTCCCCTTTGACAGGAAGCCGTTCGTGATAGCCACCGGGGCGAGTGAAACGGAGTTGTTGGGCGACGTCAAACACGACCCTTACGGCGGCCACCACCAAATCGGAACGCCCGCCTACCAGCGCGTCGTGCCCGGAACCGTGCACGAGGCGCACCAAGGAGTTTTGTTCATCGACGAGTTGAGCGCTTTGGCCGGGGTGCAACGCTACTTGTTCACGGCCATGCAGGAAAAAAAGTATTCAATTACGGGCAGGAACCCGCAGAGCGCGGGTGCAAGCGTGCGCGTGGACGCGGTTCCCTGTGACTTCATTCTCGTCGCCGCAAGCAACATAAACGACTTGCCTTACATTCTGCCGCCCCTGCGCTCGCGCATCAAGGGAAACGGTTACGAAGTGTTGTTGGAAACCGCAATGCCGGACACCCCCGGAAACCGCGAGAAACTCATGCAGTTCACGGCACAGGAAATCCGGAAGGACGGCAAGATTCCGCACGCCTCCCCCGAAGCCGTGCACGAGTTGTGCGAACAAGCGCAGAGAATCGCTTCCGAGTTCGACGGCGAAGAAGACGCGTTGACGCTTCGCTTCCGCGAGTTGAGCGGGTTGATTCGCTTGGCGGGCGACATCGCGGTGGGCAAAGGCGCGGAGTTGATTGAAACCGAGTTCGTGCGCGAGGCGTCGACCCGCGCCAAAAACGTTGAACAACAATTAAGCGAGAAATACGGCTCGGTGTGGCGCGCCTCCCAGGAGGAAGCGTCCAAGACGAGGGGCCCGCAAAAAGAGGTGGGTTAGGAGACCATCGCCGTGCCGAGGACTTGGGCTGCGCGCACGGTCCACTCGCCTTTCACGGTTTCCGTGTCGGCTTCAACGAAGACCTTGCCGTCGCTGACGTAGATGCAGTTGCAGTCGCCTATGAGGAGCACGATGTCGGGGTCCGAACAAAAATTGGTTTCCTCGGTGCAGCCCACGCTTTCCTCGCCGGGCACGACCCCGTAAGTCCAAAACTCCTTGTTGGCTTGGCGGGCTTCGTCCGCGACTTGGACCATTAAAACGGTGAGTGCGGAATTCAGTTCGCTTTGGCCGGAATACATTCTTGCTTCGCTTACGAGGCGGTCGCCTTTTAGGGCGGCCTTGATTTGGTTCCAGTCGGCTTTGACGAGGACCCCGTTAATTGTTTTCTCGGCGGGTTGGTTGGACAAGGCGAACAACACGATTGCGGAGAAGACGCCGACTCCCACGATTATGAGTATGAGCGTTTCCAGCTTGTTTCCCTCCTTTTTTTCCTTCTTGTCCGCTTTCTTGGTCATATAGTCAACTCCAGTCCTTCTTCGGCGAGAAGGGTTTCCTCAAAAACCGCGCTCGCCTCTTTCAGGAGGGGGAGGCGGTCTTCGTAGCGGTTGCTGAAATGGGTCAGCAACAGTTTTTTCGCCTTGGCTTTTTTAGCGGTTTGTGCGGCCTGCAACGCGGTTGAATGCTTTTTGTCTTTTGCGAGTCCGGCGTCCGCGCCCGAAAAACAGGAGTCCATCACGAGGAGGTCAGCGTCTTTCGCTGCTTTTTCGAGTTCGTTGCAGGGCCGGGTGTCCCCGCTGAACACGATTTTCTTGCCGGGTTGGCGGTAAGTAACGTCCTTGAGCCGCACCTTCCTGTCATTGACCACGAGTTCGCCTTTGTTGGAGAGTTCCGTGAACAGGACGCCTTTCACGCCTTTTGACTTGGCTTTTTCCTCGTGGAAGCGGAGTTTGGAGGGTTCCTTCAAGGCGTAGCCAACGGCCGCGCACCCGTGTTCCACGGGGAACGCCTCCACGGCGAACAACTCGGTTTTGAATACCTCGCCTTTTCGCACGTCTTTCACGGCAACCGGAAAAGAGGTGTGCAACTCCCTGGTTGAAAAAAGGGTTTCAAAGAATTTCTTGGTTCCGCGCGGGCCGAAAACCAGGAGTTTTTCGCGCCGCCCAGCCATGTTAAGGGTCTGCGTCAAGCCGAGGAGGCCCAGCCAGTGGTCGGCGTGCAGGTGCGTCAAGAAAACGGCTTTAACCTTGGAGTAGCTCACGCCGTACTTCATCATCTGGCGTTGCACGCCCTCGCAGGCGTCGAACAGGTAGACGCCCCCGTAGCGCGCCGCGTAACACGCGGGCACGCGCCTCTTGGTTGGAAGAGAGGCGGCGCTGCCGAGAACCGTCAACCCAATCATTCCACTACTTTTATTTCGCAAACCGTTTTATTAGTTTGCAGAGAACTATTTATCATGCCCAAAAAGAAGGCCGCCAAAGGCAAAACCAGGAAAACACGCGGTTACCTGCCGGAGGGCTTCAAAACCACGGCCACGGTCAAAGTCAAGAAGAAGCTCGTGGACCAGGTCGTGGGACAGGAGCGAAGCGTTGAAATAATCCGGAAGGCGGCCTCGCAAAAACGCAACGTCTTGTTGATTGGGACGCCCGGCACGGGCAAGAGCATGCTGGCGCAGGCGATGAGCGAGTTGATGCCGGTGCAGAAACTCTTCGACGTCGTGGTGAAACAAAACCCGGAGAACGAGAACGCGCCCCTCATTGAAGCCGTTCCCGCCGGCAACGGAAAAAAACTCCTTGAAAAAGAGCGTTTGAAGGCGAGGGTTCCCGCGAGCAACACCAGCATCGCCATCACGGTCACCCTGTTCGTCTTGTCCTTTTTGTTGTTGTCTTTCTGGCGCGAGTCCCTGGGCGACGTGATAACCGCCGCCCTCCTCATCTGCCTCTTCGTGATGGGCGGCATAATGGCGGTAGGCTCCCAACTCGGCCGCGGCATGCGCGTATTCGATTACTCGGATTCAATCAAGCTGCTGATTGACAACTCCAAGCAGGAACGGGCGCCCTTCGTCGACGCCACGGGGGCGCGCGCGGGCGCCCTGCTCGGTGACTGCCGCCACGACCCCTTCCAGTCGTTCGCGCCGGACACGCGCGTCACGTGCAACGGCGTTGAGACGACGATGGAGGAACTCTGGAAAAAATATTCCGCGGAATACCCCGAACTCCTTGAAACCAACGAGGACGGTTACCAGGGACTGGCGCTGCCGCCCGGCGAAGAAGCGTTCGTGGACGGGTTCGTGGACGGAACCAAGAAAAAAGTGCGCGTGTACGTGCTCAATTGCCGCCCCTACAAGGGAGACCTCGTGGAAACCGCCGGCCTGAAAACCACGCCGGAACACGTGTTCATTACAAAAAAGGGGGACAGGAAAGCCGTTGACTTGACCGACGGGGACAAACTCATTCTCCTGAAGAAAAATTGATTGAAACGCGCAATCACTTCGCCGGCCGCTTGTAATTCTTCGCTTTTTCCTCGCCGTTGTACAAGCGGAGCGCGCCGTCGCGGAGCGCCCCCATCTCGAATGTGCGCGGATAAAATTTTACGGTGACCCCGCCCAAATAGCTTTTTTGGAGTTTGCGTCGCAACTCCTTTTCGATGAGTTTGGAGTTCGCCAGTCCGCCCGTAATAAGTATTGCGTCGAGTTTTGGGGCGTGCATTGCGAATGCGCCGATGTGTTCCGCGACCGAGTCAATGAAGGCGTCCACGATTTCCTTCGCTTTCCCGTGTTTTGGGTGCTTTTTGTCTTTCAGCATTTCCTCTATTTTATCGAAGTCCGTGGTTCCGAGGTATGCGCGGAACCCGCCTCCACCCACGAGGTCACCCAGCGTTTTTTTACGCCCTTTTGTACAAAGCGCCTTGGCCTCTTTTTTACTCATCCTTTTTTTCGGGTGCTCATCAATTGCGGAGCTGAGATTGTCTTCGTTAAAGAGTAGTGTGGCCCCGGATGGAACCGTTCCGCTTCTTTGGGGCGTCATCGGGCCCTCGTCCAAGCCGTCGGTCACCCTGACCGCCCGGTTGTTTTCGTGTAATGCAATTGTCGCCCCGCCGCCCAAGTGCGCCACGATAACGCTGGATTCTTCCAGCGGAAAACCGAGTTCTTTTGCGGCCAGACGCAAAACGGCTTTGTGGTTCAAGGCGTGGAATCGTTTTTGGGCGTATTCGTCTATTTTCGGGTGGCCGGTCTTGGGCGGAACCGTTTCAAAGACGGAGGGTGGGTCAACCACCAGGATTTCGGGTTTTCCGTATTTTCCGCCGTCCTGAATCTCCTTTGCAATAAGGGCCCCCAAGTTGCACGCGTGTTCGCCGAAAGGCTGTTTTTTGAGGGTGTCAAGCATTTCCTCGTTGATTTTGTAAGTCCCGCCCTTGATGCGCCCAAGCAGGCCGCCGCGCGCGACTATGTAATCGAGGGAGCCGATTTTTTTAAGGAAGTCAAGCACGGCCGCAGTCCTAAAATCCGCTTGTTCCGAGATGCCGGCGAATTCCTCGAGTTCCTCAGGGGGATGCCTCAACTCCCTGCCGGCAACCTCTTTTTCCCCTTCAAAAATCGCGAGTTTGGTTGACGTCGACCCCGGGTTGATTACGAGAATCCTCGGCTTTCCAGCTTTTTCCATGAGGTATTAATAAGCCATTACAACAAAAAGATTATGGTTCACCGCGAGCGCGCCGAATTCGTTCACACGGGACTGCCCGAGAACTACTACGAGTTAACGGAGTTGCACGTCCACGTCGGCTCCGGCGTAAGCCCCGAAATAATGTGGTTCCTCGCGCACTCGCAGGGAATCAAGACCACGGGGAGGAATTACTGGAAATTCCTGGAAACCATAACAGTTCAACCCGGGAAAATCAAGTCGTTGAACGACTACCTTAAACTCTTCGACATAACCGAGTTGATTCAGTCGTCGCCCGAGGCAATGGAGCAAAGCGTTTACTCAATCGTGGGCGGCGCATACCGCGCCAACCTCATCACGCGGCTGGAACTGCGCTTCAACCCCATGCTTCGCAACCGGGGCGGGGAAAGGGATTTGGATCACATCATTTTCGCTTCCATCCGCGGCATGGAGCGTGCCATGCTGGAATACCCGGTTGAAGCGGGTTTGATTTTCATGCTGGACCGCAGCCGGTTCTCAAAGGAATTAAACGAAGTGATTCTCCGCAAGGCAATCAAGTACAAGGACCGCGGCGTCGTGGGAATAGACATCGGCGGCCCGAGAAAAGACGATTTCCGGCTGGGGGACTACGCGGACTTGTATGCGGAAGCGCGGAAGGCGGGCTTGGGCTTGACGGCCCACGTCGGCGAGGTGTCCGGCGAAGACATTGCCTGCGCAGTCCAGGAACTCGGAGTTGACCGCATCGGCCACGGCGTGCACGCCGCGTGGGATGAGTCCCTGCTCCGCTTGATTCGCGACAAAGACGTCGTCTTGGAACTCTGCCCCACCTCCAACCTTGAAACGCACGCCGTCAAAAACACGGACGAGCTCGCGTTCGCGGTAAAACGCTTCCTCGAAGAGGAAGTCAAGTTCACGATTAACACGGACGGACCAGAAATGCTGAACACGAGTTTGCGCAACGAGCGCCACTTCCTGTTGCACGAAGGCATCCTGAACGAGGAACAACTCTGGCAGTGCGAGCAGTGGGCAAGGGAAGCGAGTTTCCTGAATTGATTAAATTACGACTCCTAATTTTTCCAATTCTTTCATGAGCTGTCCAGTGTTTTCATAAAGGATGGTGTTGAATCCGAAGGTTTTCGCGTCGTCCAGTATCCGCTGCGTGTCGTCAACCACGACGCATTCTGACGGCGCGGCGCCCACTTTCCCCAATAAGCATT
>Ga0210018_1002140_pt1 | contig 10091 bp, 6 predicted proteins | sample CryGeyCG2014_010_2_FD_183967 | JGI IMG/M metagenome (GOLD analysis project Ga0210018, IMG submission 183967) | Groundwater microbial communities from aquifer - Crystal Geyser CG09_land_8/20/14_0.10 (SPAdes) (version 2) | ecosystem: Environmental > Aquatic > Deep subsurface > Groundwater | place... | reverse complement strand
CGATGAAATCTTAAGGATTTCAGAAGACCCTAATATATTTATGACTAAAATTAAAGTCGTGGGCGTTGGCGGGTCGGGTTCAAATGCTGTATCGAGAATGATGAAATGTAAAATTAAGGGAGTAGATTTAATTGCCATAAATACTGATGCCCAGGATCTTGAAAAAACCAGAGCCCATTTGAAACTTCGGATTGGAAAAAATTTAACTAAAGGTTTGGGAACGGGAATGAATCCGGAAATCGGCAGGAAGGCTGCCGAAGAAAATAAAGAAGAAATTTCAAAAATTTTAAAAGGTTCAGATATGATTTTTGTTACTTGTGGATTTGGTGGGGGAACAGGCTCTGGAGCTTCGCCGATCGTCGCTGAAATCGCTAAAGGTCTTGGAGCTTTAACTATCGCCATTGTTACCAAACCTTTTTCTTTTGAGGGTGCTTTTCGGCAGAGGATTGCCGAAAATGGCTTAAAAAAGTTAAAAGAGAAAGTTGATACCTTAATTTCTATTCAGAACGATAAACTGCTGGAAATTTTGGACCCACAAACTTCAATTCTAAATGCCTTTTGGATGTGCGATGAAATACTAAGGCAGGCTGTCCAGGGGATTTCCGATTTAATTGTTCTTCCGGGGATTATTAATGTTGATTTTGCCGATATTAAAGCAATTATGGAAAATTCAGGAACAGCTTTGTTTGGGATAGGCAAGGCCAGGGGGGAAAAAAGAGCAACAGCTGCCGCCCTGGCTGCTATTAGCTCTCCTTTACTTAATACATCGATAATCGGAGCAAAAGGAGTTTTATTTAACATCAGTGGAGACCAAGACATCAGTCTCTCTGAAATAGATGAGGCAGCCAGGGTTATTACTGAGAATGTACTTCCAGATGCCAAAGTAATTTTTGGAGCAGTGCAGTCAGAAATTTTAAGAAAAGGAGAAATAAAAGTAACTGTAATTGCTACTGGGTTTTGAAGCTCAAACTTTTCCACAGGTTTTGGCTTTAATCCCCCGGATTGACGGGGTTTTTTTGTTGGGGTAAAATGTAATAATGTTTCAAAATAAAATTACAAAAGTTAAAAAAAGAGATGGGGAGATTGTTGAATTTGACCAAGCCAGAATTGAAGAAGCGATTTTTAAAGCCTTAACAGCCTCTAGTCAGGGTGATGGAAAGCGGGCGAAAAAAGTTTCCAAAAGAATAGTCCAAATTTTAAATCGCCGTTTCAAGAAAACAGAAATTCCTCAAGTTGAGCAAATCCAGGATATTGTAGAAGAAGTTTTAATTTTGGAAGGTCTGGTTGAAGCTGCCAAGGCCTATATTTTATATAGAGAACAGAGAAGAAGAATAAGAGAAGCAGTAAGGGTGAGTGAGGAAGCAGTGGAAAGGGTTGACCAATATTTAGAAAAGCTCGATTGGGAAGTTCAGGAAAATGCTAATATGGCTTTTTCTCTGCAGGGATTAAATCATTATGGAGTTTCTTATATTGTTAAAAATTATTGGCTAAACAAAATTTATCCAAAAGAAATCAGAGAGGCGAACGAATCCGGAGATTTGCACCTTCATAATTTAGATAGTTTAGCCGCTTACTGCGCTGGGTGGGATTTATACGATTTACTTTTAAAAGGTTTTGGAGGGGTACCGGGGAAAGTTGAAACAAAACCGGCAAAACATTTTAGATCGATTCTTGGACAACTGGTGAATTTTCTCTATACTCTCCAGGGCGAAGTGGCGGGAGCCGTGGCGGTTTCAAATTTTGACACTTTATTGGCTCCTTTCATTCGTTACGACAATCTAAATTACCAGCAGACAAAGCAAGCCCTTCAGGAGTTTGTATTTAATATGTCGGTGCCAACTCGAGTCGGTTTTCAAAATCCTTTCAGTAATATTACCTTAGACCTAAAACCCAGTCCGATTTTTGTTAAGCAGCCAGTTATCATCGGCGGAAAACCGCAAAAGGAAACTTACGGCGAATTTGAAGAAGAAATGAGGGTTTTTAACAAGGCATTTTATGAAGTGATGTTGGAAGGAGACGCTAAGGGGAGGATTTTTTCCTTTCCCATCCCAACCATTAACATCACCAAAGATTTTCCCTGGGATGAACCAGCTTTCGATGGAATTTTTGAGGCTTCAGCAAAATACGGAACGAATTATTTCGCAAATTATATCAATTCTGAAATGAGTCCGGATGATGTGCGCTCGATGTGTATTGATGAAAAAGAAGAGATTTTAATCAGAAACTCTAAAAGAATAAAAAGATTATCCATTAAAGAAGTGGTAGAAAATTATAAAAAAGAATTTGATAAAGAAGGTTGGTCAGATTGTAAAAAAGAAGGAAATCTAGAAGTGTTATCATTAAATCCACAGACTTTGAAATTGGAATGGAGCCCTGTAAAAAGATTTTTTAAAATTAAGAATACAAAAGCAGTAGAGACCACCACTGAAGATGGTAAAAAATCTATATTTTCATTAAAACATCCAATGGCAGTTTATACATCAGAGGGAATCAAAATGAAATGGGCAAAGGATATTAAAAAAGGAGATTATCTTCCAACCCTTAAAAAAGCAAATGATATTTTATCTAAAGAATATCAAAGAATAGAAAATTTTATTTTAAATGAAGATTTAGCTAAAATATTAGGTTATTTTGTAGCCGATGGCAATTATCTTTTTGAAAATCGAAAAGGTTATACTCATTATGGTGAGCCACGTGGGCTCCAATTTACTTTCAATACCAGCGATAAGGAAAATTTAGAAATTATTAAATCTTTAATTAAAAAAGTTTTTGATCTAGGGGGTAAAGAAAAACAAGATCCACGATATAATACATATTATTTATACATTTATAATACAGCCCTAGCCAGAAAATTATATAACGGTGGATTTAAAAAATACGGGAGATTACCTCAAATTTTATTTAATTCTCCCCCGAGCGTTATTAAAAATTTCTTAGAATTTTATTTTAAAGGTGATGGATACGAAAAAAGAAAAGAAACCCATCTTAATGATTTAGAATTATCTCGAGATTTGGTTCTACTTTTTTCTTTGATTGGCCAACCGGTTACTTATAAAGTAAGAAAAAGAAGTCAAGTAATCCGTTTTCAGTATGCTAAATCAAAAATTAAAGAAAAAAGCGGATGGACAAATAATCCAATTCTAGCCGAAAGAGTTCCAGGATGGATGGCGGTTTCTACTACTAGAGTTCCCGGACTTATAAAATCAAGAATGATTGGGTTGGATACTTTGGAGAAATATAATGCTCATACTAAAGAAAGCTTAATAATTAAAAATAGTGATATTTATTTAACAAGAGTAAAGAAGATAAAAATCAAAAAATATAAGCAGTTAAAAGAATTTTACGATGTTGAGCTTGAAAAAAACCATCTTTTTATACATTCTTTAGGTCAAATTTCTTTCAATTGTTGTCGACTCCGATTGGAACTAAAAGAACTTTACAATCGAGGTGGGGGAGGATTGTTTGGTTCAGGGAGCAATACCGGTTCAATCGGAGTGGTTACCATTAATATGCCAAGAATTGGTTATCTATCCAAAACCAAAAAAGAATTTTTTGAGAGATTGGAAAAAGTGATGGATTTGGCAAAAGAAAGTTTGGAAATCAAAAGAAAGACAATTGAGAATTTTATTGAAAAGGGTTTGTATCCTTACTCCAGATTTTATTTATCGGGGGTAAAGAAAATGAGAGGGCAATATTATGCCAATCACTTTTCAACCATTGGTTTAGTTGGAATGAATGAAGCCCTTTTGAATTTCATTAGTGAAAATATTGCTTCAAAAAGAGGAAGGAGATTTGCTTTAGAAGTTTTAGATTTTATGCGAGAAAGATTAGTTAAATATCAGAAAGAAACTGGAAATATTTATAATTTAGAACAAACTCCAGCTGAATCAACTTCATACCGCCTGGCATTAAAGGATAAAGAAAGATATCCCGAGATTATTACTGCTGGGACAAAGAAAGTGCCTTACCATACAAATTCAAGCCAATTGCCGGTCAACTACACCGATGACATTTTCGAGGCTCTAAAACTTCAAGATGAATTAACCTGCAAATATACCGGTGGTAGTGTCCTCCACCTCTTTTTGGGGGAGCGAGTTTCAGATATTCAAACTGTTAAAAATTTGGTAAAGAAAATTTTCGAAAACTTCAAATTGCCATACATTACTTTTACTCCTACTTTTTCAATTTGTCCTAGCCATGGTTATTTAGAAGGGGAACATTTTGAGTGTCCAAAATGCACAATTAAACAACCTTGCGAAGTTTATACTCGAGTGGTCGGGTACCTTAGGCCCCAATCTCAATTTAATCTTGGGAAACAGCAGGAAGCGCGAGAACGGAAGATGTTTAAAATTCCCAAAGGCGAATTAGCAAGTCGATGAAGATAAATCTTCATCTTCACCTGCGTTTTTATAAATAAAAACTTGGTAGGCGAAGAAAATCTTGTTTTCTTCTTCACCTTCGCTTTTATAAATAAAAGCTTGGTAAATGATACAAATTGGTGGTCTTCAAAAAGTAACCCTGATTGACTATCCAGGCAAGATCACTTGCACTGTTTTTTTAATCGGATGCCCTTTTAGGTGCCCCTTTTGCTATAACAAAGAACTTGTTTTACCAGAGTTAATTGAAAAGCAGCCAAGGATTTCTCAAAAAGAGTTTTTCAATTTTTTAAAAGAGAAAAAGGGACTTTTGGAGGGGGTTTGTATAACTGGTGGAGAGCCAACTGCAAATTCCGATTTGCCAGATTTTTGCCAGAAAATAAAAGAAATGGGATTTTTGGTAAAGTTAGACACCAATGGCTCAAGTCCCGAAATGTTGAAAAAGTTAATTGATAAAAAATTAGTAGATTATGTCGCAATGGATATTAAGGGACCCAAAGAAAGATATGGCGAGTTTGCCGGGGTAAAAGTTGATATTAAAAAAATTCAAAAAAGCATTGATATCTTAAAAGAAGGGAGAGTCGATTACGAATTTCGAAGCACCATATTGTCCAAGATCCATACGAAAGAAGACATAATAGAAATGGCAAAATGGATTAGGGGAGCAAAAAAATATTATTTGCAAAATTTCAGGCCGGAGAAAACCATTGACCCCGCCTTTGAAAAAATAAAGCCCTATCCCCAAGAATATCTTTTAGAAATTCAAAAAGCAATTTCTCCCTTTTTTGAAACTTGCCAGATAAGGTAATTGAAATAAAAGAAATAAGCCTTCAGCAAAAAATTTGCTGAAGGCTTAAGTTTTCAAAAAGAACAAATTAAAGTTCAACCTACCCCGTATAATCACGAAGTGATTTGTGTGGGGAACTTCCGAGCGGACGAGACGCCCAAGTAGTCGTAGCGGTTGTCATCCCAGTGGCTGACGACATCGAGACCCTCCGAATCGAAGCGGCCGACAGCGACACGGCGGCCGCCCAAATCCACAGAGGATGTGCGGACATAGACGTGTTCGAACAGCCGTTCGCCAGTAGCCAGGTAGTGACCGATGATGGTGTAGACCATCACTTGGGCACTGGGCACTTCGTCGTCCTTACTGAGTAGTGCTTGCTGCTCTTGCCAGTTCTTCGAAGTGGAGTTATTCACTGGGGTCTTGCGAATCAGTTGCCAGGTGACTTCACCACGCTCTTTGGCAAAGGATTCTTTGTTATACCACCACTGGTCGTAGAACAACTTAGAATCCACTTTGCCAGGAATCTCGAGAACCGAGAGCGGAAATACCGCTACGAGGACGTGAGTGTCCTTCGATTGCTCGAGCACTGCCTCGGAGAACGGAATCTCCGAAAGAGCGGCGAGTTGCTGGCGGGTCGGATTGACCCCGAAGTGTCTGATGGCTTCCTCGACTCCAAAGAAGTTCTTGCCCATTATCTCACGGGCACGCTTCTGGCTAGTCGTTGGCTCGAATCCGCCGTTCTGAATCAACCTGACCACTTTCGTGGCAAGGTCGTTGCCCTTTGAGTCGATGACTCTCTGGGCGAGTTCTTCGTTGAGACCTGCGGTCTCCAGTTTAAGGAGCAGTTCGTGCTCCTTGTGCACCGATAGGGTGCGGCTCACCATAGTTTCCATTTGGCATACCTCCTATCTTTTATTTCCGATTCGTTCGGATTTACGGCTTATCTCGGAATGAGACGAGCGGTTTACCTCGTTTTAGCGGGGCAAAACGCTCGTCTCATTATTCTGAACCATAATTTTTCAAAGAACTCTATAACACCATAATTATAGCAAACTGCCAAAAAAAGTCAAGGGTTGGCAACATTTTAAAATACTTTTTATTTGAACCTTCTCAAAATTTCGGTTAAAATTTATAAATGACTGCCTCAAAAATCCTTCTTTATTTTTGTCTTTCTTTTGTCGTCGGAATATTTTTAAATTCTTTTTTTCAAATTTCTTTGCCAGCTTTGCTGGCAATTTTGATTTTGGGAATTTTTTTGATTTCTGTTTTCTGGAAATATAAAAAGTTTGCTGTAATTGGTTTTTGTTTATTATTTTTGGTGGTGGGAATCTGGCGACACCAATCAGTAGAAATCCAAATTTCAAAATCCAAATTACAAATTTATAACGATAGAGAAGAAACTATTACTTTAATAGGGGTAGTCGTTAAGGAAGCAGATATAAGAGAGAAAACTATAAAGTTGACAATCGAGCCAGAAGAGATGAAGGGAAAGATTTTACTAACTACTAATCGTTATCCTGAATATCAATATGGAGATGAATTAAAAATTACTGGCTATTTAAAAACTCCTCAAGAATTCGAGGATTTCAATTACCGAGATTATTTAGCTAAAGAAGGAATTTATTCAGTAATAAATTTTCCCAAGATTGAATTAATTGGGAAAAATCAGGGAAATTTTATCTATGCGAAAATTCTGAATTTCAAATATAAATTAAGAGAAAGCATTTATCAGAATCTTTCTCCGCCCCAAAGTTCAATTTTGGGAGCTGTAATTTTGGGCGATAAAAGAAAGCTTTCCGAAGACTTAAAACAAAAATTAAATATTGCCGGGGTAAGGCACGTTACGGCGATTTCTGGTATGCATATTATGATTCTTTCTGGGATTTTAATGTATTTAGGGATTGCTCTGGGATTATATAGAGGCCAGGCTTTTTATTTTGCTATAATTTTGCTTTTACTTTTTATTATTATGGTTGGGGCGCCGGCCTCAGCAATAAGAGCAGGAATAATGGGAGGGCTTTTTCTTTTAGCTCAAAAAGTAGGGAGATTAAAAAGCGCCTCTCGGGCTATAGTTTTTGCTGCAACAGTAATGTTGGTTCAGAATCCTCTGCTTTTAAAACTTGATGTTGGATTTCAGCTCTCATTTTTAGCCGTAATGGGAATAATTTATTTGATGCCTATTTTTCAGTATTATTTTCTCAAGTGGTTTCCCGTAGAATGGTCTTCCGTTAAAACTCTTGGCGGCCTTCTATCTATGACTCTTGCTGCTCAAGTTTTTACCCTACCCATTTTGATTTATAATTTTGGCTATGTTTCTCTGGTTGCACCTTTTACCAATGTGTTGGTTGTTCCTCTTTTGCCCTACATTATGATTTCAGGATTTATTTTTGGTCTATCTGGAATAATTTTTCTACCACTCGGTTGGATTCTTTCCTGGTTTTCTTGGTTGCTACTGACTTACTTGGTAAAAATAGTAGACTTCTTTTCGCAAATACCTCCTGCCTATTTTAAGATTTCCTGGGTTTGGTTATTAATTTTTTACCTGATTTTCGGAGTTCTTATTTGGCGATTGCGGGAAAGGCAGAAATTAAAATTTTTAAACTATTAAAAAATAAGATAAAATAAAAGATATGACTAAAAAGGTTTGGTTAATTTCGGTTAACATGGGTTATGGACACCAGAGGACGGCTTATCCTCTTAAAAATTTGGCTTATGGGGAGAGAATTATTAATGCTAATGACTATCAGGGAATTCCCAAAAAAGACAGGTTAATTTGGGAAACTACCAGAAAATTTTATGAATTTATCTCTAATTTTAAAAAAACTCCCCTCCTCGGAAATCTGGTTTTTGCTATTTTCGATACTTTTCAAAAAATTTTAGGCTTTTATCCAAAAAGAGACTTATCAAAACCTAATTTTCAGTTAAAACAAAACTATTCTTTAATAAAAAAAGGATGGGGGAGGGATTTTGTTGGGAAACTAAAAAGGAATTTACCCCTCATTTCTACTTTTTTTACTCCAGCTTTTATGGCCGAATTCTTTAATTACCCGAGCGCGATTTTTTGCGTTGTCTGTGATGCTGATATTTCCCGGACCTGGGTCCCTTTAAAGCCAAAGAAAAGCAAGATTAAATATTTTGCTCCGACTGAAAGAGTGGTTGAAAGATTAAAGCTCTATGGTGTAAAAAAAGAGAATATTTTTTTGACAGGATATCCTTTGCCCTTGAAAAATATTGGGGGAGAAAATATGGAAATTTTAAAAGAGGATTTGAGAAATCGGCTTTTAAATTTAGACCCTCAGAGAAAATATTTCGAAAAGTATCAGGTCTTAATTGAAGAAAATTTGAGAAAACTGCCCGAAAAATCTAACCATCCCTTAACATTAATGTTTTCTGTTGGCGGAGCCGGCGTTCAAAAAGAAATCGGAATTAAAATTGTAAATGGTTTAGCTAAAAAAATTAAGACCGGGGAAATTAAAATAATTTTAGTGGCCGGTATTAGAGAAAAAGTTAAAGAATATTTTGAAAAGAGTATCGAAAAATTAGGCTTAGAAGATTATTTAGGGCAAAACATTGAGATAATCTTTGAAAAAGACATTGAAAGTTATTTTCAAAAATTTAATCTGGCTTTAAGGAAAACTGATATTTTATGGACAAAACCATCGGAACTCTCTTTTTACTCTGCTTTGGGTCTGCCTATCATTATTGCGCCAGCCGTTGGCTCGCAAGAGGAATTCAATATGAGGTGGCTTTTAAAATCCGGTTTTGGAATCTTACAAGAAAATCCAAATTATACAAGAGAATGGCTTTTTGATTGGCTGAGTAGAGGATTTCTGGCAGAGATGGCGATGGAAGGATTTATTGAAGGAGAAAAATTAGGAACTTTTAATATAAAAAATATAATTAAAAAATGTCCTGGATTTTAATTGCAATTTCAGCTTATTTTATTTTTGCTGTTGTCAATCTAGTTGATAAATATCTTTTGGGTGTTCGTATTCCCAGCCCAAAAGTTTACACTTTTTATATAGGGGTGTCGGGAATCCTAATTTTAATTTTAGTTCCTTTTGGTTTTTTAATAGTTCCCAGATTTTCTCTAATACTCCTTGCATTATTAGCTGGCGTATGCCACATTTTGGGCGTTTTTATTTTTTTAGTAGGATTAAAATCCTTTGAAGCTTCAAGGATAATGCCAGCAATGGGTGCTCTCCTTCCTATTTTTACTTTTGGATTCGCCCTTATTCTTAGCGGGCAAAATGAGGTTTTAACTTTCTCAGATATCACCGCATTTGTTTTACTTATTTTTGGAACTCTTTTGATTACTTGGCAAAAGAAAAAAACTATCACCCTAACGAATATTAAAATTGCCATACTTTCTGCTTTCTTTTTCGCTTTATATTTTGTACTAGCGAAACTTGTTTATTTAGAACAGCCATTTATCAGCGGGTTTATTTGGACCAGAATTGGAGCATTTATGGCAGCTTTAAGCCTCCTTTTTTCAAAAGAAGTTAAAGAAGATATTTTTGGCCGCCCCAAATTTATCCAAAGAAAAACATGGGTTATTTTCTTCCCAAATGAAGTAGCCTCAGCTAGCGGTTTTATCTTGCAAAATTGGGCAATAGCCTTAGCCCCTTTTGTTTACTTAGGAATAATCAATGCTTTAGAAGGAGTAAAATATGTTTTTGTTTTAATTTTTACGCTTTTCCTTTCTTTAAAATTTCCTAAAATCCTAAAAGAAGAAGTCTCCCGGGAAATTCTTTTCCAAAAAATTATCGCAATTTTACTTATCGGAGGGGGGTTGGTATTATTAGCAGGGCGATGAATTTAAAAATTCATCTTCATCTGCGCCCATTTCATGGGCTTAATGTACTATGAAAAAGATTATGTTTTATATTATATTTTTTATTTTAATTACTATTTTTATTGTTTTTCTT
>Ga0210018_1002138_pt1 | contig 10096 bp, 6 predicted proteins | sample CryGeyCG2014_010_2_FD_183967 | JGI IMG/M metagenome (GOLD analysis project Ga0210018, IMG submission 183967) | Groundwater microbial communities from aquifer - Crystal Geyser CG09_land_8/20/14_0.10 (SPAdes) (version 2) | ecosystem: Environmental > Aquatic > Deep subsurface > Groundwater | place... | reverse complement strand
TAAAAGGATTTTTCTTTGAGCTAAAAGCCTTTATTGATTCTGTTTTTGGTATAGCATTCAAAATTAAGGTTGCATGCTTGTCACTTACCAGAAAATCTGCTGTTTCACCCTGAAGGTTGCTATAAAGCATTGCTGAATAAACGTCTCTCCAGTCTTCAGAATTAATTATTGTTCTCTGAGCTGAGCATAGGCTCATTAAGAGAAACATTGGTATAATCAAAGATAAGTAAAATTTTTTCATAAAAATACTGCCCCTTTTTTAAGTATGTAACTTAATGAATTATATTTAAATCTTTCTGTTTTTTTGGTGTTGAGATGATTATCTGGCAATCTGTGATTTTATAAATTTTTTAGAAAGGCTTTTATATACTAACATAACTTATAGTGTTTGGAAAATATGATGAAAAAAAAGAATATTTTGTTTCTGGTTTTTTTTGCTATAGTTATACTGGCGGCATTTGTCTTGATTCTTGGAAAATCCAATGGAAACAATATTGCTGGGTATGTGGTTATGAAAGCAGGTGAAAAACCATCCTATGATTTTTACTTTTTAATAGCTGCTATTATCTTGGTTGTTGCAGTATCCACTTACATTTACAGCATTAGAAAATTCGGACCTGCTTAATCTCCTGTTTATGCTATTTCTGTACTTCTTTTAATATAGCTTGCCTGTAAAGTTAGTTAATAACTTATTATTAATTATATGATTATAATACTTAATTAGTTAATTGATTATTTAATCATAAACCTAAAAATAATTAATACCAAAGATCATAAAAAATTAAAGAATTAAAACTTAATTATTGGGGATTTTCCTGTCCAACAAATTCTAATGTGCCGTTGCAGAATCCCGATACGCTTGCAGGTATGTAAATCATCCAATAAGTTGTGTTAAGGTGATTTATAGCTGTGTCATTGTTCTTGACTTCTATTGTAAAACCCATTGCTGTTGATTCATTATTTAAAGTAACCATACTTCCATAACCAAGTCCGCCTGTTATGCTATACTTTTCATGTTCCATACTTATATTTCCACCAGCAGCACATATCATTGAAAGATTGTCCGGATTATCTGAGTCTGTTGTTCCGCCATAGCCCCTTACTGAGATATTAATAGGGACATTTCCATAGTTTGTAACATTTAAACCCTTTTCTAAGGAGTATTGCGTAACAGAAAGATCTCCATAGTCAAGTTCAGCAGGCACGTCAATTCCAACAACTGTGTTTACATCAAATAATGTTGAATTTTCATTATCTGAAATCCCATAATCATCAACAGCAGTCATGTTGCACTGCCATGTTCCATTGTTTGCATAATACTGCACATCAAATAAGCATGAGCACGAAGCATTATATGTGCTCACTTCTACACAGGTGCAGCTTGAATTCAAATATCTGTAAGTGCCGTCAAACCCTCCTGTGTCCCCATTTGAGCTATCATAAAAAGTGGCATTTGCACCTGTTACATCTGCATATCCATCTAAGTCATAAACATATCCAGTGCAATTCACTTTGGTTGTGTTACCTGGAGTTAAATCAATAGAAGCAGGGGTTATAAACACATAATGTAAATCAGGTTCTGTGTTTGTAATATTAACTTTTGTTATTGTAATTGAATTATTCGCGCCAGATGCATCAAAAGAGATCATTGTTGTTGCTGTAAATAAAACAAAGAGAAATACAAAAAGAAAAAATAAACAGGCTAGTGCCTTATCTTTGTTTTTCATATTACTTTATCCCCTTAAAATAAACTATACCCTATTTATGCTAATTCAACATAAAAGTAGTATGGTGTTGTTCCTGCAGCTCCATTTTCTCCAACAATCATCTGGAAATCCCATGGACTGCCATCATAACCTGTTTCATCACTCTCAACTTGGGTTGCAAAGATAACAGTTCCAGTCTGGTTTTGTGTTAACAATGTCTCGTTAAACTTTATGGATTGAGTTGCATTATTCACATAGGTATTTGTTGCCGGACATGAGTTTAATGTTGTTATTCCTATTGTAATGCTGTTTGTGCCCTGGAATGTTTCACTTATTCCATCTGTATCAGTTGGTTCCATTCCATAATAGGTTTCTAGTACAGTTGCGTTGACACCTCCCTGACCAGGGATTCCATCTCCATTCAAATTAACACATATAACATCACCCCAGTCTGTAACTGAAGAATTTCCTGCATAAATCTCTCCAACAGGAGAAAAATCTGTACCTCCTGTCCAATCATACATGGTGTTACTGTCTCCATCAGCTAAGATTACCATTCCAGTTATATTACCATAATAACCTTGCCAGCTGGTTGTTATGATGGATGCATTAATTGTTAATTGGGTTACATTTCCCGCTTGTGCATTTACCTGCTTTGCAGCTATATTGCTTACATTTCCGGCTTCACTTTTTTCTACTGTTATTTCGTTTGGCCCGCCTGGAACTGCTGCTGCTGTTTTTACCATCAATGCAAACACAAACAGAGCTAGCAATACAATTACTATTTCGTTTCTCGTTTTCATTTTCGTTTACCTCCTTTTTAATACAATCGCGTTTTCGTTTACGTTCACGTTCCACTAACGTTTACGTTCACAATTTTTGTGAATATGATTTTTTGTTTTATAAAAAATAAAAAAAGGCCTAAGGAAAATTAAAAACATTTGCGAGGTGTTTTAGATGATTCCCTGGGCCTTTAGTTAACACAAACTTTTAGTTTTCACTACCCTCCATTTTCCTGAGTTTTGAAATAATCATAAAAGGATCATAAATAACATTAATATCTAACAATGATGAAAATAAACCTTTGCCTTGCCTGGCAAGCTTCTCTGCCTGCTCAAAAGTGATTATTTCTGTTTTGAAATCTTTCGGCTCATTATTTTGGTTTTTTATTGTTACATCTTTTATTTTCTTGTCAATAGATTTTGAATTTTTTGATGCAATTAAAACTTTTACATAATTTCCTTCATTTTTTATGATAATTAAGTCAATATTTCCAATATAAGGCTCAATTCCCCAAAGGAATTTTTCAGTGCAATTTCTTAAATTTTGATCTTCCAGAAACCATATTCTGAAAAGAGCCTTATGAAAATTATCTAATATCACTAATTTTTTATCTGCAAATCCATTTGTTGCAGAAATAAGGTAAGCATAATCCTCTGAAAGAGAAAAAAGTGTTCTGGGCTTTCCTTTATCGCGGTTTGAGATTTTTTCTTTTTTAACCAGATTTGATGCCTCAAGAAGCCTTAGCTGCTGGCTTATGTTTGCCATCGTTGTATTTGATTTCTCAGCCAGCTGCAGAGGGGAATATTTGTCCTCTGATAAAGATTTTAGAATGTTCCATCTCTGCTCTGTGAATAATGTTATAATATCCATTTTTTCCCAAATCAATAGCTGAAATCCTATACTGATTTACTATAAGAACTAACTTGTATATAAATGTTTCGATTATTAATTAACTACAGTAGTATTGTAATTCTTAAAATAAATAAATTAGGAAATAAGAATAATTAATTAATCATTAAATTATAATCTATTTTATAGACGAGAAAATACAAAATTGAATTGTTGGAAAGAATTTTAAACAATTAAAATGCCTAAAATTATGAAATCATATAAGAAATAAAAAGCCACTAAAAGGTTTTTGATTTACTTATAAATGCTATCTTCAAGAACAACAATTATATCTTCTTTTGTTTTTGCTTTTCTTAGCTTGTCTGCAGTAGCTTTATCTGACTGGGCTATCCAGTCTGCAAAAACATTTTCCTCATCACTAATATGAGCACTTAATGTTGCATCATCCATAGTGTTTATAGAATCCACCAATTCCTGCGGTGTTATTACAGTAACTCCATTTTTCAGTTTTAGTGGAGGTAGTTTGGTTGTTTCTGCTGCCTTTTGTTTTGCTGATGTTTTCTTTGCTTCCTCAGGATGCTCTTTCTCGTATTTCTCTCTTTCTTTCTTGGCTTTTTCAAACTCTTCCTTAAGCTCAGTTTTTGAAACTAATTTTAGTCTTCTCTTCTCAGGAGTTTTTCCTAATTTATCCCACTGCTCCTTGATTCTTGGAGTCAGCCCTTCCAGATAAATATCAACCATGTTAAAACTTCCGGATTTTACCTTATCAAGAGCCATCTTAAGTTCAAGCTTTAAATCAAATACATCTATTTTCTCTTTTTCAAGTTGCTCTATCTGATAATCCAAGTCATCTATAATATCATTATATTTGTTATAGTTTTCAAGCTCTTCATCACTTAATCTTGCATGCTCGTGCAGGAGGGGCCTAAGGCTGATGAAATAAGGATTTCCCTTGTTGTAAGCAGAATTTTCAATCATTCCTGTGCCAGTTGCTGACTTCAGCAACGACTGCAGCATATAACTGCCATATTTGTCTTTGATTCTGTTTAGGTCGCCTTCATCTCTTGTACGCATTTGTATCTCTGTGTTTATGTTTGCCTTTGTTTCACCAATAAAATCTGTCAATACCTGGCTTATTAAGATTAACCCAACTCCCCACTTTCTGAATTCTCTTGCACCTCTTTCTATTTGTATGAATCCTTCTCCAGAGCCGCCAAACTTAGGAAGCAGCCTATGCACCTCATCAAAGATTATTATTGTTTTCAACTCAGGTGCTTCAGGAAGATTTGCCTTGAAGACTTCTCTTATTGTATTTGCAACTAGTATATCCATATCTTTTGGCGCTAACCTATTGATTGCAAAAATATGTATCTCACCAGGAACCATCTGCTTCTTTATGTCAATTATTTGCCTTGCATCCAAAATCTGGTGTACATTGCCATTAAATGCCTTTGCTTCACTCTTCTTCATACCAAATTGAGGGTATAATGCAAGCATCTTTTTATTTACGCATTTTCTTAGAAATCCGCTCCACTGCGCCGTAGGATCAAAAACAATTACTGATACACCTTTCATCAAGACTTCCTCTATCATAACCTCTGCAGATACTGTTTTTCCTCCGCCAGTAGAACCTGCTATAAGGGTGTGCATAGTTAGCTGGTCAGGATCAAAATATGTCTTAACTTTTGTTTCTGCTACAGTCCCAAGAAAAATGGACCTCTCTCCTGGCTTTGGCAATAAATTAAAATCAACTTTTCCCTTATAACGCTTTCTTTGCTCCATCTTTTTTCTATAAGCTAAGTATGAAAAAACAACAATTAGTAATATTGTTGCAGTAAATAAAACCCACCTTATAGGCAATATTCCAAAAATCATATAATCCCAAAATGGCTCAGAAACAAAGAATCTTGAGCTGGATGAAGAAGATATTCCAAGATAATCAGCCCTAACACTTATGACATACTCTCCTGGCCTTAAAAATTCGGGTATCTCAAATTTCTTGATAATAGTTGTTGATTTTTCAAGAACAATGGTTTCAGTTTCTTCAAGAAATGTTTTATTAATGAGATATGTTTTTTTGTCTCCCATGCTGTCAATTGAATAATGCAATGTAACATTAAATTCTCTGTCCATAAGCAGATTTTGTATGTCTATTTTATACTGGAGCGTGTCTTTAATATAAACTCTTTTTTCAAGTGGCTTGACATTTATTACAACAGCACTAACAGGCACCCCCGCTGTATCGCCAACAGATAATATAACAGGAATTTTCTCATTTATTCCTCCTGATAAAACAAGGGAACCATTAAAAAAGCCAATTGCGTCTGCAAAAAATATTATTTTTATATCAGAACTGGATGCTGGACCAATATTAACATTGCTTATGTCTGGTTTCATATAAGGGGTTATATTGCCATTTGAGGAAAACATAACATTTATTTGATTATTTTTTTTATTCTCAATCCTGATTACATGCTCCTCAAACTTGCCTATCATTAGTTTTTTGTCAATCCTGCTGTCTGATATCTTATAATCCTCATTCTCTATTTGAGCAGAACATAATTCAATTATAGAAAGGAATATAATTAGGAATATTAAGGTAAATAAAATATTTGTATAAAATCTTTTTTTAGTTGACATTTTTTCCTGATAAGCTTTGTCTTAATTTATTGCATTTTTCTAATACCAAGGATTTGTATTCAAGGGGCACTCTTTTGTACAAACCTGTTATCTCATTATAAGCTGATATTGCAACTTCTTTATTTTTATTCTGAATGCTGAATTCTGCCCTGTCCAAAAGCTTATTTATGTAGAATAAATCCAGTTTATGTGAGAGGGTAACTATATTTTTATAAACCTCTTTTTTCATATCCTGCGGAAGATTCTTGAATATTAGGTTAATATTCCTATAAAAGGATTTAGCTTCATGATAATTATGATTATCAAGTTCGCTTTTAGCACTTTCAATAAACCTCTTTATTTCTTTAAGATTTTTGAGGGACTTTCTGTCACCAAAATAATATTTTGTTTTTGTTCCCTTAATTGAATAACCTATGTAAACTAAAGAAAGTATGATTATTATCAAGACCTCAATCAGTATTCTTGTGTTGTCTGAACTTATAAAACCGGATTTTAGATTAGTCAATATGCCAAATCCAGTGATTTGATTTCCTTTTGGAATCTCTCCTCCAGTTATTAGAACAGATTTTGTTTTTTTAATATCCTCTAGCTTTATTTCTTTCCTTAAGTAATAGGCAAATTTATCTAATCCTTTAATGTTTATGCTTATTAAAGGATCATTTAAAATTGTTTCATAATCAAATAGAAATTCAATTTCACTTGTATCTTTTGCAATTTCTTTTGGTATGTATTCAACTAAACTTAACCCATTTGAAGATTCATTAATCTTCAATTCTTTTTCTATTAAGGTTATTTTTTCTTTTTTATTGGATAAATAGCTAATCTCAACAACCTTTGCCTTTGTTGTTACTGTAAGCAATGACTGCAGTTCCTTGATGCCTTCAATAAAGCTTTTCTCCTGCTTCTTTGAGTATTTGCTATTTTTTGAATTAAGGTATGTTATTGTTATATTTTCAATATCCTCATCTTTTGGATAAGCAACAAATTCTGTTGAGTCAATAACGCTTAGGCTTGTTGGTATCTCATCCTTCAGATTTTCAATTTGGTCATAAATATCTATTTCAGCTTCCTTTAGTTCTGTTTCATTAAGATTTCTCCATATAAGATTATTTAAATCCCGTTTAAATCTGCTGAGCTCTGTTTTTGCATTATCCAGCTTTTTCTGAATTTCCAAAGTTTCAAAAACCTCTCTTTCCTCTTTATCTAATTTTTCAAACTCTGTTAATAATCCATTAATCTTATCTATGATTGAGTTTATATCTTCATCCTGCTTAGTCATTTCAGCAGTACCTGCAGAGGATGATAAACTGTTAATCTCAACATAAAATATCCTTATGTCACTAAATCCTATGTTTCCATATCTGTCAGTGCACTTTACTTTATATTTGTACTCTCCGCTATTAAGTCCAAGAAGCGTAAAAGAATTTTCCTTGTTTTTTTCAGGATTTTCATGAGTTCCCTTTTCAACCCATGAGTTTAGATATTCATTTAACTGCAAAGAGCAGTTTACCTCTGAATCATCCTCAACCTTATAAGTTATTTTAACGCTGTCAGTGCTTATTTTTTGGTTTTGGTCAGGAGTTATTAAGGTGATTTTTGGATTTTCATAATCATTTTCATCATATTTTAGCTTAAGCTCAATATCCTTGTTTGAATTTATCTCAACACTATTATTGTAGTAAGTGATGTAGCTGCTCTTCTTAACCCTTAATTCATATGTGCCGCTGTTAACAAGGAAGCTTGCTTTTCCGTCATCTGATGCATTCTTATGGATATTATTAAATTCAACATCTGCATCTGTTACAATATTCCCAGAATCATTCTTAACTGTTATTGTAACATTAAAAAGTTTTTTTACAATTATTGTTTCCAGGTCTGAAGCACTATACGTATTGTCTGTTACTGTAAGATTTACTGTATATGTTCCATTGTTGTTGTATGTTTTTGTAACCTCTGTTGATGTGCTTTCAATTGAACCGTCATTTCCAAAGTCCCATTTATAGCTTAATGTACCAGTGTAACCAGTTACAGTAGAGGTAAACTTAACTGTATCACCCTCATTTATTGTTGTGTCGTTTGCATTTATGCTTACACTTAGCATGTTTGATGGAGGATTTACATAAAAATAGAGAATCTTATTGCTAATATCTCCCATATAATTTGAGGTTGCATTAATAAAATATGTTCCTGCAGAGGTTATATTATTAAGAACAGTTGTCATAAATATAGGGTAATCAGGAGAATAACCTGTGACAGATTTTCTATCAACAACATATCCCCCAAAGAAAACTGTTAAATTAACAATAGAATTTGCTCTTGATAAAATTGTTACTAAAACATCTTCCCCAAATTCATAAGATATTTTATTTGTGGTTACATTAAACTCAATGCAGGCAGTGCATGGGCCTCCGCAGTCAATTCCTGTCTCATACCCATTTTTTATTCCATCAGAGCATGTTGTAAAATTAAAGACAACATAAAGTAATTTATTATTACCATGGAAATCTGTTGCATTTACTATTAAAGTATTTGTCCCAGCCTTTAAATCAAGGTTGAGGTCAATTGTTTTATCACTACCAAGATCTTCTGATGTACTATAATCATCATCATTTAATTTATAACTAATATTTGCGTATTCATCAGAGATAATTGTGATTGAGGTATAGCTTTGGTTATGGATTTCACTATTGTTCAAATCTACACCGTTATGTTTAATGGATATGTTTGGAGGATATATGTCCCAAACTCTAAAGCTGCGATTGTGCTGTGCAATGTTTGAGTTATTATCCCAAAGGGTTATTGTTATGCTATGTTCTCCATTTTCTAAAGTGTTGTACAGCAATGTTCCTTCCAATAAATCGCTAAATATGGTGTTGGTACCAAGCACTTTTTCTGGATTATTATCAAAGGAATAGTTTGCAGAAATAGCCAGATTTGTTGTGAAATTCAGATAAATATTTTCTCCACTTTCAAGAGCAGTAGTATTATCTGGACTTATAATAGTTAAATTAATATCAGATTCATTAAGCGCAAGAACCACTGATGAAAAATGAGGAATATAAATCTCCAAACTATCCTTATTTCTTAAATAGCAATTATTATGGTTAGTGATGCATTCTTTTAGTTCATTGCACTCTAAATTATCTGAGCAATATAAAACCTTACTGTATAAAAGACCAGTAGTGTCAAGCCTAATATAGCCTTCATAACTGTTTTCTTCCAAGATTTCTTCAACACCTTTGACTGTTATAGTCTTTCTTGGGATAAGGCCAATCTTTTTTATGTGCTCTTCTAGATTTTCATTCTCCTTTTCTATGAAAATTTGCTCTAATTTACCCCAGTTTATCTCTCCTCCTTTAAAGTTGGTTAGAGCTATTATTTCATTGCCAACATCATCTAAACCATCATAATTTTTATCCCCGCCATCTATAAAAAACTTTAGCTTGAGGTTTTTATTATCAAGATTATTTAAAACAGGATTTTCATTATCATCTGTTAGACTAACCTTAGTTAGTTTATTTTTAGTCTTTATTCTTTCTAGTTTTTCAACAATCTTGTAATCCTTGTTTGAGATGCTCTTTCCACTAAAATAATTGTTGTCAAGGAAGACTGCATACAAATAAGCATAATCGCTATAATAGATATATGAATAAGGGTTTTCTATGTTTAGATTATAATCAATATAAATCACCCTTGAACTTATTTTGTTGTTAAGTGATGCGCCATATTTGCCATGGGTCAAGTATAAATTATCATTCCAGTTTTGCATCACTGGCTTTAGTCCAATAAAATTGCAGCAAAGCTCAGAGCCATAGCAGATGGTAGTTATTTTATTTTTGTCCATGGACAATATCTCCCACTTGGTGCACAACTTTGTTTTGTCAACGCGCCAGCTAAATTCCGTGTCTTTTACAGTTAAGTCAATCACACTGCTGTCTGTCTCAATGCCATCTTTGTCAGAATCAAAAATAGTGCTATCCCCGTAATCAAGGTTTATATTTATATTAGGGGTTTCAGAACTGGCCAATGCAAAGCTTGAGATTATAAAAATCAGAATTGTTATTGCCGTGGATAGTTTATGCCTCATTTGTTGCCTCTTTTTTAATTTCTTTTTTTAT
>Ga0210018_1002131_pt1 | contig 10109 bp, 10 predicted proteins | sample CryGeyCG2014_010_2_FD_183967 | JGI IMG/M metagenome (GOLD analysis project Ga0210018, IMG submission 183967) | Groundwater microbial communities from aquifer - Crystal Geyser CG09_land_8/20/14_0.10 (SPAdes) (version 2) | ecosystem: Environmental > Aquatic > Deep subsurface > Groundwater | place... | reverse complement strand
TTATCTTTATCCACATAATGTTTACATATTTCAGGAGTTTGATCAGTGGAACCATTGTCTGAAATAATAAGAATAAAATCTTTGTATGTTTGGAATAACAAGCTTTCAATAGCTTCACCGATATGGTTCTCTTCATTATAAACCGGCATTCCCATAGTTAATAAAGGAGGTGACTGTTTCATAATTATTTTATTCTCTTAAGATATCCATCTGACGAACCTGTAAGTATAATTTTTGATTCAATCATTTTATCAATCCTAAAATTATCATTCTCTTTCAAAAATGTCCATACTGCCGTTTTAGGATTATTTCCTTTCCCCCAAGGACGATCTGAAGTTGTCCCTGCCGGTAAATCCTCAATACCAGTATCTCCAACAATACAATAGCTCCCAATGCTTACCAAAGGAGCATATGCTCTAAGTTCAGCCAACACGTGATTATGGGTATGATTACTATCTAAACAAACAAGTACTTTCTTTTTGCTTTTTGCAAACTTAATAACTTTCCGTATAATCCCTTTATCTACACTTGATCCTTCAAACATAGTAATTTTTTTACTCAAAGGATGGGCAAGAATAGCTTTTTTATTATAAGGACGAATATCAATATCTATTCCTATTACATCACCCTCTTCTATTTCGCCACACACTTCCAAAAGTGCCAACATAGAAGCACTGAAAATAATAGAGCCACCGTGTGCTATGCCTGTTTCAATGATGAGATCGGGCTTAACCTTCCAAATAATTTCTTGTAAAGCGTGAAGATCTTGAGGTATTTGGAGAATTGGTACCCCCAGCCAAAAAAAATTATAAGCATATTTTGCTTTATTAAGCTCCTCAAAAAATTTCTGCCGGGCATCTTGTAAGGCTTTATTATTTTGGTACGATTTTGTTCTTTCAATTGCCTCTATTTGAAATTGTTTTAATGGATTCTTTTTCATACTTTATTTTTTTATTAAATTCAAGATCTTTCATCAATTTACTCCAAAAAGAAAGATATTCATCATTGGGGAAAAAATAATTATAATGGTGTACCGTACCTTTTGTTTCTGTTTGCCAGTTGGCAGATTCAACTAATTTTTTTATTTTCTCTATTGCCCTTTTCTTTTCCCTAACATTTTTCGCATTGCAATAAGAAACAAAATTTTTACCATAACAACCAAGTGATTCTAAAAATATATCTTTGGGCGATATATCCTTGATCTTTTTATTGATTTTCCATTTTCTGACAGTTTTTGGAAAATCCAATACTTCATTAAAGAGCTTATCCCATTCATTTACCATCTTTTCCAAAGAAAATGTATGAATTGCGTATTCTTTGGCATTTTTTGATAATAAATTCCTTAATTTAGGATTGTAATATAAATCCTGCAATGCTTTAATATACTCATTTTTATCTTTGGCAACAATACCCGTTACTCCATTTTTAACCATGTAACTTTCCATAGGATTTGCCAATACAACCGGAACAACTCCAGCAGCCATGCTCTCCTGCAGTACCTGATCGCATGTGCCATAGTGATATGGGGCAAGGAGGTATCCAAATATATCGAATATTGATAAGTATTCAGTTATGTCTGAAACTAAACCAGTGAAATTAAATTTTTCTGCGATACCCAACTTTTCGGCTTCCTTCTTGATTTCTTTTTCGCTTGATCCGCCACAAACAATGAATTTTACCTCAGGAATATTGACTTTGTTGCAAATATTTAAAAAATTCGGGTGCAACTTAGCGTAATCAACAGTCCCTATATATCCTATATTAAATCCGGAATGCTCCTTTGGCTTAACCGATTTAACATGCTCCACGCCACCTGTTGACCACACAACTCGCAAAGACTTTTTATTCTCATTGGAAAGATTTTGTACCTCTTTGGTTTCAAGGCTTATTGGTGTGGTAAAAACGAACATGTCAGGATATGTCAATATTTTTTCAGGATAAACGGCCGGTGGATAAAAGCCTGAATTATGACCCCACATAATAACTCGGCTTGCGGGCAACTGTTCACGAACCAAGAAATCATAAAGCAATGGATGATTCCACGTATGAATAAGCACTATGTCGGAATCGGCTATTATGTCCAATAATTCTCGTTTTTTTGTTGACATATTGTCAAGTAACGAAAAACCGACCTTTCTAGCCACTCCAATCGCATTTTCATTAGCATAGTCGAGACAAACAATTCTTTGCGTGAAAGAAGAATTTTTTTTGGTTTTTGAAAGATAATTTAAAATTACCTTCCCTACACCACCGCCGAGATGCGGGGTAATATGTAGAATTCGAATATTATGGCGCTTATAAACTCGCATGTAAATCTAGCCAGCCTAGTACTAGTTCTTTATTATCAATAATCTTCAGTTCTTTATACTTCTCGTAACGGGTCAGAGCCTCTTTATAGGAAAGCCATTTATCATTTGGCAAATCATTGCCGAAAAAACCTGATGAATATTTTGTAAATTGATAGTCGATTTTTTTCCCCTCGGTTACTGTCTGCGCTTCTTCTGGTTTTCTATCCGGATTATTCAATTGATTAACCAGCTGAAATTTTTTATATCCAGCGACATTAAGCCAAGAAAATATTTCCTTATAATTTTGTTTTGATATTTCAAATGAAACGAATTGTGGTTTATTCTCTAAACTAGAAAGTTGTTTTGCGACCATTGCATCACATCCTTCAATATCTACTTTGACATATCGAGGAATACCGAACTCCTTACATAGATCTATAAGCGAGATGGTTTCAACGGACACAGTTTTTGATTTTGAGCCATCACTTTCGGCCATACCTTGATCACAACTACCCCAATCGGATTTAGTTGGATGTATATAAAAATTCACCCTTCCAAGATTATTAGAAACAGCCTTGTTAATTATTATAAGTCTCTTTTTATCAATGTCTTTTTGGAACCTTTCCATGCCATTGCTGATTAATTCGGGATTCGCTTCTACGGCAACAACTTTAAATCCTTTTTTTAAATAAAAATCGCTATCATCCCCATTATGAAAGCCTAAATCAAAGATTAAATTTGTTTTAATCATATAACTTCCTATTTAATTCTTTCTTTGGGAATAGCATAAAATACCGCTCCCGTTCCCCCATACGAGTGTAATCTCATATGATATTTGTAATTTTTCGCGTTATTAATTAAAAAAAGTGGTATTTTCCAAGCTCCATCAGAGTTATGATAAATAGTAACTGCTATAATAGGACGATATTTTTGTATCGTATTTACTGCTCCCTTCAATGCATCCAGTTCACCACCTTCCAAATGCATTTTAATGAAAGTAGCGGGGATGTTTAGGCTGTCGAGCATGACAGTCCTTACCAAGTCATTGCCATTTTTACTTAATTTCGATGCAAAATCAAATCCCTGATAAAATCTTTCTTCACCGTTTTTGTCACTTAAGGCGCATTTTATAGCTGTAGCGTTGGGGATATCCCCTAGCTGTGTTCCAAGTATCTCAAAGTTGGCATAGTCAGGCTCAATTGCATAGATCGCTTTGTATTTATTGTTGACTGTTCTTAAAAACTTTTCTGTAACAAATCCCTTGTGAGCTCCACCATCAACAAAAACTTCACTTTCATTCAAAGCATCAGTTACTTCTGGAATGAAAAATCGATTATTTAAATTAATTTCAAGATTTTCAAACAACAATTCAACTCTTAATCTTCTCCAGGCAAGGAATTGTATATAGTATGCACGAGAAATATCATTAGCTAATGAAGAAAATACTTTTTCAATGGATTCTTTTTCCTTCTCGTTAAATTTACCCAGGAACCATCCGTTACTCAAAGGATACCGGTCGCGGTAGGCTTCGCTTACGTCATAAAAAAAGGTAATATCTTTCCAACCGTTATTTTTTAGTTCATCTTGTAGTTCCATAAGTGGAACTGTAACGATACATACCACAAGCAAGCAGTCTTTCTTATTTGTTTCTTTGACATCGTCGGAGTGAATAATCTCTATGTTCTGCCAATATTCATCGGTTTTATATTGGTTGGCATTTTTGTCTATCACGTATAAAAACGGAATATCCAAGTAGTCGAAAAAATCTTTGGCCATCTTACCAAGACTTCCAGCGCCGTAGAGTATAACAGGTTTATCTATTTTTCTGGGAAAAAGTTCTATTTTTGATGAGAGAATGTCTTGCAGAAGTTCATCCTCTTTTTGCAAAGATGACATAGTAATGGAAGTATAAGGATTAAAAGTTAGGGTTTTATTTTTTCCCATTCTTTTTCGTTAGTTTTTTTAACAATTCTTCTGCATAGGCGTCAATATCATCAGGAAGCCCGTGCGACATTTGACCACAATTGCCACAAATGGGATGCTGTTTCCTTTTTTTTATTAAGAACATCTTTTGGTAGTTTAAAAGCTTTACCCCATTCCATATATCTTTGACGCTTTCACGTTTAGCATCGCCGATAATGAGTTTTCTTGCCCAGTCAAGGAAACATGCGCTTGCCGAACCATCAGAATTAATTGAAAAAGAATAGAAAACATAAGGACAAACTTGAACCTCTTTTATCTTTTGTCCATATATACCAAATTCTTGATTAACTTTAACCCCTCTTGCGTTTAAATCAAATCCAGGCCAGCACGACATAATATGCTCAATATACACACCATCAGCTATATCGCCAAATATCTCATAAAATCTTTTTTTATCCTTTTCTGATATAGTGTCGCCATTGATTTTTATAATCATTTCACAGTTTTTTCTATGTTCATAAAAATGACGTATATTCCCAACGAGCTTATCAAAATCAATTTTGTACTTGGAAAATTCTGAATACTGATTTTCATTAACACCCTCTATGGAGATATTGATCCGATCAAGCCCCGCTTCAATAATTTCAAGGTTTAATTTTGGATTAAGTAGCGAGGCATTAGTAGTTGTATCTATTCTCTCTGCACATTTTTTTTCTTTAGCATACCTTACCATATCAGCAAATCGTGGATTTAGTAATGGCTCCCCATCTTTATAAAGTCTTAAAACTTTGATAGGTTTTTCAAATTCACAAATATCATCTATAATCTTCTTGTAAAGTTTGAAGTCCATGGTTTTAAGGCTTCTACCGACTTTTTTCATCAATTTTATATCACCGGTAGGACAAAATTTACAATGAAAATTACACAAATCGCTAGGATCTACGAAGATAACAAATGGTACACTAAGCGGTATAACCGTCTCCAGCTTTGTTCTATTCTCTAAATCAATTCTTGGTTTAATTTTTGCTTTCATTTTATTTTTTCTAAAAAATTAAAATATGATTTTAGTCCTTCTTGCCATGAAGACAACTCTACTCCAAATTCCTTAGCTTTTGTATTTTTTAAGGCAGAAAATTTTGGTTTTTTTACTCCTCCACTTAGCCCACCCCTATTAATTGGTAAGATTTTTATATCTATATGTGCCAATTTAAATATTTCTTTTGCAAACTCATACCAACTACAATAGCCTTCATTTACAAGATGGTACATCCCAGGGCTAGCTTTACTATTTAATAACTTTAATGTGGCTTTACTTAAATCCCCAGCATAAGTAGGGCTAACAATTTGTTCTGAGCTTACCTCAATAATTTGTTTATCTTTGGCCTCTTTTAAAATATTTAAAACGAAGTTTCCTTTTTTTTCTGGACTACCTTTTTCTCCACCATAAAGGCCGCAAGTCCTAATAACGAAAGTTCCCTGTGGATATAAATCCAATGTTGCATATTCACCAGCTAATTTAGAAAGTCCATACATTTGAAGCGGATTGGGTAAGTCATCTTCTCCGTAGGGTGCGCCTTCTTCGCCATCAAAAACATAATCGGTACTATAGGTAACAAAAATGATATTCTTTTTTTTACATATTTTCGCTAAATCTCTAACTGCAATAAAATTTACCGCCATTGCCGCTAAGGGGTTTTCTTCACATTTTGAAACGATGTGATAAGCCGAAGTATTAATTAAAATATCTGGTTTAATTTTTTCTATCTTTTCTTTAACTTGCAATTCGTTAGTAACATCTAATTCCTCTTTCTCGAAGCCAACGATTTCAAAACCAAAAGAAGAAGTATCCTCCATTATTTCTCTTCCCAATTGGCCAGTTTTACCAATCAATAGAATTTTTCTCATATTTGTTTCATCAATGGCCAATTTTTGTCTTTTTCTGAAAGAATAGGATTTTTTATCGGCCATTTGATATTAAAAAGGAAATCGTTCCAGCAAACACCGCTTGCGTATTCTGGCGAATAAAATTCTGACATAAAATATTGAATCTCGCAATTATCAGTCAGAGTTTGAAAACCGTGAGCAAGGCCTTTTGGTATTAAAAACATTTTTTTATTGTCTTCGGTTAATTCTTCGGCAACCCATTGTGCATAAGTTGGTGAATTTTTGCGCAAATCAATTGCCACATCATAAATTGCGCCTTGAATACACTGAACAATTTTATCTTCGGCTTTGGGTGGTTTTTGAAAATGCATTCCCCTTATTATACCTTTCTTTTTTGTTAATGACCGATTTATTTGAACCACATTAAAATCAATACCAATTTTAGCTAATTCTCCTTTACAGAAAATCCTGGCAAAGTATCCTCTCTCATTGATTTTTAGTTCCAGCTCAATAATATATAATCCTTCGATTTTGGTCTTACGAAAAATCATACAATTCTTATTTTAGGAATAGGTATAATAAACTTCCCGCCAGCATCATGATAATTTTTTAACTGTTCTACCACCTCATCAGCAATATTCCAACATAAAACTAAAAGATAATCCGGCTTTTCTTCATAAATTTTCTCTGGAGGATAGACTAATAAATGAGTGCCCGGTGTATATAAACCTTGTTTGGCTTCCGATTTATCAACAGTGAAATCAAGATAATTTTTTCCTATTCCGAAATAATTTAAGAGTATATTTCCTTTTGCCGGAGCACTGTAGGCAGCTATCTTTTTACCTTCTGCTTTAAGTCTTTTTAATAAATCAATAATATCAATTTTTAATTTGCTCACTCTTTCATTAATTTTTTTGTAGGTTTCGATTTTATCAAAACCATCTTTAATTTCCTGAATAATGAGAGTTTTAACATTTGCGCTTATTTTAAAATTTCCGGGGTGAGAAATAAAAATTTTCAAAGAGCCTCCTTGCATGAACGTTATTTCTACATCATAAATTTCCAAATCAGCTTTTTGGAAAAGATTTCTTAATGCTAATAATGAATAATAAAAAACGTGCTCATGATAGATAGTGTCAAATTTGTTTTCCATTAATCCTTTTATGTAAGGGAATTCAAAAACTGCCGTACCTTTTGGTTTTAAAACTATTTTTACTCCTTTTACAAAATCAATGATTTCCGGCACGTGAGCCAAAACATTGGCGCCAAAAATTAAATCGGCTTGAACTTTTTCTTCCTCTTTTAGTTTTTTTGCAAAAGCAAAATTAAAAAATTCGGGAATCGTTTTAATTCCTTTTTTATTTGCAACCTCAGCTATATTTTCAGCCGGATCTATTCCTAATGTTTGAATGTCCAATTGTTTAAAATATTGCAATTGGGCGCCATCATTGCTGGCGATTTCTAAAACTAAGCTTTCGGGGCCCAAATTTAACCTTTTAACAAGCTCTTGAGCTATTTCTTTGCAGTGTTCTAAAAAAAGCTTTGAAGTGGAAGAAAAATAAATATAATTCCTAAATAATTTCTCCGGCGGCACTGTATTTATAAGTTGAACTAAATAACATTTTGGGCAGAGACCGATGCTTAAATCAAACTTTTCTTCATTGGGTATTTCTTCTTTTTTTAAAAAAGAATTTACCAGCGGCATTTTGCCCAGAGAAAAAAATTCTATTAATGGCGAATTACAAACCCGGCAATCCATATTTTATTTATTATAAAAGGAAGTTATTTGGTTATTGGTAAGTTTAATCATATCTTCCCCATTGTAGAAACTTTTATACCAAGTAAAAGTATTTTCAAGAATTTCGTCTATTTGAAGTTTGGGCTTCCAACCTAAAAGTTTCTTCGCTTTGTTGTTATTTAATTTTAATAACATTGCTTCGTGTTTTTTGGAATCTGGTTTTATCTTGTAAGAACCTTGACCGAGAATTTTTATGGCTGTTTTTGTTAATTGTTCAACCGTTAAATAATTACCTTCTTTTGGTCCAAAATTCCAAGAACCGACAAATTCTTTTTTTCCTGAATAAAGCTTTTTGGCTAAAAGAAGATAACCATGAAGAGGTTCTAAAACATAGAGCCAGGGCCGGATTGCTTGAGGATTTCTGATTATAATTTCCTCGTTTTTTTCAAAAATCGCCCGAACAATATCAGTAGCGATTCTATCTTTGGACCAATCACCTCCACCAAGAACATTGCCTGAACGGGCTGACGCTAAAAGAGTTGAATGATTACATTTATAATTTTCGGGGCTAAAAAATGATTTGATGTAAGAATCTATTACTATCTCGGCGGCTGCTTTACTGGCACTATAAGGGTCATAACCTCCTAGTTTGTCATCTTCCTTAAAAGGACGACCTGATTCTTTATTTTTGTAAACCTTGTCGGTGGTGATTATTACAGCCGCTCTTACTGTATCTATTTCTTTAATAACTTGAAGAATATTAGCAGTTCCCATAATATTCGTCTCAAAGGTATATAAAGGGTTATCATAACTATCTCTAACTAAGGGCTGGGCAGCTAAATGAAATACAATTTCTGGTTTTTCTCTTTTTATAATTTCAGATATTTTGTTGAAATCTCGGATATCGCAAAAATTGTTTCTAATTTTTTTCTCTAGTCTAAGAATTTGAAACAAACTCGGCTTAGTATTTGGTTTTAGAGCAACTCCTGAAACTTTTGCTCCCCAATTTAGTAAAATTTGGGTTAGCCAACTTCCCTTAAATCCAGTATGACCGGTAATTAAAATTTTCTTATTTTTAAAAAATTTTTGAAGATTTTCCATAAAAATTTAATTCTTTTTCTCCCAAACTGCCCAAGGTTTGTTTTCTTCCCACAATTTATTTAATTCTTCCATTTCTCTATAAGTATCCATCGCTTTCCAGAATCCATCGTGTTTATAAACAGAAAGCTGATTCTTTTTGGCAAGTTTAATTAAACCATTTTCCATTGGTTCTTCGTCAAAATAATCGAAAGCTTTTTTATTAAAAATCATAAACCCACTACTTGTATAGTTAAACATCAATGGTTTTTGCTCAAAATTCATGACTAGATTTTTTTCTTCATCTATTTTTACCAAGCCATATTTTGAGTAAGGATGAACACCAGTAATAGTTCCAATTGTACCTTGCTTTCTATGGAAAGCAACTAGTTTTTTTATATCAATATCAGCCACTCCGTCTCCATAAGTCACCATAAATTCTTTTTCTGTAATATATTTTTTAACCCTTAATATTCTTTCTCCTGTTTGACTTTCTAAACCTGTTTCGGCAAAAGTAATCTTGAAATCATCGCATTGATTATTATGAAATTGTATTTTATTCGATGAGATATTAAGTGTAAAATCGTTAAGAAAGGCTCTTTGGTCCAAAAAATAATCCTTAATCATATTTCCCTTGTAGCCCAAAGCTAAAATAAAATTATTATAACCATAATGAGCATAAATTTTCATTATATGCCAAAGCATAGGCTTTCCTCCTATTAATACCATTGGCTTTGGTTTGTATTCTGTTTCTTCTCTCATTCGAGTACCCATCCCTCCACAAAGAATAATAACTGGGATCTTATTTGTTCTTTTCGTGATACTTTTTGAATAATTCATTTTTATTAATATTATATTTTGAATGACTTTAAATAAATTATAGTCTTTTTAAGATCATATGGCAAAGGCTTTAATAATGCTTTTAATGAAACTTTTGTTTCTTTTTTAAAGAGAATGAAGATATAAATCAAAATAAAGAGATAGGCAATGTCGGAGGTGACGGCGGCAGCTTTCATGCCAAATTGGGGGATATAGATAAAATTTAAAATAATATTTAAAAGAAAAGCGAGAAGCCAACCTATAATTATTTTAACATTATAAGAAGTAGCAGCAAAATATTGACCTAAAATAGTAACTAATGACCAACAAATAAGTCCTGGTAGAATGATCGTAATTGTTTCTGCTGAAGGCACAAATCT
>Ga0210018_1002122_pt1 | contig 10134 bp, 8 predicted proteins | sample CryGeyCG2014_010_2_FD_183967 | JGI IMG/M metagenome (GOLD analysis project Ga0210018, IMG submission 183967) | Groundwater microbial communities from aquifer - Crystal Geyser CG09_land_8/20/14_0.10 (SPAdes) (version 2) | ecosystem: Environmental > Aquatic > Deep subsurface > Groundwater | place... | reverse complement strand
AATCAAAATGTCAGCAGGGAAGAAGACACGGTACAAGGGCCGTCGCCGGTTCTTTATTTGACACTTGATATCAATGACAAAAACGACAATCCTGTCGCTTGCCTGAATGGCAAGCCAATCTGTGACCCGCTCGATCCAGAATGCGTAGCGGTTTGTATTGGTGATAATTGCAATATCGGCTGTGGTATATTCTGCGTTATCGCTGGAATAATTCCCGATAACATAATGACTAAGGCGGCTATTGTTGCCCTGGCGGTTGCCGCGATTTTGGCGCTTCTGGCTTTGCTTTTGGCAATTCTGAACTACTGGCTTTCCTATCTCCATTTCGGGCAACTTTACGCTCTTTTAACCAAAGGCAAAGAGAAAAAACACGCCGCTGGCATTGTTTACGACTCAGGCAGTGGTTTTGGCATTCCCTTGGCTAAAATTCTGCTTTTCCGGGTCAGAGACGCCAAACTCCAGACAGTGGCGATCTCCGACAGGCACGGCCGCTTTGCCTTGGAAACGCCACCAGGCGAGGAGTATTTTCTGGAGATCAGAAAAGAGGGTTTTGAGGTCATGAAAAATACCTTCCGTGCCTGCCGGCAGGCAGGTGCGCCGATGGCTCGGGCCGGACTGGCTTTTGATAATAATTATTTTGGCGGAAAATTCCTGCCGCGAGACGGACATTATCTTTTTGATCGGGCAATTCCGCTTATTGCCACCAAAGAAAGCGAAAAGTTTGCCAGAGCGGTTGCCTTTTCCGAGACAGTGTCAAAAATACTCCGAGTAATGAATATTCCGATTTTGCTTTTCGGCTTTATCGTTTCAATCCTCGCCTATCTAGTGACAAAATCAACTTTTAATACCGTGATTCTGGCGATATATATTATCATTGCGATTTATCTCATCATTAAAATGTTTATTCTCGGCGGCCGCTCATACGGCTATGTTTACAACTCCGCCAGCTCAAAGCCGGTTGATTTGGCGCTGGTGCGGGCGATCTCCGAAAGTTCCGGGAAGTTGGCTAAAACTTCGGTTTCCAATCAGCGCGGCCGTTTTGTTCTGGCACTGCCAAAGGGCTTTTACAAGATTATGGTTGCCAAAGCCGCTTTGGAACAAAACCGGCCATACTCAATTCGGGTTAAATCCTCCTTTGCTCCAAGAAGAGAGAAGATCGGGATGAAAGAAATTAAAAGAAATGACGAAATCAGAATGGCGAATGACGAAATAAAAAATCCGAATATCGAAATCCGACCCATCTCGCCGATGGCTCGCCGAGGCGGAAATTCGAAACAAATTTTAAATCCGAAATTCGGAAGATCAAATCAAATTCCAACAAGAACATTTAAGGACGCAAAGGAGATTATTGAGAGATATCAAGGAGGAATCAAGGAGATTGGGAAATCAGCTGTGCCTGCAGGACCGCTGAAAATTCCGCCCATCGAACCAAATTGGAAGTTCGAATAAAATACTACCTGCCATAATTTTAATTTTTATCCGACGAGCTTTTGGCTGTCGGACTCCGACCTAATGCGTTGGAGAATTTTAAACTTTGAATTATACTTCTAATTGTTTTATAATAAAAACAATTAGAGTATGGAGGGGTTAATGGGTAAAATCCCAAGCTGGGATGTATTTATCGGACTGACTTTTGTCCTTGGAATTGCCTATGGTTTTATTCTGAAGCGCGAAAAAACTATCACCATTTTGTGTTCAACTTATATTGCGATGGTGATGGCGGGAAGTTTCACTGACTATGTTTTTCAGTTTTTCCAAGGCAATAAAGTAATAGCTAACCAGATCTGGGTCAAAGGCAATTTATCATCTTCGACAGTGGCGATTGCCCTGTTTCTGATCGTTTTGTTTTTTGTCTCCGGCGCAATAAACTCCGCCTCCTCTGGCGGCGGTGATCTTTCGCCGGTGGAAGTGATTGTTTACTGCGCCCTGACAATGGCGCTGATAATTTCAACTATTATCGGGTTTTTGCCGGAAGCAACGCGGGGAAATATTATCTCAACTTCTAAAGTCGCCTCGATAATTTACGGCTTGCGGACGCTCTGGATAATCGCCCCACCAATCTCGCTGGTTTTGTTGAATTTTAGGAGGAAATAAGATAGTTGCCAGTTACCAGTGATTACTGATTAGCAGTAATTGGTATTTACCAGACAGGATACTTTGTTCTGGTATTTTTATTTCTTGACAATTATGGACATATGTTCTAAATTAACAGTAGAAAGGAATATTTATGCCTGGACGACCAAAATTAAAAAGACGAATATGTTTTTGCCCGGAGACAACTTTTTTCAAACCGGCGGGCATTCCGCTGCGGCATTTGCAGACGGAAGTTTTAACCTTGGATGAAGTTGAAGCGATCCGACTGGCTGATCTTGATAATTTAAGCCAAGAAGAAGCGGCGAAAAAAATGGGAATTTCCCGAGTTACTTTTTTGCGGATCGTTGATTGCGCGCACAAGAAAATCGCCAAAAGTTTAATTTATGGAAAAGCAATTAAAATGGAAGGAGGTGATGTAATTATGCCAAATTTAGATGGTACAGGCCCGACCGGCGCCGGTCCAATGACCGGACGCGGTATTCGCGGTCGGGGACGCGGACAGGGATTGGGAGGAACTGCCGAATGCGTTTGCCCGGATTGTGAGGAGAAAGTTCCACACACCAGAGGAATCCCTTGCATCCAAACCAAGTGTCCGAAATGCGGCACACGCATGACAGGCGTTTTCTGTCGCCCAGAGTAAAAAATTTTCCGATCGGAATACAAAAAACCACCCCGCGTAGCTTGGTTCAAGCGAAGTAAGGTGGTTTTTTGCTACACCGCCCGAGACATACGAACACGCTTCGCTCTATAAAAACCCACGGTTTTTATTACCCGCCTGCAAAGGCTATGCTTTAGCATTGCGGGCAGGTTTTCCTCCACAGGAAACTCCCGTTTCCCGACCCCTTCCCCAGTTCGAGTCTCGGGTGGTCTATACTAAAAATCAACTAAAAAAGTCGCTCTGAAAGCGACAAAATCTTAATGGATGCTTCCTATCAGATCAACCTTTTATTTCTGAAGGCGAACCCGGAGGATGTTTTCAAATATTTTTCAAAATCTTCAGCAAGTTTTCGAGTTGCAAACATTCCACACCAGATCAGTTTCACTGGTCGAAGGTGTTTAGTGGCTTTATTTTGACCTTTTTGATGGCTGGATAATCTCCGCTGAATGTTTGCAGTTGAACCAGCATAAAAGTCGCCATTAGAAAGTTTTAAAAGATACGCATAATACATTTTTAAGTCCCACTTCAGTAAACTTTAGCGGGACATCCCGCGTAGCTCGCAAGCGAGCGAAGTGGGATGGTACACCGCCCGAGACTCGAACTCGGAACCAATGGCTTAAAAGGCCACTGCTCTACCATTGAGCTAGCGGTGCATAACAAAACATAATTTAACATATTTTGAGCTTTAGATCAACTCAGCTTTGCTTTGGAGCACAAACTTTAGTTTGTGCTCCAACGGGAAACGCAGCCCACGATTTATCGTGCTATTATTAGCAAGTTAAAGCTTTAACTCCAAAAATTGGTCATTGCCTGTGCGATCGTATACATAGTAACTAATTTTTACGCACGATTATTCATTCTTCAAAACTTTGATAAAAATATTCAAGGAAAATTATGAAAATTATATTGATAAATGTCTGTTTTCTTGATATATTCCCTATAGAGTTAAAAGAAATAATGCTCAATAATTATGAGTTCGATTTTTCTTACATCAACCGGCCTCTCGGACGAAAAGATACGACAAGAATTCATGCGACGTATTGGCACTGATCGCACGCAGCGCGTAGCAATTGTGACTACCGCCGCCTCGGGAAAGGCTGATAACAAATATGCGAAACTTGCAGAAGCCCAGTTTAAAAAACTGGGATTTTCGGCGGTAGATTTTATAGATATTGAATTTGACTCCCCAGAAATATTAAACAAATATCATATTATTTATGTATGTGGCGGCAATACTTTTTATATTCTTTACCATCTTAAAAAAAGTGGTGCTGATAAAGTTTTAAGCAAACTTCTCAAAAAAAGCGATATAATTTACATCGGCGTGAGCGCCGGAAGTATTGTCCTCGCGCCGACAATACGGTTGGCAGCCACGGTTGATCCCGACCCAAACGATATCGGACTTACAGATTTCACCGGCTTAGGTGTTATTGATTTTGAAATACATCCGCACTATGACCCAGAACAAGAATCTGAAATTATCAATTACGAAAAAAACTCTAATCACAAAGTAATTCGCCTATCAAATTCACAGGCCTTTGTACTCTCTGATTCTAAACAGAAATTGATTGGATAAAATTGAGGTTAAAAATGCCAAAAGTGACATTTGATTATGACATTAAAAAAGACGCATGGAGTTGGGTTTTGATTGCTAAATCGAAAAGTCATTGGGGAATAGATCCAAAAAGGCAAGTAGAGCATATTCCCGATGATTTATTAAAAAAGATTTTAAAAAATCCGAGACCGAAAGCTGAAAAATTAGTGTGCGAACATTTAAAAAACCACCCGAAACATCAATATCGTGAAAAAGTAATTAAGGAAGAAACTAAAACACTTGAGGAAATTTGGCGGACTAAAGAAAAAGAATATTTTCAAAAATTAGCAAAAATTACTCAAAAACCAATTTATCGAGATAATTTTGGTGCTTTTTTTACATCTGGCTTTATGTGCCCCTATAATCTCAAAGAAGCGTGGTTTATGATTTCAATGTGGCATAATCTAGTATCCTCTATTGGGACAATTTGTCATGAACTTTTGCATCTTCAATTTACCCATCATTATGAAAAATGGTGTCTACAAAATGGTTTGTCGAAAAAACAATTTGGCGATTTGAAAGAATCTTTAACTTTTTTATTAAACGAACCAGAGTTTGAAAATATAACTTTAGTCGAAGATACTGGCTATCCGAAGCATCAAAAATTACGAGCTCAACTTCAAAAATTCTGGCAAAAAGAAAAGAATTTTGAAAAATTTTTGGAGAAAGCGATAAAGGAGATAAAATGAAAAAAATGAAAGATAAAATATATCACAATGAATTTGCTCCGCTATATGATTATTTCCAATCTGGTATAAAAGGGGATGTGGATTTTTATCTTAATTATTTTAGAAATTATAAAGGAAAAATTTTGGAAATCGGCGCCGGAACTGGAAGGATAACCATTCCTTTATTAAAAAGTGGGCTGGATATAATTGCTCTGGATATTGCGCCAAAAATGCTTGAAATATTAAAGAAAAAAGTTAAAAAAGAAAATATTTCGGTGAAGACAATTTGTGCTGATATGAGGGGTTTTAAATTGAAAGATAAATTTGATGCAATTATTATCACCTTTAGAACATTTCAACATATGTATACAGTTAAAGATCAAATAAGAGCTTTAATAAATGTTAAGAAGCATTTAAAACCTAATGGCATTTTAATTTTTGATGTTTATAATCCTAGCTTAAAATATATTCAAGCTGGCGATTGGCAATGGCAAAGAGATGGAACGGTTCAGCCCGCGGGCGCTAAGAGAAAATTTCAAGTAGAATACAGGAATCGTTATGATATGTCAGAACAAATGATGTATCAAGAATTTCGTTTTACTTTTCCGAACGGTAATCAAAAAATAGCTCCTCTCAAAATGCGTTTTTTCTTTCGTTTTGAGATTGAACATCTTTTGCATTTAGTAGACCTTGAAATAAAAAATCTTTATGGTGATTTTAAGAAAAATAAATTTGAGAATACTTCACCCGAAATGATTTGGGTTGTGACGTCCCAAAATTAAGTAAAATGAAAAAAGAATTAATTAAACTTAAAAAACGAGAATTGAACTTTCATCATCCACATATAACTTTCCGCCTAAACGAAAAGCTTGATAAAACAATCACGCTGGAATTTTTTATTAATGGCGAAAAGGCTGGATTTGATTTTAAAAAAGAAATTATCACTCTCCATCCCGTTACAAAAAAATTCAACCAATTGGGGTCAAAAGGAAAACTAAAATTAGCCATTGATGACTTTGTAACTGATTTTTATAAGAAAAATAATGGTAAATTGATTGATGCCAGATCAAAATTTCAAAAAATTTGGAATTTAGTTGAAGATGATTTCTTCAAAAAAACCAACAATATTTTTGACAATTTAGATTGGCCAGAGGGGAAATATATCGGATATATATCAATGCTACCAATCGGTGCACGTTTTCTCCAAGATAAAACATTCCAATCCTGCTGGCTATGGAAGAAAAACCTAAAAGCCCAGGTTATTCATGAGCTCTTACATTTCCAATTCTATCATCTAGTAGAAAAAATAACTGGCAAAAATCAAGAGGAAAATGAGAAAATTTGGAAATTATCAGAAATTTTCAACGATATTGTCCAAAGAGAAGACGAATTTATTAAACTTCAAGGATATGCGCCTAAAGTTGGCTATCCTGAACATAAAAATGAACATAATCGATATTTGAAAATTTGGCAAAAGAAAATGAAAGCCAGATCTTTCATAAAAGAAACTCTGAAAAAGTAAATAGGGAGCGGCATTCGCCGTTCCCTATTGTGTTGCCTCCCTTCGAAACTTCGATTCTCAGACATCGGTCTTGTAGAGTCTGTTGTACAGACGATGGATGATCCACTCTTGGGTCTTGAGTACGTGGGCGCAGAATCGTGTATCGATACCGTTGACCCCATTGCCCTGAAGATACGGATTACGTGGGCACCCACCACCGCACAGACCAAGTGCTGGGCAGTCGAAGCACTCAGAGTGAGCGAGTGGACTGATTTCGCTCCACTGAATGAAGATTGGGTCGGTTCTGGGGTCATAGTCTGGGTCGTGAACATTGCCCGAAAAGAACTCGCGCGTCCCGACGAAACCCTGGCAGACTCCCACTTGACCATCCGGAGCAATGGTGAGTTGCTCGCCGCAAGCAGCACAATCGAAAACGTAGATCTCGCGCTTGGCAAACTGCTTTGTCTTGCGCATGACGCGTTCTTCGTATACCCCGTAACAGTCGCAGACTTCTTGACATTGTAACAGTGCTTCGGCGAATCTCTCGCCGTAGTCATCTCCGAAATACTTACGCCCAGGGATCGACTCAAGCATATTGAAGCCAACAGCCTTGACTTCAAGGTTGACAACAAGCCACTCGAGGATCTCCGGCAAGGTGTCCAGCATTTCGTTTGTGACAGTTACTGAGATGCCAGGATCAATGCCAACTGCGCGCAATGCCTGTAAGCCTGCGACTGCCATCTCATAACTACCCCCGCCACATTTTCTCGGCCTCTGTCGGTTATGAAGCTCTGGCGGGCCATCGATCGAGACATATGGGAAAACTTTATGCTGAGCGATGAGCCTCGCGACACTTCCGTCTATCAACGTCCCGTTTGTGATCAATATCCGGTCTATGTCACTCTTGAAGACCCCTTCCTCGATCTTCTTCTCGAGATATTCGAGTGTAGCGACAAAGGCCGGCATGTTCAACAATGGTTCACCCCCGTAGAAGACTACACTCTTTTCACCCTCCGGTGACTTCCATCTTTCGAAGGCATCTATCGACGCCATGGCAGTTGCTGCACTCATCATACTGTCTTTGTAGCCCTCAGGTTTGCTGCCATTTATGAAGCAATAGGTGCAATCAAGGTTACAGGCGTCAGTGGTCAGCATGAAGAGTATGTCAAAGTTCGGGCCACAAAGGACGGATGATCTGACCTCTTGCAGATATTTCATCTCATCATAGTCCGCAGGCACGATCAGATTGGCGTCAGCCATCTGTGCTAGAAGATCTTCGATGAGGGTAGTCTGAGCAGACCCCTCAAGATTGGTCTTTATCTCTCGCCATGTTGCCGGCTCCTTCAGCCTCTGGACAATTCCCGCAAGAGTTGGGTCGTAGAAGACCGAGTTGCTAGTGAGAGAATGCACGGTAGCTCCGTATTCCGGTCGGTGAAACATGTGGGCGAATCTTGAAAGTCTGACCTTTCTATCCTCGCTAAACGGTAGCATGACACGGCAACCTCCTTGCTTGTATAGTAGAATGGGGACCGCTCCTCTGGAACGATCCCCATCATGATCCTGACGCAGCGGCGTCAGAACGTCTTCTCCTTCGGAACAGTGGATGAACGCCTTGCCGCTGCCTTGGCCTGGTTGCATGAGCAAAAGTTGCCCAAAGCAACGTGGTTGACGGCATTCTGCGCGATCGCATTTGCCGTCTCAGGCCGACTTGGCGAAACGACTTTACCACTGAGCATTGAAGCTTTCATCTCCTTAGCGCTCGAATGCTACCAACAAATCCTCAAGACGATGATATTCAACCAAGCCCTCCTCCATTAGCAGGAGGCACTTGGTCAACTCCATTCGCTCGAGAAAGTATCGGTCGTGCGAAACGACTACTATTGCGCCCGGGAATGTCGAGAGTTGCTCTTCGATGAACTCCATCGAATCAACATCCAGATGGTTGGTCGGCTCGTCTAGAACAAGACAATCCGGCTCCTGTGCTGTCAACTCAGCGATTCTCAGCTTCGCTCGTTCCCCGAATGACAAATTGCCAATTCTCTTGAAAACCGCATCACCGGAGAACTGAAAGTGTGCCAGAAAAGTCCTGAGCTCACTTTCAGATAGCATGAGGTACCTCCTCATGTAAGATATGACAGAAAGGTCGGAATCTGCCCACAAGTACTCTTGTGGAAGGTAACCGATCTTAACTCTGCCCCGGGTGATCTGACCCGCTGTCGGTTCAATCTCACCTACGATTACTCTGAGTAGCGTCGTCTTACCGACTCCATTCTTGCCCAGAATTGCAACTCTTTCTCCGTAACGAACGCTGATGCCTACATTTGATAGTATCAGACTTCCGCCCGTGATGAAAAAGAGATTCTCGGCAATCACGATATCCCTGGTTTTCGCCGTGTCTCTATTAACAGTGCGTCGCAGCTTAGAGACTTTTCGGACATCTTCCACACGCTCAAGGTTCTCGAGTCTTCGCAGCAGTCGTTTCGCCGCTCCGCCAGATTTCGCTGCTCTATCACGCCGTGCTCCTTGGACAAGCTTGTCTCCGTCTCCTGATCTGTCTCTAGAGGCTACTTCTGTCCACTGCCTTTGTTTCTGGATTGCGCCTTTGAGGCGTTTTTCTTCTGCCTCATACTGCAAGTGATTCTCGTGCTGTCTCAGGCGCCTACCCCGACTTTCTGTGACATAGTCGGAGTAGTTTCCTTCGTACTCGCTGATCGTGTGGGTATGTGGATCTATCTCAATTACTTTGGTAACTGATTGATCCAGCAGCCATCGGTCGTGCGATACAAGCAATGCTGCAAAGTCAGGCCTTTGGAGAAAGCTAGCAAGCCATGACAATCCTGGAAGATCAAGGTTGTTAGAGGGCTCGTCGAGCAGGAGAATAGTTGGTTCGGAGACAAAGGCGCATGCAAGTGCAATCCTCGTCCGTTGGCCACCGCTCAAGGATGACAAGTCCCTCTCCCAAGACAAATCAGCCAAGCCAAATTCAGCTAGCGCCTTTTTGACTCGAGCGATAATGGCAAAGCCATTAAGCCCAACGAATCGTCCTTGCGTCTCCAGATAAGCATCTGACTGCCGGTTGGCGTCAGATAACTTATTTAGGTCGACTGCTAGCTGGATGATTTCTCCAAACTGGTTGGTAAGGTACTCACACAACGTGTGCGCTTCAGACTGCTCCGGGTATAGGGACTGCGGGACATATGCCACCTGGTCGCCGCTCCCATCCTCAATTGCCCCGGAATCAGGCATTATCACACCGCTGGCTATCTTCAGAAGAGTTGACTTCCCCGAACCATTGGGGCCGATAAGCCCGATTTTCTCTCCTCTGTTCAGGATGAACGAAACACCGGTTAAGACTTCCTGCCCCCTGTAAGACTTGGAGGCGTTTGTCACTTTGAGCATATACATCACCCTTGTGATGGAGTCTCTTGACCCCATATACTTAACGCCTCCACAACAAAATGTGGCTGCCGCTATTGTACTGATTCAGAACAGATATGTCAAGATCGAAAAATTATTCCTTCTTCAAAACTTTGATAAAAATGTCGCTTGGCATGTTAATATTCTACAATCGCGTCCGAAAATTTGGACTCGATAATTATTTTGCCGCTCCCGGACATGA
>Ga0210018_1002118_pt1 | contig 10142 bp, 6 predicted proteins | sample CryGeyCG2014_010_2_FD_183967 | JGI IMG/M metagenome (GOLD analysis project Ga0210018, IMG submission 183967) | Groundwater microbial communities from aquifer - Crystal Geyser CG09_land_8/20/14_0.10 (SPAdes) (version 2) | ecosystem: Environmental > Aquatic > Deep subsurface > Groundwater | place... | reverse complement strand
TTACTGCCTGCCCCGTATACAACTTGTTGTTGTACGGGGCCTGTAAGTTTTTTACCATAATAAAGAGGGGCTAATAAACTTTAGCGAGTTTAAAAGTTTTTAGGTTTAATTCCAAGTATTTTTCGGGAATTATTTTTTTAATTGCCCTTGAGATTGAATTTGGTTTTAAAGGAATTAAATTTTTGAAGGAAGCTAAACTTATTAAATAAATCCCGGCAACTACGTTTGTGTTGAACTCTTTTTGGCAAGTTTCTGCAGCTGGAATTAGAATTACTTTCCCAATTTTTTTTAGATTTTTTAAAATTTCTGTTTCAGTTAAATTTTTAACTAAAGGGATAAGAATAATCTGTTTGTTTAATAAAAATTTTGTTTTTTGATTGGCAAAATAAATACCCCTGAGAGCTTCCTGCATTTCTAGGCCCAAAATCAAATCTGCTTTCCCCTGGGAAACTAAAGGAGAATAAATTTTCTGGCCAAATCTAATATGAGCCTCAACCGAGCCACCTCTCTGAGACAAACCGTGAAGTTCCGAAGTTCTTACCTCATAGCCTTCGAATAAGGCAGCCTCAGCAATAATCTGCAAAAGAGTAATTAACCCTTGTCCTCCGGTACCAACAATAACGATATTAAATTTTTCTAAATTTTTAGGCATTTTTTGGGGCAACAAATATACAAGGATGAGTGGCTATAATTACTGAAACTTCTGATTTCTCTAAAAATTCTTTAACTGCATTAATAAATTCTTCTTGATTAATCGGGTCAATGATTTTTAAATTTTTTACTCCGCAAGCCTTCACAATCTCTTCAATTTTTATCCCATTTGGGACAAGGGGCGCTCCGGGATGAGGCTGGTGGCCGGTCATTGCAGTGGTTTGGTTCTCCATTACGATAATTAAAGGATTGGATTTATTAAAAACAGTATTAATCAAAGCTGGGATACCGGCGTGAAAAAAAGTTGAGTCACCAATAAAAGTAATTAATTTTTGCTTGCCCGCCGAAGCAATAGCTGAGGCGGGGTTGGTGGCTTTTTTTATCCCGTGAGCAATTCCTATTGAAGAACCCATACAGGAAAGATAATCTTGAAGGAAATGAGGGGAAAGACCAGCCAACATATAGCAACCAATGTCTCCGCCAAAAATTACTTTTTTGGGGTCAACAGCCTTTTTAACTGCCCCAAAAACTAACCAATAGGGGCAACCCGGACAAAGCTGAGGGAACCTTTTGGGAATTTTTAATTTCCAATTTTCAATTTTCAATAAATTTTCAATTTTCAATTTATAATTAGCAAACTTGGCGATGGTCGAGGTAACGATTTCCGGTTTTAATTCGCCAACTTCTGGTAAAAGATTCTTCCCAAAAATTTGAAGTTTTGGATTAGCAGTTTTTGCTAATCTTTCTATCTCTTTTTCTAAATATGGCTCTAATTCTTCAACAATCAAAACTTTTTTAAACTTTTTTATGAAATTTTGAATTTTCTTTTCTGGCAGCGGATAAAAAAATCCCAGCTTTAAAACTGGCAAATTCAGATTAAGCTCTTTTAATGCTTCCCTTACATATAAATAACTAACTCCCGACGTAATCACTCCCAATTTAGAGCTGACAGAGGCCCGTCCTCTGCTAATTTGGTTAATGGGAGATTTTTCAGAGAATTTTTTGATTTCTTCTATCTTTTTCAAGAGTTCTTTTTTCATCTCCAAAACTCTGGGGGGCATAGTTACAAACCTTTCGGGGTCTTTAATAAATTCTCCTATTACGTTGCCGGGTTTCGTAACTTTGCTTAATTTTACCGGGGCGCGTTGATGGGCAACTCTGGTTGTAGTTCTAATTATTACTGGAATTTTAAATTTTTCTGAAATTTTAAAAGCCAGCTTTGTGAAATCTTTGCATTCCTGAGGATCTGAAGGTTCTAAAATGGGGATATGGACTAAATAAGAAATCCCTCTGGTATTCTCTTCTGATTGAGCTGAACTGTGACAGGAAGGATCATCGGCAGATATTATTACTGTAGGTCCTTTGGTCCCCGTATAAACAAAGGGAATTAAAGCATCTAAAGCAACATTTGTCCCAAAATTTTTCATTGCCACCAAGGTTTTCAAACCAGAAAAACTGGCTCCAATAGCAGCTTCCAGAGCAACTTTTTCATTGGTTGAAAATTCAAAATAAATTTTGGCTCTTTTATCTATTCTAAAGAATGTATTTCCAATTTCTGAAGCCGGTGTTCCGGGATAAGTAGAAACAAACTGAACTCCTGATTCCAGAGCGCCCCGAACTATTGCTTCATTGCCCAAAAGAATAATTTTTTTGCCAGGTTTTTGTAACAAAATCTCTTCCATTTATTTGACTACAATATTAATTAATCTTCCTGGGACAAAAATTACTTTTTTTATCCCTTTTCCTTCTATCCATTTTTTTACTTTTTCTTGAGCCAAAGCTAATTCTCTGGCCTTTTCTTCAAATATATCCGCCTCTGCTTCGATTTTATCACGAATTTTGCCATTAATCTGAATAACTAAAGTTATTTTTTTTTCTTCAATTAATTTTGGGTCATATTTTGGCCAGGGCTGAGAGAAAATTGAATCTCTTTTTTTATAGTCTTTAGGGCCTTTTTTAGGTTTTAATTCCCGCCAAAGCTCCTCTGCTAAATGGGGAGCAAAAGGAGAAAAAATCTTTAGGAAGTCTTTAAAATCTTCTTTCCCTAATCCTCCCTTCTCTTTTTGCCAATTATTAGAAAACTCCATCAAAGAACTAATAGCTGTGTTGAACTTTAAATTCTCAATATCTTCTGAAACTTTTTTAATAGTCTGGTGGAGTAATTTTTTTAAACGAAGGGAAGAGCTTTTAGATTTTTGAGAATAGAAAAATTGAACAGCTAATCTCCAAACTTTATCTAAAAACCTCTTTGTCCCTTTTACTCCTTTGGTATCCCAGGCAATAGTTTCGCCAAAAGGACCCATAAACATCTCATAAATCCTTAAAACATCAGCGCCGTATTGCTTTATAATTTGTTCCGGGTTAATTACGTTGCCCCGGGACTTGGACATCTTGATTCCTCCCTCTCCGAGAACTACTCCATGAGAAGTTCGTTTCTTATATGGCTCAGGTCCAATAAGTTTTGGAAAGGCCTCAATGTCCCATAAAAATTTATAGATAAAACGAGAATACAAAAGATGTAAAGTAGTATGCTCCATGCCGCCATTGTACCAGTCTACCGGCATCCAATATTTAAGTAATTTTGGATTAGCTAATTTTTTATCGTTTTTAGGGTCGCAATAGCGTAGATAATACCAATTAGAACCAGCCCAGTTTGGCATAACATCAGTTTCTCTTTTTGCCCTGCCTTTGCATTTAGGGCATTTGGCATTTACCCAATTTTCAACTGCTGCCAATGGAGATTCGCCGGCCTCGGTTGGTTGGTATTTTTTAACTCGAGGAAGTTTAACCGGTAAATCTTTCTCTGGGACTTCCAGCCAACCACATCTTTCACACTTTATCATTGGAATTGGCTCTCCCCAATAACGCTGCCGAGAAAAAATCCAATCTCTTAATTTATAATGGACAGCTCTTTTTGCTAAGCCTTTTCTTCCTAACCATCCAGCAATCCTTTCTTTGGCAATTTCTGAACCCATCCCGTCAAATCTTCCAGAATTAATTAAATATCCTTTTCCTTCATAAGCTTTTTCAAATCTACCGTTAGAAACCACTAATCCGGCTTCTTCTGGTAATTCTTTTTTTTCTTTAAAAGGTTTAATCACCTCAATCATCGGCAAATTATATTGTCTGGCGAAATCAAAGTCTCTTTGGTCGTGAGCTGGAACAGCCATAATTGCCCCGGTACCATAGTGCATCAAAACATAATCTGCTAAAAAAATGGGAATTTGTCTCAAATTGACCGGGTTAATCGCTTTTATTCCTTTGATTTCTATTCCAGTTTTTTCTTTAATTTCACTAATCCTTTCTTTCTCTATCTTTTTCTTGGATTCTTCGATATATTTCTCAACAGATTTAAGATTTAAGATTTGCCTTTTAGATTTAAGTATCTCAATTATCGGATGCTCGGGAGATAGGACTAAATAAGTAGCGCCGAAAAGAGTGTCTGCCCGAGTAGTAAACACTGGAATCTTTAATCCTAAGTCTTTAATCTTGAATTCTATTTCCCATCCTTCTGATTTACCTATCCAATCTTTCTGGAGAACTTTAACTCTCTCTGGATAATCAACTTTGTCTAAGTCCTGAATTAGTCTTTCAGCATATTTGGTTATTTTCAGCATCCACTGCTCTTTTTCTCTTCTTTCAACTTTTGCCCCGCATCTTTCGCATTTTCCATCAACTACTTCCTCATTAGCCAAACCAATCTTACAAGTTGGGCACCAGTTAATCGGCATTTTGCTTTTGTAAGCTAACCCTTTTTTGAAAAGCTGCAAAAAAATCCACTGGGTCCATTTGTAATAAGCTGGTTCAGTAGTATTAATTTCCCGGCTCCAATCAAAAGACAACCCTATGTTTTTTTGCTGTTTCTTAAAAAAAGAGGTGTTTTTTCGGGTAGCAATCCTTGGATGAACTCCGGTTTTAATGGCATAGTTTTCGGTTGGCAATCCAAAAGCATCCCAGCCCATAGGGAACAAAACATTAAAACCCTCCATTCTTCTTTTGCGGCTGACTATATCTAAGGCGATATAAGACCGGCAATGCCCAACGTGAAGACCTTCGCCAGATGGATAGGGAAACTCAACTAAAATATATTTTTTGGGTTTCTTGGAAAAATCTTTTGCTTCAAAAATTCCTATTTTTTCCCAAACCCTTTGCCATCTCTTTTCTATTTTCCGGGGATTATATCTCATACTTTATTTTTAATTTTACCCCGCACATAATCTCTTGTAAAGTTATATAACTCAGATCTCTTGCAATTTATGTGCGGGGTTTAACTCGTTTTTTTCATTTTGTCTATTAAATGAGGTGAAATATAAAATGGCGTTCTCGGTGAGAACGCCATTTATCTAAATTAATGTAATCTTTCAAGCTAAAACTCTGGCGGCCAAAACTCCCCAACTAACCTTTCGTAGGCCTCAACATACCTTTCTCTTGTTCCTTCAATTACCTCATCGGGAAGGGGTGGGGCTGGTGGTTGTCTGTCCCAGCCACTGGCTTTCAACCAATCGCGCAATGGCTGCTTATCAAAAGAGGGTTGAGGTCCTCCCGGTTTATAGGTTGCTACATCCCAAAACCGGGAAGAATCTGGCGTTATAAGCTCGTCAACCAGAATAATCTGGCCATTATGAATTCCGAACTCGAACTTGGTGTCGGCAATAATCACTCCGACTATCCTTGCCCAAGAAGCAGCTTTTTTATAAAGCCGTAAGGATTTACCTCGCAGTGCCTCGGCAGTACTATCTCCCACCATCTTCACCATTGTATCAAAATCAATCGGTTCATCATGGCCAATCCTGACCTTGGTAGTGGGGGTAAAGATTGGCCTTGGAAGTTCTTCCGCTTCCCTTAGCCCCGGCCGAAGTTTGATTCCGCAGACTGTTCCAGTTTCTTGATAACTCTTCCAAGCTGAACCCGTTATGTGTCCTCTAACCACACATTCTACTGGGAAAACCTCGGCTGAATAAATCAGAACACATCTACCAAGTAAATCGTTTGTCTCTCGATACTCCTCTTTAACAGTGGAAGCGCAGAGCCGCTGGTCATCACTAAAAATGTGATTTGGACAAATATCTCTCAGTCTGTTAAACCAAAAGAGAGAAATCTGATTCCGAATTTTTCCCAAATCCGGCACTCCTTTCGGCATAATAACGTCAAAAGCTGAAATCCGGTCGGTTGTTACCATCAACAGGAGTTTTTCGTTCTTCCCTGGCCAACCAGGGATTTCCCAGGTGTCTCTCACTTTACCTCGGACAAACAGTTTTTTTTCTGGAATCTCGGTCTGGATAAGAACTTTCTTTTCCATTTTACTTCTCCTTTCTACTTTCTAATATCTCTTGATAGAGCTTCTCTTCATTTCTCAAAAGATATGATACTGAGAAAATCTGGTGAAACTCTTCAATGCTTGTTTGCTCTTGAAAAATCTTCCTCAAAATCTCATTCCATCTTTGTACGTCTTCTTCTGACGCCTCAAGCTCAGGAGAAACTTCGAGTTCGGCTCGGGCAATAATCTTTTGGATGGAGATTGGAGCTGGTCTCTCCATTCGCTGGAATCTCGCCAAGTCTTCCTCTGCCTCTCTCAAAGATTGTGGAAGATTATTCCGTAATCGCTCTGCCTCAGGCTGAGGTTTAAAGGCGTTAAAAGCAGCTAGCTGGACTATCCTATAAGATTCTTCAGCTGAAAGCCCGAAGGGAACACCCTTTTCTGCCAGGAAACTCTTAATTTCCCCTGCAGCATAACAACCTCGGGAATTAATTATTTCCAGCAACATATTGTCCGGGTAAACAGCTAAACCCTTCAGGACTCTGGTCATGGTCCGGAGTGAATGAATTGTGACATGGAAGAGATCGGGCCAGGCAACTCTTTCTACGCAAGACTGCTCGATCGCTCTCTCCTCCCATGTTTTAATATTATCCATAATCGCGGACTGATATCCTTTTGCTAATCGCGCCATGCCCTCTATTTGTTCAGTAAGAATTGTATTCTTCTTGTGAGGCATTATTGAAGAACCCTTTTGTTTCTTACCGAAGGGTTCCTGATAAATCGGCTGACCGCTTCGTGCCCCTAAACGTATATCAGTAGCGATCTTATCAAGAGTCTTTACAATTTGGCAGAGAGCTTCGGAAACAGGCGTATACAATTCTCGTGGCATAATCTGGGTTGCGCCATAAAATGGTTTGAAACCTAATATTCTCAGCGCTTCTTTTTCAACCGCAGGATTTATGCTCCCATAGTTACCCCCTGCGCCGGAAATCTTCGAAAATCTTAAATTTTTTCCAGCTTTCTTTAGATTATCCAAATCAACTTCTATCTGTCGAAGCCAAGTAAGACAGCGCTTACCAAATGTTTGGAGTTCCGCGTCTTGACCATGGCTTTTGCCCATCATGACTGTATAACGATATCTCTTAACCATATCTCTGAGAACAATTATTATCTCGGCGAGATACTTTTTTGTTAATGCAAGAGATTTTTTTAACATCCGAGCGAAAGCTGACTCTTCTGTATCATACGAGGTGATTTCCTCGTGAAGATATCGCTGAAGCTCAAGCGGTAAATGCCTTCTCCGTTCGTCAATAAAAGCATTCAAGTCGTGACCAATTTCTTTATCTCTCGCTAGCCACCAATGGATATCTATCGGTTTTCTTTTTAAGATTTTTGAGATTGCCAACCATATTTCTTTACTTAATTCGCCCAAAATAACCTTTGCCTTAATCACTGACAATTCGGTTTTCTGCCAAAGACTTAATTTGCTCTCATTAGACCAAATTCCAGTAATTTCGACTTGCTCATATCGTGTAATCATCTTCTTTTCTCCCTTCATTTCCATTATTATTTTTGGAAGGTACTGTTTCTTAGCTTTTAGCTACGAAAAAAAAGAGCTACCCTCCCTTTTTGAAATTAACAAATCTAAAAAAAATTGTCAAAATAAATTCCCGCCCTTACAGATAATAAACTGCTGGACGGGAATAATGTTTTAATGGCCGAAGAAACCACGACCAACTCTATCAGGAATGAGATACAAAACCATATCTTTCTTTTGGCAGAACTCGTGGACCTCCAAATCGCGAACTGAGCCACTGGAAGCAAAGATTACTCTAACACCTGCTTGAGCCAGAACTTCTGGCCCATCAGTGAAAGGAAAGAAGCTATCACTGTAGACAAATGCTCCTGGAGTTTCATGATTAGCGTCCCTGGCTCGGCGAACTGCTAAGACGCAACCACTTACCCGATCCTGTTGACCTACACCATTGCCAATGAGATAGCCATCCTTAACGAGGGTGATGGTGTTACTGTTGCTCGTTGACCCAATCGCCCAGGATAAGAGAAGATTGTCTTCCTGGTCTGGTGTTAGCTGACCAATCTTTGTCACCTCGGGAGCTTTGAGATTCAAGACAAAGGTGTAATTTGGCTGGCGCAAAAACCCTCCCCGAACATAGCGGAAACGAAGCGCTGAATCAATACTTAGAAGCTCGAGGGCCGGATTAACCAGAAATCGACATTTATCCCCTTTCCGCCTAAGCATGGTAATAGCTTCCTCTTTAAATGAAGGAGCAATAATACCATCTAAAAGACGACGTTCTCCCTTAGGCATTAGGTAGGTAAGCAACTCCTCAGCAGCTGCCTCATTAATTGGGAAATTAACCATCACCAATCCACCCAAAATAGCCCGAGTATCACCTTTTATCATTTTCTGAATAACTGTGATGTGGTCTTTACCCACTGCTGCTCCGCAAGGATTGCCATGTTTACAGCCTACAGCAATCAGTGGTGTTTTACCGCGGTTTACGGCAAAAGCAGCGGAGATATGAGTGATGGTTTGGAGTAATCGATCAACGTCGCAGAGGTTATTGTAACTAAGCGAAGTACCAGCAACGAGATGGAAGTTCTCCAAAGACAGAGAATCGACCAAGTCTACTTGAAAGATTTTCCTGCTATAAAGAGCGGCTGGTGCCTGCCAGGCATTTTCACCGTAGAGGCACTGGAGAATCTGTTCGCCAATTATTCCGTCATAAGCACCATTGCTATGGTATCTAGCTGAAGTTAGACAATAATCAGCTACAATTGCCTCGGCTTTAGCAACTAACCCAGCGATGAAATTGTCCTCATCGGGCCGACCTGCTTTTAACCAATCAATTACTAGTTCTCGGTCGTAGGGGTCACAAATGACAATCCGCCTACCTTTGGCAGCTGAGCGGATCATTGTCGGGCCGCCAATATCAGTTTTTTCAGTGACTGATTCTCGAGTGGCATCAGGCTTTTGAATTTCCTCCTGGAGTGGATAAAGATCAACACAGACTAGGTCAATCCAAGGGATGCCCAGATGTTTTAGCTCCTGGCGATCCTCTTTGGTGTCCTTTGCTAAAAGTCCGGCATGGATCTCCCGCGATAAAGTGACTACCCGGTGTCCTAAAATGGCGCCGCCGCCAACTATTTCAGCTACATCTTTGACTGGGATGTCCGCTTTCTTAAGTTCTCGAGCAGTCCCGCCAGAAGCGATAATCTCCCAACCAAGCTCGTGTAATTCTTTAGCAAAATAAGTAATCCCTTCTTTATTATAGACAGACAACAGAGCTACAGGCATTTTAATTACCTCCTTCTTTTTTAGTTTTTCTATTATTAAGTTGCATTTCTCTCCTCCTTAGAGAATATTTAAAGGAGGGTAATCCCTCCCCCTTTTAAAACTATCAAATTCTAAAAGTTTGTCAAATTAAATATATTCTATTGTAGCTGGTGGTTTTGGGGTTATGTCGTAACAGACTCGAGTTACTTGGGGTATTTCATTTATTATTTTTTTTGTAATTTTCTCCAAAAGCTTCCAGGGAATTTTGGTTGGAACAGCTATCCTGGCGTCAACACTTTCAACGCATCTAATTATTATGATATTGCCAAACTCTCTTTTATTATTTCTTATCCCGGTTGCTTTATCAGTCATTAAAACCGGAAAATATTGAAAAGCACCTGAATTTTTTAATTCTTTCTCGATAATACTAGTTGCTTTTCTGACAATCCCAACTTTTTCTGGCGTTACTTCGCCAATTACTCTGGCAGCTAAAGCTGGCCCGGGAAATGGCATTCTTTCAGTTATTTCCTTAGGAACTGCTAAAGCTTTAGCCACTTTTCTTACTTCATCTTTCCGGAGTTTACTTAAGGGTTCAATAACCTGGTATCCATATTCTTTTTCAGGATTAACGCCAACTTGAGCTAAAACATTATGCTGTCTTTTAATGCCGGCAACAGCTTCTTCGATATCGGTTAAAATTGTCCCTTGTAATAAAAATTTGATTCTACTTTTTTTTATAATTTTCTTAAAAACATCTCCATAAAAAACAGCGGTAATTGCTTTTCTTTTTTCTTCCGGGTCAATTTTATGCTTTAGTCCTTTAAAAAATTTATCTTTAGCATCAACTATTGCAACTTTTATGCCAAGTCTATTAAAAGTTTTGACAACGTTCTCTGATTCATTTTCTCTCATTAAGCCATTATCAATAAAAACGGC
>Ga0210018_1002112_pt1 | contig 10158 bp, 12 predicted proteins | sample CryGeyCG2014_010_2_FD_183967 | JGI IMG/M metagenome (GOLD analysis project Ga0210018, IMG submission 183967) | Groundwater microbial communities from aquifer - Crystal Geyser CG09_land_8/20/14_0.10 (SPAdes) (version 2) | ecosystem: Environmental > Aquatic > Deep subsurface > Groundwater | place... | reverse complement strand
CAGACATTCAAAGACAGTAATAATACTTCAATTGTGGCTAAATTAGTTTTTGGTGAAAATTCCTTTTTATTTACCGGCGATATTGATAAATCAGCGGAGGGAAAACTTATTGAAAGTGGTGTTGATATTAATTCCAATGTTTTAAAAGTGGCTCACCATGGAAGTAAAACTTCTAGCGCAGAAGAATTTATAAAAGAGGTCTCACCAGAAATTGCGGTCATTTCTGTTGGCAAAGATAATAAATATGGACATCCCCATCAGGAAGTTTTGGAAACCCTAGCTAAATATGATATAACTATTCTAAGAACTAACCAAGATGGCGATATTAAAATTATTTCCGATGGAAATAATTTTATCGTATCGGAATTTCAATAAATTGAAATTCCGACAGCTCTTTACCCTTCGGGCTAAAGAGTCAGACCAGATAGGCGAAATTCCGATACGACCCAGCCCTTTTGGCAAAAAGGGCTACCCAAAGGGAGATAGTGCGCGAGCGAAGCGAGCGCCTATCTGGGATAAAAGTGGCTGGAAAGATGCCTCCTGGATTTATCAAAGAATAAAATGCGATATTGATTTGCATCAAGAAAACCAATATAGCTGCCAGTTTGGCGAAAAAGACAAAATTCATCAAGGTTTTAATTTAAGCAAAGATGTTCTTAGAAAGCTTTATTTTGACAATCCCAAGGCAGGAATTAAATATTTAACCGAATATTTTGTCCAACGAGCTGCAAAAAATTTTTATACTAAAAATTTTTTGCCAAGGACTTCTAACAGGGCGCTGAGCAATCGGGGTAAAATAGAAAAATATGAGGTTGTCCGAAATCGGCATTTACCCCGTTAGAGACCTATGAGGTAGCAAATGAATACTCTGAAGAGTCAAAAAAGCATTGACCACTTTGGTTTAATAAAGAATCTGCGAAAAAGAATTTTAAAAATTCTTTTTCGCCCAAGGTTTCTAACGGGGTTTAATCGTATAAGGGCAAACTTCTAACGGGGTGAAATTCCCAATTTTTAAAACTAAGCTAGAAAAAATAACAAAAAAATTCAATTTAGCTAACCCGAAAGAGAGAGAGGAATATTTTAAATTAAAAGCCGGGTTGGAAATCGCCAAATTGAGGGAGTATTTGAAAAAAAATACTTTTATCGCTTATTTAATGGGAAAGAAAAATTCTGGCAAAGGAACTTATTCAAAAATGTTTGCCGAGCTCGTTGACCCAGAAAACATATCGCATTTTTCAATTGGCGATATGGTCAGAGAGGTTGATGAAGAACTCAAAGATAAAAAAAGAAAAAAGGAATTATGTTCCTTTTTGGAGAAAAATTATCGGGGCTGGTTCCCCTTTAAAAAAGCCCTTTCTGCCTTAGAAAGAAGAAACATTAGAACTCTTTTGCCAACCGAATTAATTTTAGCCCTGGTGAAAAGAGAAATAGCTAGGAGAGAAAAGAAAACCCTTTTTGTTGATGGCTTTCCCCGAGATTTAGACCAGATTTCCTATTCCTTGTTTTTTCGAGATTTAATTGGCTATCGAGAAGATGCCGATATTTTTATTTTAATTGATGTTCCAGAAAGCGTAATTAATGAAAGAATTAAATGGAGAAGAGTTTGTCCTTGTTGTCAGACCTCGAGGAATTTAAAACTGCTCCCGACTTCTGAAATTGGCTATAACCAAAAAAATAAAGAGTTTTATTTAATCTGCGATAATTCCAGGTGCCGGGGGTCAAAGATGGTTGCCAAAGAGGGAGATGAGCTGGGAATTAAGCCGATAAAAGAAAGATTAAAGTTAGATGAGAAATTAATAGAGCAGGCCTTCTCACTTTACGGGATTCCCAAAATCCTTTTAAGAAATTCCTTGCCGGTAAAAGTTGCTCAAAAATTTGTTGATGATTACGAAATTACTCCCGAATATAGTTATCAGTGGAATGCAAAAACCAAGAAGGTAAAAATAATTGAAAAGCCCTGGATTATTTTAGATGATGAAGGAACTCAATCTTATAGTTTGTTAGCGCCGCCGGTGACGATTTCTTTAATAAAACAAATGATAGAGATTTTAAGTTTATAAATTTTGCTTGACAGGATTCCTTGCCAAGAAGTATAATGAAGTTGGCTCGGCCCCGTTAGAAATTTCCAACTGTAACGGGAGAGTTCCCTTGGAAGTTATGTGAGCTTAATTAACATAATTTCTAACGGGGCTCGGTATCTTCTAGTTAGATTCTGGTACAAACGTTCTTTTAGGGAGTCTGATATGATCCTTTCCCATAGGGAAGGGACTTGGACACCCACCTGAAATAATTTTCCGGATACGAACTTTCTAGAAGAAACACCGGGCCATTAAAAAACGTCCTTACTTAGGACGTTTTTTGATTCTTTGAAAAATAAAAAAGGGCGGCTGGAGATTCAATCTTTTTACCGCCCTTCGTGAGATTATTCCTGCTTGAGCTTGGTGGCTGTTCCTATTCTTGTCCCTACCGATTCGCCCCTGACGAAACGAAGAATCACATTCTCTTCGTTGCCAGCTATGGCTACCAACATTCCCTTTTTAGCACACCGAGAGGCCTCTCTCCATTTTGCTATCATTCCTCCCGTACCGGTCTTAGAAGTACCACTGGAAACATCAATCAATTCTGGCTTTGTCCGGGCGCTAATCTCTTCGTACATCCTTGCCTGAGGGTTTATCTTCGGGTTCTCCGCATAGATTCCTCCCTCATCAGTTAAGAAGAGGACCGCATCGGCATTTGTTAAAGAGGCAATCATCTTAGCCAATCTATCGTTTTCACTAAATCCTTTTTCCATTAATTTGATTTCTCGGTCGGAAACAACATCTGCCTCATTAACAACAGGGATCACCACTCCAGAGTTTAAATAATCAAAAATACTCGCTTGGATACTTTCTCTCTCGCCTTCATTAGCCCAATTACCAAAAGTCACCCAAACCTGACCAACCTCCTTTCCGTGAATCTCGAAGGCCTCTCCCCATCTATTCATGAGATGACGGGCGCCTATGCCTGCTAAGTCTTTTTTATCAAGGGCGGTTATGTCTAATCCTAAACTTTCCATTCTTTCTCGGCCGCTTTTGATAGCGCCAGAACTAACTATTATTACCTCTACGCCCCGTTCCATTAGTTCCACTACTTGTCTGGCAAAATCATTAAAGATATCCTGAATGAGTTGACCCGATTGGTTACAGAGGTTGGCGGTACCAACCTTAACTATCAATCGGCGAATGGGTACTTTTCTTTTAGCTTTCTCATTCATTTTTTCCTTCACCTCCTTCTGTTTTGTTATTTGTTATCTATAATGTAACAGCCATCCAGACACTTGCAAATATAAAATGTCAAAATAGCTGTCACAACAATAGAAACGCCTAATTTTCAAAAGAACTTATTAACTATATAACTATTATGAGAATTTGTCAAATTTACAACAATTACAAAAATATTTTTTAAATAAAAAACGCCGATTTTACAGGTTTGATAAAGTTCACAAATCGTACAGAATATTAGGTGTTTTTTTAGGTGTTTTTAATTTTTTATGATTTCTGAGAGATGATTAACCGGGAATAAATCTTTTGGATAGATTTCTATTACCAACACCGGGTGTTGGTTATCTGCTGGGCTGTCCGCCTGTCACCTTCTTTTTTCACTCAATTTTATTTTTCTATTAAGGAAATTTTCAATTTCACACCCAAGGCTTCACCGACTTTCTGTAAAAAAGAAAGGCTAGGGTTATAAGTCCCTGATTCGAGCCGGGAAATAGCCGACTGTTTTGTGCCAATTTTTTTGGCAAGTCCTTTTTGAGTTAAACCTCTCTCAATCCTTCTTTTGATAATCATTTCAATCACAGCAAATTCCGGTCCAAGTTTCTCATAGAATTCTTTAATTCTCTTATCTTCTAATAATTCCTTCTTTAATTGTTTATAAGTTTTCTTCTCCATGTTTTCTATATAACATATACGTTATACCCTGTCAAGTAGTTTTAATTTTTGGGAAGCAATTTTAATCTCTTTCCGAGGAATTTTTCGTGATTTTTTAATAAAACCGTGTAAAAGAAAAATTCGGGATTTATGAAAACTATAAAAAATTCTAACCTCTTGTTTACCTGGAACTCTAAGTTCAAAAAGATGGGCTGAAATTTTCTTTGCGTGGGGTGGTCCTAATTTTTGGCCAAACTTCTCGAGTAAATCAATGATTCGCAAAACCTTAGCAATGGTGGGCTTTTGTAATCCTTTAATAAATTTTTCTAAGGAAACATCAAAAATACGAATTTTCATAAAACTTTCGGGCCAGGGCGAATCGAACGCCCGCTTTACCCACCCCAAGGGCATGGACTACCATTATCCTATGGCCCGGTTTATTTCCTTTTTGCCAGTGTTTTGATGCATTTGGTGCAGGCTAAAACTCTTTTTCCGGCAAATTTTTTATAGGCTGGCTTTTTTATATCAAGAGGAATTCTGACCCATTGTAAATTGGGATATTTTTTCTTCATTTGCATTGGGTTGTATCTTGACATTAATTTTTTATATCTTCTTCCCCATATTGAACTTTTACTACAAATTATACATTGTCTCATGGTTTATTTTTTTCACTAATTTGAGTTTAGATTAATTAAAATTTTTTCGATAAGTTTATAAAAATAGAAATTTATTTTTTCTTTGAGAGATTTTTATATCGATTACTTTCTTATAAAAAATCCATTCTCGACTAGTTTTTTAATGAATGTTTTTACATCAGTTTTAATCTGATTTCTATTTCCCTTAAAATCATTTTGTAATTTTCTTATCAGCTCCTCTTTTGATTTTATACCTTTATACAACACTAAAAATACTTTATACCCTGTTTTATTTAATTTAAAAATTTTTCCTGTTTTAAGATTTATTATTAGTCCTCCAAAAGTTTCTTTTCTATAATTAATTATATCTTTATTTAATTCCATGTTTATAAGGGTTAAACCAACACCAGGGATCCGATGAAAGAATGTCATGGGTAGCTCCAAAGACGTTTGCCCTGCATCCGCCTCCGCAGATGTACCTATACCCACAAATGGCACATTTCCCTTTTATTGATTTTACTATATTTCGCCATCTATCTAACACAGCATTATTTTGCCATTCTTCTTTAAAACTTTTTTTTATTGGTGCTGAGTATAATTTTGCTAAAGCAATACACGGAGTAATTTTGAAATCATATGTTAAACTGCATCTTGAATAGCCAGCGTTACATGGAAGTTTAGTGAGACTTCGACTTGGGTCATATTGTATTTTATTTTCAAATAAGAAACTGTGATGCAATTGTTCTACTTTCATAGTTTTGTAATGGTTTTTTAAGTTGAATAATATTTGAACTGCGTATTTGTATTGTTTTCTAGTTATTTGGAAATTTTGATTAATATCATTTCCAATTAAAAGCCGTGTTCTGTAATAATAAGCTCCGAGTTCGTTTGCAAAGTCTGCTATTTTTTTTAATTCATTGAAATTAAAATTAGTTAAAGTAGTAGCAATACATACTTTTACATTATATTTTCTTAACAATTCTATCCCATGAAAGGTTAATGAAAAAGCATTGGGGTTTCTCCGGAAATCATTATGTTTTTCAGGGCAGATACTATCAATACTTATTTGAACTCCATCTATATTACGTTCTGATAATAATTTTGCAATACTTGGAGTTATTAATGTTCCATTTGTTGCAACTCCAATAACAAATTTGTGTTGAGAGGCATAATTAATGATTTTTTCAAAATCTTTTCTCATCAAAGGTTCTCTTCCTACCAAATGTATTTTAAATACTTTAGCTGCTGCTAAATCATCTAATATTTTGCATACTTGTTTATAGCTTTTTTCTTTAGGCTTAATGTTCTTATCAGCAGAATAGCAATGACGACAACGAAGGTTGCATTTAGGAGTAATATCAACGTAAACAGTTTCAGGCGTTACAAGAAAGCATGGCATGTTGTTGGAAAGTTTTGGCATTTTTTCCATAATGTATTCCAATCCTCATGTAAAATATTGCCAACTTTGAAAGGAGAGTAAGCACACGGTTTTACTGTTCCATCTGGTAATATATAAAGAAGTTGCTTTCCTGCATAACATGATTCAGATGTTGGATCTGCGAAGGTTATCTTTATTTTCTGTTTTAATTTTGTAATTTTCTTTTTTATTCTTTGCAAATCCTGACCATTTAAAGAAAGAGTATCATTTACCTCTTTTCCTCTACCCACAGGCTTTAATACAAAAAGGCATATAGCATCAAAACTGTTTTCTTTAGAAATTTTAATAATCTCCTCAAGATAATTAGAATTCGCCTTAGTTAAAGTAACAGCCATTATCTTTCTTATCTTAATTTCTTTTAATCCTTCAATAATAACCTGAAAGCCCATTCGTAATTTATTGTGGATATTTTCTGGCCCATCAATGCTTATATATACTTGATCGAAAACAGTATTAATCAATTGAGTATACTTTTTTACAAAATATCCATTAGTCATTAAAGCGGTATTTAGCTTTGATTTCTTTATTATCTTGCAAATGTCTTTAAATTTATCATGACATAAAGGTTCACCCCCAGAGATACTAATAGAGAAAACTCCTACAGTTTCTAATATTGATATAACTCTCTCAAAATCTTTTACTTTCATATCTTGATTGCCATGGTTTTTATTATAACAATATACACAATTAAAATTACATTTATTGGTAATCTCAATACCAACCGACAATGGTGCTCGTAGAAGCTTTTCAATTTTCCCAACATCTGGGATCTTTTGTTGAGAAGTTTTTGTAGGCATTGTATATAAAAGCAGGGCAGCCGCCCCTGCAGGTTTTTAAAGCATAACAATGTTCACATCCTCGTTTAACTGTTTTGTGAAAGACTTTTAGCTTATCCATAATAGAATGGCTTAGGATGGTTGATAATTTGCTGGTGTATAAGTTACCCATATTAATTTGCAAATATCTACAAGGAGTTACATTGCCTTCTGGATCAATTTGCAATTTATGAGTACCAGCTCCGCATGTAGTTTTATTTCTTAGTGAAACAGCTAAGCTGTCTTCAAAGTAAACCTTAAAGTTCAAGTTTCTTTTTGGCAATTTAACTGATTTTTCAATTTCTATGATCACATTTTTCAAATTTTCATTTGGCAAAGAAAGAAGTTTATAAGGATCATTAAAATCTTTGTAAAAATTGAATCTTATTAACGAAGCACCAAGTTTTTCTGCTATTTTGCAAGTTTGGGAAATATATGGATAATTAAGTTTCATTAAGGTCATTTGAAAAGTAAAAGGTATCTCATATTTTTTCAAAAGATAAGTACATCGTAATAAATAATCAAACGCCTTATTATTTTTTCTTATTTTATTGTGGATATGTTTTGGGCCATCGAGACTTACTCCAACATGGTTGATTCCTTTATTTTTCAAATATTGAATATCTTTTTCTCTAATAAGACTTCCATTCGTACTGATACTGTAGCATATTTTTTTCTTACTTATATATTCAACTATTTTTCGCCATTTTTTATTAAGTAGTGGTTCACCGCCTATAAGATTATAATAAAAGACTCCCCCCTTGAGTAGTTTATTAAAAATCACTCTAAATTTAAAAAAACTCATATCTCTTCCTCTTTGTCTCCTTAAATTAAAACAATGAATACAACTAAAATTACACCTATCGGTAATCTCGATATTTGCACAATAGGGCCTCATCTTTCTGTGAATATTAATTAAATTTGAAATTTATTATTTGGGATCTTCTAATCCTTTATTAATTACCCTTCTTTCATACAGTACATAAACACGTCAGTTTCATGGATTATTGGTTTCGTCCATTTTTCTTTTCTTTCTACCTCTTTTTTACTTTTTTCTTTTTCTCTTTGGTTCAATCTATCTTTTTCAGGTTCTGTTGTTGAATACTTAAGTTTACTTTTGGGCATATTTTTTGTTTTATTATCAAGTTGAGAATACTGGCTGCTCGACCCTCAGCCGATAGTTTTTATTAGTTTATATTACCAAAGGTTCGATTTTAAGTAAAGAGATTTTTCTAAATTTAGTAGATAACTCCCCCTCCCAAAACCTCCTCCTTTTTATAAAATACTGCCACTTGGCCAGAAGGAATTACTAGCTGCGGCTTATTGAAAACAATTTTAATGGTTTCGTCATCAATATAATTTATAGTAGCTGTATCTAGAGTGTTTTTATATCTAATTCTAATTTTTACTTTTATCGGCAGTTGTGGGATTTTACCTGAGATCCAATTAATTTTTTTTACAAGAAATTCCTTTTTCCATCGATTTCGCTTCACCTTTTTATTTAGAGGAAAAAATGAAAATCCTTGATATATCTGATATTGATCACTTATTTGCTTTTGAAAATTCCTAATTTTATTTAAATTGAGCTTATAGTGTTTTTTTAAAAAATTATTACTAATAGTCTGTAGTAAGCAGGTTTCCCTTGAGGCTGAAAAATCTAATGCAGGTAACTTAAATTCTTTTGTTAAAAACCTTACTTCAGATGCTGCTAAATCTCCAAGAGGAAATAAAAGTCGTTTTAATTGCTTTTGATTTAACTTCCATAATAAATAGGATTGATCTTTCCTTTTATTCCTCGCTACAAATAATTTATACTCACAATTTTTTTTGCTCGTAAGATGGAAACCTGAACTTTGAGTTTCTTGTATGAGGCGAGCATAATGACCAGTTCCAATATAATCTATCCCCCAACTGAGAGTTTTCTTTAAAAGATACTCAAGTCTTATCTCTTTATTGCAGATAGCACAAGGATTGAAAAGTCCCCTCTTTTTATTATAATTGGAAAAATAATTTATCACCTCCCTTTTAAATTCTTTTCCAAAATTTAAAATGTAGAAAGGGATACCTAATAAGGAGGCTATCTGTTTTGCTCTTTGTTCAGCTTTTTGAAAAAAATTTCTATTCCAGATTTCTATTAGGTTCTTAGAATTAGGTGTTTCCTGAGGTTTCATAAAAACGCCCACCACTTTGACCCCCTTTTTCTTTAAAATTGCTGCCGCTAGAGAAGAATCCTTTCCTCCCGACATTGCTACCGCTACTACTTTCTTTTTAGTTCTTAAATTTCGAAGTAACATACTCGATCTATGTTATTTACTCATAGTTCCATTGCATTTGTATTGTAAATTGGGATATTTTCTTTTTTTGATGGGAATTCTACTATATTTTCCTCGAAGTTTCCTGAATTTCCCAACCATTATTCCTTTTTTAGCGCAAATTGCACATTGCTTCATAAATCAACGAATAACGAATCTGTTACGAATTTACGAATAAACGAATTATTTTATTTTTATTCTATCAGAAGTTTTCAATCTTTTCAAGAATGTAGTATAATTAACAAATTATATGGAATATCTTTTCTTAATTGTCATTCTTTTATTTTCCATTGTTATCCATGAGGTTTCTCATGGGACAATGGCTCTTTATTTGGGGGATCCAACTGCTAAATATGCGGGTAGGTTAACTCTAAATCCCCTTCGCCATTTAGATCCGATTGGCTCAGTGATTTTGCCTCTTTTTTTAATTTTAATGGCAAAAATGACAGGAGGGGGAATTATTTTTGGCTGGGCCAAACCAGTACCAATCAATCCCTATAATTTTCGAGACCAAAAATATGGCTCAGCCAAGGTGGCTCTGGCTGGTCCGGGATCAAATTTGGCAATAGCTTTAGTTTTTGGATTGGCTTTAAGATTCTTCCCGGCAATTGCTGCAATTCCTGGGCTTTATTTAATGTTTTCTTATATTGTCTTTATAAATATACTTTTAGCAATATTTAATTTGCTTCCAGTTCCTCCTTTAGATGGTTCTCATATTCTTTTCACTTTTTTGCCTCCAGGAATGGAAAATATCAAAATATTTTTAAGCCAATTTGGTTTATTTATTTTACTTTTTATTATCTTCTTTTTCTTCCGCTGGCTATTTTTATTTATCAATTGGATTTTCGCCCTCATCGTCGGCGCCCCCCTGTTTTAGGTGAAGAATATGAGATACATCGGTAACACCCCTAAAGCTCCAAAATTTGGTAGAATTAGGGGCAGAAAAAGGTCTTTTAACTAACCATTAAAAGGCCTGCCCGGAACCTCATAGAGGAACCGGGCAACCAATGTATCTCTATGAGCTATTATATCACCCCCACTGAGGAA
>Ga0210018_1002111_pt1 | contig 10160 bp, 12 predicted proteins | sample CryGeyCG2014_010_2_FD_183967 | JGI IMG/M metagenome (GOLD analysis project Ga0210018, IMG submission 183967) | Groundwater microbial communities from aquifer - Crystal Geyser CG09_land_8/20/14_0.10 (SPAdes) (version 2) | ecosystem: Environmental > Aquatic > Deep subsurface > Groundwater | place... | reverse complement strand
CAAGCGGGGTTCGGTGGGTGAAGATGAAGCGGCAGCTTCATTGACTACCCGAGCGAGGCAAAGCCGAGCGAAGGGTGAAGATGAAGCGGCAGCTTCATTGACTACCCGAGCGATAGCGAAGGGTGAAGATGAAGCGGCAGCTTCATTGACTATTCGTAGTATTCGCATACCATTCGTAGATTCGCATTATGTTAATTATCTTGAATAAAATTCAAATATTGAAGATATCTCGGCGGGCGGCAATGCTTCCTCTAAAACCGGCTCCTTGATAACTTTCCCTTCTAATTTTTCAGCATCTAATCCAAGCCAAGACGGAGGATTTTGTTTTTTAAGGGTTAACGTAAGATTATGCAAAATATTTTTTTTAAGAGATTTGGCATCCAAACTAATCCTATCCCCTTTCTTTATTGAATAACTCGGGATATTAACTACTTTGTTATTTACTAAAAAGTGGCGGTGAGAAACCATAGCTCTGGCGGCATTTCTTGAAGCTGCAAAACCTAATCTAAAAACTACATTGTCTAAACGACTTTCCAGCAGCTTGATTAACAAGGCCTCAGCGTCATCAACTTTATGCCTTTCTCTTAAAGCAGCTTTCACATAATTACGAAATTGTCCCTCTCTTAAATTATACCAGTTTTTTAATTTTTGTTTTTCTCTTAATTCTTTGCCATATTCAGAAAGGGCTTTTGTTCTCCTTTTGCGCCTTTGCCCTGGCGGATAGGGTTTTTTTATCATTGGGCATTTCGGTGAAAGACAACGCTCGCCCTTCAAAAAGAGTTTCATGCCCAACCTCCGACATATTTTGCACTTATTATTTTTCACTTCGTGAAAACACTGATTAATACGGATTTTTGCGGATTAATGCTGATAAATATCAGCATAAATCAGCCACCGAGTCCCGAAAGGGACGAAGGTGGAAATGAAGCTTTAGCTTCATTGACTAAAAATCAGCATAGATCAGCGGTTATACTCGTCTCACTTTGGGCGGCCGACAACCATTATGGGGAATGGGAGTGATGTCTCGGACTGAAACAATGTTTAAACCCCTCGTGGCTAATAATCTAATTGCCGAATCTCTGCCCGAACCGATACCCTTAACCAAAACTTTTATCTTTTCAATCCCAAATCTTTTAGCTACCTGAACTATGGCTTCAGCAACTTTGGACGCGGCAAAAGGAGTGGCTTTCTTCGTTCCTTTAAAACCAACCGAACCTGCGCTCATCCATCCTAAAACATTTCCTTGAAGGTCGGTTAGAGAAATAATGGTATTATTGTAAGAAGAAAGAATATAAATTTTCCCCTCTTTAATTGCTTTAAGGGGTTCTTTTATTCCTTTATTTGCCCTTACCTCTACTTTTTCTTTTTCTTTTAATAACTCTTCTTCGGTTTGTTGAATAATGCGTTTTTTTCCCATAGTGGTAATATTATGTTGGTCCTGGGGGCGGCTTTCTCCCCGACCCCACTGTTTTCCTTACATTTCCCCTGACTGTTCGAGTGTTGGTTTTCGTCCTTTGTCCCCTGACCGGCAGCCCTTTAATGTGGCGCAGCCCCCGCCAACTGCCAATATCCTTCAATCTTTTAATATTCATCATTATACTTCTTTTTAATTCTCCTTCAATTTTATAATTTTTCTCAATAACGTCCTTGAGCCGCAAAATCTCTTGAGGAGATAATTGAGAAGCTTTTCGGCTTGGCTCAATTCCTGTCTCGGATAAAATTCTTTTACTTAAAGAACGACCTATTCCGAAAATATAGGTTAAAGCTATGGCTATTTGTTTGTTTTCAGGTATGTTGACACCGGCAATTCTTGGCACATTGACAATTGACAATTGACAATTGACAATTGACTTTTTCTGTCAAATGTCACATGTCAAAAGTCAAAGGTTAGCCTTGTCTCTGTTTATGCTTGGGGTTTTGACAAATAACATAAATACGTCCTTTTCTTCGGACGATTTTACAATCTTTGCAAATTTTTTTAACAGAGGATCTTACCTTCACAAAAGATTAAAGATTTAAGTTGTAAGGTTTAAGTAAAAAGACAAGGGGTTGAGATAACTTGAAACTTTAATCTTAAATCTTAAATCTAGTTACTTCCCGCGATAAACTATTCTTCCCCTTTTTGAATCATAGGGGCTCATTTCTACAGTTACTCTGTCTCCCGGCAAAATTTTAATTCGGTACATCCTCAATTTCCCAGCCAAATGACAGAGAGCTTCTCCCCCTTCGTCTAATTTTACTCGAAAATTAGTGCTCGGTAATGCTTCCAAAACAATGCCGTTTTTCCTTAAAATTCTCTTATCCATTAATAATCATTTAATATAGCAAGTTATTTAAAATTAGTCAATCTTTAACTCGATTTTTATCTTCTCTAAATCTTCTGGCGTTTTTCTTACCCAAAAAGGCCAGAAATTTACTTCAACTTTATTGACTCCCGGCTGGCTCTCCAAGAAAAATTTCGTTTCAGCCGCTGATTTCTCCGCAATGCCGTTTTTGAAAGAAACCACATCAATGTCCTGATAAACCTTAGCCGATATTTTCAAAGAAAGCGTCATTTTGCCTGATTTTAAATCAACCATGTCAGGGGAAAACTCTATTTTTAAACTTTCTTCGTCAATCTTCTTTTTGCCGACATTTTCAACTCCTGCCCCCTCTCCCCCTCCGGCTGTTGCTCCCTCTGAGATTGGAGTTTGAGAAATCTGAGAATCAATGAATTCTTTAATAAAATTTTCTAAATCTTCTTTTTTAAAAATTAAGGTCTCTGATTTGGCTTTAACCTGGTAATTAAAATCTTTTACTTCATCACCCGACCTGGCAACAGAAAATTTCTCAACAATTTCTGTCTGGATATTGCTCTCTAATGGTTCAAAATTCAATCCCAGAGAAGTCCCTTTGGTTTTTAGTTCATTTTTTAAAGCAACTTCGGATTCATCTTTTGCCTGCCTTGTTAAAACATCCTCTGCCTTTCTCAAATCAGCCTCGGTTACCTGGGAAAGCTCTTTTGCAAAGCCTCCTGTCATCTGCTGGAAGGATTTCGCGTAAAACTTGGTATATCTATCGGTTCCGGCAAAACCCGGGACAGAGAAAACAGAAGGACCAATGTTATATTCAGGACCCGGCTGGTCAGCTACCACTTTTATGTCAATTTCTCCGGGAATTAATTTGCCTTTCTCGTATCGGCCGCCGGGGACGGTTACTTTAGCCGGCGTCCTGAACAATTTTCCTTCGGTTGAAACAAAACGAGTAGTGGCTATTAACACTTGGGGAGAGGTGGAGTAGGCATTATAAACCCTGATAATGCCTTCTGTTTTCTTTTCTTTTAAAACCTTGCCCGTGGAAGAAAAAACAGCGGCAAGGGTTTTTTCTTTTGTCAGAATTTCTCCGGGAATAACTTTATCCGAAAAACTGACCTGCCCTTTGTTTTTATCAACAGTTAATCTTGTTTCAAAATCAAGCAAACTAACTTCCGGCCAAAGTTCTATTTTTGCTTTTGGCAGAGTAAAATAACAAAAACCAAAAACTAAAATGAAAGCTGAAAATACTAATATAAAAACTCGATTCCGGGGATGACCCAAATTTCCCAATATGTTTTCTGCCTTAATCAGGTTCTTTCCTTTATCAAAATCCCTTTTTTCGCCTGCCAGAATCTCCTCTTTCTCTGATTCTTTTATGGCTCTTGCCTCCTGGAATCTATCTTCTTTTTCAGGAGGAAAAATATCAATAACCTTTTTTTTCATTTTAGCGAGTGAATTTCTAACGAAATTCACGAAGCTTCTTAGATGAAATTTCACAGAAATTTCATCGTTTCTTATAAATACCGCCCAAGCCTTATGTTCAACCGAAGAACTACGGTCGAGGCAAAAAATTCCCAAAACTATTATATCATTTATTCCAAAATTGCTCTAATTCTTCTTATGCCAGCTCCTGAGGATTCTTCCTTGACAATTCTAAAATGCCCCAACTCCGAAGTTTTCTTAATGTGGGGACCAGCGCAGATTTCTTTAGAAAAGACTCGGCCTGAGGTATCCGAAGGGTTGTAGATTGAATAAACTGTCACTCCTGCTGGATATTTTTCTTTGAAAAAAGCCAGGGCTCCTGACTTCAAAGCCGTTTCATACGGCATTTGTTCTTTCTTTAACTCTAAATCCTCTTTAATTTTCTGATTGACAAGAACCTCAACTTTTTTAACTTCTTCTTCGGTCATTTTCTTGGAATGGGAAAAATCAAATCGCAATCTCTGGGGAGTAATATCTGAACCCATCTGTTTTACATGATTTCCTAAAATTTCTCTTAGGGCGGCGTGAAGCAGATGGGTGGCGGTGTGGAGTTTAGTGGCTTCATAGGTGGCATCCTTGCCAATTCCTCCAAATTTTTTCTCCGCCCCCGCCCGAGAAATTTCCCGATGTTTTTCAAAAGCTCGCTGAAAACCTTTTTTATCTACTTTTAAATTTCTTTCTTCTGCCAATTCCTCAGTTAACTCTAAAGGGAAACCGTAAGTATCCAAAAGATGAAAGGCATCATCGCCACTAATTTCCCCTTTTGCCGAAACCTTTTCAAATTGCTTTAATCCTTGACTAAGAGTTTTCTCAAATTTTTCTTCTTCGTTCTGAATTACTGTAAGAATATCAGTTTCTTTTGATTTAAGTTCCGGGTAAATATCTTGATAAATCCCGATGGCTTTTTGAAATAGGGGGATTAAAAAGTTCCCCGTACCAGAAACTTCGTTTCGGTACGAGACTGGTCCAGCACCGAGCTTTGCTCTGGTGCTGGGTTTTGGCAGCTTTAAAATTCTCCCATAACGGATGGCTCTCCTTAAAACTCTTCTTAAAACATATCCCCTTTCAACATTAGATGGAAAAATTCCTTCAGAAATCAAAAAAACCGCTCCTTTGATATGATCGGCAATTATCCTTTCCTCTCTTAAATTTGCAGGGGTTGAACCCCTGTATTTTTCTTGGCTTCGTCGGATTTCTTCAATGATTGGCAAAAACAAATCGGTCTCAAATACGGTCGGTTTCTCCTGAACTATCATCGCCAATCTTTCTAATCCCATACCGGTATCCACTCCCCTCTGCTTCAAATGAGCTAAGCTTCTTTTTTTGTCTTGATAATATTCATTGAAAACTAAATTCCAAAGCTCAATATCTTCAAAATGTATTTCAGTTGTCGGCCCGCAAGGCCCTTCTTCGCCCGTTGGTCCCCAAAAATTATCTTCTCTGCCGCATTTTTTAATACTGGTTTCAGGAATTCCTAATTTTTGCCAAATTTCAGCTGACTCTTTATCTTCCGGCACATTTTCATCGCCTTCAAAAATAGTAAAAATGGCATCTTTTTGGGGCAATTTCAGTTCTTCAAAAAGAAATTCGTAAGCCAGTTCTATCGCTTCTTCTTTGAAATATCCGCCGAAGCTAAAATTCCCAAGCATTTCCAGAAAAGTTAAATGGCTTTCATCTCCAACTTCTTCAATATCAGAAGTCCTAAAACATTTCTGGCAGGATGAAACATTCGGGCCATAGGGTGATTTTTCTCCCAAATAATAATTCTTGAATTGCTGCATTCCGGCGGTGGTGAACAAAACACTGGGGTCAGCCGGCAAAAGCGAGCTTGAAGGCACAATCTTGTGCCCCCTTTTCTTAAAAAAATCTAAAAACTTCTCCCTTAATTCCGGCGATGAAGTTTTCCCCCTTCGGGGTTTGCCTTCATCTTTATCTGCGTTTTTGCTCCGCAAAAACTTGATTTTTGAGGTCATTTTTAGGCGTAGCGGTCAGCCACAGTTGAGGCGACAAAAGATTCCGGCTTTATTTTTGGCTCAAAGCCGTTGCCTCGGATAAGACCGGTCACTTCTTTTACCATATCGCGGGTTGCCCCGTTTTCTCCAACATCAGCGTGAATATAACGAAATTGACAATTAAGATTTGGCTTTCTTGAATCTTGAATTTTTTTCTCAAAATTCTCTCTTAAATACAAAGCTAATTGGCAGGAAAGCAAAACCTCTTCTAAAATTCTCTGCTTCCAGTTGTAAAATTTCCTGCCTTTATAGCTTATTTTTTTAAGGAAAAATCTCCCTCCCTCTCCCTTTCTCAAAATTACCACTGCCAATGGAAAATGCGGCTCCTCACCCGAAGAAGAATCGCAGCCAACAATAATATCATAAAACCTCTCTGGCTTTTCAGAGATATAATTGGATAACTCCTCAATCACTCCTTCAATTTTTAAATTGCCCTTGGTGGGATTGTAAAAATAACCGTTTAAAATCTTTTCCATAGTGGTAATACATAATCAGGTCGCGACCCGCCCCGACCCCTCTCCAATTTCACAATCTTATCAGTATAACAAAAAGAGGAGTAGAAATCAATCTTGATTTATTGATTTAACAATTTTTACAAATTCTTTGGGATTTAAAGAGGCGCCACCAATTAAAAGCCCTTGGAAGCCGGCTTTTTCAATGTAATCCTTGGCATTTTGAGAATTCACGCTGCCGCCGTATAAAACCGGCACATTTTTATTTATCTTCTTTTGGATTAAAAATCTCATCTTTTTTGCTTTCTCTGCACTGCAAGGTCTGCCGGTACCGACAGCAAAAACTGGTTCATAAGCTAAAATTAAATTTTCAATTTCTTTTTGCGATACTCCTTTTAATCCTTTTTTAATTTGAGATATATTCTCAATGCACAAAATCGGCTTTAACTTTTCGCTTAATGCGGCTTTTATTTTTTTGTTTATCATTTCGTCTATCTCTTTAAGATATTTTCTTCTTTCAGAATGGCCGATGATTACATACTCGCAGCCAGAATCTTTTAACATCGTTGGCGAAACTTCACCGGTAAAAGCGCCTCTTTCTGCCCAAAAAACATCCTGGGCACCTAATTTAATGTTCATCACCAGGTGATGAACATTAAACCCTGAAAGATAAACAAATGGAGGACAAATAATCACTTCAATGCTTTCAATATTTTTTATCCCTTTTTTTACCGAATTAAAAAGGAGCTTAGCTTCTTTAAGAGTTGTTGGATTGCATTTCCAGTTGGCGACAATGAGAAATTTTTTCATAAATTCACTTTGCTTATTTGGGCAAACTTTGCCAACACCATTGCCGACCACAATCATCGACAACCGGAGAAGCAGCACCTGGACACTTTACAGCATTAGTTTTAAATGGCCAGGCAATTTCTTGGGTAGTCCAAACATAAATATAACTGTCATACATACCACAGGAAGCAGGATAAGGCATAGAAGAAATATAAACACTAAGCGCAGTATTAAGAGTATCATCTCCTTTGCTCACAGCACAATCTTCTCCACTCTTCGTTTTACAATTACACCGATGCGTACCAGGACGCCCTAAGCATCGTGGACTTGTTGAGATTGGAACAGGATATTTTCCATTGGCATCATAATACAAATAAAAAGCCTTCACGATTTCCTCAACTTCCTGAACAGTTCTGGCATCTCTTGCTCGCTCTCTTGCCCCTTTCACACTTACCAAAACAATACTGGCTAACATCCCTATAATGGAAATTACCACTAATAATTCAATTAGGGTAAAAGATTTATTTTCCATTGTTTAGCGAATTTTAATTTATTAGTTCGATGAGATAAATCTCATCTCTCGCTCAATTCATATTTATCTCTCGAACGTCGAAATGAAATAAATATTTCATTGAGCAAATGAAGCTGGAGATGAATCTTTAGATTCATTGACTCCTCAAATACTCAGCCGCTTTTTCGGGCGTAATGGTGGAAATTTCTATTCTGGTTCCGACTTCAAATCCGGCCCAAATAGCTGTTTTTGGCAAAATGGTCCAATGCCAATGGTAGTATGGGTGGCTTTTTCCGTCGCAGGGAGCTGTGTGTAAATAAAAATTATATGCCGGATCTGCCAAGCCCTTGTAAAGCTTGTTCAGTGCTGCCTGAAAAGCTTCGGCCAAGAACCATTTTTCTTTCTCAATAATTTTTTCAAAATAGGCGCTGTGAAACTTCGGAGAAATAATGAGCTCAAAAGCAGCTTTGGAAGCAAAAGGGCAAACAACTAAAAAATCCTTGTTTTCAAAAACAACCCTTTGCTTTGTTTTTCTTTCCCATTCGTTCATCTGGCAATAAATGCACTTTCCGGTTTTTTTGTAATAATTCTCGGAGTTAAAGAGCGCCTTTCTTAAATCAACATCAATTAAAGGAGTAGTAATAATCTGGGAATGAGGGTGGGAAATAGAAGCTCCTGCTTCCCGGCCGTGATTATGAAAGATAGAAATATAATTCACAAAATTTCTCGTCATTAAATCCAGATATCTTTGCTGATAAGCATCAATTAGTTCTTTTATTGCTTCCGTCCTTAATTGGCCCAATGATTTTTTATGGTCGCTTGTCACCACTATTTCATGAAAGCCAACGGCATTCATTTTTTGATAAAATTTACCCTCTTGCTTTTTTTCCAATTTTGGATAAGGAATCACGGCTGGGAATTTATTTGGGACAACGATTGTTGTCCATTTTTTGGGAATTTCACCGGTGAGAACTTTTTTGCCGTTATTAAAAACTGAAGTCGGCTTTTCTTGTGTTTTTAAATTACAAAAAGGACATTTCTCTCGGGACAACTCTTCGGTTTTTCTTCTCTCTTTTTTGAAGAGGTCGGGCCTCTTTGCCCGGCCGGTGGCAATCAACACCCAATCTTTGGAAACTAAATCAAAACGAAGCTCGGAAGGAAATTTTATTTTTTTAACCATATTAAATTTAATCTAATTCTAAATAAATCAAACGCCATCTTTATTATACCCTTAAACTTTACCTTGCTTTCAGGGTCATTTTTCCAATAAACCGGAATTTCTTTAATTTTATAACCAATCTTGTTAGCAATCAATAAAATTTCCGGGTCAAAAGCAAACAGGTTTATTTTACACTTTGGAAAAATATCTTCAGCTGCCCTTTTCGTAAAACACTTAAATCCGCATTGAGTGTCTTCAATGCCCCAGAGACCAATAATTATTTTTCGAAAAAGTTTAAATCCCTCTCCCAAGAGAACCTGCCTTAGCCAGGGTTGAGGCGGGCTCAAAACCGCTCCTTTTATGTCTCTGGAACCGATAACAATATCAAACCCTTCGACTCGCTCCGCTCGCTCAGGGCAGGTCCCTTTTAAGTAAGGCCACATTTTCTCAACCTGGTCAATTGAAGTTGAATTATCAGCGTCAGTGAATAAACGATACTCACCTTTTGCCTCCAACATCCCTTGCCTGACAACATACCCCTTGCCATGATTTTCTTTATTATCAATCAACCTCAAATTTCCAATTGTAGAAATCAGATTTCTGCAAATTTTGGCAGTCTGGTCTTTTGAGCCGTCGTTAACAACCACAATTTCGTATTGATAATCTTTTGTCCTTAAATATTTATCAATTTCTTCCAAGGTTCTCGGCAAACGTTTTTCTTCGTTATAAACAGGGATGATAACAGAAAGATACATACCCGGTAGTAGAAATTCGACTAGTTAATAATTATTTTTGCTACTCGGCAGCGGTCGAATTTTCACTACCGGGCATATTAAAAAAATTCAAAACTCAAAATATAAAAATCAAAATTACAAATCAAAATTAAAAACCTTTAAACTATTATAGCAATAATTTTTCAAAAACAAAATGGGGCGCTCGGCTTGTGGTGAGTTTATCGAACCACTTGACCGGCGCCCCTTACAAAAATTGAGCCTGTCCCTATATTTCTGTTTGGGGGCTTAGAGACTTTTCGATTGCCAGAAAACGGTTAAACGTTCTCTGTTGCTGGACTATTTGGAAAATCAGGAAGATTTCCCAGAAAAACACTGAGAGGAGAGCTCTCCAGGGTTTATTATATTTATTTAACTCCTCGCGACACCTCTCAACCGCTTCATAATCTTCTTGTGTCCCCACTTCTCTACGCGATATGCTGCCAGAAAGATATATTATCCTGTCTTGCCGCATAAGCATTATCGATTGCCATACCATACCCCATAAGACCATGCCTATTAGGATATTCGCAAACATTATTACCGCTATCTCAAGTATTTCCGTAAGTATTCCCGTATTCATTTTTCACCTCCCTCCATTTTATTCCTTTTATAGGAGAACTTTGTACTATCTTTAGTATAATTTTATTTCTCCAAATCTGTCAATACCCGACAGCTCTCTTTAGTTACC
>Ga0210018_1002109_pt1 | contig 10166 bp, 8 predicted proteins | sample CryGeyCG2014_010_2_FD_183967 | JGI IMG/M metagenome (GOLD analysis project Ga0210018, IMG submission 183967) | Groundwater microbial communities from aquifer - Crystal Geyser CG09_land_8/20/14_0.10 (SPAdes) (version 2) | ecosystem: Environmental > Aquatic > Deep subsurface > Groundwater | place... | reverse complement strand
AACATTTTAATTTAGCCAATTTCTCCCTTGGCCATCTTAATTTTTAATACCTCTTCTGGAGAGGTGGTGATAAATTGGTCTTCGGTGTAAGAAGCCACCACTTTTATTGCTACATGTTTTTGGCCGGCAAAAAATATCCCCTCTCCTACTTCCGCTTCTATCAACAAATATTTTTCTTCCTCAGTCAAGTTAAAAATTTTTTGAACGACGTCCATCGTCGCCGGGGATTGTTTCATCAAAAGCTGCAAAGAAGAATTGGTGATAATCGGCTGGCCGTAACTGGATTTCATAAAATCTCCGACATCCTGGGTAATAGTGGTAACTCCCAGCCAGTATTTTCTCGCTCGCTTGCAAATTCCGAACAAAAATGATGCTCCGTCTTCCGTACGCATTATCCACCAGGCTTCGTCGACTACCAGGATTCTTTTTTTGAGTTCGGAGCGGACTTCGTTCCAAATATATCTCATAATAATAAACATCGCGATGGGCCTCAATTCATCTTCCATATCCCTTATCCCGAAAACCACGAAGGGCTTGTCCATAGATATATTGGTAGGCTGGTTAAAGAATTGAGAGAAAGTGCCTTTGGTGAATTTTCTTACTCTTCTGACCAAAGATTCCGCCCCTTCCATACTGTCCAGCACCTGTTCAAAATCCGACATCAGGGGAATTCTCTCTTGCCAGGCGGAAGGATCAGTTGCGGGAGTAATGTCTTTTGCCGCATAAGTTTCGGTTAAAGCCCTGTCGATAATTGCGTCTTCTTCCGGCGTTAATCCCCCCAGCATAATTCTCAAAAGCCCCACCAGATTAATTATATTGGAACGCAAAACATCCTCCGGTTTTTCATCTTCTCTCGGAGTGGGAAGATCAAAAGGATTAATGTGGCTTGGGGACGCAAGAGACATATTGAAGAAAGACCCTCCGACCGAATCGGACAAAAATTGGTATTCATTTTCCGGGTCAAGAACAATTATGTCGACACCTAACATTAAAGAACGCAGAATTTCTAATTTTACCGCATAACTTTTTCCAGAACCACTTTTCGCGAATAAAATCATGTTCCCATTCTCCAAACTGAAGCGGTCAAACAATATTAAGGAGTTATTATGACGATTTATCCCATATAAAATTCCCTCATTGGAACTTAAATCAAAAGAAACGAAAGGAAAAGTCGAAGAAAGGGGTCCAGTGTTCATAGGAGTGTGGACTGCTAATTGGTCCAAGCCATAAGGCGAGGTTGAATTAAAGCCCTCTTTCTGCTGATAAAGCGCGGGTTTGATGTAAATTAACCTCGCTTCCAGAATTGACCTCAAGGTTGTTTCGACTTCTCGGATCGTTTTTAAGTCGTCTCCATAGACGGTGAGATAAAGGCCGAATTTGAACATTCTTTCTTGGGCGGTTTGCAGTCTGTCTCTTAATTCTTCTATATCCCTGTAAGCCGTTTCCAGCGCCGGGTCTCTGATTAATCCTTTTTCCTCTCTCTCCATAATTTCCGCCTGAACTTCCGTCACTCTCTTTCTTAACTGTTTTAAAACCTGGCCCGTTTCGATGGGATAAACGTGAAAACCGATATCCATCGGAGTGTCTAAATTGATAATCGGGGAAAACCAGGCGGTGCTGAGATATCTTGGATAAGAAAAAATAAAAAAAGACTTGGCAAATTTCTTTCCCAGTTTCAAATGGTCGGAAGTCACCAGAATGGAAGAAGGAGCAATGATGTCTTTCGCTTCTATGGTCGGCGCTTCAAATATTTTTTCCGATATTTCAGTTGTTTTTTTCTTAAAAAATGGAATTTTTATCATCGAAATAAATTGAAAATTCATTGATCATTGTATTAACTCAGACGGTATTTCCGGGTAATAACCGACTTCCGCTTCTTCGGGATGGTACAAGCTCCAGAAAAGTTCGATTAATTCGGAAGTGTTAAGAGGAATACATTGCAGCCCGCATCTTCTCAAACCCAAAGAGACAAACTCCATTCTTTGCCAAAGCTGGGATTTGGCTCTTTGAAACTGGTCTTCACTTGGAGCTTCAGACGAAGGTTTTTTAAAAAGGCCGGTTGCCGACTTCATTCCGGGGATTTCAATGAAAGTAAAGGGGACCACGACAAAAAAGTTTTTAGATAAAATTTGTCCGCCGGCGATCAGATCCTTAATGAATTTTTGGTACTCGGCGGTCTGGATTTTTAGCAATTCATTTTCTTGCGCCTTTTCCAATTCTTTTAATTTGTCCAAGTAGCCCGTGATATTCAATATCCTCGACTGGACGGAAACCTCCAAAGGGAAATCCAGAGAATTTAAGAAATTCTGGAATTGATAAATAATCGCCTGCTGTTCATCGTCTGATTTTAAAGCAAAATTAAGAGAGGAAACCATGATAACGCCCCTCAGAGATTTATTTCTCAAAACAACCACTCCTTCTTTAATCTGGTCTATTTCCAAAAATTGTTGTGTTGGAGCTTCGGGCATAATTTTAAACAGAGTGAAAAATTATAAAGAAGAATAAGGTTCTGACGAAGTCAGGTTCTTAATTCTTCGCTATAATTACTTGGTTTTAGTTTCAATTTTAATTTTCATCTTTTTCAATCGGCTTTTTTCGGCAATTTTTAAAGGCAACTCTTCCTCTCTCGCCGCAGATTCGGCGGAGACAGGCGTTGTTTTTTTATACACGGTTACGAGTTCTTCTTTTTTCCGCCAAATATACATTTTTGGAGTAAGGCTGAATCTTAAAAGATTTGCCAAGATGGTGGGCAAAGACCTCCCGCCTATTTTTATAAAAGCAAAGGCTAAAGCGCCCCCTCCTAAAACGACGCAAGAGATTATAAAAATATAAAAAGGAAAAGTAAAATAAAAAACAAAACAGACAGCTCCCGCTATCCCGACGTAAATAAACTGCCTGAAAGTTAAGGGGCCTACTATTTTCGCTTCGTAATCGATAAATTGAGGAACGGTGAATCTCATGTATTTTGTATTTAGTATCTAGTATTTTGTATTTTTAATGCGTTTTAATCCATTTATTAGTTTGTTAACCACAATTGTCTGTTGAGCAACATCTTGAAATTTACTATCTTTAAGATATCCAACATCACGAGCAATTATTAATTGATTTTGTAATTCTGTTAATGAGCCTTGTGCTATTGAATAAAATTGGTATTTATCTTTACTGGTGCTTCTGCTAAAACCCTCGGCAATATTAGAGGTGATTGAAACGGCACATCGTCTCATTTGGCTGGTCAGCCCGAATATTTCTTTCTCGGGAAAATCTTCTGATATTCCATAAATACTTAATACAAGCTTATGTCCCTTTTTCCATGTATTCAAATCGGTAAAAGATTGAATTTTAGGATTCTGATTTTCCATACAAGCTACAAGATACAAGCTACAAAATACAAACTACTCGACGGGTTCGCGATAGGTGTCTTTTCCAGATGGGGTTGGCGGTTTTTCTTCCTCCGGTTTAGATTTTTCTGTCGGCACGGCGGAGGAGGTAATTTCTATTTTAAAAAGTTGTTCCAGGGCCGGCTTCACAGGGTAAAAGATAAATCTGTTAATCTCTTGAGCGACCTTTTTTGCAGTATCTTTTTCTAATTTTAATTCTTTTTCTAGGACTGTTTGAAATTCTTCAAGGGATAAAACTCCCGTCAAAACATAACCTGTATATTTTGCCACTTCGGAAACTTCTCCAACTCCATTTCTGTCGCAGATATCCCAAATAGTATCTGCTGTTTCCCCGGAAAAAACCGCCTCTTTTAACTCGTCGGGGAGTTTTTCATAGAGTTTCCAAAGTTGTTCTTTTGTATATTCTTTTGTCATAGATGCAGCAAATCTTCCTATATTTTATTTAAGTATATCATAAACAAAATAAGAAATAACCCCTTGACATTTTTTAATAGCGTGCTATAATGAGAGACACTGCTTAAGTTTCATTTGTAGGAAACTGACAGTAAGCACCTTTATAAAGTTCCAGAAGAAAAATTAAAGAAAAATAAGGAGTAAGGAGGAAAACAGGATGAACATTATTAATAGGATCTTCGGACCGCCAAGGAGACGGATGCCGCCACCCCCACCCCCACCGCTCACCGCTCACGAACAGGAAATGGCGGAGGAAAGCCAAAGGCAGGATGAGATGCGGCAGAGAGAAACGGCTGCCAGGGCATCGTCAGGAACAGCAGAATCGGTGTCGGCCGGTCTGGAGGAATTTCTCCAAAGATCCCAGGACAATCTTGAGGCTCGGCTGATGGCGGTTACAAAAAGAAGGACTGCTGAGCTCGAGGCCAAGGCGATTAAGGCTGAGCATGAACTTGAGAGGAAAACCCGGGTTGCGGAGTCAGAACAAAAGAAAGCGGAGATGGAAACGGCCCAGTTGCGTTACTATTCAGCAGCCGAGAACTATGAAATCGGGTGCATCATTTTCGAAGCTTTCTTTGAATCAGGCAGGCTTACCGATGCACAGATAGAGGCAACTATTTCTTCTCCTCAGGCCAAGAAAGAATTGGAGGAGGCAAAGTTGCTCAGCGACCCCCGGCTGATCAAAGCGGTCCTTAAAAGATTCAGGGGATACACCACGAATCAGCCGTTATTCTCGAAAGTTCTGCCAGATGCTAATCTCCAAGAGTATTTCAGGCAGATGGTGGTAACACCATCAGCGATCCCCTTCTGGAACTTCTAAGTTTCCCCACAATCAGGGGAAACAGACAGCGCATAGAGAATTCGTATATCTCGTGCGCTGTTTCTGTTTATGACGACTCTTTTTCTTCCTCTATAATATTTTTCATTTTTTGTTTTCTTTGCGTTCTTTCCGGCGTTACTTTTTTGGCCAATTTTTCCGCACTTTCCTTCGCCTTTAACCCTGCCCCTACTCCCGCTCTTAAGCCCTTTTTGCCAGCTCTAACAGCTACTCCTCCGGCTTTTCTAACTGTTTTTATTACAGGTTTCGCCACTTTTTTGACAATCGGTGTTTCCGCAAGAATACGTTTCGTCCAAGCAGTCTCAAGAGCAACGGTTCCCTTTCGTAAGTCTTCATAATATAGTTTTTCTCCGGGCGTTTGTGGACCGGAATTTAGAATATTGTCTACTATGGTTTTTTCCCACGCGGGGAGGTTCGTATCTTTCGATCTCAAGTGGAGTATTAATTCAGATTCTTTACTGCGCCCCACATCCTTTATTCTCTCAAGGTCTTTCGTGGCTCTTTCAATAACGCTTTTCGGTTTGCCCAAAGTTTTCATCTTGGTTAAGGCCGCGTTCGCCACTTTTTCTTCTTCCCTAAGCCTGATTATATCTTGGCCTATAAACGATTCCGGACTTTGTGATCGCCAGGCATCCATCATGGCGTGCCAAGTTTCCATGTTGGTTTTCCTGTCGTTCTGCATAGTTTCTAACTGCTTAGCCAGAGATTCTATTTCGTTTCGTTTGTTTATAACGGGCTGATCTGTTTCTCTTAGCTTTTCTATTCTTAACATTCTGTGGATTTCCTCGGTCGCTTCTCGCGCAGTCTTTTCGTTTTGTGCGATATTGTCATCAAACCCAGAAATTTTATTTTCTAATGTCTGGATATTGTTTGGCCTTCTGGCGAGAGCTCTTTTAAGTATCGTCTTTCTTCCTCCCCCGGCGCTTTTTATTTGGACCGCTAGAGGAATTTCCTCTTCTATTTTAGGAGCAGCCATCTTTTCTCTTTCTTTTCTTTCCTCTGTTTCTATATGGGCGATGTCGCTTTTTATCGTAGCGGCCCTAGCCCCTGTTGCAGTTGTTAGTTCTCTTTCCAGATATAGCTTTTGTTTCTTTCTTGCGTCTCGCTCGATTGTCTTAATTGCATTTGGGTCTTCCGCGCCCTCTAACGGCATGTATATTCCTTGGGCAGCAGTGCTGGCAAAATATTTTGGCAGATAGGGAGATCTCATTTTTCCGGTAACAGGATTAATTGCATAAAACCAACCTTTCCCTTTTGCATCAGCAGCGGCTTGGAGAGGATCACTGAAATTTCTGCCAAATTGCATTGTAGCCGCGGTAATTTGGCCCCGGTCAAAATGAAGAGCTGATTCAATAGCATCGTCTTGTTTCCATAGGGATTTGTTGAATTTTTTCATATCATCCGTAGTTTTTGCGCTTCGGATTACCTTGTCTTTATAAGAAGTATAGCCCTTTTTAATATCATCTTCGCTCAAGCCACTTGGTCTGCCGTATTGTTTACCGGTCCTGTCACCCTCTTTGATAGAACTAGCTGTTTCAGCATCAACAAGTCCTGCCATTTTATCTGCCATTCCCTGCATATGGATAAAACTGAATTCCATATCTTCGGCAGCGTCCCCATCCTTAAGCTGGCTTGCCTTTTTATAAGCGTCAAAAACTTCATCACCAGTTAGAACGTTTTTCCCGAAAGTATCCTCATCCATAGCATCTCTCATTTGTTTCTTTGCCATCATTGCCTTGATTATTCCCATTCTTTCCGCTTTTGAGCCCGCTTGGCGGAGAGCCTTCATATTATCGGCGGCGTCTCTCTTCGAGGCTTCTTCCTCGGCTTTGCTTGCCACACTTTTTTCGCCGCCAATTACCGCTTTTGTCCCCAGTCCTCCCATTCCTCTTTGGGCGAAACCGGCCACGCCAGCTGTCCTTTTCATAGCATATCCTAGAATGCCCTTCCGGTCTTTGCCCCATTCGGGATTTTTAGAAACAGATAAGCTTTTCATTCGTTCCCGCCAGCTTTCCGGAACTTTTTCTCGAGCTGCAGCCAATCCTCGGCGGCCCGCCCAAGCGCCAGCCGCCATGCCTGCTTTCTTTCCTAAGTTGATAATTCCGCTGGCGCCGGACGGAGCCATCCGCATACTAAGCATGATCCCCACTCCCAAAAAAACCAAAGCAGTAACGGGAGTAAGAATATTAATGACAAGATTTTGGATGGGTTCCGTAACAGACGATGGCATTTCGCCCGGATTGCTCCAAGTCGGGGCACTGCTGAATATAGCTCCTCCGGACATAATCGCGTTGGAAAGAAAAAGGAAAAGGCCGATCGGGACTCCAATAATTGACCACTGAATGAGTTGCTGCCACCATTCGCTCCACCATTTTTTAGTAGGAGGTAAGATATAACAAGCGAAAGCAAAAGGCGCCAAAACCATTAAAATCCACAAAGCTATACTTCTAAAAAAGAAAATAAGCGTTATCACAAAATAAATAAAAGAAGCGAAAACGAAAAAGAAAAGTAAAATTAGCCCATAAACAACAATGCCCACCGCCATACTGATCACGTCTAAGGGATTTCCGAGAGCGGTAAAAGTTGTAACTACACTGCTACTGAAATAATTCCAGGCCAAATCCCAAACATTCGAGATATTTGAGACCGTAGTATTGTGAAGGAAAAAATATGTGACTATATTGCCCAAATCAACAATAAAGCCAACAATTACACCGCTGAAATTAATTAAAATAGCGATGATTATTAAAAGAGGCAGAGTTTTTTTAGATTCGTATTCCTTAAGTTTTAAAATAGTCGCCAAGCCGATAAAAACCAAAATCAGAATAAAAAGCATGTTAACGAAATCTCTTGAGAAGGTCCATCCCAGGTTAACAAATTGAGGAGTCGCCGGGTTGGCCGGAGTTATTCCAATCTGAAGAAAAGTACCTATAAACCAATTTAATAGAGCGGTAATCAAAAATTGAACAAAACCGACAACTAGCGCAACTATAAATAAGCCAAGAGCGATAGCAAAAACAATAATTCGGAAAGGGAGGGATGTAATATAGGTTCCGACGTTTATTATGCCGCCTATTAAATCATCCCACCAAGCAGCCTGTGCATTGTGTAGGGGCAGGAGAGAAAAAACCAATCCTACCCCCAGCATTATAAGAAGAGTTTTTTTATTTTGAGAGATAATTTTAAACAATTTAGCCATGAGTTTTAATTATTATACCAAATTAAAAAGATATCTGCCACCAGTGTCCAAAAAAGTCGACTTTGAAACCTAAAACCGCCAAAATTAAATTAATTATTATCCAGGCGAGAAAAACGATTCCATAGCCTATTCCGGCCGATTTTAACAATGATTTTACCTTGACCATCGTAGTGGGGGCTCCCATCGAAAAATAATAAATTACTCCGGTAGCTACGGCCAGCAAAACAATAATGATTAATCCTAATCTCCAGAGAAGAAAATCCAGAATGTTTTTAAGAAGCAAAAAAAGATGCTTGAATTGGCAGGAATCCCTTTCATTATATGGAGTTCCTGGAGCGTCACAATCTCTGCCACAGGGGACTAGACTTTTTTCACATTCTCCTTGGATTAAATTAAATTTCCAGGGGCCGGCCAGTTCGCCGGATTCCTGGCAATTTTCATCAAGACAAGCTTTAACATACCAGGTATAATTTCCTAACTCCATTTTATCAATAGGCAGTAACGCAGAATTTGTGGAGAAAATTGTGGGCGGAATTTTCTCCGCGCCTCCATAGTCAACCTTATATTGATAAAACCTTGCGCCTAAAACCTGTTCCCATCCAATGTATTTTCCAGACGTTAAAAGATTACCGTTATCTTCCGGGGAAGGATTGGAAGGAGTAGAAAGCTCAAAGGTTATGAAGGTTATAATTGTTGGTTCTCCGCAGGACCGTCCCTGTGCGTCGGCGCAGGTTTTTACCCGCCACCAATATTGAGTTTCTGTTTTTAATTTTGGATAATCTGCAGAATCTTCGGATTTCAGATAATCAGTTGTGTTGGTGGCCACGAGCAAAGAAAAATTAGGAGCGGTTGAAATCTCATAATAGTAAGATAAGGCGCCTGGCATATTGTCCCAATTTAATTTTGTGGGGACAATAACATTTGTGGCGTTATCTACAGGACCGGTTCCTCCCTCATTAAGAGTGGGTGGAGCGCCGGTAGTTTTGAAGGTTGATTCGTTTCCTTCTGTTTCGCAATTATTTCCTTCTTCATCCCAACAAGACCTGATTTTCCAGGAATAAACTTGGTTAAATTCTAGATACCGCCAAAGAGAATCAAAATATACGGCAGTAGTGGTGGCTGGGGTAAAATTATCGAGTACTAATTCTTCTCCTTTTTTAATTTCGTAACGATAGGAGTTAATCCCCTTTTTTCCTAACGACTCCCAGCCGAGATAATTAGAAAAATTAACCACAGGGGTTCCTGCGGTGCTTGTCGGAGATAAAATTTTAGGGAGAGGAAGAGTTAATTCGCCGGTGGTGAATTTCCATTGCGGGCTGTAATCTCCACATTGTTCGCCATCTTGTTCGTTGCCGCAATCTACTCCGCACTTGGTTCCGGTTGCATTAAGACAAGTAGCAAACATCCAGTCATAAGTGGTATTTTTAGTTAAAACCTCGGGGCCAAAGATGGCCTCAGAGGGCAAAGAACCGGTTGTGGTTGATCTTTCGACAAGAGAAGGATAATAAGATTGCCCATTTTTATAAATTTTTAAAAAATAAGATTGAGCATTAATTACATCGCACCAATCGAGGGTGACTGGGGTTGAGACATTGACGGCATTATTAATCGGAGATAAAAGTTCAGGAGCCAAACTGGTTGTAAAGCTCCACTTATCGTTCCAAGAACCACAGTTATTACCATTTGTATCGCAACAAGCTTGAACCTGCCAACTATATGTTGAGCTTGAATGAAGCGTACAGTTTCTTATGATTATATAAGGAGTGGTGGTGACGCCTTCAATCACTCCGTCTATTTTATAGCGGTAAGAACCGGCTCCCGAAACTCCGTTCCACATCAAAGTTGCCGGCAGCTTCACGTTTTCATCGTTATTCGCCGGAAAGGGATTTGTCGGAGTCTCCAAACATTCGCTGGCGCAGGAACAACTGGAGGCGCTGCATTTCTGCCAGGATTGGCAGTTATCGCAGGTCCCCCAGGAATCGCATTCGGTGTGAGAACTGGTACAAACGCCATTTTCATCGCGCGCATCGCAAACCTCCTGGCAGTTTCTGCATAAAAGATTTCCTCCGCAGCCGCTTTCGCAATCATACTCGGTCCAGGCGAGAGAAGTTTTAATAAAAAATAATGAAAATAAAAAAATTAAAAAAAAGAGAGATAAAAATTTTAAAAAAAAGATTCTGCTCTGCATTAATTTATTTTAATTGTTTTTGTCAGATTTATCCAATCTTGAACTTCTAAAGTTTCTGCTCTTTGAGTGGGTTGAATATTATTTTTTAATAGC
>Ga0210018_1002108_pt1 | contig 10167 bp, 13 predicted proteins | sample CryGeyCG2014_010_2_FD_183967 | JGI IMG/M metagenome (GOLD analysis project Ga0210018, IMG submission 183967) | Groundwater microbial communities from aquifer - Crystal Geyser CG09_land_8/20/14_0.10 (SPAdes) (version 2) | ecosystem: Environmental > Aquatic > Deep subsurface > Groundwater | place... | reverse complement strand
TCTCTGGTGACCATAACCCATGCTGACAGAAATAATATAAGCCTTAGATTTCATTTCTTGATTATAGCACAATCTCCCTTTTAGTTTAGTTGACTTTTTAGATGAAATCGGCTAATTTTAAGTTGGAACTTTTCAAAGCGGAGGTTTCCCAATGACTGCTCAATTAAAGACAGGCCAAATAGTTCTTTCTACTACGTTCCTTTCGGCCTTGGCCGGCTTCCTTAACCCGAACAAGAAATACACTGGCGATGCCCATAAATGGGCCCGGGCCATCCAGACTCTTAGGGAACGGCATCTAAAAGAATTCCCCTGGCTGTTTGATGACTTCTGTATTGAGAGAGCGGGCCCAACGGTCCGTACAGGCTCTTGAGGGCTTTGCCAAAACAATCCGGGAGGAAGAACTGTTGGATTTCGAGGAGAAATAGCATCTCCAACAGCAACCTTTGCCTAACCAGAGAGATCGTCTGCCGACGGGCTCTTTTTTATCCAGTTAGTTAAACATGAGGGCGGCGAAGGGTAGATTGGAAAAGAAATCAACAATTTCTGTTAAATAAGTTAAAAGTAACCAAGCTGGCAGAGAAAAAAGCCAGCCCAAAGGTGAAAAAACCATTCCCAAGAAAGCAAAAAGGAAACCCAAACCTAAAATAAAAGGCAATAAAGGAACAATTAAGACATTGGTCAAAGGAGAAACCAAAGAAAAATAGCCAAAGTTAAAAATAAGAATGGGCAGAGTAAGAACTTGTGCCGCCAAAGTCATAGCCAGAACCTCTATTTTCAACCATCTTTTAAAATAAGGCAGAAAATAGATTATCCCCAGGACGGCCAGGAAAGACAACTGAAAGCCAACATCCCATCTCAAAAGCAAAGGATTCTCAACCAGCATGAAGCTGGCAGCAAAAACCAGAGGCCTAACAGAAACAGCCTGTCTTCCCAGGTATTTTGCCAAAAGAAACATAATACCCATAATCCCTGCCCTAATGGCCGAACTTTGAAAGCCAGTCATTATCACAAAAAAACTAATAAGAAGAATAGTGATTAAAAAAATCTGCTTGGGCCAAAAACCAAGAGCTGCCAAAATACTCATTAAAATAACAGTTAAAATAGCAACATGCATTCCGGAGATGGCTGTTAGATGACGAACACCAGCTAAGTTTAGCTTTCCCTTCCAGGTTTCTGATATCTGTCTTTTGTCTCCCAAAAGCATGGCTGCCAAAATAGAAGATTGAGGAGGTGAAAGATTTTGATTTATTACTCCTCTTAAATTATCTTTCAATTTCAAAATGCCAGCTAAAATCACATTCCCTTGGTTTCTTTCCAGTAATTTGATCTCGGGAAAATAGATGACAGAATATATTCCGTCTTTTGCCAAATAGTCTTTGTAATTGAACTCGTCTAACGCCTGAGGCGCTTCCAAAGTGCCCTTAACTTTCAATCTGTCTCCGTATTGATATTCTGGATATTTAAAAACTGTAATTAAAACTTTTCCTTTCATTTCTTCTGTTTCAAGCGTTAGCTTTGTGCTCTTTTCTCTAACGTCTGGCTCTTCAACGACAATTCCAACAAAACTAACTTCTTTTTCTTCTACCTCTGGAATTTCTAAAATAGCTGATTGACAGTGCCAGATTCCAAGCGCCAAGAATAAAATACAAAATCCCAAAACCACAATTCTTTTATATTTCCAAAGAACGGAAATTAAAATAATCCCTAAAATTAAAAAGAACAGCAAAATAAGCTGGGAAAGAGAAATAATTGAGTTTAAAAAAATCCCTCCGACAAAAGAGAGACAAAAATAAAAGAAAACCCTGGAAAACACCATTTAAAACCCAGTAGCAATAACAGTAACCTTTATTTCTCCTTTCTTTAACTTTTCGTCCTGAACTGCTCCAAATATGACTTTAGCTTCAGGGTTAATCTCTTGAGTTATGACTTTTGCCACCTGGTCAATCTCAGACAAGCTAATGTCTTTTCCCCCAGAAACATTGAACAAAATGCCTTTGGCTCCCTTAAAAGAAATATCCAAAAGCGGTGAATTGATAGCTGCCAGAGCCGCTTTTTCCGCTCTTCCTTCGCCTTGAGCCCTGCCTACCCCAAAGAGAGCAGTGCCTGCGTCAAGCATTATGGCTTTAACGTCAGCAAAGTCAACATTAATGATACCAGGCAGCATAATTAAATCAGAAATACTCTGGACTGCCTGGCGCAAGATGTCATCGCACACCCAAAAAGCATTGATTAAAGAAATATTAGAGTCCAAGGTGGTTAAAAGCTTGTCATTGGAAATAACGATTAAGGTGTCCACCCTCTCTTTCAAGCGCTTGGCTCCATTATCTGCTATTCCCTGACGAACCTGGCCTTCAAAAGAAAAGGGTCGGGTTACGACAGCTAAAGTCAAAGCTCCTTCTTCCTTAGCCAGGTCTGCCACAATGGGAGCAGCTCCTGTGCCAGTGTTATGTACCACAAAACCCTCGGCTACAAAATTATGGCTTCCTTCAACAGTAATATCATATACTTCTTCGTCCCCAATTTCTTTTATGGATTTGATTCTATTGAAACCAAAGTATTCAAAAAATTCTGGAGTTCTTCTGTTTCTAAATTTATAAAGAAAATCTACTCCAGATCTTGCTTTAGGGTGGGGTAATGCTCCTAATAATGCTTGTGTTTTATAAATTCTAAGTGTCCAAGAAGTAAATAAACGGCTTTGTTTTGTGTTAGGGGGCTTTATTAATCTTGTTCTTGAACTAACATTACTCGTTCTTAAACCGATACTATCACATAGTATCTTTAATTGTTTTATTAATTTTTCGCTCGACATCTCAAATTTAATTTCTTTTTTGGGTAGCCCCGTGATCCCAGTCTGGATGGAATAAGAACCATCTGCATCTGCCAAACCAACAATAAAGGCTTTTTTCTGCGAATTCGGCAAATTAAATACCCAGGGTGGAATTTCTTTCTCTCGCGCAGGTTTATGAAGTCCTAGGGTTTTTAATAAATTAAATGTTTTTTTAGAACCAACATAATACCAGTTTTTGGCTCTTTTCATTTTTAAACCAAAGGCTTGTTTTATTAACTTTAGATATTTCTGATTATTTTCTTTGTCCTTCGATGGCGAAAAATGAATTTTCCAACTATCTTCTCCTTCTTTGCTAATCCAACCGTCCCCTAATAAAAATCCAAAAAGTTGGCAGAATTCCTCATCAGTGAAAGCATCATTAGGAAGCTTCAATGGTTTTTCTTCATCGGGCAATTTTTTAAGAATAACAACTAAATCTCCGACTTTAAGATTTCTAAGCTCTGTCCATTCAAGTACAAATTTAGAAAATCTATCATTGCTTAAAATATTAAGGGGTTTAACGTGCAAAAAGGGGTGATCTTCCGACGCATAAATAGTCCTATTGTCTGTTTTTAGTTCAAGAACTTTTTTAACTCCTGTTTTCATTGCGGCCAAAACTTTCTTTTTTACTAAATCTCCATTTGAAAAAGTGTACACCGTAGAACCAGGACGGATAGAATCTATCCTTACTGGACCTTCGGGATTAGTATAGATAAGAGAACTGGCTCGAAGACAGCCACCACCAAGGCCGCAAGTAATAAAAACCATGTCAGCTCCTTTTAAAATTGCCCTGATTTCCTCTCTGTTTTCCAAAGCTGACTTTCTGCCAATTTCAGGATTCATGCCGGTACCCAAACCCTGAGTGGCCTTTCTGCCGATTCTCAACTTCAAATCTGCTCTGGTCTTTGTCAGGTCCTGAGCGTCAGTGTTAATAGCAATTAGCTCAACCCCTTTTATTTTGTATCTGGCCATGCGGGAAACAGCATTGGAGCCTGAACCTCCCACTCCCACTATTTTAATTTTGGCAGCTTGACGCTTCATACTAGGGTTTGATGATCTTATGATAATCTCGCCCTGGTTCTTCGTTAGGCTCAGAATCAGGGTAAAAAGGCTTTGAATATTTTCTTTAGTTTTTCTCCCAAGCCTCCGGTTGCTTTGGAGGGCTTGTGCTCACTCCTCCCTCCTTCCTCCCACTCTACCCCCTGGCAAACCAAACCACAAACCGTAGAGAGGCGAGGGTCGTCTTCTAAGTTTGGGAAATTCATAACTCTGCCAATACGACAGGGAAGCTTAAATTCTCTTTTGGCCAGCTCGACTATGCCGGGAAGCTTTGCCCCTCCTCCAGTTAAAACAACGCCAGCTGGCAGCAACCCCTGCTTTGAGATGTTTTTTAGCTCTTTCTGGGCCTGGCCAAAGATTTCAGAAACCCGAGCTTCAATAATTCTAGTCAGCATCTTTTGGGAGAAAAGCAAAGGCTCCTCTCCTTCTATCTCTATTTTCTCCTTTTTATCCCTGCCCTTAAATAGACAAGACCCTTTTTCAATTTTAATGAGTTCAGCTGTATCAATATCTGTCTTCAAGCCAATAGCAATATCATTGGTAATGTTAGCTGAACCGATTGGGAAAACAGCCAAATGAACCGGCTTCCCTTCCTCAAACACAACCAGTTCTGTCGTGCCAGCTCCGATGTCCAAGAGAGCTACCCCTAGTTCTTTTTGTCTTTTGGGAAGGACGGCAACAGCTGCTGCCAGAGAAGAAGGAACAATATCTGCTATCTTAAGGTTAGAACCTAAAATGCTTTGCTTTAAGTTTTCTTTGTAAGGAGAAAAGCCTCCCAAAACCAAAACTTCTGTTTCCAGCCTAACGCCCTGGAGGCCAACCACCTCTTTTATCCCTTTTTCTTCGTCCAGAATAAACTCTTTGGGAATAACCTCCAGAATCTCTTTATTCAGAGGCATGGAAAAGGTTTGGGCAGCGTGCAAAACTCTATTGACATCTTCTTCTGAGACTCTCTGGTCAGCCCGAGAAACAACTACTGTTCCTCGGGAAGAAGTGCAGAAAAGATGGCTGCCTCCAATATTGACGTAAACCGAACTTATCTTCTGACCAGTCTCAGCTGAGACTCTGTTTAGCATGCTCTGAACTGTGCTGGCTACATTGTCCACATTTACCACCACTCCCCTCCTCACTCCAAAAGCAGGCTCCTCAACCAGAGAAAGCACCTCAAAATGATCTTCACCATTCTTTTTTACCGCAGTCAGCATTTTAATAGTGCTTGTCCCGATATCTAATCCGGTAATAACTTGTGACTTTGCCATAAACTAGATTTTGGCTAAATATTTTTCTTCTTTCTTTCTCATCTCCTTGTGTTTATAACCCAAGGTGTGCAGAAGACCATGAATTAAGACCCGGCCTAATTCTTTTTTGAAAGACAAACCATATCTTTTTGCGCTTTTTCTTACCTCTTTGGGGCAAATAACGATTTCTGTTTGAGGGAAGGCTAAAACATCTGTTGGCCTATTCTTCTTCCTGTATTTTCTATTTAACTCTTTTATTCTTTTTTGACCTACTAAAGCAATTGATAAATCTTTCTCCTTCTTTTTTTCGCCCCCTAAAACAATTATAGCTACTTTTTTTAAAAAACCTTTATCAATCCTGCTCCTAGTCAAATTATTGATCTCAATCATTCTTTTTCAAGATTGTCTCTAAAACCTCTATTGTTGACTGCTTTTCCGCCCAGTTTTTAATATAATTCACATTGGGTTTGGCAATTTCTAAAATTGATTCAATGTCTTCTAACTGTTTTGCTCCCTGACCTTCTTTGTACCAAATTAGCTTACTTAAAATTAGATCTTCTGGAGAAATAAATCTCACATTTTGTCCTTTGATTTTCTTAACAATTGCTCTTTCAAATTTTTCAAACTGATATCTCTTTACCCAGAAATCAATCTTTAATCCGGTCTGGGGATGAATAAAATTAAATTCTCCTTCCTGCTCAATGGCATTTTTAATGGCTTCTTCTGACACGTAAACATCTTTATCAATGCCAAGCAAATCCTTGGCCAGTTGGGGAATTTTCTGGGGCGCTAATTCTATGACAATATCTATATCGGCTGTAAAGCGAGGTTTTGCCAAAACAGCTACCGCAAATCCTCCAGTCACAAGGTAAGGAATTTTATGCCTTTCTAATATTTCTACTATTTTTAATAAAAGTTCTTCCGGGGCCATTATCTTTTTGTTTTTTTAATTCATCCAACTTCTTACCCAATAGAAACATTTGACCAGCAATTTCTATTTTTTTGGCAGCTGGCATTTTTTGATAAATTTCATTTTGAAGTTTTTCTGCTTCTTTAGGATTCATCTTTAGAAAGTAATTCTCTGGCAGTTTGAGAAACTTGATTGCCATCGGCCCGGCCTTTCACTTCTGGCATGAGTTCCGCCATAACCTTTCCTATATCTTTCATTTCTTTTGCCCCCACTCTTCTAATTGATTCTCGGGCCAATTTTCTCAGCTCTTCTTCCGAAATCTGTTCTGGCAGGTATTTCTGCAAGACTTCCAGCTCCTTTTTCTCTTTTTCTGCCAGTTCCGGCCTTCCCCCTCTTTCATATTCTGGAATGGCTTCTTTTCTTTTTTTAGCTTCGCTCGAAACAACAGCCAGCACCTCCTCCTCTGTCAGCTGGCTTTCTTTTTGCAAGTCCAGCTCATTAATCTCAGGTTTTTCTTTGGAAGCCTTATATCTCTTTTCTTTTTCCTTATTTAAAATAGCAGCAGACAGCTGCCTGAGAACAGAAAGTTCCAGCTCTTTTCTCTCTTTTACGGCCAGAGACAATTCTTTAAGTATTTTTTCTTTTAAAGCCATACTGGCGCTTAATTTGACCTAGTTTTTCCAATCGCTGATATTTTTCTTTTTGCTCCTCCCTTCGAAGAGCAGACCTCTTTTTCATCTCTTCGCTCTTGGGTTTTTGAAAGAAACGAGTTTTTCTGGCTCGCAGCAAAATCCCGCTTTGTTTTACTTTCTGGGTAAAGCGGCGGACTAAACTCTGGCTATTTTCTCTTTCTTGTTTGGTTACTTCTAGGGCCATGGTAATTGTTTGCCTCCAATTAAATGCAAGTGTAAATGGTCTATTGTCTGGCCAGCATTTCGGCCGACGTTGAAAGCTAATCTGTAGCCTGACTCGGCTATTCCTTGCTCTCGGGCAATTTTCTGGGCAAGAAAGAACATCTCCCCGATTAGCTCTTTGTCTTCTTCTGCCAAATGATTGACTGAAGCAATGTGCTTTTTAGGAATAATTAAAAGGTGTAAAGGAGCAACAGGGTTCACATCTCTAAATGCCAAAATCCTCTCGTCTTCATAAACTACCTCGCTCGGCAATTCTTTCTTAACTATTTTGCAAAAAACACAATCTGCCATCGAAATAAATTGAAAATTTATTGAAGATTGAAATGAATTTTAATTCATCAAACATTTTATTCCTTCAATCTCTTTTTAATCTCTTTTACAATTTTTTCAAGTTTTACTGTCTCTTGTCTGCCGCTTGCCATATCCCGAATAATAATGCTCTCTTCCAGAGCTTCTTTTTGACCCAAAAGCAAGGCGTACTCTGCTTGAACCTTATCTGCCAACCTTAATTGGGCTTTCAAAGAATCTCTGCCAAAGGATTCAGCAACTGGAATCTTACTTTTCCTAAACTCCTCTAAAAGCTTCAAGCCCTTTCTCTTGGCCAAGTTTCCCAACTGGGCCAGAAAAACAGGGCAAGTCTCAACTTCCTCAATCCCTCCCTGTCCTCTCTCATCTTCTTTCAGAGCTGAAATCACCCTTTCTATACCCATGGAAGCGCCAACTGCCTTTGTCTCATCTCCCCCTAAAAGCTTAATAAGAGCATCGTACCTGCCTCCGCCAACCAAAGCATTGCGAGGGCTAGCTTCTTTTTGGCCTGTTAGAAAAATCTCAAAGACAGTTTTGGTGTAGTAATCCAAACCCCGAACCAAATGCGGATTTAAGTGATAGGGAATCTCAATCTCATCAAGAAACTCCAAAACCTCTTTAAAGTGGTTCTTGCACTCCTCGCACAAATGGTCAACTGTTTGGGGAGCCTGGTTGACAACCCGCTGGCACTTCTCTTCCTTGCAATCTAAAATCCTTAAGGGGTTTTCTTTTAAGCGGCGGCGGCAGTCAGCACACAAAGAAGATTCTCTTGATTTAAAATAGCTAACCAAGAGCTTTTTATAATATGGCCGGCACTGGCTGTCTCCAATACTATTTATCTCCACAATTAAGTCTTTAAACTTTAGCTCCCGAAGGATGTTATAGAAAATCTGAATAATTTGAGCATCCAAAACCGGGCTGGCTTCCCCAAAAAGCTCAACGTTGAACTGGTGGAACTGGCGATAACGACCAGCCTGGGGGTGCTCGTAGCGAAAAAGAGGACCAAAAGAATAGAGTTTGACAGGCTGGGGCCAGCTCTTCATCCCGTGCTCAATATAGGCTCTGACAGTCCCGGGGGTAAACTCTGGCCTCAGGGTCAAATAATCTCCGCCCTTTGTCCGCAAAGTGAACATTTGCTTTTGGACAATGTCAGTCGAAGTTCCTGTTCCTTTGGAAAAAAGTTCTGTCTCTTCCAGAATAGGGGTATCTATTCTTTTGAAACCATAAAAACCAACCAGACTTTCTGCCACCTCATAAATCTTCTTAAAATATTTCTGGTCCTCTGGCAGAATGTCGTGCATTCCTACTGGTGTCTTAAATTTTGGTTTCTTTGCCATAAATTAATAACTTGGAACTTCAATTTTAGCCAGGGCAACAAAAGGCCAGGCTCTCAAAAAAACCCTGCCTACAATCTCCTCTTTCTTAAGAGACCCCCAGCGCCTGGAGTCAGAAGAGGAATCTCTATTGTCTCCCAAAACAAAGTATTCATCTTCTCCCAAGGTCAAACTCACATTTCCTGGAGTAAAGCCATTACCCAAAAGGTATTCCTCTGTTAAAACTATGGTTCCTGCCTCGTTAAAAATGGTTACCTTGCCATTACTAACCTCCACTTTTTCTCCTGGCAGACCAATTATGCGCTTGATGTATCTCTGATTTTCATCATACGGGTACTTAAAAACAATCACCTCTCCTCTTTGAGGAGTTCTAAACCTGTAAGAAAGCTCATCTATAATTAAGTAGTCCCCGTCTTCGAAAGAAGGCTCCATTGACTGACCCTTAACAAAGAATGGCTGAAACAAGAAATAGCGGATGGGAGCAACAATTATCAAGGCTATCAGGACGATTTTGCCAATTTCCCAGACAAAGGATAAGAATTTCTTCATACACCGAGCCCAGCCCTTTTTTTTAATGAAAGGGCGGGGCGATGGTCGAAATGAAACTTTAGTTTCATTGAGCGACTCTATTCATTATACTGTTTTTTCTTTTAAAATCAAGTGCTAAAATAGATTAATGATTTTAGTTGTTGGCCTGGGCAATCCAGGAAAGAAATACGAGAAGACCAGACATAATATAGGTTTCCGTGTTATTGACCAGCTAAAACCTTTAAACTTAAAAGGGGTTGCTTTGATAAAGCCCAAAACCTTTATGAACAATTCGGGCAAAGCAGTAAAAAGCCTACTTAAAGAATACAAATTGAAACCTGAAAGCTTAATTATAATTCACGATGATATAGACTTACCTTTGGCTAAAATAAGAATTGTCAAAAACCGAGGAGGAGCTGGGCACAAAGGAGTAGAATCCATTATCAAGGAATTAAAAACAAAAAACTTCATCAGGTTAAGAGTCGGTATTCAACCAAAAACTGGTAAACCTAAAAATCTAGAAAAATTTGTTCTTCAAAAGCCGAACGAGGCGAAGCCGAGCGAGGCGGGAGATGAGACGAAGCCTCAGCGACCATTTAATAAAGAGGAGGAAGAAATCGTCAAAGAGGTAATTAAAAAAACCGCTGAAGCGATTGATTTCTTTTTAAAAGAAGGTTTAGAAAAAACAATGAGTCAGTTTAATAAATAAAAAACGAGGTCTAATCCACCTCGGCTTTTTACCCTCTGGCCTACCTGCGAGCGTCAGCACCTTTTGACAAGAGCCAAATAGCGCTAACCTTACGGAGTTCCGGGTTTGTAAGGAGGGATTACCCAGAACATTTTCACTCGCAGATAGACCAGAGGGTAAAAAATTGACTGAACTTAATATATATATTATACTATTTTAGATGGAATTGTCAAGGATAGAGGGTAATGTGCACACACATTTTGCACTTTTCTGGTAATTTAAGGGCATATGAAAACTATGCCCAAAGACACTAAAGAAGAACGCTATCGCTGGCTAAGACCTATCTTGGATGAAGACATGACT
>Ga0210018_1002103_pt1 | contig 10174 bp, 8 predicted proteins | sample CryGeyCG2014_010_2_FD_183967 | JGI IMG/M metagenome (GOLD analysis project Ga0210018, IMG submission 183967) | Groundwater microbial communities from aquifer - Crystal Geyser CG09_land_8/20/14_0.10 (SPAdes) (version 2) | ecosystem: Environmental > Aquatic > Deep subsurface > Groundwater | place... | reverse complement strand
AAGATTCAAAGCTACAAAGCCGATGAGCATTAAAGCTATTCCCACTGCTAATTTCGTTAGGTATTGCTTCTTCAAAGGATAAAGATGAAAAATTAACGCCACCAAACCAAAAACAGCAAAAATTGTCAGGGTGCGCAGATGAACAATGGCAATGATAGTTAAAAAAAGAACAGCTTTAAGTCCATCTTTCCAGTTGGGCTTTTCTAAAAACTGGAGAAATATTTTTGCCACAAAGGGAAAAAGGGCATAAGCAGTCAAAAGATTCCATTGACCATAGAGAAAACGGGAGTAAACAAAGGGATTAAAAATATAGAGTAAACCGGCAAAAGTTTTAGCCAGTATGCTTTTAATAGGTGCCAACTGATATGCCCCGACTCCTGCCAAAAAGAAGATTAAAAATAACCAGATTTTTTCAATCAGCCAACTAGGGATAATATGATTTAAAAGCCACAAAAAATAGTGCCAAATGTAAAGATAAGAACCAACTGTCCCCACAGATTTATGGATGGTTGGGGTAAAAGTATGGTCTAAAGTCAAAATATAGCCGCGGGATAGAAGGGGACCGATAATAAAAAGAGAGATTAGAGCAAAAATTAGCCATGGCCAGAGATCATGATTTTGCAATATTCTGTGGATAACTTGTTTAATTTTCATTACTTATATGGTTTAGTGTATATGTATATGTATATGTATTATAATTGAATTAAAGCAAAGAAAGGAGGTGATTTCAAATGAGACTACGTGCGGTGACTATTACAATAATAGTCTTAATTTTAGCACTTGTTGCGGAAAGTATCCTTTTCTATTTATATGCTTCGGGCCAGATTAAACCAAAAGCTGCAACAACTGATATTCCTGCCCCTGCTAGCGGTGATGCAAGATTAGATTTACTCACTGAAAATGGAATAGACGGGCGTTTTGAATATCCTAAGGTTGTAGTGTGGGGTAACGCATTAATGTTGGATCAACCACCTTTGGGATGGGAATTTGCTCCTGTTAGTACTACCCAAAAATATTTAGAATTAGGACATTCTTATGATAAGAGTTTGGGTACGCGACACTTCTTATCTATTGTAGTAGGCAAATCACAGAAAATAGAATTAAGAAGTAAAAGTATTCCCTTAGAATCTTCTACAAAATATCTTCTTAGTTTTTCAGCCTATACACCTCTTTCCAAAACTTTGACCAAAACTTTGAATTGTAAAGTCGCTTATACTTTTTGGGATTCTTCAACAGGCAAAAAACTCTCCGATTATAATTTTATTTTAACTACTGGACAGTGGAGAACTTATAGTAAAGCTTTTGTTCCACCTGATGGTGTAAAGTCACATTTAACATTACATTTATACTGTTCAGGTAGTTCAACCGATATAGCTACTGCTTATTTTGATCAAATTATGTTAGTTGACGCCGCAGCTACTACTCTGCAACCACCCTACTATTAATCTATAAATATTCTACACACCAAAAAGGGCCTGCCGGCCCTTTTTGGTGTGACTTCATTTTTTTTAATTATATCACTCCCAAAAGATAAATCACTCCCAGAATTATAACAATTACTCCCAAAATTTTCCACATTGTATAGGAGCCACCGGAGCCTAAAATCCGTTCGGCATATTCGGCTTTACCGACTGTTCTCACCAGCCATTCATTGTAGTGCATTAAACAAATGCCAATCACCAGTGCGATTATAAAAACCACTATCCGAGTAAATACCACAGAAGCCCTCCAGTAATAATTATAGTCAAAGGCAGGCCCCAATACCAGTATTTTGGTTGAAGCGGAAAATGAATGTCGCGGTGGAATTCCCAAAGATAAGAAAAGGGCTTGGTCTGGCGAAAAAATTGCATCCAAAGGGGAATATTATCAAAGACATCTGGTAAAATAGCTCCAGTTGCTCCAGCAATAATAGGCCAAATATTATCACTTTTAAAAACAATCAAAATTACTAAAATAGTACCAATAATTCCGTCAATAGCAGTAATAATAATCTGTATTCTACTGTATGTTAATTTTTGTTTACCACCGAGCAAAGTTGCTTCCCAATGCGGCAGCATATCAAGAAAAAAATGGGAAATATAACTAATAAAAAAAGCCGGCAATATACTGTCACTTGCCTGGCCAATGGCTGCTCCGGTTAAAAGATGGGTGGTAATTAACATAAGTTAAAAGTTAAAAGGTAAAAGATAGAAATAAAAAACGCCTGAATAAATGAAAAATCACAAATCCGGTAGGACAACCTCATCCTTAGGTGGCTATTGCCACGATATTGACAAATGGTGGGTGCGGTCCCGCTAAGCGGGACGACCACTTCCTTATATTCGCTCGCGACATATTCGCTTCGCGACCAAATTTTGGGCTAGTGGTGGTATCTATTGAACGATGCACGAACTTTTTTTGAAGAAAATTCTTAAAACTTTACAAATGAATTCTGCTCGGGCGGGCAAAAAGGAAGGGGGGTTGGGGGGAAGGAATTTTTGCCCGCCCTCGCTTTCCGCCGCTTCTTTTTTCGCCGCCGCAATTTTTCGTGCCAGCGAAGCTGGCGCGCCGCCAAAACATATTCTTAATTACAATCTTAGCAGATATTATCGTCTTTGTAAATTTTTTTGCTTGACAGATATTTGTCCACTTTGATATACTTAATTTGCTTACCAATCGGTAAGTAAATTAGAAAAATAATTCAAAACTATGAAAACAATCACAAAAAAACCCGAAGACGTTATTCAAAACACCAAAAGATATATCATTGATACGGCTCGCTGCCTTTTCTCTGAATATAGTTATTTAGGCGTTTCAATGAATGATATCGCTAAAAAACTAAATATAACCAAAGCGGCGCTTTATTATCATTTTACCGGCAAAACGGAAATCTATGGAAAGGTGCTTGATGATGTTTTTAATGATTTAAATCTAACTCTTACTCAAGCATTGAACGAAACTTCGGTTGATAAAAAACTGCATAAACTAATTAAAAATTATTTAGATTTCGGTTCTAAAGAAAAAAACCTTATTAAGGCTTTAATGCTAAAACTATTGCCAACTGATTCCCGTGCCCAAATAACAAAACATATTATCCAATTAAGAGAAGAGATTGCTAATCTAATTCAGCCAATAATTGAGGAAGTGTCTGCAAATAGAAAATTAACCAAAAGAGTTGATAACCGACTATTAACTTCTTTGCTTACCAGCATGATGGACGGACTGCTTTTGGAATATTCATTCCTAAACAAAAAAATTGATTCGGAAAAGATATCAGATCAAATTATTGCCGTTTTATTTAAAAGGTCGAGGATTCGCCCGCCTCAAGGGCTTAATAAGTTAATTAATGAAAGAAGGTGAAAAATGACTAGCATAGATTGGTCAAGCCCAGCGACAATTGGAATTGGGATAGCAATAATCGCAGTCGTAGCCATTGGTGGTTATCTTTGGTGGGCTTACTCAGAAAAAAAGTGGCCGTTTCAGCAATAAAAGTATTATGAGGGTGTTCAACTACAATGTGAAATTTAGCATGTTGAACACTTTCATAAATTATTAAGTAAGTCGATGATTGTTTCGGCTTGTTTAATAATTTATGAGAAAGATAAACTAAAACAGGAATGAAAAGGATAATTTATGAAATTAAGGGAATTCAGCAAGACAATATGGTTTACATTGATTGTTGTGACTTGCTACGCTCTGGCAATGGCTTTTCTTGAATCGGCAGTGGTGGTTTATTTGCGAGCTTTGTTCAAAATCAGCGTAGAGTGGCAATCAGTTTCGCCAGATTCCAACAATACTTTAATGGCTGTGCCGTTTTTCGCTTTTTTGCAGCCGCATTATCTTTTTACGATCCTGCCCGATTCGCGGATTTTAGGAGTCGAGTTTTTTCGCGAAGTCGCGACAATTGTAATGCTTGTGGCTGTCGGCTGGCTCTCAGGACGAACCGCGCGACAAAAATTTGCCTTCTTTCTCTATATATTTGGTATCTGGGATATTTTTTACTATGTTTTTCTTTATCTGATCATAGGTTGGCCGACTTCCTTAAAAACTCTTGATGTTTTATTTTTAATTCCCGTTCCTTGGGTAGCACCGGTTTTTGTGCCGGTTGGAATCTCAGTTTTGATGATTCTGTCTGCTTTAATTTTACTTAACCCTCAAAATATCTTTCAGAAAACAAAAAGAATATTTTTAGAAAGGAGTTAAATGTTTGAAAAAATTGGTAAATTAGTAGTTAAAAATCGTTGGTGGATAATTGGTTTTTGGCTAATTTTAGCCATCGTCATGGTATTTAAAGCCCCTTCGCTTTCGCAAGTTGGTACGATCGATGAAGCTAATTTTCTGCCCTCAAATGCCGAATCAGTTAAAGTTAAAGATGTAATTAAAGATAAGTTTCCCGAAGAACAAGCTGTTGGTTCGGGCGTAATTATCTTTTTTAATCAAAGAGGACTTTCAGAAGAAAATAAAAATTATGTCAAAAAGGTTTCTGACTGGTTGACTTCAGATCAAAAGCCGGCTGAAGTAGAGAAAGTTATTTCAGCTGTGACAAATCCCGAAAGTGAATCTTTATTCACCAGCCAAGATGAGACGACAACTTTGATTCAAGTCAATTTTTCGACCAATTCTTTTGACAAAAAGACCGAGGATGCAGTTAAAGTAATTCGCGAACGATTAAATGATCACCCGGCAGATCTTCAGGCTTATTTCTCCGGACAAGCCGGAATAGGCGCCGACCTGTCCGACTCTATTAAACAAAGTGTTGATAAAACAACTTGGGCGACAATTATTTTAGTAATTGTTCTACTCTTGATAATTTACCGTTCTCCGGTGGCTTCTCTGGTGCCACTGGTGGCTATCGGCACCGCTTTCATTATCTCGAGGGGTGTCTTGGGTTATCTTGCTCAAGGAGGGTGGAAGATTACTTCGATGCTCGATTCTTTTTTGGTTGTCTTGATATTTGGCGCCGGGATTGATTATTGTCTTTTTATTGTTTCAAGGCTTAAAGAAGAATTAGCCAAAGGAAACCACAAGCACGAAGCTGTGGCTGAGACAATGACTAAAATTGGCGCGGTCATCACCGCTTCGGCCACGACTGTAATTATCGGGTTCTTGGGACTTTCGATTGCCTCTTTTGGTATGATAAAAACCATTGGTCCGGCTTTAGCCATTGCCATCGGTATTACTCTTTTGGCCGGATTGACATTGATGCCTGCCCTGATGAGTATTTTTGGCCATAAATTGTTCTGGCCATTTCCCGAAGTCGAAAAACCACACAAATCGCTTATTTTGGACTGGAAAAAATTAGCTTTTTTTGTAACAAACAAGGCAAAGTTTGTCGCTCCAATAGTTATTTTGCTCCTACTTATTCCTTATCTTGCTCTTTTTAAAACCAATAAATCTTTTGATATTCTCTCGGAAATGCCCAAAGACAAAGAGTCTGTTCAGGGTTTTGAGGTTCTAGAAGGGCATTTTGACCAAGGCGAGCTTATGCCGCTCCAAGTAATTATTGATTCTCAAAATGATCAACTTCTTGAAGCAAAGAATTTATCAGCTTTGAGTAAAATATCCTCTGAACTTGCCAAAGTTGAAGGCGTTGCCAAAGTTAGAAGCGCGATTGCGCCATCTGGCGATATTGACCAATCGCCTTTTAAGGTATCTAACCAGTTGATAAATTTTCAAGAGCAGATTCAAGCCATCGCCAAAAAAATGGCTACTCCAGCCGGTCTAGGAGAGATAAAAGAGGATAATTTTGCCAGTTTAAATTCGTATTTGGATTCTCTGTCTTTGTCCTATCCGGAAGTAAAAGAAGAAAACAGCTTTAAGGAAGCAAAAACTATTCTTGGAAGTCTAAGCGTTCAAATACAAACTCCAAGCACTTCTACTGTAAATTATTTGGCGCTGTCAAATTTGCAGTCTAGTCTTGAAAAACTTAGCCAAGATTTCGAAGCGTTAGCAACGATTTTTAACCAAAAGCCGAATGCATATCTTTATCCCGATACTTTGGCCAGCCAAAATCCGCAGTTGAAGGATTTAGAAAAAATGTTTGTCTCTTCTGATAAAACAACCACCCGCCTTTATGTAATTCTTAAAGAGGATCCTTATTCCGATAAAGCGTTTAAGACTGTGACCGCAGTCAGAGAAACACTTCATCAAACTCTCTCTGGAACTGAACTTAAATCAGCGGCGAATTTTGTTGGCGGACCAACCGCTGAATTTACCGATATTCAAGATACGATAAACAAGGACTTCGGCAAAGTGATGGTAATAGTCGTTATCGGCGTGTTGGTAGTGCTAATCATTCTTTTGAGAAGTTTAATTGCGCCGTTATATTTAATGGCAACCGTACTTTTAAGCTATGGGGCAACCATCGGCATCGTTACCTGGTTGTTTCAAGATATTCTTGGATACAACGGTATAAGCTACATAATCCCCATCCTTCTTTTCGTTCTTTTAGTTGCCTTGGGGGCAGATTATAACATTTTTCTTTCCTCTCGAATTAAAGAAGAGTCAGAAAAATCAGATCCTTTAGCGGGAGTGAGAGTGGCTTCAGAAAAAACTGGGGCGATAATTACTGCTTGCGGGATAATCCTGGCCGGCACTTTTGCCACTATGGCTTTTGCGCCGCTACAAATGTTGTTTCAAATCGGTCTGGCGGTGGCTATCGGTATATTACTCGACACTTTTATTGTTAGAGCAATTCTGGTTCCGGCTATTGCCACACTCTTGGGAAAATGGAATTGGTGGCCAAGTAAAATAAAGAAGCGATGATCAAAATAAATTTTTAGGGAGTAAATCTGTTGTGTGCGCACGAGTGCGGGGCAAACACAACTTCCTTTCTGGCGGCGCATTTCGTAAAGCGAAATACGAAAAATTGCGGCGGCGAAAAAAGAAGCGGCGGAAAGCGAGGGCGGGCAAAAATTCCTTCCCCCCAACCCCCTTCCTTTTTGCCCGCCCGAGCAGAATTCATTTGTAAAGTTTTAAGAATTTTCTTCAAAAAAAGTTCGTGCATCGTTCAATAGATACCACCATCGTAAACTTTCATTGTTTTTTGAAAATTTGAATGCTCCGCTCCCCCGCCTTTTTGGCGGGGTCGCTCCGCCATTTTCTGCCTTGTAGCGAAGCAAATAACGATTGGTTCGTAAAGAGCTAAAAGCCCTTTAAGTAAAACATACAATAATATGAATAAGTATGATAAATGTTTTGCTTCCCGATTTTTTTCACCTCGCCGAAGGCGAGAAAAGCAAGTTTTTCAATCGCCCCATGCGGGTGGGGCGATAATCCCGCGCTTTGTCCCGCCGTGCGGGACTTGCCCAAAAGCGATAATAAATAAAATAACAAAAAGGAGGAACAAATGAAAACTAAATTTTTTCTCTACGCGAGGAAATCAACCGAAGACGAAGAAAAACAGGTGATGTCAATTGAAGCCCAGCTTACGGAATTGGAAGAATTTGCAAAGAGAGAAAAAATTGAAATTGCGGAAAAATTTATTGAATCCAAAAGCGCAAAGAAGCCCGGGCGGGAAATTTTCAATAAAATGATGGAAAAAGTCCATGACTCAAAAGAACCGATTGGCTTGATTGCGTGGCATCCGGATCGTCTTGCCAGAAACTCGGTTGACGGCGGACAGATAATTTATTGCGTTGACATCAAAAAGATTACTTCTTTGCGCTTTCCTTGTTTTTGGTTTGAGCCGACTCCGCAAGGACTTTTTATGCTGCAGGTCGCTTTTGGGCAAAGTAAATACTATTCCGATAATTTATCGGAAAATGTAAAGCGCGGGATAAGACAAAAACTCAGGCGGGGCGAGTGGCTAACTAAAGCCCCTATCGGATATATTAATAATTCTAAAACGAGAAACATTGAACCCGATAAAACTAAAGCGAGAATTATTGCCAAAGCATTCGAGGAATACGCCCAAGGAAAACATACCTTAAAAAGTTTATCCGAACGCCTGAGTTTTTGGGGTTTGGTGAGCGGATCCGGAAAACTGCACGGCAGGTCAATGATCCAAAAGATTTTAACCAACAAAGCGTATATCGGAATAATTATGCATTACGGCGAGAGCTTTGAGGGCAGTTTTCCGGCAATTGTTTCCAAGGCGACTTTTGATAAAGTACAGGAAGTTTTGAAATTGCGAGCAAGACCGAGAAAAAGTAAAATAAGCCACAATTTTCCATTCACCGGACTTTTTCGCTGTAAAGAGTGCGGCGGCATGATTACGGCTCAATACGCCCACGGCAATGGCGGAACATATAGTTATTATCGTTGCACAAAAAGATTAGGCCCTTGCTCGCAAAGATATTTAGGTGAATCTCAACTTGCAGAACAATTGAAAGATAAGATTTCAAAAGTCGCTTTATGCGAAGATTGGAAAGAAAAAATGCTCGCTCAAGTGAAAATCTGGGAGAAAGAAACAAGAAAATCTTCGCATATTTTCGCCCAAAATTTGGAAATCAAAATTAAACAAATTAATGCAAAACTGGATAAACTCATCAACGCTTTTCTTGACGATAGCATTGAAAAAGAAACTTATCTCAAAAAGAAAGATGAATTAATCCAAACAAAAAAATCCCTACAACAACAAAAGAAGGATTTCGGGCGAAAAGGAAACAATTGGATTGAACCATTAAGAAACTGGATTTTATCCGCTCACCAAGCAGAAAAATTTGCTTTTGGAAACGATTATCATGGAATGAAATCGTTTGTGAAAAAAATCGGAACGAACCATCAATTATTTAACAAAAAAGTGAGTTTTGCGCTAAAAACTCCCTACAATATTTTGCTTCGCTACAAGGCAGAAAATGGCGGAGCGACCCCGCCAAAAAGGCGGGGGAGCGGAGCATTCAAATTTTCAAAAAACAATGAAAGTTTACGATGGTGGGCGCGAGAGGAGTCGAACCTCCACGCCATTGCTGGCACATGATCCTGAATCATGCCTGTCTACCGGTTCCAGCACGCGCCCAACTCTATTCACCCGTGTTTATGATGATATAATATTTTTCCTTTCTTGTCGATATTTGTCATTGACCTATTGAATTATTTTCTATATCTTTCTAATATCGCAGATATAAAGTTATTGTTGCCAAAATGAATTCTCAAAAACTACAAGATCAATATCCGAAAATATACGGAGACTTCTTTAAAAGTTGTCAAAAAGTGGTCTCGGCCCCACATTCGTTTTTTTGGACGGGTGATTTTTCCGGGTTTTATGGCGGTCTTACAATTTCGTTGAAGTTGCCCTTGAGATTTTATGTTGGACTCGAGAAAATTAAGGCAGATCAATTTGATTTGTGCCAAGAATTTCCCGCTTATTTTCCCGAAACCGCAAAATTTTCCCAAATAAGATTGGATCATTATTTAGTGGAAAATCTTAGGGAGTTTATCGGTGAGAAGCTAAAGGGGTATAGAGTTCACTTTCTGAGTGAATTGACCTTAGGATTGTCACTTGGGGGATTGGGCGCTGTTGCAGCGTGTCTTGCCGAACTAATAGGTTCGCTTGAAGGTAGTAATTCAAGCCGTCTTACTGATTTGACCAAGAAATTTGATCTGGCAAGTTCAATTGCTCTTAGGTTACAACGTGGCAGGACTTCGGCCGCGACTGTTTTTTCAAGCTTGGTTTCCTCAAATTATCCGACGGTATTTTACTGCAAAGGCGCTAAATGGTGGGGAAAAACATTGGATGAAATTGTAAAATTGCCCGAATCTATCGTCTGGCCGATTGATTTTGGGTTGATTTTTTCCGGAAAATTAGTGCAAGGTTCGGCAGTAATTTTATCTGCCGAAGAAATTAAAAAAACTTCTCGCTCGAGAGAAAAACGGATTAGAGAAATGATCGGCTCATCACCGGGAACGTTTTGGCCGGTTTATATTTCGATGCTTGATCAAGTCGCTAATCAAAATTTGCTTGCCCAGACAGATTTGTTTAAAAAAGGTAGTTCTGAAACAAATTTAAAATTCTTTTTCGACACGCTCAACCAATACCAAAACCTTCTGCATTTTCTGGAAATATCTACGCCAGCGATAGATAAGATATATTCCGGGGTCCATAAATTAGCAAATAATCTTTGGGATGGAATCGGATCGGGGTGCAAAATATCTGGAGTAGGTAAGGGTGGCGAGGTTTTATTCGCTCTCCCCTATGGGCAGCATCGGGAGAGGATAGAAAAGTTTATAAATGATGAAAAATTGTCTCTTGACT
>Ga0210018_1002102_pt1 | contig 10186 bp, 13 predicted proteins | sample CryGeyCG2014_010_2_FD_183967 | JGI IMG/M metagenome (GOLD analysis project Ga0210018, IMG submission 183967) | Groundwater microbial communities from aquifer - Crystal Geyser CG09_land_8/20/14_0.10 (SPAdes) (version 2) | ecosystem: Environmental > Aquatic > Deep subsurface > Groundwater | place... | reverse complement strand
TATAGATTTTTTAATCTTTTCCGTCGGTAAAGATTACCGTGCGCGTCTATGTCAATAAAAACAACCGTATCTTCACCTTTGAATATATAAATTGCGCGCCAATCGCCGGTAATGTTAATGCTCCACCGACCTTTTCTGTCGCCCGTGAGCGGGTGATTGTTAAGAAGAAGGTGAAACGGATTTTCCAGAAATAAATTCCGGCGATTTTTAAACGCCTCCTGAATTTTCGGGGGGCGTTTAGTAAATTTCTTCACAAAATTTCTGTGAAGTATTATCTCCATTAACGTAGATAAGCATCCATCTCTTGAGAGGTACGAAAAGTTGGAGAAAGATTTTTGCCTTCCAGCGCCTCTTTCTGGAGGCGGTCTAATCGTTTTTTAACAGACGGTTTTAGTTCTCCTTCTAAATAAAAATGGACTTCTTTTGTGCGAATAAATTGATTGAGGTAGGCATTGATAACAGTAGAAAGAGGCATGCCAAGATCGCGAGCCACCCTCTGTGCCTTCTTTTTTATTTCTTTATCCGCCTTGATGTTGATAGTAGTTTTAGCCATACACCTATAGTATATACAACAGCCACACGCCTGTCAACAGCTTTTTATTTTTTAAATTTATTTTCGGGCTAAATTTTGGTTATTTTATCAAATAAATGGGAACAAAATTGATCAAGACGTATATCCTTCTGAAATTTTACGAAAATGGAATCCCTTAATGGCCAGATCAATAGCCAACGGGAAGAGTTTGGGTTTTTTGAAAAGGCTCCAGAAGAATAACTTCCAGTAATAACGCCTTTCTTTTTCCCTGACTCCCAGAATCAAGATGGATTTTAGAAAAGCTAAAAACTGATTGAAAGTGATTTTTACGGGTTCCCCTTTTTTGTCTCCGGGCTTGTATTCTTTCAGAAAATTAATCAATCTCTGGCAATAATGTTTGGGCGAATAAATGTGGCTTACGATCTTTTTATAACCGGAATTCAGGGAAGAAAGATCCATTTTGGGTGTGAAATTAATAGTACCGTCGATGTCGCCGTTTGACTGGGAAATCAGCCTTCTTTCCTTCTTCAACCTTTCCCACAGCCTTGTTCTGGGCAGAGCCTGTAAAATTCCCACCATGGCCGTCGTTATGCCGCTCGTCTGGATGAAAAGTATCATTCTGTCAAAAATCGACGGGGTGTCCTGATCAAAGCCGATGATAAATCCCGCCTGAACCTGCAAGCCGCGATTTTGGATAGTTCTGACCGATGTCAGCAAATCGCGGTTTAAATTTTGGAATTTTCCGCATTCCTTTAAGCTTTCTTCTTTCGGGCTTTCAATCCCGATAAAAACAGTGTTAAAACCGGCTTTTACCATCAGCTTCATCAATTCTTCGTCATCAGCGAAATTAATTGAAACCTGGGTGTTGAAAGAAAAAGGGTGTTTCCTTTCCTCCATCCATTCTATTATGGCCGGCAAGATCTCCTCTTTTAACTTTATCTTGTTCCCGATAAAATTATCGTCTACGAAGAAGACGCCTTCTCGCCAGCCCTTTTGGTATAAAGCGTCCAGTTCGTTTAAAATCTGCTCCCTGCTTTTTATTCTGGGAACTCTGCCGCTTAGAAGAACAATATCGCAAAATTCGCAGTTAAAAGGACAGCCCTTTGAAAGCTGAACACCCATTGAAACGTATTTTTTCATATTAATAAGCTTCCATTCGGGAATCGGGGCATAGCTTATGTTTGGCCATTGGTCTGATTTGTAAACTTTTTTCAAATCGCCTTTTTTGAAATCCTCCAAGAATAAAGGCAGAGTAGCTTCTGCCTCTCCCAGAACAAAGCAATCGATATCGTTTAAGAATTCTTCGTAGCCCGTTGTAAAAAGAGGGCCGCCGGCGACAATCTTTTTTCCGAGTGATTTCGCCAGATTTATAATGTCCCGGACTGATTCCTTCTGGACAATCATCGCCGAAATAAAAATGAGGTCCGCCCACCGAAGATCTTTTTCATCCAAATCTTGGATGTTCAAATCGACTAATTTCTTCTCCCAGTCTTTCGGAAGCATGGCCGCCACCGTCAGCAAACCAAAAGGCGGAAAAGCCGCTTTTTTCCCGATAAAAGGAAGGGCGTATTTGAAGCTCCAAAAAGTCTTGGGAAATTTCGGATATAGAAGAAGGATTTTCATATTGAGCCTAAATTTTGGTTATTTTATCAATAAAACTTCTAATAGCGTAATCAAAGCTCCGAAAAGAAAAGAAAGTAAAACTACCAGCCACCACTTTATTTTTATTTTTAAAATATTCATTCTTTTATCTTAAAACTGTCTTTCGATTTCTTGATGACTTCTTCCTTAACTTTTATCAGCATCAGCTTCATTCTACCAAAAAACCGCCTCCACGTTAAAGGGGCAACCCATAAGGTTGTCCCTTTACGATGATTTGAGTCATCATTTTTTACTTGACTGTAAGGGTGATAATAACGGTAGGAAGTCCTTCTACCGACCCTTTCTCGATCACTAAATCTTGCATTTTGATCGAGACGGTGCCTTGTCCCGTTACGTTTCCTCGAAGGTTGAAAATTTTAGTAGTGCCTTCGGGAACGGTGATGGGCCAGCCGGGCCAATAACGAATTCTTTCCTCCGTGTAATAGGTCGCCCCTGACAACTGATTGCCGCTGTCATCGTAGAAGCAAAGATTTGTCAGAGAAACGCCCTGGCTGAAGGTCAAATAGACTTGCTCTATTTTGACATTAGCCCGCTCAGCCGTCACCGCAAACCGGTAAATAATGGCCGTGTCCCCAGAATTCATAGTTGTTCCGGGAATGGTCGCCGAGGCCACCGTTGCCTTTGGCGAAGGAAACAGGGTCAAGACAACCGCCACTATTACAGCTGCTGCCACCGTCAAAAGAGCTATTTTCCTTTTCACCTTTCTAACCTCCTTTATTTTATGGCTAAATTATAGCATAGCTATTCATATTTGTCAAGCTTAAAGAGATAACAAAAAAAACCGCCTGTTCGGCAACTTATTTAAGCGAAGAGGAATCAATCCTCTTCTTTACCTTCGCTTCGCTCGGTGATCGATGTCTCGCCTCACTCAACGAACCGCAGTGAAGTTATCGAAGAATATTCATTCTTCCCTATCTTCGTTAACACTCGATTAAAGATGAGATTTATCTCATCGCTCATTTTAACTCCGGGCTAAATTTTGGTTATTTTTGATCTTCAATAAATTTCCTGATCGATCTGTCGTAAGTCTTTTCAGCTCCAGCAGAAAAATAACAGGCCGGCAATTCGCCCTTTTCCCGATGATGGACAATGCACTCACAACAAATTCCCTTCCTCGGACAGTCGGGATAAGTGCAGGAACAATATTTTAAGTTTTCTTCTTTTTGACATTCCATATTTCTATCTTACTAAAAAATCGCTCGATTGGCGATAAATAAAAGGCAGCGGTTTGATGTTTAACCGCTGCTTAAGAAAGTGCTTTTTTCACAGCTGCTTCTTACCTTCTTTGAGGGCTCCTCCGCACCCGGGTTTAGAATACTTGGTGCTAGATCTCTCAAAGATATACTCTGCTCCGCATTTGACACACTTTAAAATCCTTATTTCTTTCTTCTCCATCTTTAACCTCCTTATTTTTCTGTCTTTAGAATAGCTCTTATTTCTTATAAAGTCAAGAAAACGAAAAAATCCGCCTATTTGGCGATATTTGTTAAAAAAAGAAACCCCTGAATCAACTCAAGAGAGTTTCATCGAGGGGCTTTATTGCTTGATGGGTCCCTGTTAAGTTTCTCCTCCGCGGCGGGACCCTTGACCGCTTCGGATATCCCTGTTGTCTGCTCTCTGCCGACCGGGAGCGTCATCGCAGAGAGGACCCCTGTCTAAACCCTTCGTCGGCCGAGGAACGCCATTGGCGAAGAGTAAACTGTATTCTACGGACAGTATAGCATAGGTGAATTAATATGTCAAGTGCCGTATTACCCTCGGGAGGTAATAAACAATTTTCGCAAATCAATTTTTGCCTGCTCAAGAATTTTTTTCTGTTTCTGGGGCAAGTTTTTTCCGGCCCGGTTAATATAAAAATTAAGCATAGACATAGCCGATTGAAATGGCGTTGCCTTGCGATGCATGCTTGTTTCCGCCGACATTTTTAAGGATTTCGCAATGCGTTTGGGGTCTTGCCAGGTAAACACTCCTTCCTCCAAGTCCAAGGCAAAACTGTGTTTTGTCACATAATCAGACCAATATTTCTTGCCCCGTACCGAACTTGTTCTGGTGCGGGGTTTACCTTTGTTTTCCATAATCCAATTTAATTCTACCAAAAAATCGCCTGATTGGCGATTAAACTGTATTTATTTTTTTAAAAACAGCTTTGTAAATAAGTGATAGAATAATTAGGAGAAGACTCACCTCACCCACAAAGTGACGGTGAGTCCTCTCCATGGTCGTTGCTCGTTGCTCATTAAGAGATCTTATTTACACCCGTTCCGACGAAGTATCCAATCAATCCCGTTACTATAATCCATATGGCAAGAAAAGGTTTCATCCATCCTAAGCGGACATTCTACAAAAAAACTGTCCCTTCGGCGACTGTTGAAGGCTATCTTCAACAAACTAACTTCGGGCTAAATTTTGGTTATTTCCATTTTTCAGGACCGTAGAAGTCGGACTTCCACAGACTTCTTCGGATAGCGATTATTTTAACTTCGGGCTAAATTTCGATTATTTTAAATTCCTTTAAATTTTTTATCCCCATAAATAAAGCCTTGCCAATCAATTTTCCTATTTTTATAAAAACCTATAATTAAAAGGATTTTTATTTTATTTTTATGCAATCTAAAGGGATTATCGTTTCTTATTCTGTTTTTTATAATATCTCTTATCCTTTCTATTTTATTTTTGTTCTCGTCGATACTCCCATCAAAATAAGTTATGATCACCTTTAACGGAGCTAAAAACAAAGGGATTAATTTATATATTTCTGTTTCTATTCCCCTATAATCATTTTCGTGCTCAATAATAACTTCAATATTTTGGGCATAAAAATGGAATTCGGTATCCAAATTTTTGTACCCTAGTTTTTTTCTATAAAAAATTCCGTCTAAATAAAAATAATCGTGACAATATAAAAGACCTAAGCTTTTTGCCATTTTTTCCATTACACAGTTTTTATCTTTTAGCATCCTATCCGTCCATTCTTTACTATCATTCCAAGGAATAGATTCTATACCGCTTTTCTTAATTTCCTCTAAGAATAGATTGTAAAATTTTTGAGTATTAACCGTCATACGCTTCTGACTAAATTTTGGTTATTTACTCTTCCTCAAAAAAATGCTCTCCGCAATCATTACATTCATACATAGGATTTCTGGACTCCGATATTTCCCCACTAGACGGTACAGCTCCCATTCTAACTCCCGTATCGCTGATATTAACACTTTTACATTTTGGACACTCTTTTTTATTTGTTGTTTCCATAATTTTATTTCTTAACCAATTTATGCCTTTAGCTTTCTTATTGGTTCAATGAATGCTTTGTGCATCCGCTTCGCTCCATCTATCATAAATTGGCTCATCTTTGACCAATCTTCTTCATTAAAAATATTAACTCCGTCAAGTTGATATTTTATTCGCGATGTTACGTTATCTTCCATTCGCTCCCAAATCAATTCCCCACCGAAATCTTCTTCAATTTTACTTTTAAGATTAAAAAAGTAATCAAATATTTTTTTATTTTCTTCTTTGCTTCCTCTGTTAATGAAAATCTCACATCTGGCATATCTTTGGGAGACCACTAAATTAAGATTTATGCCAGCCCTACCCATTCCGATACCCACCCAACTGTCCGTAGTCGGACTTATGTTTCTAAATAATGAATTTTCTTTGTTTATTTCATCAAGAAATTGGGTCCAAAATTTCTCTCTGAATATATGCCTTCGGGCATGTTCTTCTCTTGCTGAGCCAATCTGTTTTTTTTCAAGAGTAGGTCTTTTAATTACGGTAAAAAGAGGTGCTACATTATCTCCAACTTGAATGGCCTCTAGTTTTATCAAATAGAAAGAAATATCATTGGGCGTAGTTTCATTTAACCAATCAACCGCTTTTATGTGCTCTTCTGTTGGTTCCTTAGTAATCCAAATCGCAATATTGGCTTCCAAGTTTGTAAGATAGGTAATAATTTGGCCAAGGTGACTGTGGTCCGTTTTCTCAAATTGATTTTCAACAATAACTTTATTTCCAGAATTATCTTCACCATATAGATCAACTCTAAATGGCCCAACTTTTGCCTCTCTGGATTCAATAGTAATATCAAAACCAATCGCTTCATTTAGGTAATCTATATTTTCCTCTAACCATTTTGTGAAATCCTCTTCCTGATTCCAAAGCTTTCTTATTGAAACTTTTTTTGGTCTTTGAATAATCGGTTGTTGAGTCATAATTTTTCTATTCAATTAATTTTTCTACTTTCTTTTTGGCTTGCTATAAGCTCTTTGAGTTTATCAACATTACAAATCCACTCAGAAGCTCGAACATGTTCTATATTGGTTACATCGTAATTTTTAAAAACTTCTCGCGTTCCTTTACGATAAACCCTAAACATTCCTTCAATGTCCTCGATACTGTAGGCTTCGTACTCCATCCCCTGAAGACGTTTGGCCAGCGTTGACTTTCCGACTCCCGTAACGCCAATAACAAGTACTGATCTTTTCTTTTTCTCTGCCATAAGAGTTTATTAAATTAATTCTTTGCCTTGAGCCCGTTGAAGGATTCGACTTTTTAGGTAAAAAGGCTCCTGACACCTTTTTTCTCGGCTCCGGGCTAAATCATATTTGACCTGTGGATAACTATTGACTTGACGGCGTATTTTGTGCTATATTGAAGTTGAGCGATAAGTCCAATGTAGGTTGTTCTCGGTGTTCCCATCCATCGGTTGGCTAAAGCCAAGACAATTCAAATCTACAGGGTACGCTCCCCCGAAAGGGGTTTTTTATTTTTCTGGCAAATAAACATCGCAAAAGTTAATTTTGTCTTTAAATACTTCGAGCCAGTTTACCCGATTTCGTTCATATTTTTCAAAAATACCCCAACAAAACATATCAGCCGCCTGAAGACCAGGTGTCTCGTGTGATCTCCAATGATACATATCAAGTGGAGTTTTTGGACTTAATCTTCCTTCAAGTTGATGTCTGATATATGAATTAAACTCCTCGATTTCTGGCTTAGTCTTCGATCTATCAATTATTAACTCAATCCTATCGTTATTATTTTTATCAAAAGGAATACGATCTAACACTCGCCGAGCTACAAAATTATAAACCTTACTTTTTTCTTTAATAAGGTGCTCATACACCCGGCGCTTGTTGAGAGATATTGAATAAAGACCAAACCTTACATCTTTCACTTGTTTATAAAAATACTTTTTAATTTCTAATGTCGTTCCTGTTCCTTTTAATTCTTTCGCCAACCTCTTTCTTTTGCCTTTTGGATTTAATTTGCGCCGCAATACCACTTTGACGGCCTTAATAAGTTTTCTATTTGATTCAGTGCCTTCAATAGCCAGTATTGTAATTGTAAAAAACTTTGACGGTTTTTTATTTACGAAGTCAAATCCTAAATCTCCGCTTTCATCTAAATATAGATACCACATAATTATTTATCTCTTATTGTTTCCCTCTATAGTCTTAATCCCTGCCCCGTAGTGAACGCGAAGCGTTCTACTACCGGGGTTTCTTAATTAATTCTTTGCCCTGAGTTTGCTGAAGGATTCGACTTTTTAGGTAAAAAGGTTCCTGACACCTTTTTTCCAATATTCTTTTAGCGTTATGTTTTTTAAACAACTTAGCAATTCTAGACAAGTCTTCTTGTGGCTTTGTAAAAACCTTGCCCTTTTTCCCGAATATTTTATTCCACTCTTGCATATCTAAATTCTACCAAAAAATCGCCTACTTAAAAAGAAATGGCCTCCCCTTTTTAAAATCTATAAAGCGGGAGGCCCAAGAAGCATGGTTGCTTTGTTCTACAAACATACAATTTCAATATTTTCAATGTCCCCCAGGGAAGATTTATTCCTCCCTTTCAACGTAAAGATGAATACCTTATCAAAATTCCTATGGGTCATCCTTACGAAATTATCTCCATTGACATGACAAGTCTTTCTCCCGAACTTTATTGCCGGCGAGCAAACTGTAGCTCTAACTCCCTGTTCCAGTAATTTGTTTTCGACAAAAGCTCTTTTTTCCTCTAATACGTCGTAAGCCAATTCTTTCCCCTTCTCTGATTTAATTACCCTCTCGCTTCCTTCAAATTTAAACGGGATTTTATTTTCTTCCAGCTTTGCGGTAATCGCAGTTCCTGCCCCGCATATGACAAATAAATCGTTTTGCTTGCCAATGGAAGACAACTCTTTGTAAAGTTCTTCCCTGTCTGCCACATCGCCCGATATCTTTATCAAGGCACACTTCTTAGTAACCATTAGATCCTCCTTTCTATGGTATTTCTCTTTTCTGTTATTTTAATTTATACAAAACAGATAAAAAAATCAAGTCAAATAAAAAACCGCCCGGAGGGCGGCTGTTGAGGTGAAACCTCAACGGACTAGTTTCGGGCTAAATTTTGGTTATTTTTTCTGCTTTATGTAATCTTTAAACTCTTTTTCGCTCACAATTCCGCGTTCCAATACGGCTTTATAGAAATCCGTACTTATTACTTCGTCTTTGTAGCCGCCTTCCTTATCTAACCAGGCTTTTTTAAGTTTGAGAATGGCTATCCGCTGTTCTCTTGTTATGCTGTTGGGGTCTGGCAAATCATAATCGTTAATGGGTGTCCCCTTTTCCCCAAACCATATGTCTATTTTCCATTCACCAGAAGGCTGGATAGAACGCAATCCAACATAATATCCATGAGGAAGACGCATTTTACTTTTAAGGTAGTCACGACGCAACTCTAGAAAATTACTGAATTGGACTTTTTGAACGGTTGGAATCAATGCTAACTCTTTAAGAATGCCCAGAACTTTATTAATATCAGGCTTATCCATATATGCCTGAATGTCTATGTCGGGCCAAACCATAAGACCGTTTTCAGCGCTTCCGATGATCGATGGCTCGGAAATCCTTCCCAGTATCAAAAAAATCCCGAGTTCCTCCATAACTCTTTTAGCCTCTTGCTGAAGATAGTCGGCTTCTTTTAATAGCGCTTCGTCTTTTGACATATTTTATAGATATGCTCTATTCTAACAGAAAACAGCTCGAAATACGAGGCGCCCGATTCAATTTTTTTCCTTTCTTTCGAGAAACTTTAAAAACTCTTTCCTATCAGCGTGGCCGAGCATGGTGGCATAAGTAAACCCTTTCCCAACTACAACAAAAGGCGGCTTTCCTTCAGCAGGAATTGCCGCCTTTGTTATAGGAGGTTTTACTATTTTTTCTTGTGCCCCAGCCCACTTAGAATAAAAGCTTTCGGGCCTTGCGGGTCTTCCTCTATATTCGGGTAATCCTTCAAAATCTCTGATAATGGCTTCTTTTGAAATGGCCTCAAGTTCACCTCGTACTCTTGCGTAAGTGGTAATTCCGTCTTGTCTATCGTATGCGATAGTCCTAACTTCTTTAGTTCCTTGTCGAACTCCCTTGTAAAGTCCTCTGGTCCGTAAATCTTGGATGCCAGATTCTTTGGCAATTTTAGAAATCTCACCTCGTACTTCTCCGTAGCTTTTGGTTGCTTCTCCTTTTTTACTTCCGTAGTTTCGGAGCTCTCTAATCGTTGAGTTTCGACCCCCCTTAGGAATTCTTCTGGGGTCGAAGGAATATCGAATGCTTCTTCCAAGGGTACGAATTTTCTCTTTAAATTTGGCATAGTTTTCAAATTTACTTATATTGATTAACTAAAAATCGACCTTTATCTTTCCCCTTTTGGGGCTGGAGTTAGCACCTTCTTGAAGGAGTCGCCTTCAAGGGTTGCCGGCAGGATTAACGGGCCAGTTCCCTACCCTGCACTCTTGATAAACCGCGTATTCAGTTATCAATTATATTTTAGCAAATCAAGACGCCTTGTCAAATTTTCTTAATTTTTTTATCCATAAATTTTACCTGCCTCGTTAAATCCTAAGGATTTTTCGGGGTTTCCCTGCCCCGTTAGAAATCTTTGATTTCTTTTCGGGGTCAACTTGTCCTGAATTTATCGAAGGATTAATTCTTTACCTTGAGCCCGTCGGAGGATTAG
>Ga0210018_1002096_pt1 | contig 10208 bp, 10 predicted proteins | sample CryGeyCG2014_010_2_FD_183967 | JGI IMG/M metagenome (GOLD analysis project Ga0210018, IMG submission 183967) | Groundwater microbial communities from aquifer - Crystal Geyser CG09_land_8/20/14_0.10 (SPAdes) (version 2) | ecosystem: Environmental > Aquatic > Deep subsurface > Groundwater | place... | reverse complement strand
AAAATATTACGAAAATATAAATTATAAAAATAACAATATCTTGCAATCCTTATTTTATGCAGAAAGCGAAATGAATAATGCCTTTATTTTTTCCTATTCAGACATTATTTATAAAAAAAGTGTTTTAAAAAAATTATTTGAGAGTAGATCTGACATTAGTTTAATTGTAGATACGGATTGGAAAAAACAATATGAAAACCGAAAGCAGCACCCGGTAAGTGAAGCTGAATTAGTAAAAGTAAAAAATGACCAGATAATAAAAATTGGTAAAAATATGACCTCAAAAGATTCCCACGGAGAATTTATTGGCTTAGCTAAGTTTTCAGAAAAAGGGGCAGAGATACTAAAGAAAGAATATCACAGAGTTTTAAAGGAAATAAAAAATAGGCAAGATCAACGATTTCAAAATGCAATCTGTTTCGAAAAGGCCTACCTGACAGATATGATTCAAGAACTTATTGATCGAGGATATTCCATTTCTAATATTGATATTCAGAGAAATTGGATGGAGATTGATACTAATGAAGATCTACAGAAAGCAGAGTTAAACTAGAGAGATTCAACTTAATAAAGTTATTAAATAAGAATGATAAGATGGCAAAAGAAAATTTTATTTACTGCTTGGATTACTTACGCTAGTTTCTATTTGACCAGAGTAAATATGTCGGTAGCTATTCCTGGAATAACAGAGGAGTTCGGTATTTCAAAAACCGTCATCGGAGGAGTGTTGACAGCTCTATTGATTGCTTACGCTATCGGTCAATTTGTTAATGGACAGTTAGGAGATAAATTTAGTGCCAAAAAATTAGTAGCCATAGGTTTATTGGGCTCGGCAGTGCTTAATGTGATATTTGGTTTTACTGGTAATTTTTTAGCCGGAATGATTCTAATTTGGGCTCTAAATGGGTTTTTCCAATCAATGGGTTGGGCGCCAACAGTAAAAATAGTTTCAAGCTGGTTTCCTGTCCACAAAAGAGGAAGGGCTTCTGGTATTTTAGGAAGTAGCTATCAAATTGGGAATGCAATTTCCTGGGCTTTAACTGGGTTTATAGTGGGGGCTTTGGGATGGAGATGGGCCTTCTGGATACCGGCTGGGATAACAATATTATTAGCTATAAATTGGTATTTAAAAGTAAAAGAAAAAGCTGAAGATAATGGATTTGAGCCAGTAGAGATAGCCAGGAAACCTAACGGTCTTCGAGATACACTTAAATCAACCCTGCAAAATAAGGGAATATGGATAGTGGCTTTTGGGCTGTTCGGTTTAAACATAGTTAGATATGGATTTTTAAACTGGGCGCCAACCTATTTTTTTGAAGTCCAAAAAGCAGCTATTTCTGTGGCTGCCTATCAATCTTTAATTTTTCCTTTAGCGGGTTCATTAGGAGCATTAAGCGCTGGTTGGATTTCAGACAGGTTTTTTCAGAGTAGACGGACCCCGGTAGCCGTATGGATGTTACTGATTTTAATATTAGCAGTCTGGTTTTTCCCTCAAATTCCTATAACTTCCTGGGTTCTTGGTTTAATAATATTGGCCATAATTGGTTTTACCACTTTTGGCCCTCATATGTTAATGGTTACGGCTCTACCCATGGATTTGGGCACCAAAGAAATGGCATCTTCAGCCACCGGTTTTATAGACGGCTGGGGATATATTGGAGCAGCTCTCACCGGAGTAGGGACGGGATTTTTATTGGATAATTTCGGCTGGAATTATGCATTTTATTTCTGGCTGTCTGGAGCAGTAATGGCTGCTATTTTGATGGCTATATTATGGAAGTATAAAAGAGAAACTTAATTTGTTATGGAAGTAAAATATTCTCTTAAAGATATTAAAAAAACCCTTACTCATAGAATATCTGTGTCGGCAGCTTTAGTTTACAATCCGCTCTCCATAGGACTTGTTTGGATTATTGCTAATTTTACAAAAATTACTCCTAATCAGATTACCTATATAGATTTTTTAGTGGGATTATCTTCAGCTTGGTGTTTTTTTCAAGGGACTCCATTTTATTTAATTTTAGGAGCTCTGCTATTTGGATTTGCTATTGTTTTAGATTGGACAGATGGAAAGTTAGCAAGATTAAAAAATAAAGAATCTGCAGTGGGTTTATTTTTGGATAGCGCTCTTGGTAGCGTGATTCTATCTTTAAATATTCTTGCTCTTACTTATGGCCAGTTTAGAGTTACCGGCCAGGAAATTTTCTTAGTTCTTGGTATAGCCATTTTCTCTATTTATTTTATGTTGGCTACGTTTGGGGTAGCAAAAAAAGATGCAGAAGATTCTCATGTGAGAGGAGAAGCGAAATCAACAACAGAAGCTGATAGGTATAATTTTTTAGGAAAGCTAAAAGGCCTTAGAGGTTATTTTAGGAAAAAAGGAATTTTGCCCTTTTTCAATTTTGACGAAGCTCATACTTTAATATTTATTATCGGACCAATATTCGGCATTATAAAAGAGTGTTTATTATTAACTTTGTTGTTTGGCTTATTAACCCTTATTTTTTATTTAGTGGTATTCATAAAAGACCTCTCACGGTTACGGTCTAACCATAATAGATGACCTGCATATAATGAGATTTCGAGATAAAATTAGATGGCGATTAGAGATGCATAGCGATTTAATTAAACAGAGAAACAAAATAAAAAGTTTATATTATTCTTTTAAAACTCCCTCATTATGATTCAAAAAATAAATATTTTTTCTGCGGGGTGGATACGGAATAGAATTTTTGACATTAAGTATCTAATTCATGCTATATATTTTAGGTATCCAATTAAACTGATTTGGTATAATATAATAGGTTTAATGAGCCTTGGATTGGTTTATCCATTAGCAAGGATTATTCTGGGAAGAGAAAAAGCCCATAAAGTTAGACAGGCTTATTTAGATATTTTTCTTTCTGGATTTACTGTTCCATTGCCCCCTCCGTTAAAGAGCAAGATAGCGACGATAGACGGCTCAAATTATACGAATTATTACGGAATTTTCATCAGAGATATGTATCTGCAGGAATTTTTAAAGGCGGGAATGAATGTAATTGATGTCGGAGCAAACATTGGATTTTATACAGCGTTAGCTTCAGAAAAAGTTGGCAGACAAGGGAAGGTAGTCGCCATCGAACCAGAAACAAAGAATTACAAGCGGCTTATAGAAAACATGGAGACAAATGACTTACAAAATGTAATTCCTGTAAAAATGGCTCTATTGGATCATTGTGGCTCTGAAAAATTATATCTTCATCGTTTCTCTGTTAGTCATTCTTTGCTTCTTCAAGAAGACAAAAGTCATTTAGTATGTGTACAAACAACAACCTTAGATAAGTTAACCGAGGAATTAGATATAAAAAAGATAGATATGATTAAAATTAATGCTGAGGGGGGGGAACTTTCTATTCTGAAAGGGGCTGAAAATGTATTAAAAGCAAATCTGAACGCGAAAATAATTTTATTATGTGACCACTATCCTTCAGAGAAAGATGAGGTGTGTCAATTTTTAAATGAACGAGGATTTAAAACAAAAACTTATTATGAAAACATTGTTGCAACTGTATAAATATTTAAAGGAAGATGAGTAAAAAATTATGGAAAAACAAAATAAAATAGAGGAAACAGAAGACAAGAAAATGAGATTGTTTTTTTGATTTCGTTGCATTATCCGCAAGAGAAGCGATAAATTGGTTCAAAAACGATGACCCCAAATTAAGAAAAAAGCAAAAAAGATTTAAAAGAAATAAGAAAATTAAAACGAAAATTTTATGCTAAAACGAAAAGAAAAAATAATAAAACTTCTTAGAAAATTAGGGAAGCGATTATCTAGAAATAGAATCGAATTCGAAGAAAGGAACGCCAAAGCATTAGAACAACTGATTCAGAGAGTTCTCAAGGAAAACATAATGATTGCAGAGGTGGGTAGCTGGAAAGGGGCATCAACTTCGGTATTGGCCAAAGCAGTAGCAAATCATAATGGAAAAGTGTTTGCTATTGACCATTGGATGGGAAGCGAGGGAGTTCCCCTTCATAAAATTGCCAAGACCACAGATATTTATTCTATTTTTAAACACAATATGATTTCATTAGGACTTTGGGATATAGTTTACCCCTTAGTTATGGATTCCCAGACAGCTTCGAAAATATTTAGAGATGGAATTTTAGATTTGGTTTTCATTGATGCAGACCATAGATATGAGAGTGTTAAAAAAGATATTTCCTCTTGGTTGCCTAAGCTGAAAAAGGGTGGCATACTTTGTGGACACGATTGCGAAGGATATTATTCGAAATATCCAAAAAAAACCCAGAAAATAATTGACGAACATTGCGGAGACGCTTTTATGGATGTATCGCCCCGCCATCCCGGGGTAGTTAAAGCCCTTTATGATTATTTTCAAGACAGATATTCCATAATGCCTAATAGTGTTATTTGGCATATTAAAAAATAGTTATGCCAAAAACCCAAAAAAATAAAATGAACCAGCAACCTTTAGTTTCAATAATTATTCCTACCTATAATAGAGAAAAATATATTAAAAAAGCGATTGATAGTGCCTTAAATCAAACTTACAAAAATATAGAGATAATTATAGTTGACGGAAGTCCGAATGATGAAACAGAAAAAGTTATTAAACCCTATTTAATTGATCCTCGAATTCATTATGTTCATCAGGAAGAAGTTCACCTTGATTACGGAAAAGATAGGAACGCCTCGGGAGCAAGAAATGAAGGAATAAAAATCTCAAAAGGAAAATATATTGCCGTTCTCGATGACGATGATTGGTGGTGCGATCAGAGAAAACTAGAGAAACAAGTTCAGTTTCTCGAAAGCTACCCTGATTACGTAGCTTGTGGAGGAGGAGTAATAGTGATATATGAAAAAAGCAAGAAACTTTTTTATCAGAGATTATTTTCAGAGAGAGACGAAGATGTTAGAAAAGAAATGCTTTTAAAGGATATATTTGTTCATAGTAGCCTAGTTTTTAGAAAGGATACCTGGGAACTAATGGGCGGATACGACGAACAGCTTCCTTACGGCGATGATTGGGATTTTTATCTAAGATTAGGCAAAATAGGTAAATTATATAATTTTCAGGAATATTTTACCTATTTTCTAATAGGGCAACAAAATAAGATAAATAGAATAAAATATGGCAGGAAAAACTTGAGAAACAACATTTTATTTATTAAAAAGTATCGTAATGATTATCCTGGGTTTTCTAAGGCAATTTTATTAGCTTGGTTGCATTATCTTTATTCTTTTTTACCTTTTGGAGGGTCTTTACGACCAATACTTGCAAAAATAAAGCATAAAATTTTTGACCGGTTTCTTTATAAATAAAAATTAAAAAAGATTATCGATAAAATGCATATATTAGGTTGGTTAAAAAATCGTTTTACTGACTTAAAATATTTTTCTTGGCTTGCTAAAAAAAGATATTTTCTGCCTCACTTTTTGGTATATTGGATCTTATATCCAATTCCTCGATTGCTTTTGGGAAGAAAAAAGGCTCCAGATGTTTCTGGAAGAATTATTTCCTATTTTAAAGATAAAAATCTTATTATTCCTTTACCAATTAATAACCCCTGTTATATAGGATTGAGAGATGCGGTTGACTTCAACGCTTTCCGTGAGGTTTGTATAGAGGACCATTATAATTTCTCACAATTAAAGCTGGGGATGATTATAGTGGATATAGGAGCACATATTGGAACATTTACTCTTTTAGCTAGTAAAAAAGTAGGTAGAGAAGGAAAAGTAATTGCTATTGAACCAGAAATTCATAATTTTAAACAACTTAAAAGAAATTTAGAGTTAAATAGGATAAAAAATGTGGTCCCAGTAAATGTTGCCTTAAGTGATTTTAATGATAAAAAAGATTTTTTTATTACCAAAGGCTCTGGCTGCCATTCTTTTTCTCCTATGCCCGGCGAGAAAATTATTGATAAAATTCAGGTTAACGTTAAGACTTTAGACACCTTACTTCAAGAGTTAAATATTTCTAAAATTGATTTAATAAAAATCGATGCTGAAGGAGCAGAAATATCTGTTTTGAAAGGGGCAGAAAAAACATTGAGAGCTAATCCTCATATAAAAATAATTGTGGCTGCTGAACATTATCCTTCTCAAGTAGAAGAGGTATGTTCATTTTTGAATAAAAAAGCTTTTAAAACAAAAATTCTTAAAGACAATATTGTTGCAATTGTATGAATCAACAATCTTTAGTTTCAATTATTGTTCCTACTTATAATCGTCCTTATCTTATCAGTCGGGCAATCCAAAGTATTTTAAATCAAATCTATCAAAACTTTGAAATTGTGATAATTGATGATAGTCCTAATGATGAAACCGAGAAAGTGGTTAATAGTTTTAACGATGGCAGAATAAAATATATAAGAAATAAAATAAGAAGGGGTTTTTCAGGGGCAAAAAATCAAGGAGTGGAAGAATCTAGTCCAGATTCAAAATATATTGCCTTTCTTGACGATGACGATGAATATTTACCACTATTTTTAGAAAAAACAATTAAAAATTTAGAAGAAAAAAAGGATATTGTAATGGTTACCACTTACGCAGAATTAAGAAGCCAAAGTGGGAAAACGATTAGAACGACTCATTGTGAGTGTAATAATTTTTGGGCAACAAGTATTGGGAATGGCTGTGTTATTAGGAAAGAGATATTTGATAAAGAAAACATTTGGTTCGATGAAAAAATGTTATTTGAAGACTTAGATTTCGGGATCAGAGTTTTAAAAAATCGTAAATGGGAATGTATACCTGAGGCATTACGAATATATTATGGATACCCTATCATTAAAGGAGAATCACATTCGACCTCTTTTACCAAACAGACTCCGTCAGAAGAATTAGAATATTTCTATAAGAAAAATCAAGAAATATATAAAAAAGCTGGGAGAAAAGCAGAAGGTTGGATTCACTTTATTACCGGGAAAACTTTTTGTCGGGCAGGAAAGACAAAAGAAGGAAGGATTTATCTTATAAAGGCCTTTAAAACCTACCCCCGGCCCGAATACCTTTTTTATTATTTGCTTGCTTTATTGTTCCCTAAAGCCTTTCAAAACCTTTCTCTTATAGTTTTAAAACATAAAATTTTTAGACGTTGATAAACACTTATGAAAATATTAGATTTAGGATGTGGGGAAAATAAAATAAAAAGAAAAGATGCGATTGTAATTGGAGCAGATATTGAGCCTAAAAAGGGGGTTGATATTGTTCATGATCTTAATAAATTCCCCTACCCCTTCAAAGACAATGAATTTGATGAAATAATATGTTTTGATATTTTAGAGCACCTAAGAGATATTCCATCGGTAACGAAAGAAATTCACAGAATAGGAAGGAAAGGCGCAATGGTTAAAATTCAAGCTCCTCATTTCAGCAGCCCTTATACATCGATGGATCCCACTCATTTACGAGGATTTAGCATTTTTTCGCTGGACTGTTTTTGTAAAAATAAAAAAATAATTCCTCATAATATTAATTGGGAATTATTTTTAATTAAAAAAAGAAAGATAATTTTTCCAAAATTGACGAGGGTCCTCGGGTTTATAATAAGTTTTTTAGCTAATAAATTTCCTCTAAGATACGAGCAATATTTCGCTTTTTTATTTCAAGCAGAGAACATATATTTAGAATTGGAAATTATCAAATAATCCGGGCATGGTAAAAATATTACATATTTACACTCACACAGCCATGGGGGGCGGAGAAACTATGCTCCTACACCTGCTGGATGGCTTAGATAAAAATGAGTTTTTGCCAATAGTGGCTTGTTCTCAAGAGAATTCGCGACTGATTCGAGCATTGAAAGAAAGAAAGATTGAAGTCTACCCCTTGAAAATGAAAAACTTAACCTTAGAGAATAAGTTTTTAAAAGCTGTTCTTCAACTACCCAATTTTTTAAAAATCAACCTTCAAACAGCCCAGATTATTAAACGAAAAAAGCCAGATATCCTACAGGCCGGCCTTTTTTATTCTGCTCTTTTCAGTATTATTCCGGCAAAAATCTATCGAAAACCTTTTATTTGGATAGCCCAGACGCCGAGCGATTTATTAAGATATAAAATTTTAACAAAATTTCTTATTTCTCTTGCAGATAAAACTATTTTGACTTGTAAAGATTTTATCAGGTTAGCGAGAGAAAACGGTTTCAACATCTCAAAACTTCAAACTATTTACACGGGATTAAAGATGAAAGACTACTATCAAAAAGGAAGTTCAGGAAATGAAATTGAAATTAATGGCCAAAAAATAAAAAAACCAATAGTGGCAATGATTGGTAGATTTGATAGATACCAAAAGGGCCATCAATATTTTATAGAAGCAGCAAAGGTTATTAAGGAAAAAATTTTAAATGTAAATTTCTTGATTGTTGGAGGTACGGTTAATCCAGAAGAAGAGAAATATAAAAGGGAATTAGAGGATAAAGTAAAAGAATTAGGGCTATCTGACCAAGTTATTTTTACTGGATTTTATCCGGATTTAATTTATTTACTCTCAAATATTGAAATAGTGATTATACCTTCTTTATATGAAGCTCCTTCGGCAGTAGCTATGGAAGCAATGGCGATGAAAAGGCCGGTGGTAGCTAGTAATGTTGGGGGTATTCCTGAGGTGGTAATTAATGGAGAAACTGGATTTTTAGTTCCGCCAAAAAATCCTCGAGCTATAGCCGAGAAGACTATTTTTTTGTTAAAAAATCCACAAAAGGCGAGAGAAATGGGGGAGAAAGGATATTTAAGAGTGAAAGAAAATTTTACCCAAGAAAAATTAGCCAGAGAATACGAAAAACTATACGAAGAATTAATAAGAAGATAAAGAAGATGAAAATTGGTATTGATGCAAGATTACTAGAAAGGAAAATGACCGGCGTTGGCCGGTATCTTTTAAATATTTTAAAATATATTCCAGAATTTGATAATCAAAATGATTATTTTTTATTTTCTTATGGAAAATTGTCTCATTATGAGAAAGAGAGAATGAAAAGCATTTCGACAATAAATTTTGCTCCCCGAGGAGTTTTACAAAAGATAATTTCTCCTTTTTGGTTAAATTTCATTTTGCCAAAATATCTTGGAAGATATAAAATTGATTTGTTTTTTTCGCCAAACCATTTTTTATCTCTTAAAAAGTTGAAATCGAAAAGTATCATTGTTATTCATGATGTTTTTCATAAGGTGAATAAAAATTACCACCCTCTTTATTATCGAAAATATGTTGATTTCTTTTTGCCAAGAGCAATTAAAAATAGCAATTTAATCCTCACCATTTCAGAATGTTCAAAAAGAGATATTATTAAGTTTTATAACGTTCCTGAAGAAAAAATAAAAGTAATTTATCCAGCAGCAGATGAAATTTTTCAGTCTAAAGATTTAACAGACAAAGAAAAAGAGGAATATAGAGAAAAATACAATCTACCTGAAAAATTTATTTTATATACCGGCGTTTTAGAGGAAAGAAAAAATCTTGAAGGAATAATAAAAATCGCTGATTTAATAAAAGATAAAACCGAGATACCAATTTTACTTTTTGGAAGAATTGGCCATCGAGGCAAGAAATATTTAAGAGAAATAAACAAGAGAGAAAATATCCAATATAAAGGATTTATTGAGAGCAAAGACCTTTCTTTTATTTATAATTTAGCCACAATTTTTCTTTTTCCTTCATTTTATGAAGGATTTGGTTTGACTCCGTTAGAAGCCATGCAATCGGGCGTTCCGGTTATAACTTCTAATACGTCTTCTTTACCAGAAGTTGTGGGTGAGGGGGGCATTATGCGAGAGCCAAATGATTATGAAGGTTTTGCTGATGATATTTTAAGGTTATTAGAAGATAAGGATTTTTATGATAAAATGAGAAGGCAGGGGATTGAACAGGCGAAAAATTTTAGTTGGGAAAACACAACTGAAGAAGTGGTGAAATTATTTAATCGAGTATTTAGTATCAAGTAGAAAGTATAAAGTATATGAATAATAATTTGAGCGTGAAAAAGCATTTTATTACCGGAGGGGCGGGTTTTATTGGTTCTCATCTCGTTGATAGATTGATGGCGGAAGGCATTAGAGTGACCGTTTATGATAATTTGGCTTTGGCATCTGAGGAAAATATTAAACAACATTTTGGAAAAGAGAATTTTAATTTCATTAAAGCCGATCTTCTTGATTTTAATACCTTAAAGGAAGCTATGGCGGGCCAT
>Ga0210018_1002093_pt1 | contig 10212 bp, 9 predicted proteins | sample CryGeyCG2014_010_2_FD_183967 | JGI IMG/M metagenome (GOLD analysis project Ga0210018, IMG submission 183967) | Groundwater microbial communities from aquifer - Crystal Geyser CG09_land_8/20/14_0.10 (SPAdes) (version 2) | ecosystem: Environmental > Aquatic > Deep subsurface > Groundwater | place... | reverse complement strand
ATATTTGATAATGCTCCTTAAGGATGTTATCAGTGGAAATTTGAGCTGATTGAGCAAATTGCTGTGTTTGAGCTTGTGTTAACATAATGTACATATTTGTACACTATTCCTACATAACTGTCAAGGGCCAATTAATGAAAAAACTGCTTGGTTTATATCGTTTTTACAATATTTAAGAAGCAGATAGGACTTTCCAAGCTTTTTTTAATTCTTCCGAGATTTTTATTTTTTGGGGACACAAAGATTCGCATTTTTTGCAAGAAACACAATTTTCTGCCTGTTCTTCCGGAGGAAGAAATTGGTATTGTTTTTTTTCAATTTGCGCATTTTGATAAGCAAAACAGTTGTTATAAATTTCAAAAACCTTAGGGATATTTACTCCTTGAGGGCAAGGAAGACAATATTGGCAGTTAGTGCAGGGAATTGGAAAAAGTTTTTGATATTCTTTTTTAACTTCTTCAAATAGTGAAAGTTCTTCAGTTGAAAGCATCTTTGTTTTTGAAGAGTTGGCAAATTCAATATTTTCTTTAACTTGATGTAAACTGCTCATTCCCGATAAAACCAGCGATACTTCCGGCTGGTTCCAAACCCAAGACAGCGCCCACTCGACCGGCGTTCTTTTGGTTTTTGCGCTGTCCCAAATTTTTTGTACGGATGGCGGAGCGGAAGCAAGCCGGCCTCCCTTAAGAGGCTCCATGATTACAACTGCCAAACCTTTTTCGGCCGCATATTTTAATCCCTTTTTCCCGGCCTGAATATTTTTGTCCATGAAATTATATTGGATTAGGCAAAATCCCCATTTGTCGTATCCGTTGACAATTTCCTTAAAGACCAAGAAGTCATCGTGAAAGGAAAAGCCAAGGTTTTTAATTTTCCCTTTGGAAATTGCTTTTTCCACTTGGCCTATCAAATCAAATTTTAATACCTTAGACCATTTTTCTTTGTTTAAATCGTGCAGAAGATAAAAATCGATATAGTCAGTTTGCAGACGGGTTAGTTCTTCGTCAAGCAGTTTGTCAAAATCTGACTTGCTTTCTATCATCCAAACCGGCAGCTTAGTCGCAATTTTTACTTTCTGACGGTAACCGTTTTTTAAAATCTCTCCTAAAAAAACTTCGCTCTGGCCCTGATGGTAAAGGTAGGCCGTATCTAAATAATTAACTCCATTATCAATGGCGTGGTAAACCATTTGCTCTGCTTGTTTTTTATCGATTTGAGAGGAATTATTGTCAATGACGGGAAATCGCATGGCACCAAATCCTAAAGCCGAAGGTTTAAAGTCGATTTTGCCAAAAGTACGGTATTTCATAAAAACCAAAGAGACCTAGGCGAGAATTGCACTCGCGTATAGCGGTTTTGCAGAGGTGCCGAATCGGCACCCCTTACTACTTGGCTATGAGACCTAGGCGAGAATTGCACTCGCGTATAGCGGTTTTGCAGAGGTGCCGAATCGGCACCCCTTACTACTTGGCTATGAGACCTAGGCGAGAATTGCACTCGCGTATAGCGGTTTTGCAGACCGCTGCCTTACTGCTTGGCTACTAGGTCTTTTATCTTAACGAATTTTCAAGTTGTTTTTGGATTACCTCCCTTCCTCTTCCGCTTTTCAAAAAAAGCTCTCTTTTAGTTGCGTCTTTTTTCTTTTTGTAGGCTTCATAATACACTAATTCCATTGGCAATCGCCATTTGGTCGCTTGTGATTTTCCTTCAAAATGCCACTTAATCCTTTCTTTTAAATCATTACTGAAACCCGTATAAAGATTATTGTCTTTTTTGCTTTTCAAAACATAAACATAATACATTTGTCTTCGGTTTTGCAGAGGTGCCCGCCGATTCGGCGGGCACCCCTTACCCGCCTAAGGCGGGGCTACCAGGTCAAAACTGCTGAAAGCTTATCATATTTAGCTTTGTAAATCAAAGACAACAAATTATTTACTAATGGTTTATTTTGTGATATTCTGCTTGTAATGTACAAAAAGGGGATTATTGTTGTCTGTCTGCTTTTCTCCGGCCTGTTTCTTTCCGGTTGTTCTCTAAACCAAAAACAAGCCGCCCTGCAGATTAATACGGCCCCGACGGCCAATGTTTTTATTGACGGTAAGTTATTGGGCAAAACCCCGTACAACTCCAGTGAACTAAAGGCGGGTGAAGTGACCATAAAATTAATTCCGGAATCAACGACAGAAGCTTTTACTTCTTGGGAGGGAAAGATTAAACTAACCGGGGGGATTCTTACTTTAATTGATAGGGAACTTGCCGCTTCCGAAATTAACGCTTCAGGCCAAATTCTTAGTTTGGAAAAAAGCAAGGATAAAAATGCGGCCTTAATTTCAATTGTGACTGAACCTGATGGAGTTTTGGTAAAGATTGACGGAGAGACAAAAGGTTTTTCTCCTTTAAACATTGAGAGTATTCCGGCAGGTGATCACGAAATTATTTTGTCCAAAGACGGTTACAGTGATAAATCTTTGAGGGTTAAAAACGTGCTAGCCTATCGGTTGATTGTCAATGCCAAATTGGGGCAAACTCAATCTGCGCAGGAGCCGGTTATTACTCTTTCTCCTTCACCGGCACCGGCCGGAAAAGGAACTCCCGTTCCAACAACTGTTGTCAAAACAACCCCCGGTGCTTCCACTCCAGGACCGGAACCAGCTAAACCATACGTTCTTATTAAAGAAACCCCGACGAATTTTTTGCGGGTTAGAAACAGTCCTCCTTCCGGAGTAGAGTTGGCACAAGTTAAGCCGGGAGAAAAATTTCCCCTTTTAGAGGAGAAAGTATTACCCGACGAATCTGTTTGGTATAAAATTACTTACACACAAGGGAAAGAAGGTTGGGTTTCTGGACAATATGCAGAAAAAGTAGAATAAGCCCAGTTAACTGCCGACTCCGTAAATAATCCAGATAACAAATATTCCCCAGAGGATGACTGATCCGAGAAGCGGCTTGTCCGAAAGCAAAACTCTTTCCGGTGATTCGGCCTTAGCCCCTTGGTAGGCGATACTTTGGTAACGCATAATCCCATAAATAACAAGAGGAATCGTCATCATCAACCATTTATTGGTTCCGGAAAAAGTTAACGGTAGAATGCGGTACAAAGCGGGGGATTCCAAAACTACCGGGGTTGATTCAAAAAAAGTAAAAAGAGCCCAGGACAACCAAGCAGAGGCAGCAAACATTGATAAATAGTTATCCAGCAAGTTTGAAGGGTACTTGTTGAGAGTTTTTTGATGCTCCGGGGCCGATTGTTTATCTAAAATTACCAATTCTGCCCTTCGTTTCCCGACGGCCATAAACAAAGCCAAAGAAGTTACGCAAAGTAAAAACCAGATGGAGACATGGTAATTTAAAAGAATTGCACCGGCATAAACCCGCAGGATAAAGCTGGCGGCGATCGACATAACGTCAAAGACAACCAGGTTTTTCAAATAAAAAGAGTAAACCACCTGAAGTAAAAAATAAAACAAACAAGTTAAGAAAAAGAAAAACGAAAGAGAAAAAGACAAATAAAGACTGACCATTATCCCGGAAATGGAGAAAAACAAAGCCGTTGGTATTGGTAATTTACCCGAGGCAACCGGCCTTAATTTTTTAAACGGGTGCATCTGGTCCTTTTTGATATCAACAATATCATTGAAAAAATAAACAGATGAAGTGAGAATAGAAAAAACGATAATCGCCCAAAGAGTGATGGTTAAACTTTGGGGGTGAAATAATTGTCCGGAAAAAACTAAAGCGGCGGCAAGACTTAAATTTTTCAGCCATTGTCTTGGTCTGGCTGTTTTGAGGAGGTTGAAAAAAATTTGATCCACAAAATTATTCCAAAAAATATAAAGGTTAACATAAGCATTGTATATAATTTTTGCTTACTATTCAAATTAAGAGCAAGTATTCCCAGAAGCAAAGTAACCAGCCAATAAAAGATGGCAATCTTTTTTTTGCTCCAGCCAAGATCCAGCAGCCGGTGATGAAAGTGTTCCCGTTTTCCCCAAACGGGAGATTTACCAAGAAGAATTCTTTTGACAACCAAATAACTGGCATCAATCAAAGGGATTCCTAAAACAAGCATTAGGGTGGCAACTTTAGCGACGGAAAGGATTGATAAAACCGCCAACATCAGACCGGCAATGGTTTTGCCGCTATACCCAGGCATGATTTTTTGAGGATAAAAATTCCAAGGAAGGAAACCCAAATAGGATCCGGCCAAAATTAAAGCCAATATTGTTATTGGCCATTGGGTAATATCGGCTGAAAATTTTAGGCTCAGACCGGCGATGGTCAAAGCGGCGACGGCGACAATTCCCGGGAGTTGTCCTTCAACTCCGCCTGACCAACCGACAAAGTTCATGCACCAGACAATCCAGAGTAAGGCAAGTAGGTCGGCGATTAGCCAGATACAGCGGGGTTGCCCCAAAAAATTAAAACAAATTTGAGGAGTGTTTAACTGAATAATGCCCCCGAAGGGATTGTTGATAAAAGGAATCCCAATACCGGCGAAGACAATTGCCCCGGCGGATAAAAAATTACCGGCAAGTCTGACCAACGGGTGTATTTTGCCTTGAAAAATGTCATCGAAAACCCCAACAATGAGCGCAATCAATATTGCCGCCAAAATTCCTTTTAAATGCTGGTCGAAGGGCAGAAAAAACAAAGAGGAAAGTAATCCCAGAAAAACAGGGATTCCTCCTCCTCTGGGAACGGGATATTGATGAACTTGATTTTTTGCCTGACGGTGTCTCGCCGGATCGTCCAGGATATTTAGTTTTTTAAACACCAATATCGTAAGCGGGCTTGAAATAAAAGAAATAAGCAGGGCGGACAAGAAAGCGAAAAAATAAGACATTAAATCATAAGTATTACTATTTTAACAACGCCGATTAAGCCGATTAAACAAAGAAAGAATGAAAAAAAACCAAGCATCATCGGTAAAAAATTGTTACTTTTCAACAAAATCCTGGTCAGACAAAAATTTAACAGCGAAAAAACCAACATTAAACCGGAAACTAAAAAAAACAGTTGTTTTTGAGCCAGTTGTTCCCCCCCCCACGGTCGGGTATAAAAGAGAGGAATTTTTTCCGGGAGCCGGCGATAAGACGCCCCGGTTATTCCAAGGGCCAAAAAAGAGAAAAGAAAAGAAAAAAAAGCCAGATTCTTCAAAGAAACTGCCTTTCCGATTTCTTCCAATCTTTTTGAGGAGGCTTTAATAATATTTTCCTTAAAAATGTTTTTAGCCATTTATTTTTTTGATGGTAATAGTATTTTCCGTCGGAAAATCATAAAATTTTCAATTTCCTCTATCTTAAAATAGTCTTCGCTTAGAATTATTTCCAGTTGCGGGAATTTGTCCATATCTCTGTCGATGACGACGATTTTGGAATCTCCTTTTTGAATCTGGCTGATTGCTTTTGATTTCAGGCTCAGATCTTTAATATGATAGGCGACCAGGTAGGCAGTTGAAGGAAGTCTTTGGGAAAGCAGGTAAAAGGCCGGCTCGTCTGCCCAGACAAAAATTTTATCACCCAAAACGCTGTTGGCAGCAACGAACTCGGCAGCTTGATATATAACCGGAAGTCTGGGGTTAAAAAATTCAAAGTACTGTGTTTTGGTTTTTTTACCAACCGCAAAACTCAAAAAGTTACGATAATAGGGAAAAGTTGGATACCACCAAAAGCGGTAGTAGATTAAAGAAAAAATCAGTAGTCCGACCATACCCGCAGGGATCAACCATAGTTTTTTTGGCCTTAGCCCGATTGTCCAAGCGGTTAATAAGCAAAAAGGGAGAATTGTCTGGACCAGATAATGGGGGTATGGCCGGCCGGAAAGCGTCGCCCCGAATAAACTAAAGACAAGCCAAATACTTAAAAAAGACAGAAGTTTGGGGATTGAATTTCTTTTCAACCAAAATAGAAAAACTGTCAAAAAGGTGAAAAAAGCCTTCAGTACCAATTCGGATTTTATCAGGCCAAGGAGGGAAAAAGAGTGTGAACCGGCTTTCCAGGAACCCAAATAACCGAACATTTGCAAAAAACTGGCGGAAAAAAAGTCTCCAAAAGAACCCTTAACAAAAAAGAACAGTCCGATTAAACCAATCGGCAAGACATAACCCAGACATAAACTCAGGTCTTTTTTGGAAAGATTTATCAATTTTTTTTCAAAGAAAAGAACTGAAAAAACAAGCAAGGCCAGGAAATCAAAAACAGCCGGAACTTTAAATAAAAATCCGGCGGAAAATAATAAGCCAATTAACCAATACGAATAAATTCCTTCTTTTTTTTTGAAAAATAAATATAAGCCCAAGATAGAAGGTAAAAGAATAAACAATTCCGCGTTGGGGATGTTCCCTTCAAGCATTCTTGTTGTGGTTAGAAAGACAAAGAGAAGAGTGCTGATTTTTGTCTTTATTTTTTCTGTCTTAAAAAACAAAGCACTCAATTTGTAGTAGTAATAAGTTGAGAAAAGAAGCGAGGCTGACAAAAGAAGACGATACCAAAAGATCTTGCCATTAACCAGTGCCCCCAGCAAATATATCAGAGGCGGCTTATTGTCAAAAATGTCTCGGTAAAGTAAATAACCCTTTCTAAGGGCGACTCCGATAGCCAAGTAAATATTTTCATCACCGTACCAGTAAGGCTCAAAGAGGGAAGGCAGACGGAAGATGAAGACGATAGACAGCAAAAGAATAATAAATTTATTTCGTTTTAAAAAACTCATTCCACCTAATTGTAAATTGTAAATTGTAAATTGTAAATTAAACTAAATTTTCTCCGTCACTCGGTATTCAATATACTTTCCCAGCATTAACCTCGTGTGAGCATCCAGGCCGGGAAGGGCACCAAAAATAAAACCGACAACGGGCATAAGGATGAATTCGAAAGGAATCAGAAAAGACTTTATTTTCGGAACATCCTTTGGCCGGGGCGGTCTTTGTTTTTTAGCGTCCCAAAAAACAACAATCCCCAGAGGTAGCAAACAAAGGGTAAGGATTAAAGAGGAAATATTGGGAAGATTAAAACCTAAAGCTGTTTTGGCGAATTCTTTGTTAAAAAGAATTGGTATATTTACCCCGAAAGTGATAATAAAAAAGTTTACCGGCCAGAGGAAGTGGTCTTTTAACATTCTTAAAACGCGGAGAGTTTTATTTTCAAAGCTGATATTTTTTTCGGAAAAATACTTTATTATCACATAGGGGTCATCGGAGACTCCCCATGCCCAACGTTTGAATTGCTCATATTGGTTTTTGACGGTTTTAAAAAAACTGGTGGACTGCGCGGCATCAGCCATAAGCGGCAGATAGATTGGTTCGACTTCAATCTTTCCTGAAGTGGCAAAAAAAGCTTTAAAAAATATGTGCCAATCTTCAGGGATAACATCAACATCCCAATAACCGATTTTGTCTAAAAGTTTTAACGATAGAGAATAATTCTGTTGGTTAATAAGCCTGTCGGTTCTAACCAATTGAGCCGTACACCAAATAGTGCCAATGGTATTAACGACTCTGACGGGAGCAGGCAACCGCCAAAAATTGTTGTAAAAAACAATGGCCGGTTGCCAGAAGCGGAAATAGCGGTTCGGGTTATCTAAAAACTTGTAAGCCAAACAAGCGAAATGGTTCGGATGATAGACGTGGTCGGCGTCACAAGAAGTGACCGTGGTGTAGTCAAGGTTAATCTTTCCGCCGTCAACCAGCTGCTTTTTAGCTTTTAAAATGGCGGCCTTGGCGTTTGAATGTTTCCCGGCCGTTTCGCCCGGGATTAAGGTGTGTTCGCTGAAAATTAAATTGGCGAATTTTTTACTGAAACTTTTTTCTAACTCGGCCGCTTTTTCTTCCCAGCCGGTTTCCCTTTTTTCAAATCCGACGACAATACTCATTTGATTTTTGGGCATGGTTTGATCAGCAAGGCTGTTTAATGTTCTTTCTAAAATGTAAAGCGGTTCTTTGTAAGTGCAGACGATCACAATGTGATGAACTTTTTTCCAATCCGGGAAAGATTTTATTTCACCCAACCAGTCAAAATTTTTGGAGGCTTCAATCCTGAAGTAAGCGATCAGACCGAAAACCGCCAACGAGACCGACTGATAAACCCAGAAAACATCAAAAAGCAAAATAAAGTAGGCCACCGCCACCGGAGCAACAAAGGCACCCCAAATCGGAAAAAGAATCAGATTCCAGGAGGTGAACCCCGGAAGGATTTCCAAGAGTCTTTTAATTAAATATTTCTTCTTTTCTGGTTTCATTATTATATTCTTGGAAATAACGGAGCGGAGGATTTAATTTTTGGTCCCTTAAATTGCGAAAGTATTTTTCCGGCGGTATCGGGCATAAAGGGCTGAAGATGAAAGGCTATTTTTCTAATAGAGTCAACGCCTGACCGGAGAGCCGTTTGTAATTCCGTTCCGGATAACTTCCACCACTTGGATTCGTTAATTCTCTTGTTGTTTTCGTTTACATGTGCCCAAGTTTCTTCTAAGGCTTCGTTTAAATAAAATGCCTCAAGGTGATTTTCCCAGGAAGAATCAAATTCTAATTTGGTTTCTTGAAAATCAAAACCGGAATTCTCGCATAATTTAGCCACTCTGGCAACCAGATTTCCCAGTCCGTTGGCCAAATCGGCATTATAACCTTCTTTGATTTTTTCAAGACTAATATCCCCGTCGGTACCAATAGGCTTTGATTTCAATAAGTAATATCTGACGGCGTCAGCCCCGAATTTTTTTACCAATTCGCTGGTTTTAATTATATTCCCCGAAGATTTAGAAATCTTTTGGCCGTTAAGGGTTAAAAAGCCGTTAACAAGTATAGTTTTTGGTAGCTCGTATCCGGCCGACTTTAACATTGCCGGCCACAAAAGCGCGTGCCAGCGGGTGTTGTCTTTGCCCAGTATATGAATGTCTGCCGGCCAAAAACCACCCGGATCCCCGGTTAGGTAATTAATCAAAGCGTCAAACCAAACATAAATGGTTTGTGTCGGATCGTTAGGGACGGGAATCCCGAATTTAATGGTTGTTCTTGAAATAGGAATATCCTGGATTCCTTGGTTGATAAAGGAAAGCATTTCGTTTCTCCGGGACTCCGGCCAGATAAATTCAGGGTGGGTCAAAATATGGTTTTTAAGAAAGTCGGTATACTTTGACCAGCGGAAAAAATAATTTTTTTCCTTGATTATTTTCGGTTCAAGATTCGGATGGAAGGGACATTTGCCGTCTTTAAGGTCGGACTTGTTTAAAAACGCTTCACAGCCTTCGCAATAGATTCCATCATATTCGGCCGTATAAATATCTCCGCTTTTTTCCACTTTTTCCCAGAATTCAAGACAGAATTTAACATGGTCATCGTCGGTGGTGCGGATAAAGCGGTCAAAGGAGACATTGATGGATTTTTGTTCCGCTTCGTCAGCCTTAGCGATTTGGTTGACAAATTCTTTTTCTTTGCCTTCAAATCCGGCGGTTTTGGCAGATTTTTCCACTTTTCCGCCGTGCTCGTCCGTGCCTGTAAGGAAATAAACTTTTTCTCCAAGCAAGCGGTGATATCTGGCCAGAGTGTCGGCAATAACTTTCTGGTAGATATGGCCGACATGAATCGTGTCGTTGGTATAGTCAATGGCGGTGGTTATGTAAAATTTGTTGTCCATGAGCGTAATTTTAACCTAAAATAGGGGCGAAAGCAAAAAAAAGACGATTGTTAAATTGCTGAATTGTTGTCAGCAAGGAGTTTCCTTACTCAGGCAAGGGGACTCCTTGCTTTATTGCTGTTTTGTTTTTTGTGTCGAAAGAAAATAAGTAATTCTAAAAATAGAATAAAAATAAATGAAATCAGAATTGACCACCAGCAGGAAACTTTATGTAACTTTAAGATAAGCACGGAAACTAGAAACAATGAGGCTAAAAAACCGCGGCGGGTATTACCAAAGAGCAAGGCGAGAGTAAGAGCAAGAGACAGAGTGAGAGTAAAAAAAAATAAAATTACATTGAGAAAAATATTTAGTTGTAAATTATAAATTATAAATTGTAAATTCTTTTCTGGGTTGAGAAAAAAAATAATTAATCCACTAATTATCCACAAGATGAGATTAAGGATTACGGCAGGAAGAAAATTGCGGCGGTGCAGACGGGACATGATATAATTATAATAGAAGATTTTAGAAGCATATGTATAACTGGTCTGTTGACGAAAATTATCTAAAGAAATTTCCCAAAAAGTATCGTCTTTGGCGG
>Ga0210018_1002091_pt1 | contig 10216 bp, 10 predicted proteins | sample CryGeyCG2014_010_2_FD_183967 | JGI IMG/M metagenome (GOLD analysis project Ga0210018, IMG submission 183967) | Groundwater microbial communities from aquifer - Crystal Geyser CG09_land_8/20/14_0.10 (SPAdes) (version 2) | ecosystem: Environmental > Aquatic > Deep subsurface > Groundwater | place... | reverse complement strand
GACAAATTTCGTCGGACCCCAGTAGCAAAATAGAATTCGCTACGGGGCAGGCATGCAGCAATATAAAATCTACGCCTGCCCTGTAGGGAAACCGAAGGTTTCTCCTTTTCAGGGCTCCACAAATGCGCTTCAGGAGGACAAAATTTGACAAAAATTTCGTTGCCGAGTTGATTAAAAGTACAACTTATGCAAATAAATATTCCTACTCCTGCCAAACTTTTTTCTTCTCTTCTTGAATTTACCTGGCTCTTAATTATTGGATTATTACCTGTCTACTTTTCTCTAAACACTTTTTCTGCCTGGGTGATAAATAAGTTTGCCTTTTTTGTTTCCTTAACAGAGGTTCTTGTTTTTCTTTGGCTGGCAAAAATGATTTTCACAGAGTCAGACCGACCCTTGCTTCAAACTTCTAACGGGGTAAAAAAATTAATTCCTGTCAGTCTCTTCATTTTAATCTTAGGTTTATCAACCGTCTTTTCTCTTCGACCGGAAATAAGTTTTTGGGGATCTTATCAACGAAAATTTGGTTATTTTACCTGGCTTCTTTTTTTTCTTTTTTTTCTAGTATTATTTTTTAATTTAAAAACAGAAAAACAAATAAAAAGAATAGTTTGGGTGATCTTTTTTAGCGCCATCGCTGTCATTCTTTATGGTTTTTTGCAAATTTTAGGTTTAGATCCAATTGGCTGGCTTGAACCGCCTCTTTTAACTAAAAGAGTTTTTTCGACGATCGGCCAACCAAACTTCCTTGCTTCTTGGTTTCTGCTGGTTATCCCTTTGATTGGCTGGCTCTTTTTAAAAGAAAAAAAATTTTTAATAAAATCATTAATTTTTCTTGTCTTTTTCTTGTCTTTAGCTTGTTTTCTATTAACAGGCAGTAGGGGAGGGTTAGTTGGTTTAATGGCTGGGATTTTCTTTTTCTTTTTTGCCATAAGTTTAATTAAAAGAAAAAGAAAAATGTTTCTCGCCGGCTCAATAATTCTTCTTTTGCTTGTTGTTTCTCTGTTTTTTTTAAATATCTTTTTGCTGCACCCCAGTAGTAGAGCAGAGCTCACTACGGGGTATAAAAATCAAAAAACTGCCTCTCGTTTTTTAAGTTTGTCAAATTTAAAAGAAGGAGGAGGCGTAAGAATAATCATCTGGCAACATGCTCTTTCTTTAATTAAAGAAAGAGCAATCCTTGGTTATGGTCCAGAAACTCAATTTTTTAATTTTATCACCCTTTATCAGCCAGTCGAAGGAGTTTTAGAAAGCGTTAATAATTATACTGATCGAGCTCATAATGATATTTTAGAAATAACTTTTACCAGCGGTTTTCTTGGTCTGGTTGCTTATCTTTTTATGATCATTAATATTTTCTATTATGGTTTAAAACAAGTCGAAGAGCCCTTCGGATCTAAAACCCTCAGGGTCAAAGGACCTGAGGAGTTGCGACGAAGGGTCGAAGATCTCATCGAGCCTGAGGCTCTCAAAGCCGAACGGCCTGAGGAGCCTCGACAAAGGGAAGGCAATAAAATAAGCCTCTTTCTTCTGACCGGTCTCTTTGCTTATCTTGTTTCTTTACAATTTTCTTTTCATGAAATTTCTGGCTTGGTTTATTTCTGGTTGTACTTCGCTCTTATTCTTTCCTCAAAAAATTCTTTTCTTTTAAACAAGGCGCAGGGTCATGTCGCTAAGAAAAGCGTTTCGCAGCCCGAACGGGCATGGTCTCCGACCTCGGGTCGGAAGAGTGAGGGCGAGAACCGAGCAGCGATTTTCTCGCAGGGAAAATCGACTGCGTCTTTTCGTGCGACTGACCCGAGCCCATAAATAATGTTATGAAAACTTTTAATAAAATTATTTTATTTATTATTCTTGAACTTTTAGTCATTTTTTTTATCTGGCAAACTGCCGGCCGCTTAGTCCAAGCAGATGTCTACTACAAAAAAGTGATTGTCAGTAAAATAAAAAAAGATTGGCCAAAAATTCTTAATAATTATCAAAAGGTTTTTCTCTACGTACCGGATGAAATTTTTTATCAAACAAAATTTGCCGAGGATCTATTCCAAGGTATTGATTTTTATCAGGAGCAAGAAAAAAAAATCACAATTCTTAATAACTCTATTGCTAGACTGGAAAAAACAAATAAAGGTTCAGAAATATTTCAGATCACTCTTGATTTAGCCCGAGTTTATACCCTTAAAGCAGGTTTAACTAAAGAGAAGGAAGATTTTGAAAAGGCTAATGAATCATTTAAACATTTAAAAGAATTGTCCCCTGAATACCCTAATTTTTATAAAGATTGGATTCAGCTAAAAATTTTTGAAGAAAATTGGCAAGAAGCAGAAGATCTTTGTTTTAAAGCCTTAAATTTATATCCTGACATTAATGATCCTCGTTTAAACAAAGAACACAAAAAACAACTGGCAGAAAAAAGAGCTGAGATTTATGAACAATTGGGAAAAATTTATTTTTCAGAAAAAAAATATTCACAAGCTAAAGAAAATTATCGACAAGCGCTGCGCCTGACCCCACAAACAAGAATTAATCTTCATAAAAAATTAGCGGATATTGCTTATCTTGAAGGCGATTTAGAAAAAGCTATTAGAGAAAATATACACGGCTATTTTCTCAATCCAAAAGATCCTGTTTGGTCTTATAGTGTTTCTTTTTTATCTAACGAAAAAGAAGACAAAAAAAACGCTGTTGACTGGGCGAAAATATGCCAGGCCTTGGGGCCGGAAGATCTTGATATCCAAAATTTTCTAAAAAAGATACTTGGTTTTTCCCTCTAACCTGCTATAATAAGAACCTGCTCGCTTTGCTTGCAGAACCTTGAAATTAAATTTACAATATATTTTTTAAGGTAATTTAATTATAGGACAATGGGGATAATTTTTAGCTTTTTAATCGGGCTTTGTTTTGGCAGTTTTCTCAATTGTCTAGTTTATCGTTTGTCAAAAAAAAAGACAATTATAGGACGCTCATTTTGTCCAAAATGTCTTCATAAACTTTCTTGGTCTGAAAATATCCCTTTGTTTTCTTTTTTCTTCCTCAAAGGTAAATGCAAGTATTGTCATCAATCAATTTCTTGGCAATATCCTTTAATTGAATTGGCAGTTGGCCTTTTGTTTGCTGTCGCTTTTGCTCATTTATCTCCTTTTGTCTTCTCAACAAAAACAATTTTTTCTTTATTTATTCAGTGGTTTATTTTCTTTATTCTTATTTTTATTTTCATCTACGATCTTAAATATCAAGAAATTGAACTAATTGTTGTTGGACCAGCGATCGCTTTGGTTTTTCTCTTTTCTGTCCTAGAGGGAACAATCTTTAGGGAAGGTCTTTTTATTTTAAAACAACCTCTATTTATTTCTTTACTGATTGGCCTTAGCTTCTTTTTGCTTCAATATGTAATGACGAAAGGGAAGGGGATAGGTTTAGGGGATGTTTGGGTTGGAATTTTTATGGCGATAATCCTCGTTCAACCAGAAGACCTTTTAGTTGCTCTTTTTTCTGCTTATATTATTGGTGCTTTAACTGGCCTCTTTTTATTAATTTTTGAAAAATACAAATTAAAGACTAAAATTCCTTTGGCCCCATTTTTAGTGCTTGGCACTTTTATCGCCATATTCTGGGGTGAAAAAATCATTAACTTCTATCTCTCAAAACTATGAAAAAAATAAAACTATCTACAAAAGGGTTTACTCTTCTCGAAACTCTTCTTGTTCTGGCTGTTATTGTTTTGGTGACTGCGGTCACCCTTCTTTCAATTAACCAAGCTAAAACTAAAGCAAGAGACGCTAGAAGAATAAAAGAATTAAAACAAATTGAAATTGCTTTAAGACTTTATAGCCAGAGTCACGATGGAAATTTTCCAGTCTGTGACAACGGGGAAATAGTTGGTAATGCCACTGGTACCTTAATCGCTGCTTTAGTCCCACGCTATTTAATTGCTCCGCCGGAAGATCCATTACCTAATCTTTATGGTTACTATTATAAAACAGCATCATTAACAATAACAAGGCCAAATGGAGAAGTAACAATAATAAATGGAGCATTTTTCAGGCTTGCCGCCTATATGGAAACAAATAAAGATGTCGCTTCAAATGATGGCGGCACGGCGACCGAATATTACGAAATTTTTTCCGTCCCAACCAGCAGCACTATTTACCTGGACGATGCAATCCTTGATGCTGTTATGCCAGGCCGAAGGCCCTGAGGAGTGCAACGACGAAGGGCAAGGGGCCACTGATTGATTAACAATTACATACTAGATATCTATGATTTCCAAAAATAAAAAATTTAAAGGGTTTACCCTAATTGAACTTCTAATAATCGCTGGCATTCTCATTCTTCTTTCCGCTCTTTTTTTGGCTAATTATGATACAATGCAATGGCAAACTAATCTTGATTCTCAAACACAAAAAATCGTTTCTATTTTAAAACAAGCCCAAACAATGGCTTTAATCGGCCAAAAATTTGAAGATGTTAAACCAATCGGTTATGGGGTGTGGTTTAATTATGAAAGTGGTGTTGATTATTATGTTCTCTTTGCTGACAGTCCGATTGGCACGCCTAATCGTTTTGAAGCCAATGACCCAATCATTCAAACTTTCTCTCTTCCTCAAAGTATAAATGTAACCTTTGAGGGGGGAGGTGAAATTCTTAGCCTCGTTTTCCCCGCCTCAGGGGCGAAAATTTATAAGAACGGAGATCTGCTTGAGGAAACCTTTACTCTAAAACTTACTCACGTTAAATCTACTAAATTCAAAAAAATCAAAATTAATCCTTATGGGAGAATTGAAATTTCGTCAGAGTAAAAAAGGGCAAACTTATGTTGAAGTTATTGCCGCGATTGGCCTTGTTTCCATGGCGCTTTTGGTAATGGTCAGATTAAAAACTGCCCAACTTAAATTAGGCGAACAAACAGCAAACAAAACTGTTGCTTTCAATCTAACTGTTGAAGGGCTTGAAATTGCTGAATCTCTCCGTTTAGATCATCGGATGAAAAAAATACCTAAACCTCATAACATTGGTGAAGGCAACTGGGTTTTAGATTACAAATCAGATTGGAACGAAGTTTATACCTCAACTTCCCCGAGCGCGGCTAATAATCCCTCTCTCTTAAATTGCAGTAATTGTTTTCTCTGTCAACAAGCAGAAGACGATTCTTTTCTGAAATGTTCAATCCCTACCTTGTTAAAAAGAATGATTAGTATTATTGTTGGTACTACTTCTACTCAAATCACCTCTAAGGTTTTTTATTTTGAAAAAACATGGAAAAATATAAATTTAGAAAGATTTTTAACAGAATGGGATCAAAATGAAATCTAAAAAATTTAAAAATGGTTTTACTTTTATTGAATTTTTAATTTCTCTTGGTATTTTTGCCATGGTGGTTATTATTGTCTTAGGAGTTTATACAAACGTGACAAAAGTGGTGGTTGAAAATCATGCCCAAATTGAGCTCAACCAAGATGGACAAATTATTCTTAACAGTATTATTGAAGACATTAGAAAATGTGAGGTGGCTTATAAACTTTATGATCCACCCATCCCTGCGGCAAGCAAAGTGGTAAACTCGCTTCTTTTAAAAGAAACCAGTGACGCGACAACAACAGTTAATTACATTGCTTACCGCCTCTGTCCTTTTGATAATCAAAAAAATATCATTCAAAAATGTTACAAACCAAATGATGAGTGTGAATTAAACGAATCTTGCCAAGCAGAGAAGGATTTCAAAACCTTAACCGCGCCTACTATAAATGTTGATCGTCTTGATTTTCATATTAATCCCAACTTCAATCCTTTCGTAGTTGCCGCTTTAAACAAGGCACATCCGAAAATAACCACGGTCATCAAACTTCGCTCAACAAGATCAACTAAAAAACCTCACGAATTAATTCTTCAACAAACAGATTATCAGAAATCTGATTATTAAACTTACTAATAACAAATAACTAACAACTAATAACAAAAATGATTCTTCTGTCAGATTGAGTTATAAGTTGTAAGTTGTAAAAAAGTTATACTATTTTATGAATATGAGACAAAAAACAAGCAAAGGGATAGCTATCCTCTTGCTCGTAATGATTGTCGGCGCTATTTTTGTCTCCATTTTAGTCACTGTTGAGATAATGATTCGTCAAGCACATATTTTTCAAAGTTTTAATTTTTCAGAAAGAGCCCGTTTAGCTGCTTTAGTTGGTAAAGATGCATCTGCTTTTGAGGTTTATGAAAACTATTGCCGAGTTGACACTAATGAATGCAACATTCAAAAAACACTTTCTGATGGCAGCCAATATTCTACATTGGTCACTATTAACACTAAAGAGCCAGAGACAAGGCAAATAAATGGCATTGGTCAAGAGATCACTTTTTCTAATCCTTGGGAAATAAAGCTGAAAGCAAATAAATCCTTTACTTTTTATATGGATCTAAATAGCCAAAACATTATTTATCCCCAAAGCCTAATCATCGGAGAAACTACTTCAACCGGTCAGTTATCTTTTTATCAAAGTTCAAAAAATCCGGTTTCATGGCAACTCGTCTCATCTACTACCACTTTTCCTGTCACCCTTAATCTCGCTGTTTCTTCTTCTTATTATTATGCTTTAACTATTACTAATGGTGATACTGACAATATTTATAGTTTAACACCCTCAAATGATAATCCAGTTCATCCTTTACCTGTTGGAGTGAATATTGTCAGTACCGGAACTTTTAAAGATTATGAAGAAACAATATCTTCTAATCTCTTTAAATGGAGCGGGAGGCCTGAAAAATAAAGGGCTTTCTTAAAAATTTCAAGCCCAAAGGGCGTAGAAATTTTTACTAGAAAACCTTTACCCAGCACTTTCTGAAAGTGCTGGGTGCTCAAAAAATTAGTAAAAAATTTCGCGATTACGTCCCCGCCTGTCAAAGCCTGCCAAAATTATCTAATTAAAAGACAAGTTGTTCTTTTGTCTTCATTCGTTAAACTTAAACATAGTGCTAGACACTGGCGGGCAGGTTAAATTTTTTAAATTTTTTGGCACATGAAACAACTTTTCGCGAAGAAAATTTTAGCCGATAATAAAAAAATATATGATCTCTTAGCTAAGGAATTTTCAGCTACGAGAAACCAAAATTGGCCGGAGGTAAGTAAATTAATCAAATATGTCAAAAAAGGGGATAAAGTCTTAGATTTAGGCTGTGGAAATGGACGATTATATAAAATTTTGAAAAATAAAGAAGTCGAATATATAGGTGTTGATATTTCTAAAAAACTAATTGAAATAGCGAGGAAGAATTATCCCAAAACACGCTTTCTCGTTGCCGATGCCCTTAATTTATCTTTTTTAAAATCATCTTTTGATCTTATTTTTGCTATTGCTTTTTTGCATCACATCCCCTCAAAAACCTTGCAATTGAGAGTTTTAAAAAATTGTTTTAAGGTTTTAAAAGAAAATGGCTTAATAATTTTATCTGTTTGGAATCTTCTTCAACCACACTTGCTTTTGAAATATAAAATTCTGCCTTTTTCTAAAGATGTTTATATCCCCTGGAAATCGAAGACTAATAAAATTTTAAAGAGATATTATCATGTTTTTACCAAAGGAGAATTGCAGCGACTAGTAAAAAAAGCGGGTTTTAAAATTATTGAGTGTTATTTTAGTCGAAAAGGAAAAATAACAAATCGGTTGAATGGATTTAATTTAATTTTAATAGCGAAAAAATAGCAATGTATACTTATAGGGCGCAGGCTCTTGCTAATTTAACAATAGTCTGTTAATATAAAAGTGTAAACTATCTCTAAAAAGTTAAAAGTCGATTAGACAATATTTATTATTCATTAAAAAATAGCGGGGTAGAGCAGTGGCAGCTCGCCAGGCCCAAATTAATTACCTAAGTCATCTAAGATGATATGGTAATAAATGCACAATTAAAGGGAGGTTTAGCGCTTCGACAAAAATGGATATCAATTAAAAATGGAACTCTGAAGCAGGCCGATAAGAAATTTAAGATTTTTAAGAACAATCCCGAGTTTACTCTTGGACTAGGATTATATCTGGCTGAAGGCACAAAAACTTCTACGGTCTCTGTGGTAAATTTAGATTATAGAGCTCTGAAAATTTTTGTTAATTGGTGTAAGAAATGGTTGAATGGAAAAAAATTTTCTGCGCGTCTTAGAATAGCGCCAGACATGGATGAATTTAAAGCTAAAAAATGGTGGAAAAGTAGATTAGGGATAAAGCCGAGATGGAGCAAAACACAATTTATGTCTATCACTGGCAAAACAAGTTCAGAGTATGCTAATCGATACGGACTGTGCAGGGTGACATTAATTGATTGTATATATGCAAGAGAAAAAGTAATGCGCTGGATTGACCTTTATTGTCAAAGATGAGCCCTCTTAGGAGTAATCTTAAGATGTAAATCTGTCAAATTCGGTGAAACCCTCGGAAAAAATCCATGGTAACACCGAGCGAAGCTGAAGCATATAATAACTTTATGTGCTCGGAACGTGTAGAGACTTGACGGCAGAAATCCTGATACAACATTAGGGTTAAGATAAAGTCCAGACCACAAATCGAAAGAGTGACGAAAGTCATAGCGGTAAGCATAACCTGGAGGTCGTGGGTTCGAGTCCCACCCCCGCAATAAGAATCTTAGGTTTTAGGTCAGAGCAGCCAGTTTAGTTATTAGTCTAGGTCGTAGGCTTTAAAGACCGAAGACTATGACTTAAGACCAAACCGGCTGCCAAGACTAGCAACTAACTTAATTATTCAACTATGCCTGACTCAATCTTCAAGGCTTACGATATCAGAGGAAAATATCCAAAAGAAATTAATAAAATAACGGCTTGTCTTATTGGGCAAGCCTTTATTAATTTTGTTAAAGATAAAGTTTACCCCGTCAAATCCGCCAAACTATTAATTGTTATCGGCCAAGATTTGAGAAAATCATCTCCAACTTTATTCAAAGGTTTAATTAAAGGAATTTCAACCCTGCGCCAAACTAACATTATCGATATCGGCAAAGTGCCGATTGATGCTTTTTACTTCGCGGTAGAGTACTTTAAGGCCGATGGCGGTATTATGATCACTGCCTCACATAATCCTTTGACTTGGAATGGATTTAAAATGATAGTGAAAAATTATGGCTTCATCTGTCAGGGACAAGGAATGGAAGAATTAGAATTAAGGGTAGAAAATCAACCCAGTCATCCGACCGGGTTGCTCGATTGGATAACCGGGCAAAAATCAAAAATATATATAAAATCTGTAAACATCATCCCAAACTATTTAAATCATATTTTTAAATTAGCTAAAAAGTTAGACTTTCAACCCATTCCGCGATCTTTAAAAATTGGCTTAGAATTTTTAGGAGGAACAGCCTCTAAAATAATTAAACCTTTAGCAAAAAAACTTTTTCTTTTAACAATTTATTTGAACTCTTTGGTTGACCCTTCCGATCCGCTTTTATCAAAGAATTTAAAGAGAATAAGCAAAACAATAAAAAAGAAAAAATTGGATTTTGGTGTAAGCTTTGATGGCGATGGCGATCGCTGTGTTTTTCTTGATGAAAAAGGAAAAATAATTGACCCAAGCATGATTTTAGTTCTTTTTTCTTTATTTTTTTTAGAAAAATTTCCTCATTCTAAAATTGTTTATAATCTTGTTTGTTCAAAAATAGTTAAAGAAACAATAAAAAAACATGGCGGGATACCTATTCGTTGTCCAGTTGGTCATGTTTTTATTAAAAAAATTGCGGCGAAAAATCATGCAGTTTTTGGCGGAGAACATTCAGCCCATTTTTTTTGGAAAGAAAATAATTATAGTGAATGTCCATCCTTAGCCTTGCTTTTAATGATCCAAATTTTGTCTAGAAAAAAACAAAAACTATCAAAGCTCATTAAGCCGTTTAAAAAATATTATAAAGGAACAGAAATTGATCTCTCGTCTAAAAAATTTTCCTTAACAAAAATGTCGAAGAATTTTAAAAAGTTAGTCTCTTATTTTAGGGGAAGAAAAATTGACCCCGTTAGAAGGTCACAAACAACATCTAATTTTATCCCTGAACTTCGTAAAAATTTGCGGAGCGAGCCTTCTAACGGGGTTGATTATTTAGATGGCTTAACTATAGAATTCCCTGATTGGTGGTTTAATCTTAGACCTTCGCGGACAGAATCTATTTTCAAATTAGTGATCGAAGCTGAAAATAAAAAAATGTTTTTAGAAAAAAAGAAAAAAAT
>Ga0210018_1002083_pt1 | contig 10232 bp, 9 predicted proteins | sample CryGeyCG2014_010_2_FD_183967 | JGI IMG/M metagenome (GOLD analysis project Ga0210018, IMG submission 183967) | Groundwater microbial communities from aquifer - Crystal Geyser CG09_land_8/20/14_0.10 (SPAdes) (version 2) | ecosystem: Environmental > Aquatic > Deep subsurface > Groundwater | place... | reverse complement strand
CCACCGGAGAAGCTAAGGTTGTTGTTGACCAACAGGCGCCCAACTTAACAGCCGCGCTCGTGAACGGAAAAGTATTTCTTCATATAGTGCAGACAATCCGCGGAGAAAATGAGGAAATTCTCATCAGCGACGAATTAAAAAATCGGTCTGTTTTTGACCAAAAACAGGTCTATATCCCCAGCAAAGAATACTTTAAAACTCGCTTCAAGGGCCACAAAATATTAATGCTCTTTCTTAGTCCCGCAAGCCCCACGACCGGTTGTCTATACATCTATTACCAATGATGCGCCCGCGCGCGTCGGGGAGACAAAAGTCTCCCTTTTTTTATTGACTCGCCGAGGCGATTATGCTAATATCTTGTATATGATGCGTTTTTTAATCAGGATTCTGGCAAACGCACTAGCCATTTATTTGGCCGCTTATTTTGTTGTCGGTTTTGATTTTCCTCATCAGCTCCAGGACTGGAAATTGCTTCTGCTGGCCGGCTTGATCCTGGCGATCTTCAATGCTATCTTAAAACCGATCTTGAAACTGCTCTCCGCCCCGCTCATCATCTTAACTCTGGGACTTTTCACGCTGGTCATCAATATCGCCTTGCTCTGGCTCCTGTCGCAGATCTTGCCGGAATTGACCATTTCCAGCCTCTGGGCCTATTTGTGGGGAACAATAATAATTAGCTTGATTAACTGGATAGTTGAACCATTTATTAAAAAAAGTAAGACAGTAAATTAGTAAATAAGTAAATCGGTAAATAAGGGACTCGAAAAGCGACTAGGGCCTTATTCACTTATTCACTTATTCACTTATTCACATGAATTTATCTAATATCGTTTCTGTCGCTCAAATCGTTATCTCTGTTCTGCTGATCATCGGCATTTTATTACAGCAGCGGGGTGCGGGTTCCAGCGCCATCACGGGCGGCGGCGGCGGCTCAGCCTACTATGCCCGGCGGGGCTTTGAAAAAATTCTCTTTGCCGCGATCATAATTCTATCCATCCTTTTCGTGGCCTTGGCCATAATGTCTATCTTTATCGCCGCGAAATACTAATCCCTTAATTACGCAGGTATTTTTTCGCGTTTTTCAGCGTTCCGTTTCCGACTCGTTCCGCGACGCATATCGCAGAACCACGCGGAACTTTACGCAAAACTACGCGGACTAGCCATCAATCCTATTCGAAATCTTCTTGAAAAATTTAATAATTGGCGCGCCGAATTCCATTGGCCAACCATAAATCAGTGGCGACAATTTTTTTCCATCACCAACCGCCAAGAACGCCGCCGGCTTAAAATTTTCTTTGTTTTAGCCGTGGCCGGAAGCTTGATTTTAGGCTATCAGCTTTATCTGAACATCACGGTCGTCCGCCCGGCCAACGCCGGCTCAATTAATATCGCCATTGCCGGTTCTCCCCGGTTTTTAAACCCCGTCTTGAACCAGGTAAACGATGCTGATAAAGATTTATCCACCATTATTTTTTCCGGACTTATGAAGTATGACGCTCAAGGAAACTTAATTCCGGACCTGGCCGCCAACTACGCCATCGGCGACAACGGCAAAATCTATGATGTGACGCTCAAAGACAACGTTAAATGGCAGGACGGCCAGCCGCTAACCGTTGATGATGTTTTGTTTACGGTCCAGACGATCCAAAATCAGGATTATCGCAGTCCGATCCGCGCTCTCTGGCAGGGCATTGAAACAGAAAAAATTGACGACAGAACTATCCGCTTCCAACTTAAGAATGTCTATGTTTCTTTCCTTAATAACTTAACCTTCGGCGTTTTGCCAAAACATCTTTGGGCCAACGTCGCGCCGTCCCAATTTGCTCTCAGCGAATTGAATTTAAAACCGGTGGGCTCCGGCCCCTACCAGTTCAGTAAGCTCCAAAAAGACAAGAACGGCACGGTAAAAAGCATTGAGTTTAAAGCTTTCAATAATTATTTCGCCGACCGGCCTTTTATCAACGCTGTCTCGTTTTATTTTTATCCGTCCGAGACCGAAGCTTTCACCGCTTATAAAAAAGGCGAGGCGGATATTTTCAGCTTTGTTTCCGCCAAAAACTTCATTGACCTAAAAAATAAAGACACGGGAAATTTTAATATTTTTCCGATAAGCCTACCCCGCTACTTTGCCGTTTTTTTTAACCAAAGCCAGAACAAATTTCTGGCCGATAAGACCGTGCGTCAGGCGCTGACGCTGGCCACCGATAAAAAAGAAATTATTGATACTGTTTTTGGCGGCTACGGCCAGACTGCTTCTTCTCCTTTGCTGCCGGGCATGACCGGGTACTCGGATCAGACAAAAACTTTTGCCTTTGACCTGGCCGGCGCCAAAAATACCTTGGCCGTGGCCGGCTGGAAAGACGCGGACAACGACGGATTTTTGGAAATCGGCAAAAATAATGAAAAATTAGAGATCACGCTAACCACGATCGACTGGCCGGAGTTGACGAAAATCGCCGACATTCTAAAAAACCAGTGGGCAAAACTTGGCGTTAAGGTTAATCTGGACATTAAAGAGACCGACAAAATACAGAATGATACGATCAAGCCCCGCCTTTACCAGGCTCTGCTTTTTGGCGAAGCTCTGGGAGAAGAACCGGATCTTTTCCATTTCTGGCATTCATCCCAAAAAGTTGAATCGGGCCTGAATCTCGCGCTCTACGACAATCCCGAAACCGACAAACTCTTATCCCAGGCCATCGAAGACTTGAATGCCAAATCCCGGGCGCAAAAATACCAAAAAGCCATAGAGCTCATCGTCAATGACCTGCCGGCGGTCTTCCTTTTCAGCCCGGATTACCTGTTCATGACCAAAAAAACCATTCTGGGCGTTGAGCTAAAGAATCTGGACACGCCCTCATCGCGTTTCTCGCAGATAAACCAATGGTATCTGCAAACGCAGCGAGTCTTTAAATAATACTTACGAATCTACAAATTCATGCGAATCTGCGAATTCGCGAATTTACGAATTTAATTCATTAGCATATTCGTAGCTTCGCATTATTCGTAGATTCGTAAGATAACATGGAGGTGGACAAGTCAAATTTAAGATCCGTCATCATTAATTCCGTCAAACAGGTTAGCGCGCCGCTGACCTTTTTCAACGAGCTTCATCTGACGCGCCGGCCTTTCAATAAAATTTTGGTCTGTGGCATGGGTGGCTCAGCCTTAATTGGCGATTTCTTTTCTTACTTCCAAGCCACCGGCTTTACTCCGCTGGCGCCTTCTCTGGCGGTGCTCACCCACCGCTCCTATGATTTGCCGGCTAACGCGGACCAAAATACGCTCATCATCTGCGTTTCCTATTCCGGCCAGACCGAGGAAGCGCTGTCCGCGTTCAGTAAAGCGATCAATTCCCATTTTGAAATCGCGGGCATCACTTGCGGGGGGCAGCTGGCCGAACTTCTCCAAAAGTATAAAGCGCCCTGGGTCAAAATTCCCCAAGACAACATCCCGCCGCGCACTTCGTTGGGCTACCAGCTCTCCGCGATGGTCAAAATCTTGATGGCCTACGGCCTGCTCAACTCTTCCGCGCAAAACGCCTTGGCCGATTTACCAGAAAAGATCATTCCGGTGAACCTCGAAAATCAAGCCAAAATGCTTTGCGCTAAGCTCAACCATAAGATCCCCGTGATCTATAGTTCCCAGGACAACCGACTCCTGGCCAAACTCTGGAAGATCAGCCTGAACGAAAACGCCAAAATTCCGGCTTTCTTTAACTTCTTCCCCGAACTCAACCATAATGAGATGGTCGGCTGGACAAAAAACCTTGGTTCTTTCCATCTGCTGTTCCTGAAAGACAAAGACGACCTGCCGCGCATCAAAAAAAGAATGGAGTTCACCGCCGATTTACTAAAAAGACAAAACCTGCCCCTTGATTTTGTTGAGATCGAGGGGCAAAATCCGCTGGAAAAGATCTTTTGGGCCGTGAGCTTTGGCGACTGGCTGTCATATCATTTAGCCCTATTTTACGGCGTGGACCCGACACCGGTGACCATGGTGGAAGAATTGAAAAAACGGCTGAAAGAATGAATTCTACCCCTAGCTATTGAGCCCGTATAGCAGTTCAGCCAAGCCTTATTTTACATCAAATGAGTACGCGATTCCGCCTACGGCTTTATATTGTAGAAATACACGTTTTATTAAAAACTTCTAACAGGCTTGACTTTTAATTCATTCTGTGATAGACTGTAATAGTTGAATAACTCTCGCGGCTGTGGCCGCACTAATGCAGGTTAAAAGCCCGCTCTCGGGCTTAATTCTTGTTTTACACATCCTTTAGCTCGCGCCTATCGCGGACGAGTTTTAAATTATGCTTTCTTTGTCTGTTCATATTTCTGGGCCTGTTGATACTTGTTTATCCAGGCGTAACTAAAAGATTTGAAATAACGGGCTAAAAGCATAATTTAGAACTTGTAAAATTAGGGGGATGTGGCGGAACTGGCAGACGCGTACGCTTCAGGAGCGTATGGAGAAATCCATGAGAGTTCAAGTCTCTCCATCCCCACACTAAATTAAACAACCTCTAAATCCCAATATCTAAATACTAAATAATACCCTCCTCTGTATCTCCCCCTCCCGCGAGCGGGAGGGGGAGAAGGAGTGGGGGTGGGTGTTTGAAAATTTATGATTTGGGATTTGTCTAGAAATTAGAATTTCGGATTTAGAATTTATAAAAATAAATTCCTTATGCGGTCTATCCTTCATAGGAACTCGTTACTAAAAAAATTATGACAACACAGACAAACATGCCGCGGCGGCCCATTAAACTTCGGGTGCGCAGCGGCGATTCCCGGCCCGCCCTCAAAAGGACAGGCTACTCTGGCGTCAGCCGCGTCAAGCGCGGCTTCCAGCCGAGAGAAATAAATGAATACCAAAATCGGGGTGAAAACACCTTAAAGATAATCCCCTTGGGCGGACAGGAAGAAGTCGGCCGCAATATGACGGTTTTTGAATATGGCAAAGATATCGTTATTTTGGATATGGGCATGCAATTCCCGGAAGAAGATATGCCGGGCATTGACTACATCATTCCCAATATCTCGTACCTTAAAGGCAAGGAAAAAAATATCCGCGCCGTCGTCTTCAGCCACGGCCACCTGGACCATATCGGCGCGGCGCCCATTTTGCTGGACAAACTGAATTATCCGCCGATCATCGGCCGCGATTTAACCGTCGCGCTGGTGAAAAAACGGCTGGAGGATTACGCCAAAGGTTCCGCTAAAAAATTGAATATCATTCCGGTCAAATCAGTCCAGGAAAAAATCAGGCTGGGTAATTTTAATTTAAGCTTTTTTGACATTGAGCACTCCATTATGGACGCGGTCGGCGTTATTTTGCAGACGCCATCGGTCACCATCATTCACCCGGGCGACTGGACAATGGATAAAGGTCCCATCAGCGGTAAAATTCTATCGTATGAACATTTATCCTACCTGCCCAGTCCTAAAGTTTTGATGCTGGAAGCCTTGGGCGCGATTGATACGCGGCCCACTCATACTACCGAAACAGAAATGTATGCGAATCTGGAAAAGCTAATTCGCGAAGCCACCGGCAAAGTTATTATCGGCACGTTCTCTTCGCAGATCCGGCGGGTCGGTCATATCCTGGAATATGCGCGAACCATCGGCAAAAAAGTAGCTCTGGACGGCTTCAGCATGAAAATGAACGTGGAGATCGCCAAAGAACTGGGTTATATAAAAATTGACCGTGATACCTTGATCACCGTCAATGATCTCCACAAATATCCCGATAACAAAATAGTCGTTATCTGCACCGGAGCGCAGGGCGAAGGCAACGCGGTGCTCTCGCGCATTGTCGCTGGCGACCATCGTTTCATCAAGGTCCGCAAGCAAGATACCATTATTTTCTCTTCTTCGGTCATTCCGGGAAACGAACGCACCATTCAACGGCTCAAAGACAACTTATATCGCCAATGCGACAATGTTATTCATACCGATATTATGGATGTGCATACCAGCGGCCACTGTAACGCCCAGAATATCAAAGAAATGATAACGCAGGTCAAGCCCGACTTTTTTGTGCCCACCTACGCCAACCATTATATGCTTAAAGAAGCGGGAAAGCTGGCTATGGAAGTCGGCATGCATAAAGCTAACATCTTCGTACTGGACAACGGCTCGGTCTTGGAATTTTCCAGCCAGGGCGAGCCGCGGCTCAATGATAAAAAAGTGCCCACGAGTTACGTCTTCGTTGATGGCCTGGGCGTTGGCGATATCGGCCAGGTCGTGCTGCGCGACCGCCAGGCCATGGCGCAGGACGGCATGTTCGTCATTATCGTCACGGTGGATTCCCAAAGCGGCCAGGTTCGCAATAGCCCAGACATTATCTCGCGCGGCTTCATTTATATGAGAGAAAATAAAGAGCTACTTTATCAAGTACGCCAGAAAGTCAAAGAGATCGTCCATCATTCGGCCGGCCGCAAAGGCCCGATGGATGAAGATTACATCAAAGACCAGGTCCGTGACAAAATCGGCCAATTCCTGTATGCTAAAACCGAACGTCGGCCGATGGTACTGCCGGTGCTGATTAAAGTATAATTAATTTCCTGACCATAGCGCCCTATTTGTCATCCCAGTCACCCGCCTCGCCTGACGAGAGTGCGAGTCGAGGCGGGAGCCCGGGATCCAGGCCCTGAAACAAGTTCAGGGTGACAAAAAACCTGGATTCCCGCCGAAGTTTACCCCGTACTGCGATACGGGGCGGGAATGACAAAATTAAAAATATTCATTTTAAATCTGAATTCCAGCCCCGCCCACTGACCACCCTCAATCCGAACACCTTAATTTTCTATTTCTTTTAGCGCTTCGGCGCTTTTTTTGTTGCCGATGTTTTTTGAGCACCTCGTAAGGCGCGCAGTAATTAAGGCAATCCATGAATCTTTTTTGCAGTTTATTCTCTATTTTACTGATTAACCTCTTTGAATATTTAGATATGTCGCTGCCCTTGGGAATGTCCCTGCGCACATAACCGTTGGAGTTTTCCACCGTGCCTTTCTCCCAGGAACGATACGGGTGGCAGAAATATATCTTTACTCTCAATAATTCTTCCAGCTCCTTGTGAAACCGCAGCAGAATGTCATTGTCGGTGGTGATGGTTTTTAACTCGGGGAACCTTCTCCCGATTCTCTTAAAGGCGGCATGGACGTTCTCAACGGTAACAATGAGAATCTGCTCCAGAAACGGCGCCCGCGACTTTCTATCCGTGACGTTCAGAATGATGCCCTGGCCGCTCTTACCTGAAAGGAGGAAGTCCGCTTCCGCATCGCCGATTCGCTTCCTTTTATTGATAAATTCGGGTCTTTGATCGATAAAGACCCTGTCTTTCAGCTTCTCGCTCTTAGCTCGCCGTCCCCGCCGGCGGGCTTTTCGTTTGGCCCGATGGTGTTCAATTCTCCGGCCGTAGGGACTGGCAATATATTTGTAGACGATATTTTTTGAAACAACCGGAAGATGTTTTTCATGTTTTATAATCCGGCCGGAGATATTGGTTGGCGACTGATCATTTAAGAGCTCTTTTTCCACAAATTCTCTGAGCTTGTGATTCTGTACGATTTTCATTCCCTGATACTTGCTGTATTTTCGGCGAACATAGGCTTTGTGGTGGGCCTTTTGCGGATCGTATCTTCTTTTAACACTGTTCAATCTTATCTCGTCGGAGATCGTTGAAACGGATCTCTTCAACGCCTTGGCTATTTCGCGGAAAGAATATTTCTTTCTTTTCAAAATACTTATCTCGCTTCGTTCGCTTTTTGAAAGATGCGAAAAACTTTTTGTTTTTTTTCATAATCTAATTCTACAAGTGTTCGGATTCAAAAGGGAAATCGGGATCTAGGGTTCTTAGTACCTTTTTATATTCAAATTCCAATCATTCAACCGTTCCAAAAGAGGAGGTATCGCATGAAAAAGACAGTAAATGTGTATGTGATGCGGCACGGTCAGAAACAATCGGATGTGGACGGCGACCTGGCGGCCCTAAGCGAAACGGGTCGAAAACAAGTGATAGACAGCGCAGCCAAAAATCTGGTCGGGATCAAATTTGACGGCCTCTACTGCTCGCTCAAGTTCCGGGCACTGGAAACCGTCGTCTGCGCGGTGTCGGCTCTGCCCGAAAGAAACAACGGCTTGAGCGTCATCGCCAAGGAGGCCTTTGATTACAGCAGCTCCATAACCGATATCAAGCGGTACTTTAAACTGTCGGCTCGGGTCGCTGAACTGGCTAAAGAACGCGATCAACCAATCACGGTCGCGCTCTGGAGCGAGGTCGCGCCAGAGATGATCGGGCATTTCGCCAAAAAGATACACCACGGAATCGTCCATGCGGCCTGGGAGATGGTTGAAGAAAAGCCTCGCCAAACGGAATTCAATATTCTTATCGGCTGCCACAGCCCCGGCTCCGAACTCGTCACTCTGGACCTCGAGCATACAACCATGCTCCGCGAAGCGGACATCATGCAGTATGTGGTTAATCTCAACGGACCGGAAACCAAAATCGTTGCCTCCAGATACATTGACCGCGGCTTCTAACGCAGTCTCTCGCAAAACCGAGGGTAGGAAAATTTTCCTGCCCTTTTTTATTTCAAAATCCTTACTATCCCCCGCTCCGCATCCACCTCCACTAAATCCCCATTCCTCAAAACCTTGGTGGCGAATTTGGTGCCGATGATACAGGGTTTTTTCATTTCGCGGGCGACGATAGCCGCGTGACATAAAACGCCGCCCTCGTCGGTGACAAATGCTTTGGCATTCTTCATTATGGGTAAATAGCTATGATCGGTCATTATTGACACTACTATTTCGCCCTTTTTGAATTTTGGCATATCTTGCCGCTTTAAAATTAACCTTGCCTTGCCGATAATTTTACCAGAGTATGCGATTTGCCCCTTTAATTCTTTGACTTCCTTAAGTTTTTCCTCTTCAAATAAGTGCCTGGCCTTAATTTCCTTCTCCGCTGCTTTGCCGCTTAATAATTCGTATTTGTCAATCGGATATTGTCTTATGAAAAACAGCTTTTTTCTTTCCTGTAATTCTTTTTTGCTTGGCAACTCCGATTTTTTGATAACAAAATTTTCTAGCTCTTTAAAAAATAAACACCCTAACTCCTCGGGCGTATAAGCAGGTAAGATATTTTTTGACAGCCAATTCAAATATTTTGGGAGAAACTTCATTTCTCCGTCTTTATATACACTTTTCGATCTAAGTCTTATTTTTGTCACCCAATCAAAATACGGCTTTCTTTTCTCCTCGCTTAAAAGATGAACCAGATCCGGCGTATCAAAAGTCGTATAAACAATTCTAATCAACAACCTATAATATTTATAAAAATTTAAAATCGTGTCCAGCGAATAATTCCTTTCCGGCTGATTAATTAATTTTTCGTACTGCCTAATTAATTCTAAAAATTCCGCGTTTTCTTTTTCTAGATCAATTTTATTATTTTCCACTTTTTTCAAGAACGATCTATCAATTCTTTGTCGATCGCCGTCAATCTGTATATGATAAAATTGCCCGTCTTTAACGACCAGAATTATTTCTTTCAACGTAGCGCCGTAGTATTCTTTAATATCGGCGGTAAGAAACTCCTGCATAGCGCTTGATATGCCGACAACACTATACTCGCGCGGATGAATTTCATAAATTATTTTTTTTGATTCCATATAAGTTTCCTCTTGATTTTTATCTCCCCCGCCGCCGGGCGTAGAGCGCGCGCGAACGGCGCGTCACCGCCAGAACCGAAAGGACCGCAATATACGCGGCCACCACGTCGCTGGTCAGGCCGCTGGGTTTATCAAAAATAAATTGGCAAACAGCCAGCCCCGCTATTAGGGCCGTCCAGATAAGAACGAAGACCTCGCCCGGGTGGCGGCCCTGGTGCTTGTCGTGCCAGCGCTCAAATTCCTTGTCGCCCGCGTAAATGGCTAAAAGCGCGATATAAATAACCAATAACGTATCCATTTGCCGGTCATAGATACCGTTTCGGACAAAATTAAAAACAATCGCCGCAAAAACGACTAAACTCCAAAAGTTCAACAAATACCACCAAAACCGCGGATTTCTTATTAAAGCTTCAGTGAATTTTGACATATGTCGCAATTACTGAACGAAGCTCGAACCTTTTTCGAACAAAAATCGCTTGAATGATTTTAAACCCCGCCCCAGCGTTTCCGCCCGCCGAAACTCGGCGAGCAAAGCAAAACAATTTTCTTTTCAATT
>Ga0210018_1002081_pt1 | contig 10236 bp, 11 predicted proteins | sample CryGeyCG2014_010_2_FD_183967 | JGI IMG/M metagenome (GOLD analysis project Ga0210018, IMG submission 183967) | Groundwater microbial communities from aquifer - Crystal Geyser CG09_land_8/20/14_0.10 (SPAdes) (version 2) | ecosystem: Environmental > Aquatic > Deep subsurface > Groundwater | place... | reverse complement strand
TACTGTTTTAGGTACGGTTGGTTCCACTGGTTGGTCTACTGGTTCCCACCTTCACTTTGAGGTTTACGACAATGACCGAACCTTCAATCCTCTAACCATTCTTAAATAAGAATATCGTTTACGAAGACCAAGGGATTTTTGAAGATTTGTTTTGAATAAATTCATCCTCATTTTTTTTATGCTCCTTTTTCATTTCCTCAATTTTTTCCCTTATTTGCGTTAAATCCAATTCCTTGTCTTGCCAAAATTTTACAAACCTTCTCATATCAGATGGCCCTCCATCAGTAGAGCAATTAGGGCAAGAGATATTTTTGTGGTTAGGATGGTCCTGAAGATAGGTATCATATTCATTTACACCACCAGGATATTCGTGGGCCAACGTTCCACAACCAGCTGGGCAAGGAATTTCTTTTCCAGCCATTAAAAAATCATCTCCTTCCCAAAACCTTGATCAACTAAAATCTGGTCATGATTAAAAACTAAATTACCCCTCAAAAAAACCTTTTCCAACTTTCCCTTAACTTTCCAACCATTAAAGGGGGACCAACCACACTTGGTTTTCAGTTTTCCATTCTCTATTTTATACCTTTTTTTAAGATCAACTAAAACTAAATCTGCATCATTTCCTACTTGGATTTCACCTTTTTGTCTGAAACCGAAATTATGGGAAGGAGAGTAACTTGTTAATCGCACAATCTCCGATAAACTTATTTTCTTCTGCCAGTAAGCCGTTAAAAGTAATGGCAACATTGTTTCCAGTCCGGGAACACCAGACGGTGCTTGTCTATAAACAACTTTCTTTTCTTCTTTAGTATGGGGAGCATGGTCAGTAGCAATATTATCGATAATATTTAGATTTTGCCAAAGAGCCCTAACATCAGCTTTTTTTCTTAGTGGCGGATTCATCTTGCCAAAGTTGCCCAACTTGAAACTATCTTTTTCCGTTAAGAAAAGATGATGAGGCGTCACTTCGCAGCTGATTTTAACTCCCTCTTTTTTGGCTGCCTTGATTAACTCTATTTCCCAAGCCGTTGATACATGGCAAACATGTAGTCTATGCCCTGTTAACTTAGCCAAGGCGATAGCCTTGCTTAAAGCTAGGGCGGCACAAATCGGAGGCCGGTTTAAATTATGATTTTTAAGAAATGTGTTTTTATAAACTTGGATTGCCTCTTCATCTTCTCCATGAATAGCAATTATCTTATCTTGAGGAAATACCTGGAAATGTTCCCAAAGGGCTTTAAGATCAGCAACTAGTAGGTCTCCCGTTGAGGAACCCATATAAATCTTTAAGCCAACAACATCTTTAGAAACTTTGGCTGCCTCTTTTTGATTATTGGCTGTGGCCCCAAAATAAAAGGCATAATCACAAACAGCTTTTGAAGAAACCATCTTTTTTTTATCTAATAAAGCTTTCTTAGAGCTTATCGTTGGATTATTATTCGGCATATCAATAATTGTTGTCACACCACCAGCTAAAGCGGCACCAGTCCCAGTATAAAAATCCTCCTTTTGGGTAGCGCCAGGCTCTCTTAAATGAACATGGACATCTATGAGTCCAGGCAAGATGATCAAACCGGTAGCATTAACTACCTTGGCTTCACAATCTCGAAGTTTTCTGCCAGTTTTAATAATTTTCTGGTCTTTAATGAGAATATCAATCTGGCCAACTTTTTGATGAGTAGCAACCTTACCGTTCTTAATTAATATTTTCATAGCTTTACTTTCAGACCAGCTTGGTCACGACGAATATGACCAAAATCTGGAAGCTTAAGTAAGAAACGATAATTAAAAACTGGTCCCTGTTGACAAACAAGTACGCCATTAATTTCACACTGACCGCAAATCCCCAAACCGCCGCATTTCATAAATCTTTCTAAACTTAGAAAACAAGGAACTTTTAGTCTCTGGCAGATTTTCCCCAAGACATCCATCATTTTTTCTGGACCACAACTGTAAACCCTATCTATTTTTTCTTTTTTTATAATTTCCTCCCCAATATCCGTAGCTAAACCCTTCCGGCCGCAAGAACCATCATTAGTAGTGATAAAAACTTTGACACCCAGTTTTTTAAATTTTTTCTCATATAAAAGCTCTCCTTTCTTTTTCGCTCCTAAAACAATAAAGATTTTCTTCTTTTTCTTTACCGCCTCTTGGGCAAGAAAATAAAGAGGAGCCACACCATAACCTCCGCCGACTAACAAAATCTTTTCTCCTGTGATTTTAAAACCTCGACCGATTGGCCCCCGATAACCAAGCTTTTTGCCTGGAGCCAGTTTATGAAGAGCAGTAGAAAATGGTCCCACCCGAGCAATAATAATTGTCAATGGATCAGGATTAGTAATGCTAAAGGGTTTTTCACCCACTCCCGGTAACCAGATCATTAAATATTGACCCGGAATAGCCTTTATTCTTTCTTCAAAAATAAAAGTTTTGACTTTTTGATTCTCTTTGATAATTTTTTTGATTTTGACCAATTTAGGGAGCATCTTTAATTTTTATAAACAATTCCTCTGAACTCGGATAGTTTTTGAAATCGATGATCTCTCATAAACTCTTTTATCTCTTGGTTAATTTTCGTAAAGACTTTTATCCCTCGATAATAAACAGCCGACCCCACCCCCACAGCAGAAGCTCCTGCCATCATCATTTCAACGGCATCTTTTCCATAAGTCACCCCTCCTATACCAATCACCGGAATTTTCACCACTGAACAAATCTCAAAAACCTTAGCTATAGCTATGGGGCGGATAGCTGGCCCTGACAGACCTCCGACTTTATTGGCTAAAATCGGTCTGCCTGACTCAATATCTATAAACATTCCTGGTCCGACAGTGTTAATCGCCGAGATAGCATCAGCTCCAGCTGCCTCCACCGCCTTGGCAATTTCCTTTATATCGGTAACATTAGGAGAAAGTTTGACCATTAAAGGGATTTTTGTTTGTTTTTTAACCGCTCGGGTGACTGTGGCCGCTGTCTTTGCCTCGGCCGCAAACATTCGACCTAAATCAGATTCGGTATTGGGGCAAGAAATATTTACCTCCAAAAAATCTGGTTTGGCTTCAGAAAGTTTTTCTGCCAAAAGAGCAAAGTTGTCTACCTTATCGGCAAAGAAACTGGCAATTAGGGGTACTCTAAGCTTTCCCAATTCAACCCTGGCTTTTTTTAATTCTTTTATTTCTTCTTCAACGCCTGGATTAGAAAGACCAACGGCGTTGATTAAACCGTGTTCCCAGGCCAAAACAGTTGGATTTGGGTGACCGGCTCGAGGAAGCAACCCACAAGATTTAGAAGTAACCGCTCCAGCTCCGGCTTTAGCCACATTTACCAAAAGCTCACTACTTATTCCCAGGATTCCTGAGGCTAAAATAGTTGGATTTTTTAACTTAATCCCGCAAAGAATAACAGAAGTATCAATCACAGTTAACTTTTATTGGCAGCTAAAAATTCTTCTGCCTCCTTAACTTGGGCCGGGGTAATCTTTTTATGTTTTTGTAAAATCGATAAAATGTCATAGATATCTACCACTGCATGACAATGATAACCTTTATTCCGCAAGCCATCCGATCCTCCTTGCCCTCGATCGACAAGAACAATGACATCTTTTACCTTCAAACCTTCCTCTTTAAGGGGGATAATAACCTCAAGTTTACTCGCCCCATCAGAGATAACATCATCAATAATGACCGCTTTTTCTTTAGGTTTAAAAACGCCTTCAATTAATTTCTTGGTACCATAATCCTTAGCCTCTTTCCGGGTAAAAATCATTCTTTTATTAAATAACAAAGAAATGGCAGTTGCTAGAGGAATTGCCGTATAGGGAATACCAACAATCAGGTCATATTTTAAACCAGATAAAATTTTGGCAAAGGCGGAGGCGATATCTTTTAAAACTCGAGGATAAGAGCAAAGAAAACGTAAATCTAGATAATAGGGTGAAATTTTCCCTGACTTCAAAGTAAATTGGCCAAATTTAATGGCACCGATTTTATAAAGTTCAAGGATTAATTTTTCTTTGTTAGTCTTTTTTGTGACCATAAATTATAAACTTAACGATATTTATTAATTTCATCTCTTAATTTTAAGGTTTCTCTCCTGGCGGCCTGAGCAAAATCTTTATCGCTTGAGGCATAAATTATACCTCGGGAAGAATTAATAATCATCCCCCTACCATTCTTATCAATCCCTGCTTTAACTGTTCTTTCCACATCTCCTCCTTGAGCACCGATACCCGGGATTAAGAAGGTAATTTTAGGCGCCAATTGGCGAATTTCTTTTAATTGTTTTGGCCAGGTTGCCCCAATCACCATTAAACAGTTGCCATACTTTTTATGCCAGGAAACAATTTTTTTAGCCACAACTCGGTATAGAGGAACGCCATTCACCTTTAGATCTTGAAAATCTGCTGCCCCTGGATTTGAAGTCCGACAGAGAATAATAATCCCCTTATCTTTTCTTTGTAAAAATGGCTCCAATGAATCAAGCCCAAGATACGGATTGACCGTCACGGCATCAACACCAATGACGTCAAAAACCTCTTGGGTATATTTTTCGGCAGTGTTACCAATATCATCTCTTTTAGCATCAAGAATCACCGGAATCTGAGGATAAGTTTTTTGAATATATTTCACCGTTTTGATTAAAGCATCAAGACCTTTTATACCTTCGGCGGCGTAAAAAGCAACTTGAGGTTTATAAGCAGAAACCAAGTCTGCAGTGGCATCAATAATCGCCTTATTAAAAGCAAAAATTGGGTCTGATTTGGAAAGGAGAAACTTGGGGATTTTTGCTGAGTCGGTATCAAGACCAACGCAAACAAGACTTTTATTCTTAGACTGTGAGTGGGAAAGTTTATCAAAAAAATTCATTACTTTAACCTTTACCAGCAGCAAAATAAAAAGTCAAGAATTAAAAGTCTTTACTAAAAATTAAAGATTCAAACCTACTTAGGTAGCTTTTCCAATGGAATTTTGACCGTCACGGACACTTTGCCTTGAAACATCATCATACTTTCCCTGCCAGGCCTGATAGTTTCCTTCTTTTAAAGCTTTATCAACTAACTCAATTTCCTCTCTTAAACCAGGCACAAGTTCATAATTTTTAATCTCATCAATTCCTGCCCAGGCAAATTCAATTAAATCTTTAGAAAGTTTAACCTCGCCAGAAGCATAATCACAAAAAAGACTAATAATCAACGTCGGCATATTATCAGAACGAATGTAAGCCAAACTTAAAAGATAGCGGATGTTTTTGATTTTTAAACCAACTTCTTCTTTAACTTCTCTTTGAAGCAATTTTTCCAAAACATTATACCAATGGTCAGGGGTATCTTTGGGTGAATTCTCATAATCGCTTCTGTTAAGTTTCCCACCAGGCACTGTCCATAATCCAGGGAAAGCAGCTTCTTCTAAACTTCTTCTGGCCAATAAATATCTGCCATCTTTAATAACAATGCCAGTCACCACTACATAATGAGCTTTCTCATCCATAACTTCATTTTAAAAAACCTCCTTGCGGAGGTCAAGGAGAGAAAAATTCGGACTTTTTAAAATCAAATCTCTGGTTGATATTTCGTGTTTTCTTCGGTTATAATAAGCTTAATGCCTAAACCATGGAATAAAATAGAAATTCCTAGAGAAAAACTTAAGAATCTTTATGAAGACCAAGGTTTATCCATTGCTCAAATTGCTTCAAAATTAGGATATTCTAATGGGCCTGTTCATCGCCTACTTAGAGAATATCATCTTAAAATTCGCACCATTTCAGAAGCCAAAGAAAAATTTAAAATTTCTAAAAAAGAATTAAGAAATCTCTATTATCATCAAAAATTTTCCATGAATGAAATCGCTAAAAAATATGGCTGCAGCCATGCGACTATTGTTAATCGTATAAAAAAACACTGCCTAAAATCCCGCGGTCATTTAGGTTTAACCAAACCTATTAGAATTTCAAAAGAAAAATTTGAATATTTATATCACGCCAGAAAATTATCTTTAGATAAAATTGGTAAAATTCTACATTGTAGTGAGGGTGGTTTACAAAGAAAAATAAAAAAGTTTGTCATTAAAACTCGCCCAATTTCTGAAAGAGCCTGTAAATACAAAAAGAAAGATTTTGATGGAAATCTAGAGGAAAAAGCCTACATGATTGGCTTCCGCCTTGGGGATTTAAACATAAAGCCAACAAAAAATCTTTTTCAAGCTCGTTGTTCAACAACAAAAAGAGCTCAAATAATACTTATCAAAAATCTTTTCTCGCCTTATACTACACCCCATGTTTGGAAAGCTAAAAGAGGGACATTTGAAATCACTGCTCTTCTAAATAAAAGTTTTAATTTTTTGTTACCAAAAAACGATTGTATTGAATCTTGGGTTCTTAAAAAACCTAAATGTTTTCTAGCATTCTTTGCTGGATATACTGACGCAGAGGGTTGTTTCTATTTTCAAAAATCAACAAATGGTAGAAAATGGAAAAATGCTTTATTTGAAATCCAAACTCAAGATAGGCAAATTATCCACCAGCTTTGGCTAGGCTTAACTAAGCTAGGTATTTCCTCTCCAAAACCAAAAATTTCTCGTTATGGAGGAGAAATTGATAAACGTGGCATAAAAAATAATAAAGACGTGTGGCGGCTTGGAGTTTGCCAAAAGGAATCTTTATGGAGAATGCTCAATTTTCTTAAACCCTATATCAAACACAAAGAAAAAAACAAAGCTCTTTCTAGAGCTATGGAAAATATTATATCCCGCAATAATTTACCTTATTGTCGTCCGATAAATCTTTCTATTCCCAAACTAAATTAATACTCATTCATACCTCCAGGCATTCCACCCGGCATTGAAGATTTTTCTTCTTTTTCAGGAAGTGTCGTTATTAAACATTCGGTCGTTAAAATCATGGTGGCCACGGAAACAGCATTTTGAAGAGCGGTTCTTGTCACCTTGGCCGGATCAATAATCCCGGCTTTAATCATATCTAAATATTCTCCGGTTAAAACATTAAAGCCAACACCTTGCTCTTTCTTTCTGACATTGGCGACGACGACATTGCCGTCTTCACCGGCATTTTCTGCCAAGAGTTTCATTGGTGATTCCATGGCTTTTTGAACAATCTTGGCACCGGTTAATTCATCCCCAGCCAAACCTTTCAAATCAATAACCTTAGCCGCCGTTAACAAAACCACACCGCCACCAGGAACAATGCCTTCTTCAATCGCCGCTTTAGTTGCAGAGACCGCATCTTTAACTCTTTCCTGTTTTTCTTTCATTTCCATCTCTGTTGCCGCTCCGACTTCAATAACCGCCACCCCACCAGAAAGCTTAGCTAATCTTTCTTCCAATTTTTCTTTATCAAAATCCGAAGTAGTTTTATCCAATTCAGCTTTGATTTGTTTAACTCGACCTTCAATTAATTTTTTGTCACCTTTGCCGCCGACAATGACCGTATTGTCTTTATCAGAGGTGACTCTGTCTGCTTGACCTAAATCTTCTAAAGTAACCTCTTCTAATTTCCTACCAACATCTTCAGAAATAACCGTCCCACCGGTTAAAATGGCAATATCCTGAAGCATTTCTTTTCTGCGGTCACCAAAACCAGGGGCTTCAACCGCCAAAACATTAAAAGTCCCGCGAAGTTTATTAACCACTAAAGTGGCTAAAGCCTCGCCATCAACCTCATCGGCGATAATCACCAAATTCTTGGAAACTTTAACCAGTTTTTCTAAGAAAGGCAATAATTCTTGAATGGAAGAGATTTTTTTATCGGTTAAAAGAATGTAGGCATCTTCAATCGTCGCTTCCATGGTGTCCGGATTGGTAATAAAATAGGCAGAGCTAAAACCTTTATCAAATTCCATTCCCTCTTTATAATCAATCACCAATTCCAAACCTTTGCCTTCTTCAACCGTAACGACCCCATTGGAACCAACTTTTTTCAAAGCTTCGGCAATTTTATTGCCGATTTCTTCGTTTTGAGCGGAAATGGTGGCCACTTGGGTAATTTTATCGGAATTATCTTTAATGGGATGAGCCTGTTTTTTAATGGATTCTAAAACTTGAGAAGCGGCTTTTTCAATACCTTTGTTTAAAATCATCGGGTTGGCCCCAGCCGTTAAATTTTTAATGCCTTCATTGACAATCGCTTGAGCTAAAATGGTGGCGGTAGTTGTTCCGTCGCCGGTAACATCATTGGTTTTGTCCGCGGCTTCTTTAATTAACTGGGCACCCATGTTCTCAAAAGCATCCTCAAGCTCAATTTCCTTGGCGACGGAAACGCCGTCGTGGACAACTGATGGTGAACCCCATTTTTTATCCAAAGCCACATTACGTCCTTTCGGACCCAAGGTTGTGCCGACAGCTTTGGCCACGGCATCAATACCTTTTTTCAATTTTTCTCTGGCTTCTGATGAATAAGCAATTTGTTTGGCCATGGTTCTTATTTAATAATTGCTAAAATATCTTCAAACTTGACAAAAATATATTCTTTGCCGGAGACACCGAATTTAACCTCGTCGCCACCCCATTTTTTGTAAATGACTGTCTCACCAACTTTAAATTCAGGCGTAACTTTCTTCCCAGAATCAGTTATTTGTGGACCACCTAAGGCAATAACTTTGCCTTTTTGCGATTTCTCATCATGAGTATCAGGCAGAACAATGCCGGTGGCGGTTTTCTTTTCCAGCTCTACCGGTTCAATTAAAACATAACCCGGCATGGGTTTTAATTTAGGCAAAGAATTAATATTTTTTGTTTTTGACATGGGATAAAAAAATTGTCAGTCGACAACAACATCTGCTATTTTAGAATCTAGGTAATTTTTTGTCAAGAGGAAGTTATTCCAACATTCTTATTGGCATAATCGTATGAAGATAAGATTCGTCATCAGCAGGTTTAAATATAATGGGCTTTAATGGGTGAATTATTTCAAAATTTACCATCTTCGATTTAACCGAACGGAGAAAATCTAATAAAAAAATGGGGTTCAAGCAGATTTTTTCTTCTTTTCCTTCAATCTCGACATTTTCTATACTGATAAAAGTTTTATCCCTATATATACCTTTATCATAATCATACTGCTGTGTTGTAATTTCTAATTTTGAATTTCCGATTCCAACGATAATGGGCACGTTAGCTTTTCCCGGTGTGTATAATGAAACTGTTCTTCGTGTTGCGTCGAGCAATTCTTTAGTCCTCACATTAACTTTTGTTTCCCAACTCTGGGGAATAATTTTTTCAAAATCAGGAAATTTGCCTTCAATAAGCGGGGCGCTCATTTTAAAATCTGGATGAGAAAAAAACACTTTATCTTTAATATGGTCAATAAAAATTGATAAGGAATCCCCAGATTTCTTTTTTTGAGACCTTAAAATTTTCATTAAGCTAAGTAAGTTCTTTTTGGGAACGATAAAAGTAGTTTCCCTATTTATTTTCGCTCCTTCAATAATTTTCTGGCTTAACCTACGTGAGTCGGTCGCAGCTAATGTTATTTGATTTTCTTTAATCTTAAAGTAGACACCAAAGAAAACTCTAGATAATCCAAAAGAGTATTCCTCTCCCGCTCCGGCAAAAACCACTTGTTCGCAGACCTCTAAAAAATCACCGGAAGAAATGGTAAAAATAGGTTCGGTTTCCGGTAAGACCAAAGCTTCTGTTACCAAGCTGCGATCTATAGCTCGAAAATTAGCTCTAAATCTGCCACTTTTGATTTGAAAATAATCATTGATATCGTGAGGAGACTTTTCTTCTTCTTTTTTAATAAAACCACAGTTTATTTCTCCAGAAGACAAAGTTTTAAGAGCTTTAAGAACACGAAAAAGCCTTTTTGCGTCAACATTAAAACGAGCTTGCTTTTCAACCTTCCTATTAAGAGGGAAACTTAAACTTCCGCCATTTTCTCCAGTAGCTAAAATTTCAAGGTCTCCTTCGTTAAGAATAAATTCGATATTCTTTTTAGAAATGTAACGCTTTCCTCCAGAAGGATAACGTCCCCATGCTTCTTTTTCAGTTCTTGCAAAATTTTTAGCAATAAAGATAAGTTTAGAAAAATCTTCTTTATCAATAGAAAAAAATTCTCCTTGAGGAAGACTTTCTTTGGCTTCACCATTAATAATTTCTTTATTTTTCATTTAAACAATGGGACAGGTTTAAAGAGAAGATAAGTTAAATTAGCCTAAAAGGATTTTTTTGTCAAGACCGACTTTTGTCAGCAGCCAAAGCCGCAATAAGGGTGGTAATCGGT
>Ga0210018_1002079_pt1 | contig 10238 bp, 7 predicted proteins | sample CryGeyCG2014_010_2_FD_183967 | JGI IMG/M metagenome (GOLD analysis project Ga0210018, IMG submission 183967) | Groundwater microbial communities from aquifer - Crystal Geyser CG09_land_8/20/14_0.10 (SPAdes) (version 2) | ecosystem: Environmental > Aquatic > Deep subsurface > Groundwater | place... | reverse complement strand
TTTATTATCGACAAGTTGGCAGTAACCAATCGACGAAATATCATTTTGGTTAACTGCCCGATAGAACATGTGTGTTACATCCCCCACTTGGATGCAGGCAGGGTTTAATACAGCCTTATTTTCAAATTCTAGATTTGTTTTCTCTAAGATTATTCCTTCGTCTTTGGTTTTTAACATTTTGTAACCGCCTAGAAATAGTATACCACCTTAAGGTTGAAGAATAACCTGAAACTCTGAGTTCGAAAGGGCTGAGCAGTAGAGTCTCGGACCATATGGACCCATAAACAAAGTTTGGCACTGCTCTGGGCATTGTAACCAATTATCCCAAGTGTACCACAACCAAGGCTAAATGAGACATTTGGGACACCATAAAAAGGAAATATCTTAAATTTCAAACTTGATATAGTTTGATATAGATATTAATTTCATCTTCACCCCTGTCTATTGCACGGTTGTTTGTAATATAATTTATCAATGGATAATACCATCGTACAACTTGCCATTATCTCATAGGTTCGCAAACGAAGTGCAACACCTCTAGGATTTAGGTATAATCCGAAGCCTAAAGGAGGTGAGCACAAAATGAAGGAGTATCATCATCTTACTCTGGAGGAACGGGAGTTTTTGTATGCTTCAAGAATGGCCGGAGACTCTTTGGGAGATATTGCCAAGAAATTAGGGCGGGACAAAGGAACGCTGAGTCGAGAACTAAAGAGAAATGCTAAATATGGCCGGCCATATCTTCCTTGTTTGGCCCAAAAGGCGGCTGACCGGCGAGCTGGTGATCAACGTTACCAGGCGCCTCTGAAAGAGCCCTTGATTTTTCTTTACGTTCGGAAGCGTTTAAGAGATTACCATTGGAGTCCGGAAACAATTGCCGGAAGGCTGCCCATTGATAAGCCTGGTCATTTCATCAATGACGAGACGATTTACCGGTATATTTATTCTCCCCGGACGAAACGGATGAAGCTCTGGCAACACCTCACTCTCCATCGAAAACGAAGGTTGGGGAAAGATGGCCGCAAAGTAAAAGCCTTTGCCAGGCTCAAAACGGCCTTGTCAATCAGCCTAAGACCAGAAGCGATTAACAAAAGGCAATCCTTAGGCAATTGGGAAACGGATAATATGGAAGGCCGCCGTTCGGATCAGACCGCGGTTTCGGTAACAGTTGAACGGCGGCTTAGGCTGACCCGAATCAGAAAATTGATTGACCACACCGCTAAAACTAAAGCCCGGATATTGATAGAACAAATAAGAAAAGAAAACCCTCTTTTAAGAGAAACTTTTACCGTTGATCGGGGGGCTGAAAACAGCCGTCACGAAAAGATAACCAGAAAAACCGGAATGCTTGTTTACGCTTGCAACCCCTACCACAGCTGGGAGAAAGGAACGGTCGAAAATACCATCGGCAGGATAAGAAGATATTTACCCAAAGGCTTAAGCCTCGATGGTATATCGTCAGATTACCTGAGCGGCTTAGAAAATCAGCTTAACAATACTCCCCGAAAATGCCTGGGCTACTTGACACCGAACGAGTGTCTTGAGAAAATACTAGAGGCTTCGTATGCTGCCAAGTGTTGCACTTCCAGTGCGAATTGAGGTCTTATCGACGACATCAATATTAGGTCTTATAGTTTTTCGTTTAAAACTTCCCCTAATAGTTTCATATATCCTAGTAGGAGTACTTCTATCCGTACTTAGTGTTTTCGATGTTACCCAATCTTTGGTTTTGAATATTTTACCAGAGTTAGGCATAGCATTTGTCTTGTTCCTAATAGGAATGGAGTTAGACCTTAGAGAAATCAAGACGATAGGAGTGCCAATTATCGTTTCTGCCTTTGGTCAGATTATTATATCTACGATAATCGGTTTTGCTATTGCTGGATTTCTTGGATTTAACTCTGTTGAAAGTATTTATCTGGGATTGGGTTTAGCATTCTCCTCAACTGTGGTGGTCATAAAGATGCTTTTAGAAAAGCAGGATATATCTTCTTTATACGGAAAACTTTCTATCGGAATTCTGTTGGTTGAGGATCTTGTAGCTATAGGTGTTTTGATGATGATTTCGGTAAGTAGTTCCACACTAAACCTAGGATTTCAGCAGAGTTTGCCATTGCTAACTTTAATATTGAAAGCAATTGGGTTGTTTATTTTAACATTTGTACTATCCCGTTATGTTCTAGAAAAATTATTTGATATTGTAGCCAAATCAACTAAGTTACTCTTTTTTACCGCCATCGCTTGGTGTTTTACTTTTACTGCATTGGCAGTCCTGTCTGGATTTTCTGTAGAGATAGGAGCCTTTTTGGCAGGGGTTGCGTTGGCGTCTTCACCGTACCATTTTCAAATCCAGGGGAAAATTAAACCCTTGAGAGATTTTTTCCTCGCCTTATTTTTTGTATATTTAGGGTCACAGGTAAAAGTTGGTTATATTGTGACCGCGTTTCCAGCAATAATTATTTTTACTTTGTTTGCTGTCCTCATAAAACCACTAATTTACATGCTTATTTTGGGTATATTTGGTTTTAGAAAACATACTCTTTTCCAAACATCTCTTAACCTGTCTCAAATTTCAGAATTTTCGCTTATTATTTTGGTAGTGGGGGTAAAAGTTGGTCTGGTTACACAGCTTCCGCTCTCTATAATGGCAGCAGTAGCAGTTCTTTCAATTATTAGCTCGTCAATATTGATTTCACTATCTAAAAAACTATATAAAGTTTTTGTACCTATAATGCCTTTTTTTGAGCACAAAGGTAAGGTTCATTTCTTAGAGGTCAATACAAGTAGCGAGCTAAGCGAACACGTAATAATTATCGGGGCACACAGAACCGGAGGGCCTGTGGTGAAATATTTGAAAAAGGAAGGAATACCATTTTTAGTGATGGATTTTAATCCCCACTTAGTCAAAGAGTTAAGGGACCATGGTATAAATATAATATATGGAGACATTGGAGATCCCGATGTTATAGATAGTCTACAAATCGAAAAAGCTAAGTTAATAATTTCTACAGCATCTTCTATGGGAGATAACGAGACACTAATTAAAGAGTGTATAAGGAGAAAAACTAAGGCAACAATTATTGTAAGAGCCGAGGATAAAGCTCATGGCGATGCCCTGAAGGCCTTAGGGGCAGATTACGTAATATCCCCTGAAAAAGTGGCGGGTATTTATTTGGTTAACCAGATTAAGAAACATTGGTCAAAAGTCAGATTCCCAGATTTAAACTGAAACTTTTTGAAACTAAGTAATTTTAACGAAGGGAGTCGAGATATTTTGAAATGGACTTCCTGAATCTTTTATCCAATGCTTTTTCAACGGTCTCATTATCGATAGCAGACTTGCCAAGCATGAATTGATCGTACCAAGGCTTGTATCTTTTCCGAATAGACCTTGCGAAATGAGGATAAACAACTTTCAATTTGAAAAGCGTGATAAATAGTAAATAAAGGAAAAGAAATACAGTCCCAAGAAATCCCTATTTAATAATTGTCATAATGATAGAAAACAGTAAAAGAATTATTCCTATATACCCGATTGTCTTTAAAACAATCAATTTTTTGTAAACATAACTGAAGTTACTTAGAAATAGCCCAATTAATGCAATAAAAAAATATAACCACCAATTAAGCGAGAATAAGAATGCCATATTATAACCTCAGTATATACTATTTCTGTGAACCCAAACCAAATTTTTCAGAAGTCAGTCTTGTTGATAAACATAACCATCCCTACGTTTTTTCAATCGATAGACATATTTGAAGATTTCAACAACAAAAAACATAAAAACGGATAGACCTATGGCTAGTAGCCAATAGATAAAACCAAGGCTACTCAATCCAAAGAACTGTCTTGAGAGAGGAGTAGTAAACGGTAATATCTGTAATCCGAATCCGGCAAGAACCGCAACGATCAACCAATGATTTTCAAATAGATGGTTTTTCCAGAAAGGTACCATCAAAGCCCTGACTGAAAAGACATAAGTCAAAGAATTCAAACCAAGCATTATAAAGGCCACAGAACGAGCCAGGACAAGGTCATTTATTGTCTTATAGATATAAATAAAAGAAGCCAGTGTTATTAACCCAGCTATCAGACTTACAAACCCTATCAAAGTAGCCATCCATTTATTTACCAACCGCTCACCTGACGCACGGGGTCCCTCCTTCATAATATCCGCTCTTTTTGGGTCAATTGTTAAAGCGAGGTCAGGAAATCCGTCAGAGACAATATTTACCCACAAGATCTGTATGGCGGTTATTGGTAAAGGTAAACCCAAGATAATACCTCCGAAAATAACGACAATTTCAGCAAAGGCATCACACATCAGATACAAAATAACTTTTCTGATATTCTCAAACATCACCCTTCCTTCTTCAATAGCTCCAACTATAGTAGAAAAATTGTTATCAAGAAGCACTAAATCGGCCGATTCCTTTGCCACGTCGGTAGCTTCACCCACAGCAATACCAATATCCGCATCATGTAAAGCCGGAGCGTCATTCACACCGTCACCCATCATGGCAACGATCTCACCCCTTTTCTTTAACGCCTCAACAATGGCTAGCTTCTGATCAGGTGTAGTTCTGGCAAATAAACGAATGGTTTTTACTTTTCTGGCAAATTCATCTGCTGACAGAGCTTCCAATTCATCACCTGTAATAATCTCCTCGCTGGTGAGAAAAATCCCCAGCTCGGATAAAACAAACTTGGATGTTTTCGAATAGTCACCGGTAATAACTGCTGTGCGGATACCGGCATCTGATGCCTGTTCAAGTACCTCTTTAACCCCAACACGAACAGGATCAGAAAAAGCCAGTATCCCAACCCAGGTAAGCCCGCCCTTTGCGTCAGATGTGTCTAAGTCCTTCTTGCTGACTAACATATCTTTTCGGGCAAATCCAATAACTCTTTTTCCTTGTTTTGTAAGATTATCGATAACAGAAGTAACTTCCTTTTTCTCCTTTTCTGATAGAGTTGTCCATTGAAGCAGTAAGTCTGGTGCTCCGTTTACAAAAAGCCGATTGTTGTTATCCGACCATTTATGAAGACTACAGAAGAATTTCTCCTTGGAAGAAAAGGGTATACTGTCAAGTCTTTGATGCTCGGAGACAAAATCATTGATTATAGTTTTTCCCCACTCAAAAGCACCAATAACGATCGGATCGTCTAAATCGTTTGCCAAAAGCACTTGCTCTGCCAGATCTTTTTCATTGCCTATATGGTCAACCACTTTCATTTTTCCTTGAGTTAACATTCCTGTCTTATCAACACAAATGACCGTAACTCCCCCCAAGGTTTCAGCCGCTGCGAGTTTTCTTACCAAACCGCGTCGCTTGAGAATCTTTTGCATACCTATGGCCAATACCACTGTTAGTGCAACAACCAAACCCTCCGGAATACTGGATACAGCCAGAGCAACAGAAGTGACAAACATATCAATAACGCTAAATCGATAAAGAACTCCAACCGTAAACACAAGCGTAATTAACACACCAACTACCACAACCAATTGCTTACTAAATCCCTTGAGTTGTCTCTGAAGGGGTGTGTCTTCTTCTGCTTCTTGGATATGTAAAGCAATATCTCCCATTTTGGTATTTACTCCGGTGTTTTCAACTAACATGACAGCTTGTCCGGCAGAAATCGTCGTACCCATAAAAACTGGGTCACCCTGAGATTTTTTGACAGAAACACTCTCTCCGGTGAGCATGGATTCATCAAGATATAAACGGTTCGCATAAGTTAGTTTCCCGTCAGCGGGAACTTTTACTCCTTGGCTTAGAATTACAGTATCCCCTGGGACAATTTGCGAAGTTTTAACAGATACCCGTTTTCCATCACGAACAACAATGACCAAATTAGTAACATAATGTTTTAAAGCATGTAGAGCATTAGAGGCCTTTCTTTCTTGAATAAATCCTAAAACGGTATTAACAAAAACTGCTAAAAAGATAATCGCTGCATCGGGAAATTGCCCAATAACTATGGTAACCAGGCCAGCCAGAAGCAAGACATAAACTAAAGGGTTTTTAAGCTGTTGAATAACTAAGGATAAATGACTGGGAGGTGGTTTTTCCGGTAAAACATTGAGGCCACATTGTTGTTGCTTATCTTTAACCTCTTCGTTTGACAGCCCCGACCCAAGTGTAAACATATATCCCTTATAAATAATTATACTGTAATAACCAAACCAATATCCCGAGACCAAAAGCCGTCAATGCGGGCAGGAATGCGATTTTGAAGTATTTGCCGAAAGAAAGCTCTTTTATTATCGCCATAGCAACAATTCCCGGAGCAGAACCAATAAGAAGAAGGGAACCACCGACTCCGACAGTTAAAGCTAAGTGCGTCCAAAGACTAGAGTCTGTGGTTTTTACAATATCTATTGCCACTGCGGTAAGGGGAATATTGTCAAAGATGGCAGACAAACCACCGATGAGGATATTTCCTTTAATAATTCCTGCTATAGACGGAGTCGCAGTGAAAACCCAGTGAGAAATAATATCCAGAACTCCCAAATGTCGAAGTGCACTTACGGCAAGCAGGATACCAATAAAGAAGTATAAACTGGCTATATCCGTTTTCTGAAAAAACTTCTCAATCGAAATTGATAAACTGGTACTGTTCGGTCTTTGTATTCTAACCAAATCAACCACCAACCAAATACCGCCAAGCCCCAGTAGTAATCCGAAATATGGAGGAAGGTGCACAAATGTCATTAGCAAAGGAAGAAGAAAAGACAATAGGCACAAACTTATAACAAGCCATTCAACTTTACCCAGTTTTATTGAACTTTCCACTCTGTCTTTGGTATCGGCAATGATTGACCTGCCTATTAATAATGTACTGACCAAAAAAACTGTAAAAGAAGGAATAAATGCCTGGGTAATAATTTCTTGGATGCTAAATTTGTTAGCTAGCCACAACATTGTTGTTGTTACATCTCCTATTGGGGAAAAGGCTCCACCGGCATTGGCGGCAATTACAATAGCCGAAGCAGACCTAAGAAGGTTTTTACCGGTAAAAAATTTGCTGGAGATTTGCAAAAATACAATGGTTGTAGTCAGGTTGTCAAGAAAAGCCGAAGATATAAAAGCAAGGAAAGTAATAATAAAAAACTGAGATTTGTCACCCAATTTTAATCTGAGAAGTCTTGTATAAATGTAATCAAACAGTCCGTAGTGGGTTAGAATCTCCACAAGCGTCATTGCTGAGAGAAGAAATATGATCAGATTAAAAATTTCTCCTGCGGATTCAGCAAGAGCGAATGTTACATTTCCATGTTGTCCTAAAACAACCAATAGCCATAAAACCACAGCAATCAGCAAACTGATGGAAGTTTTGCTTATTTTCAGAAGATGCTCCTGAGAAATGGCAATATACCCGAGTAAAAATATGGTGACACTTAAAATTGTTATCATGGTTCCTTTATTGCCCGTATTTCTCGGGTAACAAGAAATCCGAGGAGTTTACAGGAAAAATATACGTTTAGACGGCAGACCATCTTCAGTTTCTACTTCCATACTAACTTCCATTATATCAAAAAACCAAAACCACAATCCTGATAACTTCAAGGGTATAGCAGTATTAGTTGAAAATCTGGCATAATGAATGATATAGATGTTTGAAATACTAATTAAATTCTTTGCAGGTTCCATAATTCTTCTTTTATCCACCCAGTTTCTGGTAAATTACGCTAAAAAAATTTCTCTTGCCCTTAAAATTTCTCCTTTAGTGATAGGTCTTACCATTGTGGCAATCGGAACTTCGTTACCTGAACTGTCTTTTTCCCTAACAGCGTTAACTAAACAGGATATTGGTCTCGCTATGGGTAATATTGTCGGATCAAATGTGATAAACATCCTTTTTGTGTTTGCCGTGGGGATTCTAATTGGAAAATTAAGAGTTGGAACATCAAAAACCCAAAGAAACTCTATATTTTTACTGATAGCAACTGTGTTGTTTGTAGTTCTTCAATTAACACAAGTCCCATCAAGAATTTCGGGTCTAATTTTAATAAGTTCTGCAATCTTAATTACTTTGGTTGAGTATTTTATGGGAATATCAGGAAGAGAAAATGAGGATAGCAAAATGTTTACAAAAAAAACAAAAATAGAAATAAACACTTCGGTCTTGATTATCCCCATCTTTTTAATTGTAGGGATAATTGCGGGTAGTTTGATGGCGGTTTCAGCAATCGAAGATTTTTCAATTCTTACAAAAATATCAACCACAGTTATCGGTTTATCTTTAACGGCAATCGTAACCTCACTACCGGAACTATTAACAACCATCTTTAGTCAAGAAGAACACCAGGCTAAATTAACAATGGGGAATATTTTGGGAAGTAATATCTACAACCTTCTTTTGATTGGAGGATTTATTAATTTATTGTCAGGCAAAAACGGAATAGCAATGAAAGATTGGGCAGTAATGCTGTTTGTTACCGGTTTTTTCTTATTCATTATTAAACGATTTAGCGGGAGAAATATTCCGAGAAAATATGGAGTCATTTTATTGATAGTTTTTGTTTTCTATCTAATAAACCTTAGGTGGTAGTACAGGAAAAGGCTACGCGATTCTATTCCGACAAAAACTACGAACAATGGGTAAAGCCACATATTACCCCTTGTGCGACGCAGGTAGTTTAATAATTTGAGACTAGACTTCACCCATCCTTGCGGTACTCTCCCTTTAGGATGCAAATAGGCCAAGCCCCAGAACAAAATATTATCCCTATCGAATATTGCCTTTATGCTCGAAAGTCATCTGAATCTGATGAACGTCAGGCGATGTCTATCGACTCTCAAATCAAGGAAATGGGAGACCTGGCAAAGAAGGAAAATTTAATAATTAAAGAGGTTAGACAGGAAAGCCATTCGGCCAAAGAATCGGGACAAAGACCTGTGTTTGTACAACTTTTAAGTGATCTAAGAAATGGGATATTCACAGGGATTTTAACATGGGCACCGGACAGGCTTTCCAGGAATGCCGGAGATTTAGGAATGTTAGTTGATTTAATGGACCAGGGAAAACTAATAAGGATAAGAACTTTTTCTCAAACCTTTTCAAATAATCCGAACGAAAAGTTTTTGTTAATGATTCTCTGTTCCCAAGCAAAGCTTGAAAATGATCAAAAAGGATTGAATGTTAAAAGAGGAATTAGAGCAAAGTGTGAAATGGGGTGGCGTCCAGGGAAAGCACCTCTTGGGTATATGAACAGAGCTTTCGCGGGGGTTAAAGACATTATTGTAGATCCTGAGCGTGGACCTATGATTCAAGAAATGTTTCATAGAGTTGCAGAGTTTGGACAGTCAGGAAGAACTTTAAAGAAGTGGTTGGATAAAGCAGGATTTACGACTAAAGATGGGAAAAGGGCAACCTTAAGTATGATTTATCTAATGCTTAAAAACCCTTTCTACTATGGCAGGTTTAGTTACGGAAACGCTCTTTACACGGGATTGCACACCCCCCTTATGTCAAAAGACATATTCGATAAAGTTCAGAAACAACTTCAAGCTCCTCAAAAAGCTAAATGGGGCAGCAAAGGATTTGCCTTTAAAAATCTATTCAGGTGTGCAACCTGTGGATCAAGCTTAATCGGAGAGGAAAAATTCAGAAGGAGACTTGATGGCAATGTGAGACACTATATCTATTACCACTGTTCAAGAATTGTAGATTACGATTGTCCTGAAAGATATATTTCAGAGGACAACCTAAAAATTCAATTAACTAAACTCGTAGGCTTAATTGATTTCAATAAGATTGTTGTAAGTGAAAAACTCCAAGGAATGTACCTAGATTACCAGAGAGTAACGAGAGAAATCTTAAGACAAAATAGTATCTTGGCAAAAGAAGAAGAAATTAACCTAAAAAGCTTTGCGACCTACGTTTTAAGAGAGGGGTCAAACAAAGAAAAGGCAGATTTCATAAAAAGGTTACCAATACAGTTTTACCTTCACAATAGGAATCTCCAGACAGAAAGAGCATAAATCCGTTCGAATCCAGGCTCTCCTCTTAAATTAATGCAGTTATAGGGCTAATAATTTATTTGAGAGTTTAATTAACTGAATCAGAGAACACGGTCTCTGTTGACACTATAGGGTTGGGCTGGCCGTTTACAAAAAATGTCGAACTTCATTTGATTAGCCCCTCCTCCGCTAAAGCTACGGCAGGGCACGGTCGGCCTTCGGCCTCGCTTGCTCCAGCGCGGCACCTTTACACTGAGCTTGCCGAA
>Ga0210018_1002077_pt1 | contig 10241 bp, 10 predicted proteins | sample CryGeyCG2014_010_2_FD_183967 | JGI IMG/M metagenome (GOLD analysis project Ga0210018, IMG submission 183967) | Groundwater microbial communities from aquifer - Crystal Geyser CG09_land_8/20/14_0.10 (SPAdes) (version 2) | ecosystem: Environmental > Aquatic > Deep subsurface > Groundwater | place... | reverse complement strand
CGTATTGTGGAAAGAGGATTATAATAGTGTTCAGGGGCCTGCACTCTCAAATGATGAAAAAGTAATATATTTTGCTGGCCAGAGTTTTATCGGAGCCCTTAATTCTGTGAATGGTGCTGAAATTTGGGAGTTTCAGGTTGGCAGTGATGCTTTGTTCGGCCCGACTATTGGTTCTGACGGGACAATTTATCAGGGCAGCTGGGACCATTATTTTTACGCGATTAATCCTAATGGCACTCTGAAATGGAAGTATGAAACTAGCGGGTGCGTTTCTTATCCTGCAAGCATTGACAGTAGTGGTTTCATTTACCTTGGAGGGGGTGATGCTCATTGCGGTGAGGACGGGAAAGTTTACTCATTCACTCCTAGTGGTGAGTTGCGCTGGACTTATGACACTGGAGTTATGCGCGTTGGAACTCCTGTAATCAGCGGTGACGGCAATATTATTTTAGCCGCAGCCCCTTACCTTATCGTGTTATTCCCTGACGGGACTCTTGACTGGAAGCTCGGACCGTCTGATAGTGGTGCGGGTTCTGGCCAGTCTTGCGGTTTGCCTCCTCTGCCTCCCTGCCAGGGCGGCATGATGCCTGAATTGTCCGGCATTATCAGCCCGGTTATTGGTCCTGATGGTATGATTTACGCTGGCAATTCTGCTGGGTTAATCTCTGCTGTTAATCCTTCAACGCGTGAAGTGGAATGGGATTACAGCACTTCGGGTGTGGGATTGCCTTCTTTCCCTGTTGCTGACAAGGACGGGACTATTTATTTCGGCTCAATTAATGGCAACATGTACGCTGTTGATAATGCCGGCGTTTTGAAGTGGGTTTATGAGACTGGCGGCGGAATTTCTGAGTCTTCTCCTGCAATGGGCTCGGACGGCACGCTTTACTTCACGTCCAATGACGGTTACTTGTACTCTCTGCAATAATTTTTAATCTTTTAGTCCTAGAACGCGGTTAAGCGGTTTGACTATGTATCTCCAGAATATTCCGTAAATTATTGTTGCTGTGACTAATGGTATGATTTGCAGGTATCCGGTGATTCCTATCATTGCCGGGATTCTTAGCACAAAGATTAATGTCAGTGCGAGCAGGAATCCGAGTGTTGCTCCTGTTGCCCATAATCTTTTGTTCTGGTTTTTAATCTGGCACTTCTTGCCCACTGCGAAGTATAAAACGTTCCAGAATCCCCAAATCAGTGGTATTGCGTATACTGGTACTATTCCTATGATGAAGAGCAATCCTGCAAAGTTTAGCACTATCAGCGCTAATGAGAGTATTGTTGCAGGAAATATTAACCCAGCAATGTATGCCCTTAAGAGTTTCACCACAATAAAAAGTAATGAATCAAAACTTTAAAAATTTTCATTTTTTACTATTTAAGTATGTTGAGATGAGAATACCTAAGAGGATTATATGTACAACGGAGCCAACTATTATTTCTAATGAAGAAATTAATCTTAATGGCGCGCTTATAGGATATATTTCTCCATAAGAGGATGAATAATACGTGCCTAAACTATAATATACGTAATCCCAAGGAGATGAAATATTTATATTATCATTTATTACTGCTAAATAATTGCCTGTATAATTAAAAATTGCATATAAAAATGCAAAAAATATTATTAAACAAAAAGAAAAATATAAATAAGAACTAACTAACCAAATCCATTTTAAACATTTATGCTTGTTAGATGGTTTATTAAACCAAAAGAAAGTAAACGAGAGAATAACAAAGAATAAGAAAATTAATAAAACACCCAAAACAAAAACAAAACTCATTTTTTCATAATCATGAATCATTTTAAAAAAAGAAATAAGAGTAAATATAATCATTAAAATAATTGCAAATATGTGATATACTAATGAAGGTCTGTCTATTTTCCAAATAATATATTTAGCATAAATAATATCTGATATAATGAAAAAAATTGAAGATAACAGGTTATAATCTGTTTTTCCAAATAAATTAAAAGTAATAATTGAAATTATCAAAAGTAAGAATGGTTTGTTCCAAAAAAATTGCTTTAATGAATCAAAGATTTCTAATTTTATATTTCTTTTATGTTTAGGCACAGAAAATATAATCTATAATATATAATATACTTTTCTTTTAATAGCCCTGCCAGGATTCGAACCTGGGTTACGAGGTTCAGAGCCTCGAGTCCTTAACCGCTAGACTACAGGGCTATAATTTTTGATAATCTATTTAGATGTTTTGGGTTATTAAAAGTTACCTCTTCATAATATCTTTTAATCTCTTTTTGTCTAGAAAGAAAAAAATGAGTATTCATAATAATTTTAGAGGGATTAAATCCTAATTTAATAAATCCTTCTCTGGTTTCTTTTAATAATTTCTTTGAGCAATTTTTAAAATTTATCCTTATCAAATTCGAATCCCTTTTTGACATTCTGAAAATACTGCCATCAGTATCTATTAATCTCCTAATACACGCTTTTAAAAAATTCTTATCATTGAATACCCATAAAGGAATCCCAACATTGTTCAAAACCTTATTCCCTCTTTTAAGACCTAATTCTTCTAAGATATTAATAAATTCTTTGCTGTATACGCTTACATACATTACAGTCCCTTTAATTTGAATACTCACGTTCACATTGAATAAAGAACTTATTAATGGCTTTACATGATTAATTAAATAGTCTTTTTCAAGTTCAGTACCTCCAGCAATTTTGACTGCATAAACCCCTTTTATTGAATTATAATATAAACTGCCATCCCCAAGAATGATTCCTATTAGTTCGGCTAATTCTTCAGACTTTTCAGGTTTTAATACTTTCTTTAAGCGCCCGGAAGATTTCTTTCCGCCCGACTTTTGTCCCCAATTATCTTCCAATTTTAATTTAATAAATTTTGAAAAATCAGATTCTATTATCTTTGATAATTTTGTAAAGATTTCAGAGTTAAGAAGTCTCTTCTCATAGAATAAATCAGTTCTTAAGTAATATTCTGAAACGTTTAATTTTTCAGCAAGTTCTTTCCATGTTAAATTTCTTTTAGCCAGACTAATTAATTCATTTTGCTTTCCATTTTCAAGTTTAATTCTCATTAAAAAAAATAAATTGAATTAATTTTTAATTAAAATTCAGATAATGTTTCCCTTAATGAGATATTTATTTCTTTTGCTTCATCATGGTGAACAAGTCAATATAGTATTTGCCGTCCCCGACTTGTATAATGACTGGATTGCCCCTCATTAAGCTTCCGACGTCAATCTCGTACTTGCCAGGCCCTATTACGCGGATTGTTTCCAAGTCAAGAATAACAGGCTCGTCCTTCTTAACTTTGGGCATTAAACTCCTAACGTCCTGCTCCATCTTCTTCAAATCCTCCTTCTGAATCTCTTTCCTGACTTTCTTCTGCTCATCCAGCCTTTCCTTCCTGATGAAGAAGAAGAACTTGCCCCCGCACTTAGCGCAGCCTTTCAACAATTCCTGGCTCCCGTCAGGATACATTTCCCCGCACTTAACGCACTGGTGAGGCATGAATAAAGAGTATTAATTCCAGCATTTTAATACTTTCCATTAAAGAAAAAATTTAATCACTTTTTACGCCTTAAATGCAAAAGACATGAGCACTATAAGCAAAGCGTTAAGGATTACTAATATTATTGCAACTGTTGCAGTATTCTTTAATTTTGGAATTTTTGGATTATTCACATTCATTAAAATATAAATTGTGTAAATTACGTCAAGAATAGCTGCCCCAATAAAATTGCCATTAACCATTAAAAAAATTAAGCAACCAATCTTTAAATAACTTTTTTGTGCAAAGCATTCCCAGCCAAGCAGGTTCAGGGCTTATTAAAAACAAAATTAAGAATCGAAAATAATAAAAGGATAATCATTATTAGTAATTAAGCAATGAGCAAGGAATACTGCCTAATAATTAACCACCCTTTGGCGGATTATTTCAACTTAAGCATGCTTTTAGCGCAGGGAAACATGCTTGAAAAATTGCAGGAATACCATAACAAGAGAACCATTAAAGTAATCAATCCTGAATATTTCAGGAATAATACTCCCAACACTTTATACGACTTGAACAAGGGTTTGGAGAAGAAATTATTCAAATTTGACACTAAGTTAATACAAGAGGTTGACTTATTCTCATGGAATCACGGCATGGACAACCATGACTGGCAGGGATTAATAAAAGAAGAATACTTAATGCTGGTTGAAATACCATTGTACGAGAAAACGCACCACATAATCAACAACTTGAACTGCAAGAATGAAAATGTTTTCGTTTACAGCATGCTCGACTTCATAAAAGAGCGTGAAAGGTGCTTCAACCCCATGCCTTTGCACTCAGTTTACAAATTAATAAAAGTTGAGCCAAGACCAGTAGTCATAGGAATCAGCCAGAAAACTAATGATTTGAAAGAAAGGGAATTCGCGCTAGGCAGGAACATACTGCAGGTATTATACGCTGTTCAGGAAAAAATAGACAGGAAAGTAGGAATAATAATAGGCAATAGTCACGCGCCAGTTTTCCAGAAATTCTTGGAAAATTACTCAAACTTAAAAATTGGCAGAAAATTTGAAGTAGGAAAACAATTATTCAATTATTCCTGCAAGAAAAATGATTTTTTTGAAAATGTCAGCAAAGACGAAATTATTGAAGAATTAACCAAGAAGAACAATTTATGCTGAAAAAAAAAATTACATAATTTGGTTAAAAACTTTTTTCTTATCATCCAAGTAATCAAAAAATTCTTTCGAATAATTATTGACAATCATTTTCGCAGTCTTCTTAACCTCAGCAGAAGCAGGCTTTAAATTATCCTTCATTTCATTATCCATATTCGTATTATTCAAAGTCTGAAAGAAAACGTATTTGTCCAAAATTTTTATTATATTATTAACTCCGAATTCCTTCAAAGTGTACTTGTCATCAGAGTTATAAAATGAGATGAATTCCATTGGTTTCACAATGTCATCCTTCTCAAAAACTTCCTCAAGACTCTCCAAATCCTTCTGGTAGTCAAAGAAGTCCTTGATTTTCTTCAAAGTAAGCGGATTATTAGGGTCCATTGCCTCGCTTAATTCCTCAACAATCATGCCGCTGATAATCCCGAAATTGTTAGGATTAAATTCGTAACCCAATAATTCAGTAATTACCTGCTCTATGTTAATAATTGGAATCTTTGCGTCCATGTTTTCAAGACTATTATTCGAATCAAACTCGATAAGGTTCTGGTTCTCATCAAAGAAGGAGCCTAACCCTTCAGCACTCATATTATTAAGGGAGTCATTGTACACTTTGTCCATGACTCTTGAATAAACCTGCGAGAACAAGTGAGGATACATGTGCTCTACGAATGAGGGATTTAATTCCTTAACAATTGAATAATCCCTCTTCCTGCCCAAATTCTTGTCCAACTCTTCAAGTTTCCCGTAATTCTTCAAAGCGCTTAATTTCGGCAGCATCCTTACCAATTCTTCGGGAGTAATCCTGCCGAAATTAACGTTAACCCTGTCTTTTTCCAGAACACTATCCTGCCTTAAAATGTGCGTGAAAACTTTCTTCATACTCTCATAATCAATGGTTGAATTCACTTTTTCAATATTCTTATTCCTGAACTCTTTCTTAACCTGATAAAAGACGCTGCGGAAAGTGTTGGGATTAATGTAAACAGTATCATCATCCCTCTGCTCGTACGCGTTAAAAGACACGTTAAAAATATCCTTCATAACGTTCATGACTTCACCAGGAAGAACGTGCTCATCCAAAATGTAATTGTCAAAAACTGAATTAAGAACAGTCCTCAAAAACTTAACCTTATTGCCGTTAGAGTATTCTTCAGCACTAACCAATTCAGTAGTATTAACTTTAACTGCTTCACCATCCTTATTAGTGCCTCTCTTGGAGCCGTAACTGTCGAAGATAGGAAAATTTTTAGAACCCTTCAGTTCATAAACAATTCTTAGCATTTTTTCATTTTTAGAAGGTTTGTAATCACTTCCTGCAAAAGCAGCGCCGCCCACCAATCTATCGCTTAACTCAAAATACCTTTCCCTGCAGTAATCATCCAGTAATGAAACAAAATCCCCTTCCATGTTAAGAATTATTACTCAATTTTCAGTTATAAATATTTATTGGTTAGCAAAAAACACTAATTATTTACAATATGGTAAAAAATTAAGATAATTTTTAAACATTCGAAAAAAAACTTTTGTTATTTGAAAAAACCTTATAATCCCCCATTTACTCCTTAATTCTTAATGAAGAAAACATTAATGCTTTTATTATTCCTGCTGTCTTTTCCTGTAATTTTTGCAGAACTAAAAACTCCCTACACTGTTCCAGAAAAATTAACCGCCCAGGAAATGCTTGACGCCCCTGAATTGTACGATTCAAGCATTTTCCCCATTTGGGGCTACGCGTGCATGCAGTTCACTTACAAAGTTTTTTACAGCGATAAGCAGGGCAGGCAGCCGGAGTATGTGAGGATAAACTTGAACGGCGAATGGCATGATATGATTAAAGGAGAAGGCGATTACGAGCGCGGAGTATTATACACTTATGATTATGTTCCATTATCCTATGACTCTAATTATTATTATTTTGAGGCAAGCAATGGAGCAGGCAAGGCAAGGGCAGGGATTATAGACACTCCTAATCAGGGCCCTTTAGTTTATGCTGAAAATTTTGACAATAATGAAATAGTCCTGCTAAATGCAAACGGCAGCAAAGTATGGAATTATTCAATTGGCAAAGATATGGTTGAGGGAGTTTCCATATCTGACAATAATCTTATTGCAATAGTGACTAATTATTATATTTACTTATTCTCCCCTGAAAATAATACTCCCTTATGGGTTTACTGCAAAACCTGCAAAATTCCTGATTTTGTTGAAGGAACATTCGCAGGCATTGAAGTATCAGACAACGGAGAATACGTTGCAGCAGCATTAATGGATGATTTGTATTATTTCAGCGCTGACAATAATACTCCTTTATGGACTGTTCCTCTTGAAGCAAGAGTTATAGGACTGGACATTTCAGAAAACGGGAGCTTAATCGCGTTAGGCACAGCCAATTCAGGGGATAAGGGCGACAAAATATTCTTATACAACAATAAGGGCGAGAAATTAATGGAATACAGGGCAGTCCATGAAGGCTACACGCAGTCAGGGAATTTTTACCATCCAGACATGACTCCTGACGGCGGATATATTGCAGCATCCACAGGATGCCCTGACAGAAGGGCGTACTTATTCTCATCTAACGGAACGCTCATTTTCAGAAGCGAGGGATTAACTCTTGATTCGCCGATTCATAAATCGTCAATTTCAGACAATGCAGAAATAATAGCATACTCATTGGATAATATGCAGGGCAAAGAACTTTTAATACTATTTGACAAGAATGGCAGCCAGTTGTGGAGTTTTTCAGGAGAGGACGGTTCAGCAAGAGGAGTGTCAGTATCAGATAACGGCGAATACGTGGCTATTGGAACAACAAAAGGGCATATTTACTTGTTCTCAGCAGGCAGCAATAATACTTTGTGGAATTTTTTTGAATCAGTATACACTCATTTTGCGGAAGTAAAATTAAGTCCTGACGGAATCTTATTGGCTGCGGGCAGCGATTCGAAAAAGATTTACTTATTCAGCAATGAAAATAATACTCCTTTATGGGTTTACAATACAACAGCCTGGGTTAACAAACTTGATTTTAATGGGGAATACGTTGTTGCAGGCACTGGCTTGAAGGAATATTTTGCCGAAGGAATGAACGAGCCATTAGGGAATTTTGAATGCGATGAAATAATAATATTACTGCAGAATGCTGTATGCGGGGATAATATATGTGAACCTGCTGTTGAGAATTACAGCAATTGCCCTATTGACTGCTGCGGTGATTACTGCAATAATAATAATAATAATATTGCCCAAATTATAATTAATTTTTTCAGGAAAATAATTGAGGCATTATCCAGAGCCCAAAATTGAAGAAACAATAATTTTTAAAATCTTTAAAATTAGTTAGTTAAGTATGGATGCTGGCAAATTAATCAAAGCATATTTGGATTTTTTCAAAAGTAAAGGGCACGCAGTAATAAAAGGCGCGCCATTAGTGCCTGAGAATGACCCGTCAGTATTATTCACAACTGCAGGAATGCACCCATTAGTGCCTTTCCTGCTTGGGGAGCCTCACCCGCAGGGCAGAAGATTAACAGACGTGCAGAAATGCTTAAGGACGGGTGATATTGACGACGTGGGCGATGACACTCACCTGACTTTTTTTGAAATGCTCGGCAACTGGAGCCTGGGCGATTACTTCAAGAAAGAATCGCTTGCTTGGAGTTTTGAATTCCTCACAAAAGTGTTAAAAATTAATCCTGACAAAATTTTTGTCACAGTTTTTGAGGGCGACAAAATAGTTCCGAAAGATTACGAATCATTCAACACGTGGATTAAACTGGGCATACCTGAGGAGAGAATTTATTTCCTGCCAAGGGATGACAATTGGTGGGGTTTGGAAACCGGACCCTGCGGGCCTGACAGTGAAATATTCATTGACTCAGGCAAAAAGGAATGCTCAAAGAACTGCAAGCCAGGATGCTCGTGCGGGAAATATGTTGAAGTATGGAATAATGTGTTCATGGAATACAATAAGGATGCGAAAAACAATTACACTCCATTGGCGCAGAAAAATGTTGATACAGGAATGGGTGTTGAAAGAATGCTTGCAATGCTCGAAAACAAGAAATCAGTCTACGACACTGAATTATTTACGCCTCTTATTAGGATTGTTGAAAAAGAATGCAAAAAACCCTTGATTAAGTCAGTGCGCGTAATAGTGGACCATGTGCGCGCAGCAACATTCATACTCGGCGATGAAATCGGGGCACTGCCTTCAAGGATTGGAAGGGGTTACGTTTTAAGAAGATTAATCAGGCGCGCAATAAGGCACTGCAAATTGTTAGGCATTAACGCAAGCGTTTGCAACGAATTAATCAATGAAACAATCAATATTTACAAAAAAAGATACCCAATCCTCAGCAGGAAAAAAAATTTCATAATTGATGAATTCAACAAAGAAGTCCAAAAATTCTCATTAACCCTTGACAAGGGCTTGAACGTTTTTGAAAAATTATCCAAAAAAAATATTTCAGGCATGGACGCTTTCCTCTTATACCAGTCTTACGGCTTCCCTGTGGAAATGACACAGGAATTAGCAGAGGAGAAAGGATTAAAAGTTGACATGAAAGGATTTAGTAAAGAATTTGAAAAACACCAATCATTGTCACGCAAAAGCGCTGAGAATAAATTCAAAGGAGGGCTTGCGAATAGTGATGAGCGAACAGTTAAACTGCACACTGCAACGCACTTATTAGCACAATCATTAAGGGAAGTCCTGAAAGAGGATGTGAAGCAGAAGGGCTCGAACATTACCTCTGAGCGGTTAAGGTTTGATTTCACATTCAGCAGGGCATTAACCAAAGAGGAATTAAGCAAAGTTGAGGCAATAGTGAATAAGAAGATTAAAGAGTCATTGCCAGTTACGCGCAAAGAAATGACTCCTGAAAAAGCCAAGAGAATAGGCGCGCAGGCAGAATTCTCTGACAAGTACGGGGACAAAGTATTTGTTTACTTTATTGGGGATTTCAGCAGGGAAGTTTGCGGAGGCCCGCACGTTAAGAATACGAAAGAATTAAGTGATTTTAAAATCATTAAAGAGGAAAGCATTAGTTCAGGAGTCAGGAGAATCAGGGCAGTCCTAGAATGAAATCATTCAATTTATTCAAAGGCACGACGTAAACGTTTTCCAATTCCTTCACGCACTCGTCATTGTAAATTATCATGACAGGCAATACTTCATGGCTGACAAATTCTTTGTAAAAATTGCACCGCTCCTTGTGCTTAATAACAGCATTCCTTAAAGCGCTGATTCTGCTCTTTTTATTGTCCCATTTCTTGCACTCAATCACCAAATGCTTGTTATTCTTTACGCTTACAACGTCAAACTGCCTCCTCATCCCGTTAATTGTCAAATTCACGTTCCAGAAACTCTTGTAATTGTGCGTTTCGAACACTTCACTGATTATTTGCTCAAAATCCTTCCAATCACAATTTTCCAATTTTGCCAATAATTCCATTACTGATTGGTGTTTTGTCCGCTTTTTAAAGGGCTAATGGCTGCGCTTCCGCTTATAACCGCAATTTTTTTAAACACAATTTTCCCAATTAAACATTTGATGATTG
>Ga0210018_1002074_pt1 | contig 10250 bp, 10 predicted proteins | sample CryGeyCG2014_010_2_FD_183967 | JGI IMG/M metagenome (GOLD analysis project Ga0210018, IMG submission 183967) | Groundwater microbial communities from aquifer - Crystal Geyser CG09_land_8/20/14_0.10 (SPAdes) (version 2) | ecosystem: Environmental > Aquatic > Deep subsurface > Groundwater | place... | reverse complement strand
TATTTTTTGTTGAAACATTTGCTTTTTCATGCTACTATAGAGAAACGGAATAATATTATGACTAATATTTTCAACAAATTCACCACCCATTATAAAAAATCCATAATTGGCGCTTATGGATTGTCTTTGGCAAAGGAAAAAAAAGAAATTGGCCTGGAAGAGCTTTTTTGGTCACTCTTGAGTGAAAAAGGGTCTTTGGGGCAGGAAACCCTAATAAAAGCCGGCATCAAAGAACAGGTAAGAACTAATAACGAACTGCCTCAAAAAAAAATTTCTTGGCAGCAAATTATTGAGTCAAGGGAAATAATCCCCCTGTCTAGTGGGATGAAAAAAGTCATTGTAGATTCAGTCAGAGTTGCGGCCGTGCATGAGCATAGTTATATCGGCACAGAACACCTGCTTTATAGCTTGCTTGATTCACCGGATGAAAAAATCAATATGATTTTAATTGAACACCGGGTGTCCAGGGAGGAAATTTTAAAAATAATTAAAGTGGTCTTAAACTCAACTTCAAAATTTTCTGAATTAAATGATATGGTCAGTACTATTAAAGAACGTTTGGATGAAAAAAAACAAGGCAGAAAGAAAAGCGAGTCGATTCTTGATTTTTTCGGCACAAACTTGACTGATGGGGCAGCCCAAAAAAATATCAACCCGGTGATCGGCAGAACTGATGAAATTAACAGAGTCATCCAAATTTTATGCCGACGCGATAAAAATAATCCGATACTTTTGGGCGAACCAGGAGTAGGCAAGACGGCCATTATTGAGGGATTGGCTAAAAAAATTATGGAGGGCGATGTGCCTGATATTTTACTCAATAAAAAAATATACGCGCTTGATATGCCGCTGCTCATCGCTGGCACCAGTTACCGAGGTGAATTTGAAGCGCGCATAAAACAAATTGTTGAGGAAGCGAAAAGAGATGAAAATATTATTTTATTTATAGACGAACTGCATAATATCATGGGAGCGGGTTCGGCTTCGGGCGCAATGGATGCGGCTAACATTTTAAAACCGGCTATGGCGCGGGGCGAGATTCACTGTATTGGGGCAACAACTTTTGATGATTTTAAAAAGTACATTGAGCAGGATAAAGCGCTTTCGCGCAGAATGCAAAAAGTAACGATCAATGAGCCGAGCGCGCCAGAATCAATAAAAATTCTCAAGGGTATTAAAAAATCTTACGAGAAACATCATCTGCTGGCAATTAGTGATGAGGCGATTGAAGCGGCGGTCGCTCTATCTGTCCGCTATTTGACTGACCAATTTTTACCTGATAAGGCAATTGACCTGATAGATGAAGCTGCCAGTAAAAAAAGAGTTAATCGGCCAAAAAACAAAAATGTGGCTAAGCTCTCGGAATTGGAAAAAGAGCTGGTGCAAATTACTAAAGAAAAAAATATGCTGATTACTCAAGGCAAATATAATGAAGCTTTAAGGCTTAAATCAAAAGAAGTGAAAATAGTCAGTCAAATCTACAAGCTGGAAGAAGCTGAAACAAAAAATAAGTTGCTCATAGGCGCGGAATTGGCTGATGATAAGATTACAGCCAGTGACATCCGTGAAATTATCAGCCAAATAACTAAAATAAATATTCCTGACAGCCAAAAATCAGCAGATATTATCAAAGACCTGGAAAAAAATCTAAAAAATAAAATTATCGGGCAGGATCAGGCGGTAGCAGAACTGATCAGCACCTTAAAAAGATCAGCGGCTGGGCTAGCCGGAGAACATCGCCCACTGGGCTCATTTATTTTAGCCGGGCCATCTGGCGTGGGAAAAACTTACAGTGCCAAAGTATTGGCTGAACTGATGTCGCCCGGCAGAGAGGGTCTGATTAAACTTGATATGAGCGAATTTGGCGAAAAATTCAATGCCAGCAAACTCATCGGCGCGCCAGCCGGCTACGTGGGCTATGAGGAAGGCGGGCTTTTAACAGAGAGGGTGAAAACGGGCTTTTAACAGAGAGGGTGAAAAGAAATCCTTACGCGGTGATACTGCTAGATGAAATAGAAAAAGCCCACGCCGATATTTTTAATTTATTTTTGCAAATTTTTGAGGACGGTTATTTGACTGACAGCAAAGGCAGGCAAGTGAACTTCCGCAATACCATCATCCTCATGACCACTAATATTGGCGTCCCCAAAGCCAGTGAAAAAGGAATGATTGGTTTTGGCGAGAAAGATTCTTTGGAAAATGACTACAAAGAAAAACTGGCTGAATGGATGAGACCGGAGCTATTGAACAGACTTGATCAGATTTTAGTGTTCAACCAGCTCACGGCTGATGATTTAGCTAAAATTATTGAACTGGAATTAGCCAATATTAATAACAATCTAACCAGCCGCAATCTATCAATCAGCTGGAATAAAGAGCTGGTTGATTATCTGCTTAAAAAATGCGCGGACAAAAACCAGGGAGCAAGAATTATCAGGACAGTGTTGCGCGAAAAAATTGAAAATAAGCTGGCGGATAAAATTTTATCAAAGGATCTCAAGAATGAGATAAGGATAAAAGTCAAAGATGATAAAATTATATTGGCATAAAATTTATAAATTTCTCTTAGATATTTTATTTCCCATAGAATGCATTGGCTGCGGCAAGGAAGATGTTTGGTTATGCCAGCAATGCTTCACTGCTATTAAATTAAAAGAAATTGACAGCTGCCCGGCATGCAAAAAAATTTCCAGTTTCGGCAAAACGCATGAGTGGTGCCGCGAGCAAACAAGTTTGGATGGCTTGGTGGTGGCCGCTCCATTCGGCGACAAACTGTTGCAAGATGTCATTCATAAATACAAATACAATTTTATTAAGGAACTGGCGGCTCCCCTGTCAGAAATTTTAATTAATAAAATTATTAAGCTTGATAAAAAAGAGGATAAGCCCAACTGGACAAGTCTTCTTTTCAGTTCAGACTTAATATTATTGCCAATCCCTTTGCATAAAAAACGATTGCGCTGGCGGGATTTTAACCAAGCAGAGATGCTGTCAAAAAAATTAGCCAGTAATTTCTGTCTGAATCATCGGCCGTATATTTTAAAAAGAAAAAGATATACCGCGGCTCAAATTGAATTAAAGCGGGAGCAAAGGTTAGCTAACATTAAAAATGTTTTTCAGGTAGCCAAGGAATGGCGGGATAAATTAAAAAACACCAAAATTCTTTTGGTGGATGACGTGGCGACTACTGGGGCAACTTTGAATGAATGCGCGCGGACATTAAAAAAATACGGGGTAAGAGAAGTCTGGGGGCTAGTGCTCGCTAGAGGATAGAATCCAAATTTCTAATTTCCAATTTCTAATTTCAAATGCTAATTTTTCTTTGATTGTCTTTTTTGCCAATACTAAATTTTATCCATCTAGTATCTTGGGGCATTATTTTTCTTATTTTATCCGCCCATTCAACAACAATAATATTATTTTTATCTGTCACTAATTCCTGCCAGCCTAAGTCTAATAATTCTTCTGAATTTGATAAACGATAACAGTCTATATGAATTAGCTGGTTATATTTTTTTAAAAGCACAAATGTCGGGCTGCTGATATTATTTTTAATCCCTAGCCCTTTGGCCAACCCCTTGACAAATTGGGTTTTGCCGGCGCCCAATTCCCCTATCAAGCCCAAAACAGCGCCAAGCTTCAATTCAGCGGCATATTTTTTGCCTAAGGCAATGGTTTGTCTTGCTGAATTAGTGATTATCATTTTGATATTATACCAAATTTATCGTGCTTGACAAAACCTGAAAATCAATTATAGTAAAATAAAAATGGAGGACAGAAAAATGACAATAAAAGCCTTATTGATTGTATTAGGAGAAAAAAACGATATTAATACGATAGAGCAAGAAATTGCTCTTCACAATAATACCATAATTTTTGTAATTGATATGGCAAGAATTTTCTTGGAACAGTTGGAAAGAGAAGATTCTGATTATATCGAAACACTGATGAAAATACGCCACGATCAGTGTATAGGCAGAGATAAAAAAATCATACTGGCGAATACTAGCGGGATTAAATCAAAAACTTTATTAGATAGTTTTCCACTAATAAAATTGGAGATCTTTTTGTAAAATAAAAAAAGCCTGGTGAATTTCATCAGGCTTTTAGAATATCAATTTGCCTGTGATCAAATGAAATAGCCAAGTGATGATGGGGACGATCAGGCCAAAAAAATAAAAGATGAATAAAAGCAGAATGATGAAGCCGAAACGTTCAAGATTTATTTTCAGTCTTTCCATTGAATCGGGCAAAACAGCAAAAAGTAATTTAGAGCCGTCAAGGGGAGGGATAGGCATAAGATTAAAAACCATCAGGAGAATATTAGCATAAGCAATAATAGCCAAAAGTGAGGTGAATGCTGAATAAGGCAGAAAACGGACTAGCAGACCGAAAAAAATAGCGGCGATAAGATTGGCTGCCGGGCCGGCAAGACCGACTAAAGCCGGCCCCCATTTTTGGTTTTTTAAGTTATAGGGATTATAGGGCACGGGCTTGGCATAAGCGAACATAAATGAACCGCCGGAAAAAAGCAATAATAAAACAGGCATCAAAATTGTGCCCCAGATGTCAATATGAGCCATGGGGTTGAGAGTCAGCCGTCCGGCATTTCTGGCCGTCGGGTCGCCCATCTGGTCAGCTGCCCAGCCATGAGCATATTCATGAATAATGGCTGAAGGAATAATAATCAGAAAAAAGAATAATAATTGTGTGATTTCCATAAACTTGCGATAAAGTTAAATCTATGTTAGCATAACATATAGTTAGCAACTAATCAATCAGAAAATATGAGCAGAATTTGCGATATGTGCGGCCGCGGTCCGCAAAAATCCATTCAAAGATCCCATGCGAATAATAAAATGATCATCCGCAAATTTATTAATTTGCAAGCCAGAACCATTAACGGCAAAAAAAAGAAAGTTTGTACCAGGTGTTTAAGGACAATCAAGAAAAAGATGGCTTAAATAACCTGATGATTTTTTGATCAGACACCCCGACCTTGCGTCGGGAGTGTTTTTGTATAATTTGTGGTAAAATATTAAATATGACGAAAGAATGCTATTTATACAAAAAATTGAATAATAACTTGGTGCAATGCGAAACCTGCGCACACCAATGCAAAATTGCCCCTGGCAAGAGGGGCATTTGCGGCGTGCGGGAAAATCAAGCTGGCAAACTAATGGCGCTCAATTATGGCATGGCAGTGGCAGCGCATGTTGACCCCATTGAAAAAAAGCCGCTTTATCATTTTTTGCCTGGCACGGGCACTTATTCCATTGCTACCGCGGGGTGTAATTTCCACTGTCGGCATTGCCAAAATTATGATATCAGCCAATACACAAAAAATTGGTTGGGAGAAATAATTGGCCAAGATTTACCCCCAGCTAAAGTAGTTAAAAATGCGCTTGAGCTTCACTGCCCGTCAATCTCGTATACTTATACTGAACCAACGATTTTTCTTGAATATGCCTTGGATGCGATGAAACTGGCTGATAAAAAGAATTTAAAAAATATTTGGGTGTCAAACGGCTATATGAGCGATCGGACTCTTAAATTAATAATCCCCTATTTAGACGCGGCTAATATTGATTTAAAAAGTTTTTCAGATAAATTCTATCGGGAAATTTGCGGAGCGCAGCTTGAACCAGTACTGAATAATTTAATTAAAATTAAAAAAAGCGGTGTTCATTTAGAAATTACCACTTTAATAATTCCAACTTATAATGATTCGGCAAAAGAATTAAAACAAATTGCTCAATTTATATTTAATAAATTAGGGGCTGATGTGCCTTGGCATGTGAGCGCTTTTTATCCCACTTATAAAATGATGAGTGTGCCAGCTACACCAAGGGAAAAAGTATGGCAAATTGCTCAATTTATATTTAATAAATTAGGGGCTGATGTGCCTTGGCATGTGAGCGCTTTTTATCCCACTTATAAAATGATGAGTGTGCCAGCTACACCAAGGGAAAAAGTATGGCAAGCGGTGGAGATTGGGGAAAAGGCTGGACTTAAGTTTGTTCATCCGGGGAATATTTAAAGCGCGCTGGTTAAATATCTTTTATAATTTTCACTCCCTTGCCAGACATTGGCCGGGATTGTCGGATGAACGGCGCGCGGTCCGTTTTTGATTGTGTCAACAATTTCAGGGATAGTGTAGCCGCCATAAATATAGGCGCCAACTAAAGTATTAAAGGTTTGGTTGGAAATAGGCACTAGACCGCCGTCAAAATACTTTTGCAGTTCCAGATAAAACAATTGGATTTTTTCGCTTTCCTCGGCTGCTGTCAGCCTAGTCTGACCGTAACTATTTGTAATGTTGATTGAGCTGACTCCTTTAACCTGCGTGCTTAAATTTTGGCTGACTTGGGTGTTATAGATATTAGTGTAATTGCCATCAGCGCTCTGGCTTATTTTTAAATAATTAAAATAAATAAGATTGCCCTGATTGATTATCTTAATTTCCGGCAGGTCAATTTTTTCTCTAAAAATATTCATTGCGTCAGTTAGGCTAAAGCTGAAATCACCCACTGAAGGGGTGAGCAAGGCTAATTCTGCTAAATTAGAATAAGAAATATCATCATGAAAGTTTGGCGCGCTATTGGCCAGAGTAGAATGGTATTCAAGGCGGTTGGGATATTCGGGATCAGAAAAAAACCTATCGCCATAAGCATAATTCAGATAAGTGGCAAAATCCTTAAAACCAAACTTCTTGCTCAAAAGGGCTGCGCCAAGATAAAACTGGGCTCCCAGCCCGACAGGCCGAGCGGGCTCCCAGCCCGACAGGCCGAGCGTCAATGCGCGCTTCAATCATACCGTTGTCAAAAGTAATGGCCCGAAGATTTTGGGTCATTTTTTTGGCTGTCATATAGAATTCAACATCGCCGGTAATTTCACCGTAACTCAAAAAAGCAAAGGCGGTGATCAGATGATAGTGAGGATTAAATCTCATGGGCGTGCCTTCCTTGTACCAGCCAGATTGGTCAACATCTTTGTCTAAAACTGTTTTTATTTTTTTATATATCAACTTATCAAGCTCGAACTTTCTTTCGTGGCTGACTAAATTTTTATGATATAACATATTTAGGGTATGCTGCCAATAAACCGCGGAGAGTGCCGCCCGGTTTGAAGTATCCGGGGCAATAATGCCAGCTTCCATCCGGTCCAAAATCTGACTGTAAATTTGATGCTGTTCATCAGCGCTCAATAAAAATGGAACTTGGTCTAACAAGCTGACCATGGCCATTTGCGCCCAAGCATCGGAAAATGATTGGGTGTTATAATTACGTGAATTCATTTCATTATTAGCCGCCAGAATTGCCTCTTTAATCTTCACTCGAGCGGCATCTTCTCCATTTAAAGCGCGATATTTGTAATAAGCAGCCAAACTTAAAATCCCTCTGGCAGTGTCAGCTGCTATAAAATCATCCACGCCATAACCGGGTGCTTTAAAGATTAAGCCGTGCTCATCAAGATGTTTGGCATAGCGATTATAAAAATATTCAAGATAGCTTTCAAGGGTTTGGGGGGCTGCTTGAGCTTTGGCCGGGATAATAAAAAAACTACCAGAGACAAAAATGGCCATGATAGTGAAAATTATTATTTTAATAGTAAATTTGCTCATCTTACTTCCGTTTGAGTAGATAATTATAGGCCGAGAGCGCTGTTTTGACGCCATCGCCGGCGGAGATGTTGTTTTGTTTGTACTTTTCATCAGTCACATCGCCGGCGGCAAATATGCCTGGGTGGGAAGTGGCTCCTGTTTTATGGTCAATGACTATTTCAGCGCGCTCGTTTAAATCAACTAAATCTTTGACAATTTCAGAATTAGGGACTGCGCCAATTTCCACGAAAACACCTTGGACATCTATGATTTTTTCCTGGCTAGTTTTTTTATCCCTGTATTTGAAAGCGGTGACAAATTGCTCACCAATAATTTCCAATATTTCGGCATTGAAAATTATTTGTTTGAGTTTTTTTGATCTATGAATTGCTTCTATGGTCACGGTATCGCCGCGCAACGCTTCGCCATGCGTTAAAAGATAAATTTGAGCGACATAAGGAAGTAAATCCTGCACTGCTTCAAGGCCGGCATTGCCGCCGCCAACCACCACCACTGCTTTGCCGGAAAATAACGGGGCGTCGCAAGTGGAACAATAGGCCACGCCTTTACCGTCAAATTTTTTCTCGCCAGGGACATCCAATTTTCTGCGGCGGGCGCCAAGACAGACAATAATCGTCTTAGTCTGGTATTCGTCTTTATTAGTGGTGACTAAAAGTCCTTCCCCAACTTCTTTGACTGCTAAAGTTTTTTCCGGCATTTTAATCTAAAGTTTTTTCCGGCATTTTAATAGTCACGCGCTTCTGGGCGCGCAAATGCTCTTCCAAATTTTTAGCCAATTGGATGCCGGAGATTGATTGCGTGCCCACCCAATTTTGGATATTATCAGAAACAAGGGACTGACCGCCAACCTCTTGGGTAATTAATAATGTCTTTAATTTTTTTCTGGCGGCGTAAACTCCAGCTGCCACGCCGGCTGGCCCACCGCCTAAAATCACTACATCGTACATCATATTTTTAATATTAATCCCTTATTAATAATTCTTACAAAATAATTATATCATAAAAATAAATAGTGGGGAAATCCTTCCTATTTACAAAAATTTTCCCATTTGATAATATATACCTATACCTATGGTAGGGGTGTGGATAAATGAAATTAAACTAAATTATCTAAACCTATGACTACTCAAAAAGAAGAAGCCCTAATCAGCTTTAAAAAAGCCCAGGGCTTACTGCTGAAAATCCTTAAAATGGTGGAAAACGATGAATATTGCATCAATATTATGCAACAAAATCTGGCTGCCATTGGGCTTTTAAAATCAGCTCATCAGATGCTCATGGAAGGGCATCTTAATAGCTGTTTTAAAAATGCTTTTGAAGCCAAAAATGGTAAAAAGATGCAGGAGATGATAGAAGAAATTTTAAAAGTGACCAAATTATATAACAAATAAAAAATTAAAAATTATTTTATGACACAATCATTCAAACAACATACTTACTATGTTTCCGGTATGCACTGCGCTTCTTGCGAGGTTTTAATAGAGAAAAAATTGTCTGGCTTGAAAGAAATAAAATCAGTTGAGGCCTCGGCTGATAAAGGCAGTGTTTTTATTGTTTATGAAGGAGAAAAGCCAAAAGTTGATAGGTTAAATAAAATTTTTAGAGAAGAAAATTATGTTTTCTCTGACCAGCCAACAAAAATTACCGAAAAAAAAGGAGGCAATGATTTTTTCACAATCGCTGGCACGGCCTTATTTATTATTGCCGGTTTTTTCTTGCTTAAAAACAGCGGCTTGGCCGGTTTAATCAATGTTAATTCAACTTCGTCTTTGCCAATGTTTTTTCTTTTGGGATTATTAGCCGGCGTTTCCAGTTGCGCGGCATTAGTCGGCGGCTTGATTCTTTCCATGTCAAAACAGTGGGCCGAGTTGTATTCAGAAAAAAATTCTACCTTGGAAAAAATTCAGCCTCATTTAATGTTTAATGTTGGCCGGCTTGTTTCCTATGCTGTTTTAGGAGGTATGATTGGCGCCATTGGCAACAAATTTCAGATTTCTTTGACCTTTACCACTGTTTTAATTATTGCTGTTTCAGTGATGATGTTCTTTTTAGCTTTACAAATGTTAGGCGTGAAAGCTTTCCGCAAGTTTCAGTTCACTATGCCTAAATTTATCACCAGGCGCTTAGCTGATGAAACTAAATTTCAAGGCAAACAGATGCCTTTTATTATGGGAGCTTTGACTTTTTTTCTGCCTTGCGGTTTTACTATTACGGCCCAGGGGTTAGCTTTAATTTCTGGAGGCGCTATTCAAGGCGCGCTCATTATGTTTTTCTTTGCTTTAGGCACTTTACCAGCGCTTTTGGCTATTGGTTTATCCTCGGTCAAATTTTGTCGCCAGCCGCATTTGGCTAATAAATTTTTAAAAGTTGCTGGCGTTTTAGTTTTATTTTTCGCCCTTTTTAACATTAATTCCCAATTAAATGTCTTGGGGTTTTCCAGTTTTAGCGATATAAAATTAAATTCCGGCAATCAATCATCAGCTGCTAATAGCACAGAGGGACTCCCGCCCATTGTTAATGGCAAACAAGTTTTAAAAATGACCGCCTCAAGTTCCGGCTACCGGCCTAATTATTTAAAGGTTAAAGCCGGCATTCCAGTCCGCTGGGAAATTACTGACACTGGCAC
>Ga0210018_1002068_pt1 | contig 10266 bp, 6 predicted proteins | sample CryGeyCG2014_010_2_FD_183967 | JGI IMG/M metagenome (GOLD analysis project Ga0210018, IMG submission 183967) | Groundwater microbial communities from aquifer - Crystal Geyser CG09_land_8/20/14_0.10 (SPAdes) (version 2) | ecosystem: Environmental > Aquatic > Deep subsurface > Groundwater | place... | reverse complement strand
AAAAATGGCAAAAAAACAAATAAAGATTAAAAAAGAAAAAACGGAACAAAATTCTTATACCGCCAAAGATATTTATGTTTTGGAAGGTCTTGAGCCGGTAAGAAAACGACCCGGGATGTACATTGGTTCAACCGGCGTTGACGGCCTGCATCATTTAATTTGGGAAGTGACTGATAATTCTATTGATGAAGCTATGGCCGGTTATGCCAAAAATATTGAAGTAACGCTTCTTCCTGATAATAAAGTTAAAGTAGTTGATGACGGCCGGGGTATTCCGGTTGAGACGCATAAACAGACAAAGAAATCAGCGCTTGAAACGGTGATGACGACGCTTCATGCCGGCGGCAAATTTGGCGGCGAATCGTATAAAGTTTCCGGCGGTTTGCACGGCGTTGGCGTTTCGGTGGTTAACGCTCTTTCAAGCTGGCTTAAAGCCGAGGTTTGCCGCGATGATTGTCTTTGGGCGCAAGAGTATGAAAGAGGCGTTGCTAAAACCAAGGTCAAAAAAATCGGCGCTTGCAAAAAAACTGGCACCACTATTACTTTTGATCCCGATCCGGAGGTTTTTAAAGAAATTAAATATGATAGCAAAAGAATTTTAGAACATTTGCGGGAACAGACCTATTTAACCCGCGGCGTCAAAATTGTTTTTCGCGATGAAAGAGAAAAAATTTCCACTTCTTACGCTTTTTATTTTGAGGGCGGCATCATATCTTTTGTTAAATTTTTAGTGAACGGCGAAAAACCGATTAACGACAATATTTTTTACACTTCAAAAACCGTTGATAATATCTTAGTTGAGGCCGCTTTTCAATACACCGAAGATATTCAGCCAAAAGAATTAAGCTTTGCCAATAATATTCACACCGGCGAGGGCGGCATGCACCTTACCGGCTTTCGAACGGCTTTAACCCGTACTTTAAACGATTATGCCAGGAAAAATGGATATCTTAAAGAATCGGAGGAAAACCTAATCGGCGACGATGTTAGAGAAGGCCTTTTTGTTGTTTTGAGCGTTAAGCTTAGCGAACCGCAGTTTGAAGGCCAGACCAAGGCTCGCTTGGGAAATCCTGAAGCCAGGACTGCCGTTGAAGCGGTTATTGGAGAGACTTTGTCCGAATGGCTTGAAAAAAACCCGGCTGATACCAGAAAAATTTTGGGGAAAACAATTTTGGCGTCAAAAGCCAGAAAAGCGGCCAAAGCGGCGCGGGAAACGGTTTTGAGAAAAGGCATTATGGAGGGATTGGCCTTACCCGGGAAACTGGCCGATTGCTCAAGCAATGATCCGGCCGAATCAGAAATTTTTATTGTTGAAGGCGACAGCGCCGGCGGCTCGGCTAAGCAGGGCCGCGATAGAAAATTTCAAGCGATCCTGCCTTTGCGCGGCAAAATTTTGAATGTTGAAAAAGCCAGAATTGATAAAATTTTGGCGTTTAAAGAAATCAGGGCTTTAGTTATCGCGCTTGGCACGGCCATTGCCGAAGAGTTTGATATTTCCAAATTGCGCTATCATCGGGTTATTATTATGACCGACGCCGACGTGGATGGCGCTCATATTAGGACGCTGCTTTTGACTTTGTTCTTCCGTTATTTTCCCGAATTGGTAAATCAGGGGCACATTTACATTGCCCAGCCGCCGCTTTATAAAATATCAAGCGGCAAAAGGTCCGAGTATGCCTACACCGACGAAGACAAGGAGGAAATTTTGGGGGCATTTAAAAAAGATAAAATACCAAACCCTAATATTCAACGCTATAAGGGCTTGGGCGAAATGAATCCAGGGCAATTGTGGGAAACCACGATGGATCCGGAAAACAGATCACTGAAACAGGTTATGGTTGAAGATGCGGAAAAAGCCGACAAGATTTTTGACATTCTGATGGGAGATGAAGTCGCTCCCCGCAAGAGGTTTATTCAACTCCATGCCAAAACAGTCAAAAACCTTGACATTTAATTTATTATTTGGTACTACTACTTAGTAGAGGCCTGCGGGCTTTTTAAAATTACCCAATTTTATGAGTTATTTAGAACGGATAAAAAATTATTTTAAGGAAGTTAAGGTTGAGATGGGCAAGGTTAATTGGCCGACAAAAAACCAGACTGTTAATTACACTCTAGTGGTTATTGGAGTGTCTGCTATTGTGGCAGTATTTTTGGGCGCTCTTGATTATATTTTCGGTTTAGGGATAAATTTTTTCTTATTTAGATAACATAATGACAAAACAGCAATCACAAGGAAGAAATTGGTATGTGCTTCATACCTATTCCGGTTATGAAGACGCGGTGGCGCGCAATCTGAAGCAGAGAATTGACTCCCTGGATATGCAGGACAAGATTTTTAATGTTTTAGTGCCCAAAGAAAAGAAAATTAAAATTAAAAATGGCAAGCGGCGAGTCATTGAAGAAAAAATTTATCCGGGTTATGTTTTGGTTGAAATGATTGTTACCGACGATTCCTGGTATGTGGTGCGGAATACTCCCCGCGTTACCGGCTTTATCGGTTCTGGCACCATGCCGATTCCGGTATCCGGTGGAGAGATTAAAGAACTTCAAAAACGGATGGGCGGCACCGAGTCAAAGTATAAGATTGAATTTTCGGTCGGCGATCCGATAAAAATTATTGATGGTCCATTTAAGGATTTTGACGGCAAGGTTAATGAAGTTGATGAAGAGCGCGGCAAAGTTAAGGTTTTAATTTCAATGTTTGGCCGGGAAACGGCGGTTGAGCTTGACTCGCTTCAAATAAAGAAACTTTAATATGGCAAAAAAGATTAAGACAATTATAAAAATTCAGATTCCGGCTGGAGCGGCAACAGCGCAGCCCCCGGTTGGCACGGCTTTGGGTCCGCACGGTCTCAATATCGGCGAATTTATCAATAAGTTTAATGCGGCCACCAAAGATATGGCCGGCGATATTGTTCCGGTTGAGGTTACGGTTTATGAAGACAGGACCTTTGATTTGGAATTTAAAACTTCGCCGGCGGCGGCGCTTCTCAAAAAAGCGGCTGGCATTGAAAAAGGCAGCGGTAGTCCGAAAAAGCAAAAAGTTGGGAAAGTCACAATGGCCCAAATCCGCGAAATCGCCAAAAAAAAACTTGTTGATTTGAATGCTAATGATTTAACGGCAGCGGAAAAAATCGTTATGGGTACGGCGCGCTCAATGGGAATAGAAATTCAGAAGTAAAAAAACAACAAAATTCTTTTCCTCGCCCCGTATACAACTTGTTGTTGTATGGGGCTTGCGCACTCGGTCGCCCAGCGGCGACTCTCGCTATCCGATGAAAGCATTTTACCCCGCCAAGGCGGGGGCCATGCTAAAATGCTTTCATAAGCTTCGGAAAAGAACTTTGCTGTTTTTTATTTTAAGATGTTTATGCTATTTTAGAAGTATATGAAATACGAATCGGTTATCGGCTTAGAAATCCACACGGAGCTCAAAACAAAAACCAAGATGTTTTGCGCTTGCAAAAATGATCCGGATGAACACCACCCCAATGTTAATATTTGTCCGATTTGTACTGGCCAGCCCGGAACACTTCCGGTTATTAATAAAGAAGCGGTAAATCATGTCATTAAAGTCGGCTTGGCGTTGGGGATGGAAATATCCCAAATCACCAAGTGGGACAGAAAAAATTATTTTTATCCCGATCTTCCCAAGGGTTATCAAATTTCCCAGTTTGACGAGCCGATATGTCGTGGAAAATTGAAGGAATACGCCGACGAGAAGATTGCTATTCGACGTATCCATCTTGAAGAAGATACAGGCCGGCTTATTCATTTTGGCCATGTTGGCCACTCTTTGGTTGATTTTAATCGGGCCGGTGTGCCTTTAATGGAGCTTGTTACAGAGCCGTTTGTGGGTTCGGGTGAAAAAGCCAGTGCTTTTGCCCAAGAACTTCAACTCATTTTGCGTTACTTAGGCGTTTCTGACGCTGATATGGAAAAAGGACAAATGAGAGTGGAGGCCAATCTTTCGTTAAAACCCGTTGGCTCGAAAGAATTAGGGACTAAAGTTGAAGTTAAAAATTTGAATTCTTTTAAAGCGGCGCGCAATGCCATTGATTATGAAATTAAACGGCAGACATCATTGCTTGAACACGGCAAAAAAGTTGTTCAGGAAACGCGTGGTTGGAATGAGTTAAAAGGAGAAACAGTATCGCAAAGAATTAAAGAAGAATCACACGATTACAGATATTTCCCCGAGCCCGATTTGCCGCCTTTAAAAATTGATTTCGGATTAGTTGAGAAGCTTAAAACAACATTAGGAGAATTGCCTCAAGATAAACGCGATCGTTTCAAAAAGCAATATGGTTTAACTGATTCTCAAATTAACATTTTAGTTAATGATGAAAAATTTGCCGGTTTTTTTGAAAATGTTGTGAGCGAATTTTTAAACTGGGAAAAAATTGGCTTGGACGCCAAGCCGCATTTGGTTGAAAACGAAAAACAAACGTTTATAAATTTAACGGCTAACTATCTTTTAAGCGATTTTTTGGGGTTTTTAAATGAAGCTTCGGCTGAAGTTGATGATATAAGAATTAGCGCTGAAGATTTTGCCGAATGGATTGGATTAATCCACCGAGGCGTTATAACTTCTCGCGCCGCCAAGGAGGTTTTAAAGGAGATGTGGGCGAGCGGCAAAGATCCGTCTCTTGTTATAAAAGAAAAAAATTTAATCCAGATTAAGGACATAGATGTGATTAGACTAATCGTCTCAAAAGTCATAGCCGAAAATCCAAAAGCCGTGGAAGATTACAAAAAAGGGAAAGTAGCGTCTTTACAGTTTTTAATAGGACAGGTGATGCGGGAAACCCGCGGCAAGGCCAATCCGGAAATTTTGAAGAAAATTTTGAAGGAAAAATTGAAATAATCGTTTATAAAAAATATCCGCGGAAAATTTGGTAAATTAAAAGCCCGAAGACGTGAAAATTCGGGCTATTTGTTGGTATTTTATTTTGAGCTGTTTACAGAAATTGCTCAAGCCTCTCGAGATTTTTGGCTCTCGAGGGGTGATGGATACGCTCTAGTGCTTTCTTTTCTATTTGTTGGCTTCTCTGTCTTTTTTTGAAGCCAAACACTTTGTTGATTTCTTCAAAGGTGTGGCTCTTTTCTCCTATACCGAATCTCATTCTTAGCACTTTTTCTTCTTTCGGGGTGAGAGTTGACAGAATTTTGTCAATCTCTCCTTTCAGAGAAGTTTTAATAACTTCCCTGTAGGGCGAAGGCGACTTTGGGTCGTCCATAAAATCTCTCAATGTTGGACCTTCATCTTCGTCGCCATTACCGTTAGGCGCATCAAAAGAAATCATATTTTGGAAAATTTTAATGATATAGCGGACTTTTTCAACATCAACGCCCATTTTAGCGGCAACTTCTTCTGTTGTCGGCTCTTTTTTGAGTTCTTGGAAAAGAGCTATATTTGTTTCTACTATCCTATGCATTATTTTAAACTTGTTAGTCGGAATCCTGATCATTCGATCCTGGTTTTTGATCGCCTGCATAATAGCTTGTCTTACCCACCACGTGGCGTAGGTTGAAAACTTATAACCGCGGCTAACATTAAATTTGTGTGCCGCTTTCCATAACCCTATACTTCCTTCTTGAAGTATATCTGCCTGTTTAAGTCCGCATTGGAATTTTCTTGCAATGTGCTTTACCAATGGTAAGGCGCTATGAAATAATTCTTCTTTTTCTTCTTTTGTCATTATTCCCTTTTCCTCTGTCATTATTCTCTTTTCCTCCTTTTGTTAAAGTAACTGATTGTATCAAAATATTGATTAAGCTATAAAATAACAGAAAAACGCGGTTTATGTCAATAAAACCGAATTTCAACAAATGAATTTCTTAACTAATTTTTCGGCTTGTTTCTGGTTTTTAACCCAGCGGATTCTTTTGTCTCGATTAAACCAAGTCATCTGGCGCTTAGCGTAATGTTCTATTTCCTTTTGCAGATTGGCAATCATTTCGTCGTAAGATAATTTATTTTGGAGATAATAAGCGACATAGCGGTACTCCAGGCCAAAATCCTCAAGCCGCTTCCAGCTCAATCCGGATTTTTTTAGATTTATAATTTCCTTAACCATTCCTTGTTTTAATCTTTTAAAAAGCCGCGTTTTTATTAATTCTTTCAATTCTTTTGAGTGGCGTTTAATACCGATTAGTAATACTTCGTATTTTGGCTCGGATTTTAATTTGGGTACTTTTTTTCCGGATTTTATAACTATTTCCAAGGCCCTGATTAAGCGGCGGCGGTTGTTCCCGTCTATATTTTTAGCTCGCCGCGGATCTAATTTTTTTAGCTGGCTAAATAATTCTTTGGTAGATTTTTTTTTCAAGCCGGTTCTTAATTTAGCATCCGGTTTGATTTCCGGAATTGATATGTTATCTGTGATGGTTTGGACATAAAATCCCGTACCGCCGCAGATAATGGGAATTTTTCCGTGACTGTGAATTTTTTTAATTGCCTTTTCCGATAGTTTTTTGTACTGGATAACGGTAAATTGTTTTTTGGGGCTGATAACGTCCAAAAGATAGTGGGGGATTTTCGCCATTTCTTTTCTGGTAATTTTGCCGGTGCCGATATCCATTCCTTCATAAACCTGCCGCGAATCAGCGGAAATAATCTCGCCGCCAAATTTTTTGGCAAGTTTAACAGCTAAACCAGATTTTCCCGATGCCGTCGGTCCCAAAATGACGATTATTTTATTTTTTATTTTCAGTTTCTTTTTGGAGTTTTTCAATTAGTTTTTCGGTCTTTATTTCACCTTCTTGGCCGCGGCGGTAGTGGCGGACATTGACGGTTTTGTTTTTTATTTCTTTGTCGCCGACAACTAAAATATAGGGGATTTTTTCAAGTTCAGCTTCTCTGATTCTTTTGCCAATGGTTTCATCCGTTGGCGCCAGTTCGGTCGAAATGTTATTTTTTCGTAGTTCTGTAAGTAATTTTTCGGCATATAGCTTTTGTTTAACGCTGACGGCCAAAATACGCGCTTGAACAGGCGCCAGCCAGAGCGGCAAATTGCCGCAGGTTTTTTCAACAAGAAACGCGAAAAACCTTTCAAACGACCCCATGATGGCGCGGTGTATAATAATGACATGTTTTTCCGCTCCGTCCTTATCGGTATAAAAAAGATTAAATCTTGGAGAGGAGTAATAGTCAACTTGAATGGTGGCAATGGTGTCTTCTTTGCTATGGATATCTTTTGCTTGAATATCAATTTTAGGGCCGTAGAAAGACGCTTCGCCAACGGCTTCAACGAATTTTTGACCAGTATTTTTGAGCGCGCGTTTTAAAACAGACGAACCATTTTGCCATATTTTTTTGTTTTTTATATCGCCGAACTTTTCTTTATTTTTAAAATCGGGAAGGGACAATCGGTACCAATAATCTTTGATTCCAAAATCATCGTAAACTTTTTTTTGCAGTTTAAGAACCGCAATAATTTCTTTTTCCAAATTTTCTTCATTGGTATAAATGTGGGAGTCATTTTGGATAAAGCCGCGAACGCGCATTAAGCCGGACAATACGCCGGACCGTTCAAAGCGGTGGACATTTCCAAATTCGGCAATTCGCAAGGGTAATTCACGGTAGCTCCGTTTATGACGTTTGTATATTTCGTGATGATGCGGGCAGTTCATCGGTTTTAGGTAATACTTTTTGTTTTCAATAGTTATGGGGGCATACATATCATCCCTATAATGAACAAGATGTCCGGATTTTTTATATAAATCCTCTCTGGCAAGAATAGGAGTTAAAACATGAAGATAGCCATTTCTTTTTTCTACGTTGTACATATAATCTTCCAATTTATGTAATATTTCATATCCCTTGGGAAGCCATAAGGGCAATCCTTTGCCCACTTCTTCGCTGATCATAAAAAATTCAAGACGATCGTTTAAAACCCGATGGTCGCATCGCTCGGCCTCCTCCATCATTTTCAAATATTCTTCCAATTCTTTTTTACTTTCAAAAGCCACGCCGTATATTCTTTGGAGCTGGGGATTTTTTTCATCTCCTCTCCAGTAAGCCCCGGCTATTGAAGTCAATTTAAAAGCGTCGGCATTAATTTCGCCGCTGTTTTTAACATGGCCGCCGGCGCAGAGATCAATAAATACATCGCCGGTCTTGTAAATTGAAAGCGGCCGTTTTTCTTTGGCATATTCGCCGATCAGTTCAAGTTTGAAAGGCTGGTCTTTTCCGCCAAAAGCGGATCCGCCTCCGGCGGAAAAAATTTTTTTTGCTTTAGCAGCGGTTATTTCTTCTTTTTTAAAAGTCAGTTTTTGAGAAATTAATTTTTTAATTTCTTTTTCAAAATCTTTAAGATTTTCCGGTGCTAAACTTCTCGGAAGCAAAAAATCGTAATAAAAACCGTTTTCAATAACGGGGCCGATTCCAAGTTTGGCGTCCGGAAATTTTTTCAGGACCACTGCCGCTAAAAGGTGAGAGAGGGAATGTCTTATATTTTCTACTTTCATTTTTATTTATTTAAATTCGGAATTCTTGGACGCTGTCACAAATTATACCGAGTGTCCCATTACGCTGGGAGACTCTTCCTTGGACCATAACAATATTATCTTCTTGCCAAATATCCGGGTTTTTTTCCAACATATCGGGAAAAACAACCACTTCTATCTTATTAGCCCAATCTTCAAGTTTTGTAAAGAGCATCAGACGGCCGCTTTTAGTGACAAATTTCTGAATGCCGGAAATTAACCCGCCGATAGTGACTTTTTGCCCGACTAAAGCCGGTTTGATTTTTTGGATCATTAGCGATTTTTTTTCCATAATTTCTTGATAATCTTGCATTGGATGTTCGGAAGTATAAAGCCCCAAAAATTCTTTTTCCCAAGCCAGTTTTTCTTTTTTAGTTGCCGGTTCGGTGTTTTTTAATTTTAGTGGAACCACGGTTGAGTAGGATTCAAAAAGTCCTATTTGCAATGAAGAGACGCTTTTGTGAGTGTCTCTTAAATACCGCAAAAGTTCTTCCATGTTGTTATTAAGCAGCTGTCTTTCATTAAAAACATCCAAAGCCCCGCATTTTATAAGAGCTTCAAGAGATTTTTTATTTAAATCAGATGGCAGGATTCTTTCAAGAAAATTTTGAAGATTTAAAAACCCGCCGTTTTTTTCTCTTTCATTAATTATGCTTTTAGTGGTATTAGTGCTTAAATTTTTTACTGCTGAAAATCCGAATCTGATTTTCGTTTTTTCATCTTTAATCAAAGTGAAATTTTCCAAACTTTCATTAATATCCGGCGGCAAAATATCAATTCCCATTTTTTTGGCTTCAGCCATAATTACAGTAATGCGATCCAGATTAGAACTCTCGGCATTTAAAAGGGCGGTCATAAATTCTCCCGGGTAATTGGCTTTGAGGTAAGCTGTTTGATAGGCAATCATGGCGTAACAAGCGGCATGAGAGCGGTTGAAACCGTAACGGGCGAAAGGTTCAACGTATTGCCAGATTTTTTCCGCGGTTGATTTAGGAATTCCGTTATCAACCATGCCGTTTATTAATTTTTCCGACTGTTCGTTTAAGAGTTTTTTAATTTTCTTGCCTACCGCTTTTCTTAAAATGTCAGCTTCAGCCAGAGTAAACCCGGCAAGTTGATTGGCGATTTGCATCAGCTGTTCTTGGTAAATGGTGATGCCGTACGTATTTTTTAATATCGGCTCCAGTTTTGGATGCAGGTAAGAGACCTTTTCCTTTCCATGTTTTCTTAAAATATAACTCGGGATTAATTCTATCGGACCGGGCCTGAATAATGCCACCATTACGATGATATCTTCAAGTTCGGTCGGCTTTAATTCCTTAAGGTAACGCCGCATTCCTGAAGATTCTAATTGGAATACACCGACAGTATCGGCTTTCCGCAAGATGTCAAACGTTTTTTCGTTGTCAAGAGGAATGGTATAAATATCTATTTTTTGGCCGTAGTTTTTTTCAATCAGTTCAAGCGTTTTTTCAATGGTGGTTAAGTTTCTTAACCCCAGAATGTCCATTTTTAATAGGCCCAAAGCCTCAACGGAGTGCATTTCATATTGGGTTACCAATGCCTGTTCTTCGCCTTTTTTCCCGCCCGATTTCACAGCCCATTGGATGGGCATATAATCAGTGATTGGATTTTTGGTAATAACAACGCCGCAGGCATGGGTGGATGCGTGGCGCGCCACTCCTTCCAATTTTTTAGCAGTTTGGATTAGTTGTCTGGCTTGAGGGTCGGTATCTACCGCTTGTTTCAGCTCAGCGATGTTTTCCAGGGATT